>Ga0163215_100635_pt1 | contig 47668 bp, 33 predicted proteins | sample SynspAceP_FD_185934 | JGI IMG/M metagenome (GOLD analysis project Ga0163215, IMG submission 185934) | Saline lake microbial communities from Ace Lake in Antarctica - Synechococcus sp. Ace-P (Hybrid Assembly) | ecosystem: Environmental > Aquatic > Non-marine Saline and Alkaline > Saline | place...
AGTGCGTCTGTGGTTAGTAAAACATCTATTATGTGAGACTGCTGCTTAATGACCTGATCGTGCACGTTATCTTGGGTTTCTGTGGCTTTTTCTGTGCCGCTGATAGAGGCTAAAATAATCGCGAAAAGTAAGACTACCGAGGCGACAGAATAGAAAAATTTTTGTTGAATTGTCATTGTGTTTGCACCTTAGTTGAGTAAAACGCCTAGCAAAAAACAGTGCAATAAATACCTTATCAACGCGATATAAACTGTAATTATTGTATGCATTTTTGCAAAAATAAACTTGTTCAGGAATATCCTTAATTTCACCGCTGACTATAATTTGTGGTGCTGGGAAAAACAGTAAGTTGCTAATTACACAGCTGATACCTTCAGTTACTGCCAAACCTATAAGCTTAGTATTATTGTTTAAAGCCAGTAATAAGCAAAACTAAAGCACAAATTAAATAAGCAAAATTTTAATATCTTCAAAAGTTGCGACGACTATCCAATCCTTGCAAGCAAAATACTTAACTATATGCACCACGATTATGCTGATTGTATTTAGATACTACTGATAATCCTTAGTGATACATATTAGTAAATATACTTAAAAGACTGCTTGTCTAGATGGGCTCGGAGTTTTAGTTCCCACTATTAGCTATGCTCGTAACTATTTTTATCGCTCGCCTCTTGTGCATGTAATCAGCCGACACCATATTCGGGCCATTAACGGAGGGTATTTATGTTTCGCATATTTATGTTTTTAGCCACCAACATTGCCGTAATGGCTTTGATTAGCTTGGTATTTAGTTTATTTGGCTTTCAAGGTTTGTTAGCCCAAAACGGTGTGGATTTAGACCTACAAGCTTTGCTGGTTTATTCGGCAGTGATTGGTTTCAGTGGTTCTATTATTTCTTTGTTACTGTCGAAGTTTATGGCTAAGCGCAGTATGGGCGTGCAGGTCATTCAACATGCGCGCAATGACACTGAAAGATGGTTAGTACAAACCGTAAAACAGCAGGCTGAACGGGTCAATATTGGCATGCCTGAAGTGGGTATTTTTGAGCATCCTAGCCCTAATGCCTTTGCCACTGGTTGGAATAAAAATAATGCGCTAGTTGCAGTGAGTACAGGTTTACTGCAAAACATGTCAAAAAATGAGGTTGAAGCTGTGTTGGGGCATGAAATAAGTCATGTGGCCAATGGCGATATGGTTACTTTGACTCTCATTCAAGGCGTGGTGAATACTTTTGTGGTGTTTTTATCGCGCATTATAGGACATGTTGTAGACCGCGTGGTGTTTAAGGTCGAGCGTGGTCATGGCCCGGCGTTTTGGATAGTGTCTATCATCGCGCAGATTATCTTAGGTATTTTTGCCTCGATGATTGTAATGTGGTTTTCACGTTATCGCGAATTTAAAGCCGATGCGGGTGGTGCTAAATTAGCCGGTCGCAACAACATGATTTCTGCTCTGCAACGTCTAAAACAAAATCAAGATGCACCGCCAATGCCCGATGAAATGGCGGCTTTTGCCATTAGCGCCGGCAAAGTACAGAAAATGTTTTCCAGTCATCCTCCTTTAGATGAGCGGATCAAGCGTTTGCAACAAAGCTAAAAATATAACAATTTAAAAAAAAGGGCGTATGAACGCCCTTTTTTTGTGGTTATTAGTTGTCAGTTTTTATCCCTCTTTAGTTCATGTTAACTCATGACATTTGTCATCATGCTTTGGTGACACTTGTGTCTAACCTAGTTGTGGCGATGAGCTCATTATGGCTACTATCACTAGTCATAACAGGACAATGAGATGTATTCAGAGCATGAAGTCGCAAGGGTTATAGCTGATGTGCAGGATACGCACGTGGTCGCTAGCATTACTGGCCTGAGTAAAAAATTTGTCGGTAAAAGCGCCTTGACTGAAATCAATTTGCAGATTAAGGCTAATGAAGTATTGGCGATATTAGGCAGTAACGGCGCGGGTAAAACGACCTTAATTAATATTTTGTTGGGCAGGGTGAAAGCCGACAGTGGTACGGTCAGTATTTTTGGTTTACCGGCTGGCAGCACTGCGGTAAAACGTCACACTGGCGCCATGTTACAAGTGGCTAATCTACCAGAAACCCTCAAAATAAAAGAGCACATCAAGCTTTTTCAAAGCTATTATCCGCGCCCTATGGATTATCACAAAGTACTTGAGTACGCGGGTTTAACTGAGATGCAAAGCCGCTATTCGCGCAAACTGTCTGGCGGTGAAAAACAGCGTTTACTGTTTGCCTTAAGTATTTGCGGTAATCCCAGTTTACTCTTTTTAGATGAACCTAGCGTGGGCATGGATGTTGAGGCGCGCCAAGGCCTGTGGCAAGCCATTCGTGATCTAAAAGCGCAAGGTACGGCCATTGTATTGACCACGCATTATTTGCCCGAAGCAGAAAGCTTGGCTGATCAAATTGTATTACTCAAACAGGGCAAAATATTAAAACAGGGTAATAGCGATGAGTTTAAAGCCAGCGTGAGTAATAAGTTAGTGCGTTTTTGTAGTCCTCTATTTCATCCAGAGTTTTTTGCCTTACCGGCTGTTGTTTCAGTCAAACAAAGTGGCAAATACACCTCTATACAAAGCAATAATGTCAATAACACCTTGCAGGCCTTACTGAGTCGATTCCCGCAGATTGAAGATTTAAGTGTAACAGGCGCCGGACTTGAAGAAGCCTTTTTACAGCTAAACCATCAAATTACCGGCGGTAGTGACACCAAGGAGGCAAGTAATGAAAACGCATAATCTGGCAGACAATATTAAACAGGTATCTAGCCATCGGTTGAATATAGGCCAACTGTTAAAAATTTATCGTATTGAAGCTTATTACGAATGGTTAAAAACCATCCGTAATCCGTCGTTCTCTTTACCAGCTATTCTATTTCCGGTGGTGTTTTACGTTTTTTTTGGCGTACTACTTAATCACGGTAATGCACAAGCCGCGAGTTATTTATTGTGCACTTACGGCGTGTTTGGGGTGATGGGGCCTGCACTGTTCTCATTTGGCGCGGGCCTAGCCATTGAGCGTGGCCAAGGTTGGTTAGATATAAAACAAGCGTCGCCCATGCCAGCAGGGGCGCAAATTTTTGCGCGACTTTGGGTGGCCATGACTTTTTCAGTCTTGATTGTATTGAGTCTTTCGCTGGTGGCGGTGAGTCTTGCTGGGGTAAACTTAAGTCTTGCACAGTGGTTAAGCTTGATAGTGATTTGGGTGCTAGGTGGCATTCCGTTTTGTTTACTGGGCTTATCGCTAGGCTTAGTACTCAAAGCCCAGAGTGCTCCAGCGCTTATTAACTTGGTATACTTGCCCTTAGCGTTTATGTCAGGTTTGTGGATGCCGATTACAATTTTACCCAGCTTTTTGCAAGATTTTGCGCAATTTTTACCGCCTTATCACCTAGCACAACTTGCCTTAAAAGTGGTTGGACTGGACCAAGGTCAAGCACTTTGGCAGCATGTGATTGTATTACTGGCTTATACGTTTTTGTTTGCACTACTGAGTTTGACGGCACATCGTCGTAGCCATGCTTGAACCTTTGCCTTAGTTGGATCAATGATGAATTTAGCCTTATTAAAAAAAATTGACCTATATTTATTGCCGCGTAATTTGAGCGAGCCTTTTTCGCCTTATGTATGGTTGATATATTTACCTTTCTTTTTTGTGCCCGTTATTCTATTTCACGAGAGTATGGCCCAACTTGGCTGGATGATACTCATCTGTCTGGCCTTTTTATTCCTGTATTTTGCTAGCTATTGGCTGAATGCACAGCAGGTAATTTGGGCAATCGCCGGCATGGTTTTGTTGTCTATAGGAGGTGGCTTTTTAGCACCAACCGCCAGTACGATAATGGTTTATGGGGCCGCGATGTGTGGTCGTCTAAAAAGTCTTCAACACAGCTTTATTGGTTTAGGCACAGTGTTACTCATAACGATTATCGCCAGCTGGTTACTTGGCTTTGGTTTTTATTTTTATATGCCCGCCTTGGTTTTTTCGTTGATTATTGGTTTGTTAACGATTTATCAACATGCCTTACAAGAAAAAAAGCAAGAGTTGATACTTTCTCGCCAAGAAACCCAACGGCTGGCCAAAGTCGCTGAGCGTGAGCGGATTGCCCGCGATTTACACGACTTGATTGGCCATACTTTTTCAGTGATCACCTTAAAAGCCGACTTAGCCGGCAGATTACTGGATAAGGGCGCAGATAAAGACTTAGCCAAAGCGCGACTAGAAATCAAACAACTTGAAACTATCTCCCGAGATGCCCTAAGCCAAGTGCGCGAGGTAGTGTCGGGTTATCGCAGTAGCGATTTGTTAAGTGAGTTAGCCAATGCCAAAAACGTATTTTCGAGTTTAAACATAGAGTTTGACTATCAATTGCAGGAACTCACTGAAGTAGAATTAGAAAGCGACCTGACTATCAACAAAGAACTGGCCATAGTATTGCGTGAATTAGTCACCAATATTATTAAACACGCTAAGGCCAGCAAGGTCAGTGTGATAGTCAAACAGCACCAACAGGGCTTGGTGTTATTGGTGCAAGATGATGGTCAAGGTATGGCAAGTGAACAAACCGCTGTAATGGGTTTTGGCCTACTCGGCATACATGAACGCATCAACAAACTAAAAGGTTGGGTAAAATTAAGCAAACCCGAAGGTACTAAGGGTACTCTCAGTGAAATTTATGTACCCTTAAACCCCATAAGTATATGAAGGTAAAATATGGCCTGTATTAATATTCTTATCGCTGAAGATCAAACAATGTTGCTTGATGCATTGGCCACCATTCTTGAGCTTGAAGATAATTTTCATATCGTAGCTCGATGTGCAAACGGTAAGCAGGCGCTTACTTACTTAATGGCGCAAGACAGTGAAAGAGTCGATGTGGTACTCACTGATATCGAAATGCCGGATTTGACTGGACTTGAATTAGCCCAAAGGATATTCGATAGCAAATTAGCCAGTAAAACCATAATCCTCACCACCTTTGCCCGCAGCGGTTATTTGCGCCGTGCGATGGATGCTGGGGTCAAAGGCTATTTACTTAAAGACTCACCATCAGATGAACTAATAAAAGCCATTCAAAAGGTGTATGACGGCGGTACGGCAATTGCGCCTGAGCTCATGGTTGAATCATGGATGGAAAAAGATCCACTGAGTGATAAAGAACGTGCAGCCCTGCGCCTAGCCAAAGACGGGCTCAGTACTGAACAAATCAGTGAAAAGTTATTTTTATCACCGGGCACAGTACGTAACTATTTATCGTCAGCCGCCAGTAAACTCAATGCCAAAAATCGCGTAGAAGCTGCTAGAATTGCTCATCAAAATGGTTGGCTGTAAAAACTTAGTAAATTGCTGAAGAAAGAGAGTAGATTCTGAAAAAACAACTTGATGTGATTGTAATTGGTGCGGGTGCAGCTGGTTTATTTTGTGCGGCGCAAGCGGCTAAGCGCGGGCGTTCGGTAGCGGTGCTTGATCACGCCAAACGCATTGGCGGTAAGATTCTAATGTCGGGCGGCGGGCGCTGTAATTTCACCAACATGTATGCCACCCATGAAAATTTTTTGTCGAGTAACAAACACTTTTGTAAATCAGCTTTAAGTCGTTACACCCAGTGGGATTTTATCGGTTTAGTCGCTGAGTATGGCATTGCCTACCATGAGAAAACCCTAGGCCAATTGTTTTGCGACGACAGCGCTAAAGACATTCTCAATATGTTATTTGCCGAATGTGAAAAAGCCGGTGCGAGCGTGACCAGTCAATGCGAAATACTCAGTATCGAAAAAACCGAGGCGGGGTTTGCACTTGAAACCAGCCAAGGACAATATCAGTGTGAGTCTTTAGTTATTGCGACAGGTGGCTTGTCTATGCCCAAACTGGGGGCCAGCCCATTTGGTTACAAGGTTGCTGAGCAATTTGGTTTAAAAGTCTTGCCTACGCGCGCTGGATTAGTACCTTTTACCCTGCACGAGCAAGACAAAGATGTACTAGCCGAGCTCAGCGGGATATCGCTAGATGCTCGCGCCAGTTGCAACGATACCAGCTTTAACGAAAGCATCTTGTTTACCCACCGTGGTTTGAGTGGCCCTGCAGTGCTGCAGATATCGTCTTTTTGGCAGCCAGGGGAAGCGGTAGAGTTTGACTTATTCCCGCATGGTGATTTACACAGCGAGCTTATAAAGCAGCAACAACAGCAACCCGACATATTGCTCAGTACCGCCTTAGCAGCACAGTATGCTAAACGTTATGTGCAAACTGTCTTGCCCTATTTAGGCTTGGATAACAAACCCCTCAAACAATACCAAGGCAAACAGCTGCAACAAGTGGCAGATGCCTTTCATCAATGGCAACTTAAACCCAATGGCACCGAAGGCTATCGTACCGCTGAAGTGACATTAGGAGGCGTAGACACCGACGAACTTTCCTCAAAAACCATGGAAGCCAAAAACGTCAAAGGTTTGTATTTCGTCGGTGAAGTGATGGATGTGACTGGTTGGCTCGGGGGCTACAATTTTCAGTGGGCGTGGAGCTCTGGATGGGTTGCAGGGCAGGTTTGTTAGTTGTTTTGGCACAATAAAGTTTGTACACAAGCAATAAAGTTTGTACATAAGTTCATTTTGGAATAATAAAGTCTGTACATTAAGCTATACTTCACTTTATCAAATGCTATGGAGTGAATTAACTTGGGACGGTTTAGGAAGCTAGAGAAGCTTGAAGACTATCAGCGAGCATTAAAGAATAATTATGGCTTAGGTGAAGCTGATGCGTACATGCCTTGGTTGCGTGTACAAGATGTTAATTCTGCCGGAAATAGCGGTAAAATCGATGGAATCAAATCTAACCGAGTTCACCACACATTATCAGAGCAAGAATCATGCTTTTTCTACTTAGCAGAGTTTTGTGATCCTGTTATTGATATTCGTGAGCAATTTCCCCTTCTCCCACTCGACCTTTCGGTCAGACTTGCAAAAACACTAGATGTCGATCATCCGATAAACCCAATGACAAAAGAAAAATGCTTCAATGTGATGTCGACTGATTTTCTTTTAACTCTGACTGACGGCACTAAAACTTGGTATCAGGCGATAAGTGTTAAGCCTGCTGATGATCTAAAAGATAAACGTACAGCTGAAAAGCTGGATATTGAGAGGGTTTGGTGGCAGCTACAAGGTATTGCATTTCATATATTTTCAATGACAGAGCAGACTCAAATCCAATCTCGAAATATTCAATGGTTCACTTCACCGTATCGACAAGGGAGTAATTTTCAAGATGATACAATTGAAAAAGCTAAGTCTATTGTTAAATTAGGAACTAATTTAATTGAAGATTTATGTAATGACTTTATTCGTGAACTGAATGTTGAACATGATGACGCCTTAGTTTTACTGAAGGTTTTGCTAGCGACAAAGCAAGTTTTTGTAGACCTTAATAAGCCTATAGCTGAAAGTGGAATTTTGCAGGTTGTAGAGGTGGCGAGGCAAGTTGGAGAGCAGCAAAATGCAAGTTGAATTAAATAGTGTTTGGGTTTTTGAGGACGTTGGTGACATTCAAGATGGAACTTACCGAGTTTTAAGTCATTACTCTGATGATTCAATAATTGTGATTTTCAGGCTTACGGATGATTCTAATCTCCAAAGACCTATAGCTGTCTCTGTCGCTATATTTATTGAAGCAATAGAAAATGGCCAAGTATCCCCGTCTGATTATTTAGCTCCCTTCTACCAGCTTGTTGCTGAGGAAACGATCTCTGAAGCACATAAAAATAAGAGAAATTTCCGTTTCCATCAAATTAAAGAGTTAATCAGAGATCCAAATTTTCTTCTGGAGGTTTCACTTAATCCAAGGTGTAAAATCGTTGCAAGGCACGCTAAGAAGCAAAATACATATGTTCAAGGTTTATATCGGTCCCTCAATCTGTTTTGGAAGTATGGACAAGAGCTTAACGCATTGCTCCCAGCATACAAAAATTCTGGAGGCGCGGGGCAGCCACGGATTGCTGGAGACGTAAAAAGAGGGTCCCCTATTCAAGTATCCACTCCAGGGCTTATTGTTCCAAAAGGGGTAAATACTAGCGAAGAGGATAAAGTTAAGTTCCTTAAAGCGATGAAGTGTTATGGCTTGAAGGGAAAGGCTGCCACTCATAGTCGGGTATACGATCAGATGTTAAAAGAGTTTTATGCAGATGAATTAATTTCTGCAGATATTGAGCAACGTGAGGTATGCGTTCCGAGCTATAGGGCCTTTATTTATTGGGTTAACAGATTGATCCCTAAGCAAGAGATAATTAGAAAACAGACATCTTTAGGTTATTTTGACCGCAACCTCAGAGGTTTATCAGGGTCATCAACGGATCATACTGAAGTACCTGGTAGTTGTTTTGAGTTGGATGCTACAGTTCTAGATGTACATGTAGTATCTGAAATTAGGCGTAACCATGTTTTAGGCCGCCCAACACTTTATCTTATTATAGATAAAGAAAGTCGGATGATTGTTGGTATGCATGTATCAATGGAGTTTGCTTCTTGGCGCGCGGGGCGTCAGGCTTTGGTTAATTGTGCCTCTTCTAAAAAAGAGTACTGTGCTCAATTTGGTATCGAGATCGAAGATAAAGATTGGCCATGTAATCATATTCCCCAACGTCTCTTATGTGACAGAGGGGAGTTCATTTGTAAAAATGCTGAAGATTTAGCGGTCCCTTTGATAGGTCACCTTAGCATTGCCCCTCCTTATAGAGCCGACCGAAAAGGGACGATAGAGCAGCGTTTCAATATGTTGAATAAGCGATTAAATCACGAACTTCAGGGAACCACTCTTGGGCGACCAAATACTCGTGGGGATCGTGATCCAAGAGCTGATGCAATATTTACTCTAAAAGAAGTCACGACATTACTTGTTGATGAGGTTTTGTCACTTAATCGGCAATACTTAGACAGCTTAGCTGGGCAGAGCCGCTTGTTTATCGAGTCCGGAAATAAACCTTGCCCTCTAAATTATTGGAATTTTCACCTAGATAAACATTTACATGCCCTAAATAAGGTAAATGAGGCTGAAGTTAGAAGTCGATTATTACCTGTAGAAAGGGTTTCTATGACATCTAAAGGAATAAGACTCAACGACGATATGTACTACGAATGTGATCGGCCAGAGTTCGAAGATTGGAAAACGATTGCTCGCTCTGGATCTCGTTGGTCAATGGAGGCTCGAATTGATCAAGATAATTCCTCATTCATTTATGTGAGGCTGCAAAAAATGGAAGGATTCACTCGATGTAAACTAATGTTGCAGTCTTCTAGTCTTGAAGGTCTACATCGAGCTGATGTTTTGTTTTTTGAAGATTGGAAAAAGCTCGATAAAAAACGAGCTAAACCTGATGCAAAATCTGTGGAACAGCATCAGCGTCGAAAAGCTATTGTGAAACATGCTCGAGGTGAGGCCAAAAATGCTCCTCCTTTATCCTCTAAAGTGGAGCGTACACAAGGTATGAAAGAGCGAAGAAGAGAGGTGATTGAGGACGCTCGATTGTCCAGCAGTTCAGTAAAGGTAGAACGCAAAAAAGAAGAGACTAATTATGTTGAGCAATGGTCAGAAGAGCGGAATCAAAAAGTGGTGTCATTGCTGAAGCGTAAAAAGGATCATGACTAATGTATGTTGAGAATGCCTGTTATCTGAAAGCTATTTTACCTGAACATGTCGGGAATGCACTTATTGAATCACTCCCTAAGAAATTAACGGATGAAGAGTTATTGGATAAATTGGCAAATTATCCAAAGTGCTTAACCGAGGATACCCAAAACGATCCTGAAATTCGCGCGGAGTACCTAACTCGTATAAAAAGACTTCGCCAGCCTCAGCTAGTTTACTTTGATGTTTTTAGGGCTGTTGAGATCGCGATAAAAGATGGATATTCATCTAAAGAACCTCTGTCGCCAACCATAATGAATTACCTTCATTATTCACTGGATGAAAGGCCTAGCATAGAGCCTAATACTGGATTCTTTAAACCTAAAGGGTGTGGGATAACAATCATTGGCGAAAGCGGCGTTGGTAAAACATCAATGCTAGAGCAGGTATTAAGTATCTACCCTGATGTAATTAAACATCAATCTTATAAAGGTATGTCATTACCATTAACACAAGTTGTGTGGCTTATGGTCGATTGTCCTGATGATTCAAGTGTTAAAGGGCTTTGCCATCGGATTTTAGATGAAATGGATAAAAAGCTCGATATTAAGGATACTAAACCACAAAATACTATTGCACTGTTAATAAAACAGATTGAAGCAAAAATGAAGTCTAGTTTTTTAGGGATCTTAGTCATAGATGAGATGCAAAACCTAAATACAGCTAAAGCCGGTGGCGCTGAGCGATTATTAGGTTTCTTACATAATTTGATGAATAACCTTGGCATACCAATTTTATTTTGTGCAAATCCACCATTTGATAAGTTATTAAGCAAAACACTTAAAGCTGCACGACGAGCTGAAAGTGGAGGCTATTTTGACATTGATTTACTTAAAAACTCAGAAGATGAGTGGGGACTTTTTGTTGATGAATTATGGAAGTTACAGTGGACTAACGTTCAAACTCCATTGACTCAGGACTTGAGTGACAGACTTTTTAATTTGTCAGTCGGTAATATGGACCTTGCTGTGCGAATATTTCACGCTTCACAACGAGCAGTAATAGGCTCATTAAATGAACGGATTACTACCGATGTATTGGATAAAGGATCAAGTATTGCTATTAGAGCATCGAAGCCTGCAATTGATGAATTAAGGCTTTCTCTATTAAAGCGTAAAAAAAAATCGCCAAAAGAGATGCCAAACAATGAGGCTTCAGCAGAAGCTAAAGTTATTACTGAATCCAAAGGTAATTTAGTTACTATACCTGGTGACCTAAGTCGGCCTCACCATCCTGAATTTGCCCAGCGTATCACTGAATTACAGTATGAAGATGATTTGCATGCCCTGATTGACGATCCTGCATTAATACAGCGAGCATCGGAAGAGGAAGACCCTTTGGATATTCTTAAATCGGCAGGACTTTTCTGTGATGACCCGCTCAAGACTTTCGGTTAGTTTGAGCCATGCTTCTGCCTCCAGCGCTACCTGATGAGTTGTTGCTAGGACGGTTAATCCGTTATGTGACCATATCTGGTGATGAAGCTGGAGCATTTTGCGAGCAAGCATTTGGCTCGAGTCGAGTATCATTACATCCCTTACTTACAGCAGGAATAAAGCATTTATCTCATGTTGTTGGAGAATCCGCTGAAGAATTTTTATACCAGCAAACCTTAGCACCGCTTTTTATTTTTTACTTGCCAGAGCATGCAAGTGAACTTAAAAAGTATCTGCTTGCCAATGAAGGTGTAAAGGCCATTAGGCAAAGCCAGCTGGCATCATTTGGTAGTGGCGGAGCTGTATGTCTAAAGTGGTGCCAACATTGTGCGAAACAAGACATACAAAGCTTTGGTGTACCTTATTTGCATCGGGCACATCAGGTACCAGGTGTTATAGCCTGTTATAAGCATCCAATTTTATTGAAGAGTATAGGATTAGAAGAACGAAAGCATCGCCTAGATGCAGGTTTACTACCATCTTGTCATGGAGATATTCAATCTGCGTTTGATATTGAATATCGTGTTGCTAAGTTCGCTCAAAATCTCATCTTAATGCTCATGAAAGAAAATCCCGTTTTAGAGTTATCTTCTGTTTATCGATCGCGGCTAGCCGATTTAGGTTTTATGACACCTAGCGGGAGTGTACGTCGGCAGCCTTTAATGCGGCAATTTATCACTTGGGTAGGTAGTTATCGTTCTGGGCCAGATACTCCACTTCCCAACGGTAGTGAAGACTATCGATATTTATCTGAGTTACTGAATCCCAAGAGTAGTCATCATCCATTCAGACACCTACTATTTACCAGTTGGTTGTTTAGTCACCCAAGCGAAATGTTTGCACAAAAACGATCGAAGCCAAATGTTGCCTTGGTCAAGCCTAGTCTTGTTAAAGCCCTGAAACTTGAAAATAGATGCTTAAAATTGCTTGGAGAAAACCGCTCTATGGCCGAAGTATCTCGACTCACAGGAAAAAGCCGCTGTTATCTAAAACGAATAGCTCTACAGCATGGTATTAAACTGAATTTAAAGCCTAGACAGTTAACATCAGAATTAAAAAATAAAATTGTTCACCTCGCTCGTTCGGGTATGCACAGGGAGTTGATTTCAGAACGATGTGGTATAGGAATTGGCTCTGTTGAGCAGGTGATTTCTAGTGTGCCAGGTTTAGTCGATTGGCGAAAAAAATGTCACTTTGAATCAATACGCCGTCGTTATCGATTAGAGATCCAAAGATATCGGTTGAAAAATAATCGTGCTATTCGTCGTGATATTAAATCTGAGTGTAATGCTGCATTTTTCTGGCTTTACCTTTATGACCGACATTGGTTAGACTCTGCGCTTCCATCTCCCGCCAAGCCTATAGGACATGGCGAGTATGTTTTAAACTAATTCTTGTTGAAGTCTTATGTCAGTTCATCTGTATCCACAAGTATATTACGTTCCATTTGTGTTCTCGATACCCTGTATAACCATTCAAAAATCGGTGTAGCTGACTGTCGGAAGTTTTGCCAGTAGTGCATATGTTGCTCAGTTGCTGAGCATCTCATCATTATTCAGCTTTCCTGTGAGAATATTCTCTCCAATTTTGCACTGAAAAAGTGATCCACTTAGTAGTGCATTCAAGTCAGAATTCACGTCTGTTCAAGTTGTTAATCATGATTCAATCTTTGATTCAAATATCATCTAAAACCGGATCGCCTCTGGGTGCGAATTAACAGGTATAAACTTGTTGCCGATTAGAACGTTATAAATTGATTATTAATGTTCTACTTAACCAAGGATACTTCCAATTCAATAAAGTACCTGCCGTAAGTTTTAAACCTATCCAGCACTTTTTCATCCAAGGGCTTGGTCGGGCTTATTTCCAATATCTTAGTACCATCAGCTTGTTGATTTACTCGCCACACATGGGAGCAATTTGACTGACTTATTGCAAAAGCACCTTTATCTCTCACCAGCCATTTGTCTTCATTAACCTTTGCACTGCAAATCGGGCAATTAAGTAGAGAGTCAAATTTTTGCGCTACTAAAAGTATTTCTTTGCCCGAATTTTGTACAGATATATCAGTAGTCTTTGTGTTCAATACTTTTTGAATCTGTGGTTTAAGTGACAAAAACGGCTTTAAAATCATTACACTACCGCCATTAAAAACCCAATGTCCTTCATTTATTGTTTCGAGATCTTCAACAAGTAATTTCGGTAGATTCTTAATATTACTGACTAGGGGTTTATATGTTTCCTTCATAAACCACTCAATTAAGAATTTAGCTACGGCTTCTAATGAATAAAAATTTGTCGGAGCACACCAAAACGCTCCTCTATAGTCAGCCGTATTACGATGCAAACACATGAGTACTCTTTGGTTTTCTTTATTGGCAAAGACGTTATTGTCAATAACAGCATCACACGATATGGGAATGAAATGCAGAGTAGAATTCTGAGTTAACAACACAATTTCCGAATAGTCATTAACTGAAAGACTAACATTACCTACACCTTCTCTATTAAAACAGTCGTCATCAATTGCTTCAAACCCCAGTTCGTGGAGGGATCGCTTAATTAAATCAACACAATATCGCGTGTATGAACCCGCAACTTTTCGATTCCGTAGAAATACATCCTTGGGCTTAATTCCATTACTTTGGAACGTGGACAACCAAGAATTCCAAAGTCTAGCAACATGGCGGTAATGTTGATCATGTGCGAGAACATTTGTCATGTTAAGGGCAAGTGGTACTTGTAAATTTTGATGCAGTAGTTGATATAGCTTTGTATTTTGCAACGTTCTTATTTTCTTCAGCATTACCTGTAATGTTTGAAGGGTTGTCTCACTATTCTTTGCCGTGGCATCTGCTTCTTCAATATCAGAGAAACCTTCGCCCCACATAGTAAAAATGCATTGTCTTAATTCAAAATAAATATGGGTAGCGTCTTGAAAATTAACCGCTTCACTAAAAATGTCCTCTAGCCGTTTTACTTCAGCGATCCTTTTTAAAAGATACTTTTCGGTAAAATCTAACAGTTTTACATAAACCCTGTTTTCATAGATATTGAGGTCATCTTCACTTTCAAGGGACAATATTTGCTTTGGTATAACTCCCGTAAGCGTTTTTGCTTGCCAGCATTGTGAATGGGACGCCAAGTGGGCGTTTGCGGAATTTGGGATCTTCTTGGCTCTAGAAACTGGAAGCAAATGCTCTTCGTAGATGAGTTCTAAACGAGGGCGACGGGCAATTTCTTGTAAATGCCCTTTTTTCAAAATATCCATTATTAAAGACTCAAAACTCATTAGGTTAAAGCGGACAAGGAGTTTTTCAGGAATTAAAAAAGAACCCTGTTTTCCAGAATCTATCGCCTGTTGGTACTCACTAATGGTATTTTCTAATATGTCTAGCTCAGTTCTATCGCTTTCTAGTGCAGTTGAAACCTGAAACGTTGTCGAGTGGTTATCGAGTACAAACTTTTTTGTACCGTCGTCAACCAATAGCCCACCATTTTCTATATCTGTATGTCCATTGAAAACGAATGGGGCTAAGCTTATAAACTGCCCGCTATTAATGGATTCAGGTAACTTATCAACTTTTCTTCCTGCAAATCTGTCGTACCAATACACCACTAGATATTGCTCTTCTTCTTAAGTTCATTCTCTAGCAGTTTTAGAGATGCTGATGGGGGAGCCCCAAGGTCATGTTCATTCCAAAATTCTTTTAGTGATTCAATTAGATTTGTGATGCCAGATTGTTCTGTATCATAACGGCCTGTAACTTTGCCCGCTCTGAACACTTTAGTTGCCAAGATATGATCTAAAGCCACCCCTAATTTGCTACCCGACTCGAGCATGACTGGTATAAATCTAGTGAGATGACGTTCAAGGCGATTTCCCCAACTTACACTGAAATCTTCTTCTAGATACTGCGCCAACATAGATTTATCTAGTGCAGCAATAAGCGTTTGAACTTTGGCTTGATGTTTAGACTCTGCTTGCTCAAAAGCCTCCTCTAAAGAAGAGTAACTGTATGTTGCTTGTTCAATATTTTTATCCACATCGAATCGAGTACTATGTCTAGGTAATTCCATAACATGCGCTCGATCATAGGTTTTATCTGCAAATTCAAATGTTGTCTCATCATGGTTTGCAGTACCTATAAACCAAACGTTTTTCGGTATTTTTATCTTACGGCCATCGATCAATAACTCAGGACTATTTCCTGTTGATGTCGTCATCAAGTCTAAAATTCGATCATTTGGGTCCATTTCTAAAGCAGATAAAAATTGAGCGAAATATTGTTCAGGTCTGGAAAGGTTCATCTCATCAAGTAAGATGATATATGGTCTGTCTGAATACAATGGGCATTGTGCTTCGTATAATCCCTGCAATGTTTCTAATTCATAAAACTTTTTTTCGAAGGCATTAAAGTGACCGACTAGATCACTCTTGTCTCGCCATCCAGCTTGCACATAAATCGTTTTGCAAGCGCCACCAACCGCTCTGGCAAAGGCTTTTGCCAAACTCGTTTTACCTGTTCCACTTATCCCTTGCAGAATGTGCAGACGACTCATCGCTAATCCAGCAATAAATAAATGAATATCTTCTATTCGGTAATAAAGTTCTTTGTTCTCTTTTTCGTCCCATGCAATACGTTGTTGAAGCTCTTTAGCGAATGTTGATAGAGACGGTATATTTTCAGTTGTCGCTCTTGACCTTAACTTACGATCTAGCTCAAGTAATGCAGGGAAGGCCGTCTTACTTTGTTGCTTGTTTATGAGTTCGTCTACTTCGCTACTTAAATTATCAACGGCACCCTTTAATAGTTCATTGTGTTTGGATATTGCTTGTTTCTGTTTTTCAATTTGTTCTAACTCAATAACAGACATCTGATTTTTATAGCGTAGTGCCTTGTTTTCTTGCAGTTCTGCTTGAACATTATTGTGTTCTTGCTCTAGCGACTCATATTGTTTCTTAAGCTCTTTATATAACGATTCTATTTGTTGGCTTGGCTTGCCATCAAGCTCTTGAGTCAACTCAGCAACTCTTAATTTATAGTGCTGAAGTTGATTCACTATTTGGTCAGCAGAGCTATCTCCAAATTGTCTTTGTAAATTGTTAAAAGCACTTATCTGTGTCAGTAACTGACTTTCAGCCTCTGTATACTTTTGAATTTGTTGCTTAAGAAGTTGAATTTGATTTTCAGCTGACGAAATCTGTTGTAAAAATTCATTTCTAACTTCTTTTCGTAAAGAAAATTTGAATTTTTCAGTATCTTCTTCGGTTAATTCAGCCAGCTTTTGTTTGCGCTCAATTTTTATTTTTTCTTGTTTTAGATCCAATGCTTGATTTGCTAATTCATTTTCTTGTTGCGATAGCTCCTGTAGCCGTTCTTCGATAAGCGTTTTGTCTTCTTTAGATAAAGAGTTTTTAGAGCGACTCAACTCTTCGATTTCCTTCTCGAGTTCACTTTTACGTAATTCCAGTTTTTTCAGTAAACCTACTTTGTCTGTCTCGAATTTATCAAGCATTTCAAAGTGCTTGGTAGCAAAATTACTTTGAGCCTCTAATTCTTGCTCTTTAAGCGTCTCTAAACGTTGAGCAATATCAGATTTCTCGTCAGCGAGTTTCTTCTGGCTTAGAGCTAATTCTTTTAATTCTTTTTCAAGATTTTTCTTGTCTACTTCAATTTTCTTTTTAGTTTGATCTGCGTCCTGTTCTAATTGTTTTGCTCTTGATTCAGCATGTTTTTTCTCTGCTTCTGCCCTTTTATTAATTTCAATGCTCTTTTTTAATTCACCTACAAGAGCTTGAATATCATCCTCTAAACTTGCCGCTATTTTTATTTTTTGCTCATCACTTGCAGCATTATGTGACGTTTGTGCGAACTGTAATTTTTCAGCTAAAGCACCATACTCAGAACTATTATTTTCTTTTGTAAAGTTTATCATTGCCGCTAAACCATGAGTGATTGAATTGTCTGCAATCGGCTTAGGTGTGCTAGATGAAGATTGTTGAGGGGCTTTTTGTTTCGTCCGTTTTGACATTATTTACTTCCTAAAAATTTTTCTATTACAGCTAAAAGCGTTTCAACTGAAGCCAAGTGATTTATAACAACATCTTTATTTATGGTTTTCCCCCCGGCATGTGATGCAAACTTGTTTCTATCCTCAGCCAGAGAAATGATCAAATCCAACCATGTGGGAAATTTTTTATTTATAGCTTCAATCACATGAGGAAATTTTAAAAATAGACCAGCCAGCAGTGGTTTTAGTGATTGCTCGCCAGTAGTAAGTGCGCTTCTAACGTTACCAGCCTTCACCGTCGCTAAACGATAAGCCACCTCTTCACTAACACCATCAACCCTAAGATATATTTCTTTCAATATTCTTTTATTCATTTGAAATGACGGGTGATTTACTTCCCATTTAACAACAAAAATATGCCATTGAGTGTTAGATTCGCTAGGTTGCATAATCGTTTTTAACCATGCCTCCAAGACTCTTTGCTGTTCACTAAGCAGAGCATCAACCAGCTCAAATCTGGGAACTTTTTCCGACAGGACCTCAATTTTAAGGCGTAACATACCTTTTACATGCTTTTCAATTAAGGGATATTGTTGAACCCAAGAATATTGTGAGAACAGCTCTGTCTTAGCTTGTTCTTCAAATTTCTGACGTTGCTCGTTATATCCAACAACTTTTCCATCTTCAGCAATACCCATGACTTCATTAACTTTTGACGCAAACAGTTTATTTTTTACAATTAGTTTTTCGGCTACATCGTTGAGTTCAGGAACGGAAATTGTTAGCCCCGTTGGATCAGATAAATACCATAAGCGGTCACCTCCATAAGTCGAAAACAAACGGATATGCGCAAAAACAGAAATTGGACTGTCCTCGATAAATTCAATTGAAGTACTCAAATTTTGGTTTGATTCGGGAACGGACAAATCGGCCTGCTTTAACTGATTAAGTTCTCTTCTATGGGCTCGCAAGCATATAGACATTTGTTCAGCAGTTGGTTGTTTTGCTGGCAGGGTATTTTGTATTAGTAATGGCTTACTAATTCGTCCTGTGCCTCTACTTTCAACAAATTTAGGAAACTTCTCAGTAAAGTCGACATTTTCAATAAAAGGCAGCGTCGACAAAACTCTGGGAATTAAATTGCCAGAAATTGCGTCTTGAACTAAGTAATAACTGCTAGTCTCTGTAGTTCCGTTATATTCCTTACCCTCCAAAAGTGAAACTGCTTTTTGAGTCAAGTTCCACTCTGTTAAATAACCATCATTCGTTAACTGGGCTAAAATATACTTCACAAGTTCTTTGTCTAAATTGGTGTACAAACACAGTTTTTCTATTGTGTTGCAGCCAGCTCGTAAAAGCTTGAGTACTAACATTTGAAATATATTTAATGGGGCTAGTTCTTTAGGTGCTATTACACGCCAGAGATAAAAAGGCCAAAACAATTCTTTAGCTGCACTGTAATTTACTTTTTTGCCTTCTTTATTTTTTATATAGCTAACATTTTTAATATCGTTATGTGAAATCACTTAACGCACCTCACATAAATCGTGATAAAAGCTATGTATTTGTGGGATAGCTTCCCTTGCTGATTCGCTAGAGAACATAGCTTTATCTCCGACCACTTTTATTAAACTTTTGGCCCTACTAAAAGCCACGTTTAGACGATTCGGGGTTCTAATAAATCCATATTTTTTTATGAAGGAGTTTTCATCATTGCAAAGGTAGTGATTGGATCTCACAGTAGAAAGAATGACAACATCGAACTCTTTTCCTTGAAAAGCATCCACTGAGCCAACCCTAAGTTTTTCCTCGCCGTCTTTCGTAGTTTTATAACCAGGGGAGTACTCCCAACCATCTTTGGATTTCTGACAGAAACCTTCGAGTGCCAATTTCGTCAATATTAATTCTCTTTGAGCTGCAAAAAAGGTAATAACACCAATGCTTAGATCAGTTTCTTCAGCTAATAGGCTTTTTACCTCTGCAACTACTTTGGTTGCTTCACATTCACGCATCCAGCTTGTACCGGCACGTTTTTCTGAGCCAAGGGATATAGGCGTGTCGACCCATTCAGCCACCTTATCTCGATATTTAGGAATACCTAAATCAAACGTTGGCCTACTGAGGCCAGAAAGGATTTTCTGTTCACCTTGAGATTCGTAGAACGTCCTACTTATGAAATTGCCCAATTCGGGATCCATTCTAAATTGTGTATCAAGCATTACAGTTCTTTGTATACCGTCCTTTTTTTCCCGAGCTTTAAGTTGAGTGTATAATCGTTCAAACAAACTCATCTTAATGGCATTTGCTGTTTCGACATCCAGATTGCCTTTCTCGAGCATCTCGTTTTCAATGTCAGGTTCTAGCATTTGTGGTAATTGGAAGTGATCCCCAACTAGTACAATTCGCCTAGAAGCTAAAGCCATTGGTATAAATAAATCTAGCGGATTTGCTCGTGCTGCCTCATCCACTATTACAGTGTCGAATTGATGTTCTGTTGTTACTTCACTTAAAGCCGAATTCATTTCGTTCTTGAAATTAACCACCTGTTCTCCTGCTGAGCGTTGACAAGACGCTCCTAAGGATGTGGTGTATTGTTGAACGCCACTCGCAAGATAAGCAGGTTGATACTTAATCGTGTCTAAATAGTCTTCGATAACATCTGGTATACCTGCCGGACTTTGCTTCTCTGCAATGGATATGAACTTTGCCAGTTGATTTAAATTTGTCACGTCATCTTGAGATAGTTGAGTCTGAAGTGACTTAGGGCGGCAATCAGGGAGCAAATCATCTAACAATGTGTTTTTAATGTCGCACAGTTGCTCTAAATCTTGTTGGTTAACAGAATCTCGGTCTACTAACAACGTGAGGTAAGTAACCGCATCGGAATATTTATTTGTACGCTTAAGTGCCTGAAGGCAGCTATAACACTGTTCAAATCCATCATCTAAGTATGATTCTGGTGTCGTTCTTAAGCCTCTTACTTGCTTTAATAGAGCAATATTTTCAGAAGGTTTTTGTGTTGTTTTCGCCACTAAAAAGTTTTGCTTAATGTTATCAAGCAACGCAAGAGGCACATTAAAACCATGATGTAACTTTAAATGTTCTACATCTTCTAATAGGCTACGAATCCGAGCTTGTTTTTGTTTCTTTTCTACTCGACTGTCTAATATGGCTGCAATATCTTTACGAATATTTTTAATAATTTTATAGCTTCCCTCCGTATGAGTTAGCTCATTTAGTACTTCGTTTAGATATTTACTTTGTTTTTCACTCCATTGCTCCAAAAGGAAAGGGGCACGAATAGAATCGTCAGCGCGAATAGCGGGTATTCCAAAGGCTTCTGAACGCGCAATAACATTATCAACAGCGTCGTTCTGAAAGCTAGTTAAGAGAATTTGACCTGTCATATTGCTTTTATGTTCTTCTGCCAATCTATTTTGCAAAGCGCTAATAACTTGTGTTTTGCCTGTACCCGGTGGACCAAGAATTAGAGCAATATCTGGTGTGTTTAGTGCGACATCAAGTGCTTCAATCTGCTTTAGTGTAGGTTGTCCTTTGAATGAACTGCGTGCTGCTTGAGTTAACGGTTTAAGCCTTTTGTGATTTCTACGAACTTGAGAAACACTGATATCTCTGTCTTCAATTAAAAAACGAAGGTCTTTCATGGGATTGGTGAGCTTGGTTATCGCATCTCTTGCGGCTTCTCTTCTTTGCATTTGCACCATTGAACCGCTGATAGACAAATAGATAACACCTCGATCTTCAGGTTTCCCTCTAGAACTTAAGTTAAGGCTGATATATTGCTCGTTTGAATCGACAAACGTCGCTCTAATACTTGGTTTTTTGCCTTCTTTTTCTTGCGAAATATCACCGATATTGTTTCCCAACCACTCTGGCAATACATTGTTGATTTCTAAGGTTGAATCATTACTTTCTTTTAATGCGAGGCAAAGTGTTTTTACTTTTTCTTTGTCTTTGTCTTTTTCTTGAAAGTAGAATTTCCACTTAATACCGTCAACTGACTCCTCTTTATCAAGCTTTATGTAACGCACAAAACCAGCATCTTTAGCTTGTTCTACTGCTTTTTCTTTTACCTTTTCGTTATATTGATTCCACAAATTAATATAGGTTGAATGATCTTTATTAAGCTCTTGAAGTTTAGCTTTCATTAGCGGGTCGGTGATTATCGCCGCGGCAGTATGATCAACAAACGAAATATTTATTTCGCAGCGAGTAAGATTGAATTTTGCATTTCGGCCTAATGTCTTAACTGATTTAATCCAAAATGTATTTTCCTTAGTAAATTCAAGTTGCATTAAATTTGATTTACCGACGACGGTGTAAATCGACGATTGAGTGTCATTTTTTGACGCGGCAAACAAAACATAGTTTGTAGTCGCTTGCTTTAATACAAACTCTTCCATCAACCAATCCGCTACATCATGAACACTTAATTCTTTTTTGTTCGATATTCTGATGACTTGTTCGATAATAGTTTCGTCTATAGAGGCACTAATAGATTCAAAGCCCAAATCATTAAACAGGCAGGGAATAACACCAAAAATAATATTTTGCTGTTTTATTTTAAGTGGGACCCAAATGAAATCGTTAATGCGACTAAAGCCATCAAGTATTTTAGGATTATTTATCTCGAATAGATTGGTGTGTTGCTTCAGCATAAAACCGTCATCGATCCGATGTAATGTCAATTCGTCCTCTAAGTTTAAGGAGTGAATATTGTCATCTTCAATCAACAATTCGATTACGTTATCTTGTGTTAAATGTTTCAAATCTTTTAATTGCATCGACTTACCACCTAAACACAAAAAGGCTATCTATTTGAGGTTCTGATTGAGCCTCACTAAGTTTGATTACGAGCAATTTGTTTTTCTTGCTATCAAGCGTGAGTGTTGTTTTGGCATTAAACTTCTGTAGCTTGCCGCCCATTAAGCCCATTTCAAAAGAACTCCCTCCTAACGGAGTAATTTCTAGTCCATTATTATTAAAATCAATAGATAGTTTTTCTGTGGACTCAGACCAATAAACAGAACCCGGAGGTGAGTCTTTTAATACAACCGACTGGCCAATATTTAAGGTTTGACGATGTCCAGAATCAATATAAGCATCAATTGGCTGAACGCCAGGAATGTCTAAAATAGCTTTGTCATAAAGATAATGGCGTATATACAAAACTTGGGAATTGTTTAATTCACTTTCGCAGAATGGGCATATTAATTTATGTTCTTCGAGTACAAAATTAAATGAGGCATTACATTCGTTATTTTGACAATTAACTAGTAAATTGGACATTTTCTCAAAAGTTTCGGCCCATTCGCTTAGACTGGGTCTTTTTGATGGAGTATCCTTCCCTGCATTGAAACAACGCTCAAAAAGTACTTTCAATGGTTTGAGCGCAACTAAATCGATAGGTAGCCCTTTGGATATTTCATTTAATGAATCCGTGGGATGGTAAATCCAGGGCAAGTCACCAGCAAACGCGCTGTTTTGGTCTTCCGGTGTACCGTTTTCAACTAAGTCACCAACAAATGGGTGATTTGTTGTTAGTAACTTCATAGCAACTACAGCAAAACTCCATGAATCAGTTAAAGAGGACACAAACCTATCGCCATTAACAACTTCTGGAGCACCAAACCCAGGACTAAAAACTTTTCCAGCCTTTCCTTCCAATGATAAAGTGTCGTAGCTATCCCGTTGATTAACACAAATATTGTCGCAATCGATTAACCATACTTCTGAATATTCATTTTGTTCTGAAACAAAGATATTTGCAGGAGATAAATCACCGTATGCCATGCCTTTAGCGTGTAATCCCGCTAACGTTCTTGCTAGTTTTGCAAGTATCTGCATCCGCCGTTTTATTCCACCTGTTGCTAAATAATGTTCGGGGCTACCACCAGAGGTTTCAATCGCTACCTCAGTGCCATCCATGAACTTTTGCAACGGCATTAAGCCATCCATCAACTCCATCGCATATCCGACGGTGTTGCTATTCATCGCTATCCGAGAAAATGGTTTAGCAATATTGAGATTTTCTAATGGTTGACGCATTAACCAGCGGATATGCTCAGCCCATTTTCGTTTTTTATCTATACCAGTTTGAGTATTCATTTTCACAAGCACTCCTTCAAACTGGGTTGAGCAAACAACGCCTTGTCCACCTTGGCCAAGCTTTTCGATCAATTCGAATTGTTGCTTTAATTCATCAATGACTATTCTTTTTTTTGCTGTTTCATTTGTCATGTTTTAACACCAATAGTGCGATGCTTTTATCATCAGTGTGATTTGGTGTAGCCCACGTTTTTAATTCATTTTTTAGCCAAACCTTGGCTTGCCTGTAGCTTTTTCCATTTATACGGTTGCAAATTTCATTCATAAACTGTGTTTCCATTCCTGGGTTGATATCTTCACTAATGCCATCTGTCATCAAAGCTACAGCATCTCCACTTCTCAAATTAACCGATTGAATTTTCCAGTCTGAAAATTTTGTGGATTTCCCCAAGCCAGTCGTTTCATTGCCAAAATTGTTTGAATCATTCGATTTTGGCACTTCATCTGAAACAATAATCAATCCGTCACCGAGCTGAAATGTTCGAAGCTCGCCATCGCGTGATAACCAACAAAATAAACAAGTTGTGACAGCATCATTAGGTTTTATTTTGCCGAGGTAAGAGAGCCATCGTTGATATATCGATTTAATGAGATCTTTGCTATCAATCGAAAAGGGTGATGCTTTTATTGTATCGATAACTGCCCTAGATGCTTGTTTAGAACCTATTTGTGAAAAAGGTTTAGACCCCATTCCATCACATACAATAGCCAGCCAGCCGTTATGTAAAGTCCTTACCACTGACGAATCCTGATTCGGCTTCCCCTCAGATATGTGTAAAGGACCCCTAACAGATACGTTTAGTCGGTTTGACCTCACCATTGACCTTCAAGATCAAGTCCCAAGTCATCGTCTGCATTATCTAAATTATCAAAATCAATTGGGGTCAGTTCATTTGGCGTTTGACTTTTGGATCTTGAAGTTACACTCATTGTAACGGCTCTGAAAAAGCGGTGAATGTCCCTTGCTTCATCTGATTTGAATACTTTGGCTTCGGCATCATTGTTAAAAGCTTCAAGAACATCATCATTTGCTTCAGCTCCAATAGCCATGGCAAAACGACTTGCTTTTTGGGCTCTTTCACTTGATTTTAGTTTAGCTAAATTACTTTTCCAATCATCAGTTGGTATGCCGTCCGACAATAATATGACCACAGGGCGATAGTCTCTAGATGTGATCAACTCTTTATCTTCAAGAACTTGTGTGGCAAGTTCAAAAGCATGACCCATAGGTGTTCTTCCATTGGCATAAAGGGGCTCTATAGCTTCAATGTCTGCTGCACGAGCTAACGGTAGGTGTATTTCAGCGTGGTCACCGCCAAACGTTATTAAGCCAACTTGAATTTCAGCTTGTCTAGCAGATTCTTGTTTAAACGTTGAAACCATGTTTTGAATGGCTTCGTTCAAAATTGATATTTTCCCATTTACCGACATGCTTCCGCTGGTATCGGCAAGTATTAGTACCGGAAGGGCTCGTGCTTTTGCAATAGTAAATTTCTTTAAACTCATAATTTTCCTAATATTTTCTATTTATTCCATTAATAACATAACAATATTTAATGTAAATGCTTATGGCAATGTTTATAAGGTCGGATTCTTCTCAAATTTCTATTTCTATAAACGGTCAAAAGTGTTCCACCTGAAGAAACAACTAACTGAATACCATTCATTGTTTTTAGTTCAGGCTCGCTCAATCCATATTTATCAATTTCCTTATTTCCAACTACAAAGTACGTCGCTCTTCTAGAATTGATTATTCGCCCAAATTTATAGGCAAGCAATATTTGTTTTTGTGAGATACCTCTTTGACTTTCTCTCAGTTCGGCGTGCTTGCTGTTAGTCAGCCCAGGTATGACATGAAGTGCATTTTTTTCTTGGATCATAAAAGTCATTTCGTATTCCCTTTTTAGTTGGATAGCATTGCTTAGCGAAATGCATGCCAATACATAAGTGATTGTTTCTTATATAAATTTCTAATAATTGCATTTTACGAAAAGTAAATAAAATTATATAAATATAAAAATATTTATTATTGTTGTTTCGGTGGGTAGATAGGATATTCTTAAATTAACAATTAAATCAATGACTTATGTTGCTTGTTGCAGTTGGCACAATAGTTGAAATAGTAAGCATAGATAACTAAGGAGAATCTTTTATGCTTGCCAAAAAAATAGTGATACTAGCGAATTCAATTAAACATCATAATCATTGTGTTGCTGGAAAATGTCTGACTACGGGGGAGTGGATTAGGCCTGTTTCTGCGGCTAATGGTGATGCCTTGAATCACGCTCAAGTAAAATGTAGAAATCCACATGGCTTGTTTACGGTCAAAACACTACAAAAAGTAACAATTGAGTTTGTTTCGGCAGCGCCGCTGATTAATCAGCCCGAAAACCATTTAATAGCGGCTAATTCTGAGTGGAAACAAGACTATACCGTCAAGCCCTATGAACTCCCTAAATTCTTAGATAAGCCTATCTCGCTTTGGGGCGAGGGTAATAAGATCGCTTACGACGCCATCGTTCAAAATCGATTCAAACCACAGCAGTCATTATTTTTGATTCAGACTCAAGGTCTAGAGCTGTATTATGCGGCCGAGAATAAACGCAGAGTTCGGTTTACTTATAATGAAATAGCGTATGACTTGCCCGCAACTGATCCGCAGTTTGATAAAATACTAAGAGAGCAAAAGGCAACATTAGGCATTCTTTGTATTAGCTTGGGCGAGAACCATCTTGGCTATTGTTACAAAATCGCCGCAGCTATTTATTAGGAGTAGACATGAATATATATACAATTGGGTTTACTAAAAAGAATGCCAAGACATTCTTTAATTTCATTCAAACCTCAAAAGTAGAAAGGCTAATCGATGTGCGGTTAAACAACGTTTCGCAATTAGCTGGTTTTGCTAAAAGGGACGACTTAAAGTTTTTCCTTAAAGCGCTGTGTAATGCGGAATATCTGCACGCACCAGACTTAGCACCAACAAAGGATTTGTTAGATAGCTATAAAACTGGCCTAATGACGTGGGATAACTATGAATATGAGTTTTTTAACCTCATGTCTAAACGGCATATTGAAAAAAGCTTCACCAGCAGCGAACTGGCCAATAATTGCTTATTGTGCAGTGAGCATGAACCGCATTTTTGCCATCGTCGAATTGTGGTTGAATACTTAAATAAAACCACAAACTTAAATTTATCCGTAACACATCTGTTTTAAAACTATGAATTTATTAATCCTATATCCAAAACCGTTTAATGTTGTTGCAAAGTTCAACAGAAAATTAGACCGTATTATCTCAAATAAAGTCATTGAGTCGGTGTCTTACTTTCACGACGATAATTTATTGATCAATGATTATTTTTCTGAAATCAAAGCCAATATATCCATACGATGTATAAAAAACAGTGATGATTTTAAAGAAGTAACCCATGCCATTGTATTTGACGACGGGGAGGAATTTGGTGACGAAGTTCAACAATTATCTGCAAAGTCGATTCCGCATCGAATAATTAAGGTAAAACTGACACGTGTGGTCAATATTAGCCGAGAAATTCAATTCAAAGGTGAAAAAAGTACGGCTAAATATGAGTATATCGGTCGTGGCTCTTATTGGGGAAATCCCCATTCTATGTTTGAAGAAGGGGATGGCAGGGACGAGGTCATCCGCAAGTATAAATATGATTTTGACTTTGAAAAATTCCCGCATATTGAAAAGACCGAAGTATATAAACTAGCTGGTAAAAGACTTGGCTGCTTCTGCAAACCAGCCGCTTGTCATGGGGATGTATTAGCTGATTATCTCAATAGCTGGGATGATGGGAAATAATATTAATTGAATCAAATTTTGCAAGGTGTCTACAAACTAGGGGAAGGTCGGTCGTATTTTGATAAATAAGCAAGAAAAGCTGGATTTCGATGATTCATGGATAGATGAACTATTCCAATGGGCCGATAATAACAACATACCTGAACTTCAATTTATTGAAGTTGATTTTTTGTGTAGTGACGGAGAACGCCCAAGTGAAGGGTACTGGGTAGGCTTACCGAGAAATAGAGAAGTTCTAGTCAATCTCGAAGAACTAGATTTAAGTTGGCATAGTTGTTCTGAAATCCCCAAACAGATTAAGTATCTTAAAAATTTAAAAAGGTTTAGTTTTTCTAAGAGCCGAGATGGGCGTCAGCCACCATTCATGAAAAACGCAGACGGCCTTGACGCAATTGAAGAAATACCTGACTGGATTGATGAATTAGAAAATCTAGAAGAACTTGACCTGTCTAACAACAAAATAAGCTATGTGCCTAAAGTTATCGGGAAGTTAAAGAATCTAAAGAAGCTATATTTGCACAACAACATGATTATGTTTGTTGATGCCGAACTAGCTTCTTTATGCAAGTTGGAAGTGTTATGGATCTGGTGGAATATGTTTTCAGTACTGGATCGTTTCATAGATAATCTGAAGGAACTAGTTAACTTTGATGTTGACTGGAAACAACCGAATAAACTTTCTTTGCTAAGAGATTGCATACACCATGATGATTTCCCAGAGTTAACTGGGGAAAAGTGCTTTTATTTATTTGTAAAAAGATTAAATGCCGTAGTTGATGGAATAGTTCTAATAAAGGGGTTAACGGGTTCAAATGATAATGAAATACTCTGGGATGAATGGAGTAGGCTGAATGATCTTAAATCTAAACTAAAAAAATTGAAAAACCTTCGAGAGCTATTTTGCGATGGTCTCGACTATCCAGATGGCCCGATAAAGCTGTGTCCAGAGGGTTTGATTGTGACGTCTTATATGGAGCCTAAAGCTGAAGATTGTGTTGAAATTTTGCTAGAAAATACGCCTGCATTCTTTGTAAAAAGTGACGCTTTCGAAATAACAATTAAATTAAAAGAACATCATGGTAAAAGCTTAATGGAGAAAATAGATCTTATGGAGTTGTGGCAATAATTATAGTTATGCTGGGAGATAGGGTCAACTTGTTAAAGCCACTTGGATTTGTGAAATAATCTAGGTATGAAAAATAAGCATGTCTGCAACCCATCTTTTTAAAAGCGCAAGTACCTAGAAAATTAACATTGTTCATCTTTAAAAATAATCAGAGAAGCTTACATGAAAATAAATAAAATAATCCTGGAGAACTTTCGCAGCTTCAAAGGAAAACATGAAATTGAATTTGCGCCAATTAATTTGTTTTTTGGTGCGAATGGTGTTGGTAAGTCTTCTATTTTCAAAGCACTACATAACTTTAATCAACTTAAACAAGACGATATTTTCATAGGGGGATCCTCAGCTAGTATTTCAATAACGTATGGTAAGAATACCTATCCAAAATCAGATGAAAAGCGTTTCCACCCCAAACCAGATATAAAGTTATTAAAAACTATAGGTGAGGAAGAGTGGGCATTAGACTTCTTTCGCAATTTTCAATTAAACGCTAAGTCATTCTTTATCAAGAATGGGATAGAAATAAAAGAAATTGAAACTAAAACAACCCAGATAGATAAAAGGCAATATGGGTTGAATAATATTTGGCTCCTAGAGTGTAATGAAGGGTATCAGTACTATGAGTTATTCAATAAGGTGCGTATTAACCTCGATCACCCAATATTTCAAAGTAATCCATTCTTAAAGCTGAAATCATCTAGGAACAGTTTTGAACTATTAAATAAATGTTTTGAGCGTTTAGAAGGACAAGACAAGGGCTATGTAAATTATCTTCTAACTGGAATCATTTATGAAGAAAGCTCCGATTATTCAGGCCGAACCCACGATTTTAATATGCTTATAGAAATGATGGAAGCAAACTTGGCAGAACAATTGGATGATAATTATAAATGTATTCATAAATGTTTACCGGTTTTAATTTGGATTATTCGTGCTGTTATTAAGGCCATGCCAAATTTAGACAAATTAGTGCATCTTGGCCCTTTGAGAAAAGTACCCGAAATGGTGATGGACGAGCCAAATACAGTTGAATTTGATACAAGTTTTTTAGATGGTAAAGTGCAACCACTGTCTGAACAGGAGAGAGTCGAAAATTATACGGGAGAATCTGCATGGCAAGAGATATTTTCCTCATATAAATTTAATGTTAATAACGAGAATCATCTGGACTTAGAAAATCAAACACGGATACCTTTAGAAAAACGAGTCAATACTTGGTTACTTGATTGGTTTAACGCTCCATATGAAATTCAGTTCCATAGGAAATTCGTGTTTACAGCAGATACAGCTGAAAAGTTACAAAAATTTAATACAGGTAAATTGAGTGTAGAAGATTTATCTGCTGAAAGCGCTCATGTTGTTTTCCGAAATATTCAAAATGGCAGTGTGTCACCGGCCAAAGATATTGGTGTGGGGATTTCACAACTTACCCCCGTTATAGTCAATGCCTTAGAGTCACAAAGTTTCTTTGTGGAACAGCCAGAGTTACATATTCACCCGCGAATGCAAACTGCTTTGGGCGATCTATTTGTATTTGAGGGGTTGTTCGAGGCTGTGGAGAATTCCGGTGAAGTTACTATAACTACACAAAATATTGATGGGCAAACCCAAGAGCGACATTTCAACCGCAAAGAAGTAAAAGATGAAAGTTTTATCTTAGTGGAAACCCATAGCGAGCATTTAATATTAAGGATGCTTAAGCGTCTTCGAGAAGGGATTTTAAAGCCAGAAGATTTAGCAATTTATTATTTTGAAAATGACAAGGGTAAAACTATATCAAGTCGTATTTGTGTCGATAGTGATGGTGAGTTTACAACTCCTTGGCCTGAAGGTTTCTTTGAAGAGCGTTTAGAGGAATTGTTCTGATGTTGCTGAAGGAGTTTGTCATTGATCCTGAACTATTTTCCCAGCCAGATTTAGTTAAAACATTTATCCGTGATTTTGGTGTTGATAAAGGAAGAATTCTCTCCATGGCGCCAAAAAATTGGATGCGAATGGCACTAGAAATGACTAAACGGGTACCTCAAGGAAGACAACAAAAAGAAATAGAAATATTAATATCGACTTTACAAAAATGGAAAATTCAAAAAATTGCTCTTCGTTCCCCATCGAGAACAAACAAAAATTATGAGGAGCCTTGGATAAAATTTATCGAATCTTTTGATGGCAACCCAGTAGATGGTATTTTAACTGATAATGATAGTAAGTTTGCAATTTCCCCAGATAAAATATGGCAAGATCCCGAGGCATGGCAAGTGGATACCTCTATAACAACGAAGATCGAAGCCAAAAACTACCTTCCTCTAGTAGATCGCCTAATGTCATTGAGCCAAGAAATTTATATTATCGATCCCTACTTCAACCTTGAAAGTACACAATACTGGAATTTTTGGGATGGTTTAGTTGCGCTAACTAATACTTATTCACACATTGCTAAAGTGATTATAGTAGTAGCGGACCACAAAGCGCCTGTTCAAATATTAGGCCGAAATCCAAGCAGATTGGAACAACTCAGTTCAGTTGAAATTTATAGAGCAACAGGTGATCAGGTAGAAGGGGGAATGCACGACCGTTTTATTCTATCTGAAGTTGCTGGCTTTAGTTTTACAAATAGCTTTCAAGAAAAGCCAAGTGAATTAATGGAAGTTTTGAGGTTAAGTAAACAGTCTCATCAAACACATTTGGCTAGATATAAATCAAAGCTAGAAATTTTTGATAAAATTTATCCATACTGATGTAAGACCTTAATAAAGTTTGACAGAAATTAACGGTCGATTTGACCCAAACGGCCGTAATGTTTGATACTTTTTCAACCTAGTTTCACAATTCAGTCTAATAAAGTCTGATAATTTTAACTGACCAAAATTCCTTGTTTAGGATTGAAATTACCCCTTCCTCTGAAATTAATGGTCTACGCCCCCTTTTCTCTAAGGTTACGCATCAATTCATTCCCTCTAAGATAATCTGTAAATCAATGCGCTCTATACCTTGATTATCAACTTGATGGCTCACATCAAAGGGTAATACTCTGAGTCTTAACTTGTTGTTTTGGTCGTAATTAAAACTATGTTCTAAGGGTTTATCAAAGTTTGCGGTTTTAGGATAAATCAGCACTAAATCACCATCTCCATCTAGGTATTTATAGCCATATCCTAACATTTGATAAAAGTCGTCTTGGGATAAACCAAATTTGTCTTTGCCGGTTGTTTTGTTCTGGTCGATTAGTTTCCATTTGGTATCTAGCACTGTTTTATGACCCATATCACTACTTAAGTACAGGTCAGGTTTTAAGCGAAAATACTGGTTTTCGCCATAGCTCACCAATGATTTACTTTGTACTTGAGCGGAAATTTTTAGTGGGTGCTTAACACGTTGTTTTAGGTACTTTGCTACAAAACTTTCAAATACGGCTTCCATAGGAAACAACAGCGAGAACGCATTATGTTTACCTAACATCGATTGAGGCGAAAAACCTTCTAGGATCAACCTTGCCCAACTAATTGGGGCCTCGTAATGTTGCATACCACGGGCTAACTTGATGGTAGAAAAGTCGTTCTTATAGTTTTTGCTTAGCGGAATATCATCAAATGCAAACAGTAGTTCTTGTGCTAACTTTTGAGTTTTGTTTACCTTAGTATAAGCAGTCACAGTGTTAAGTGCCGAATGGATCACCCTGTTTTCTGCTCTGTCTAACAGGTAAGCATCGTACTCAACATAAAATTTATGTTTGTTTATAAAGTTATGCTTAAGTTGTTGGCTGTGCAGCAATTTGCCTTTTAAAAAAGCGTTGTTGTCTTGCTCTCTTACATAATCACTTTTGATGCCTTTTTTAACTAGGCGGTTAACCGAATTCAAAAACTGTGCAATGAATATTTCCATTAGCGGCATTTTCTGTTTTTTGATGCTCGCTGTTTCAGTTTCGATATGCCTAAACTGTTTAAGCGACTTCAACATCATTAACAGTGACATCCTGGCTAAAGTATCACTTTGACGATCGTCACGATGCTTTGCGACTTTAGGTAGCACCTCTATTTGTGTACCATCTGGGCAAAGAATGACGCCTGCATATTGCTGAACTTGCAGCACTTCCATACCATGGGCAATTTTGTACTTTAAAAACCTAGACTCAGAATCATCGCACAAACAACACTTTTTCAGATATTCAAAGGCCGCATACGAAATGACTTGAACACGGCTATCAGCCTCCGCTTTTTCGTTTTCACTCAATAGCCCGTATTCAAATACGGTAATATTGACTACTTTGTGCTGCTTTAACTGCCGTACCATTAGTATTTATTCGCTTAACAGGGTTAAATCGTACATAGCAACGTAGGTCAAAGGCTCGAACCATAGGTCGGCGTCAGGCTGCGCTAGGCGATATTCATGCTCTTCATCATCCACTAAGGCCAAGTCTTCAGTGTCACCAAACAATTGGGTAAAGTTGTTTTTTACCTTTTCTATTAAACATGATTGTTTTAATAGCTCTTTTTGATTGTCGCCCAACACCAAACGAATTTTTTGCCAGTCTTCAAAAAAGTATTCAGCAAGTAGCGGAATGAGCTTATTTTTAAAGCACTTAGCCAGCTCAACTAAGGCCGCGTCATGGTCACCCGTTTTAATTATTTCAACTACCGGCATTAAAAACGCATGACCTAAGGTGTGTTCTCGGTCATACAACGCAGCAATTCGTTGATTTAAGGTTTTTAATAGCTGCGCTAAATTAATGCTTATGTCGTGGGCTTTAATACAGTATTCAGCGCCTTGATCGTCTTGCAGAACAGTATAGTCAGGCATCATTTCAACAAAATCAAAACGGCGGCGTAGTGCAGTATCCATTAATGCTAACGAACGGTCAGCGGTGTTCATGGTGCCAATAATGTAAAGGTTATCGGGTACCGAAAACGTATCGCCAGAATAGGGTAAAATAGCCTCTAAACTTTCCGCTTTCCCAAGTCGTTTTGATGGCTCAATTAAAGTAATTAATTCACCAAATACTTTGGAGATATTGCCACGATTTATCTCATCGATAATGAGAACAAAGTGCTTTCTCTCTCTTGATGTTTCTCTAACTCCACTATCATATTGATCCAGAAACGCAATTAAAGCTTTATAGTATGGTTGAAGCCCACCTTTTATCTCTTTCTCACCTTTAGAAATAGCCAGCAATGTTTTAACACTTAATGAATGAACAGACTCACCTTTACTCTTGTCAAATCGAATAGTGTTGTTAGTCACATCTGTAACAGTAAAATAGTTATTTTGGCTAAGCGTTGGAATTTTTATGCCAGATTCAGCTTCGGCCAATTGCTCAGAGAAAGCTTGCCACTTTTCATCAATAGTATCTTTTGTGGTGGAATATTCTTTAACGCGATGTTTTTTTGCTTCATCACAAATTTCTTTAAACAAACCGTCCTTTTCAAAATAGCTTAAAGAATCACCTTCGGTTTTTGCGCTTAAACCCTCAACAAACTCCTCGTAACCATAACTTTGATGAAAAGTAACAAACCGAATGCGCCCATCTTTAACCAAGTCATCGTATTTCACTTTATAACTGCGGCGAATGTCACTTATGTTATCGCCCTTAGGCTTAAAATGGGGTTCGGCTGCATCAACCGCCATTTGTACTGTGCGATAGGTTTTTCCGGTACCAGGTGGGCCATATAAAATTTGGTTGAGTGACATTTTTTGCATAGTCGCCATGCCTTCTTGATTAGAAAGTGGAATGTTATAATTAGAATTAGTCTCGGTTACGCCATCGTTAATTTGTGGCTTTTCTTTTTGGCTAAAAAGGTCGGCCATTTCCCACAGCAATATATTACGAATATAACAATCGTAATCGCTGTTAATATACTGACTTACTGTATTTAATAGTGCGGTGTTGTCTTGAAACCAATGGTCAGTTTTCTGTATTGGAAACTCAAACTGTATGCTTAAGCCGTTTAACAGTGCTTTTAGATAATCTCTACCCACTATGCTGGTAATATGCTCAGGATCAGCCAAAGCAAAGACCCGATGAATTACCGAATATAAATTTCGCTCTAACTTATCGTTTGAGCTCCAGCGATTAAAAATATCGTCATACATATCTTTTGTAGGCGAATTTACGATATCTAATGTGGCTTGCAACAAGAAGGCTTTATTTTCGCTAAAGTCTTTATTGTACATAAATCCATTGCCTACGCTGGCTATTCCATTAGCTTGTTTCTTCCAAATTTTATTTAAATCTTCATCGTTAACTGATTGCGAAAAGAGTATTTTTTGTTTTAGTTTACATGTTTTTTGATAGTCTTTAGACCATCCATTTGGATTAAACCGGTGGTGTTTAATCCACTCCGCCAAAAGCCATAAACTATGATGATTTTTACCTTGTTGCCATAGTTCGTCTAGCGTAGATGCATACTCTTTTTGTATTTGAATACCCGAACTTTGTGGGCTCCACTTTTGGTTCGGGCAAGCGTTTTGCAGCAAGACATAGGGTATTAGCCCTTGCTCGCATGTATTTCGCAAACCTTGCAACTCAAACTCAATATAAGAGCGTTGTTTGTTTTTATCTTTCCAACACACATCGGTATAGCTTGATTTGGTTACTATCCCTTTTGCAATGATACCTCTAGCACCATCACCTAGTTTTATTAAGTAAACAATGTCTCCCTGTTTGACTTGTTTACTGTGGCAAGACCATTCTAATTTTTCGCCAACTTTATATATAAGCTGTCCTTTGGTAGAACCATCTCCGCCATTGTTGAAATTTTTTGGGTTCCAACTTAGTAAATAAGTTGCCATGCAATATTCCTTATTCGATTCCGATACTCTTCAAGTTACAATATGCTCGTCAGATCTTTAAAAAATAGTTACTCTCTAAAATTCAACTTCCCTGCAATTTAGGATAAGTTAACTTTGTAGCTACAAACCATCTAAAAACTTTTGTTTTTATTCATCATGTGACAAAGCTGGTTCACCAATGCCTACAGTTGGCTCAGCAATCAACGCCATTGTCATAGCCAAAATGCTTTTTGCTTGTGAACGTGAAAAATCTTCATCGCCGTGGGCGCCCAACTGGCATACATTTTTTAATTGTTCTCTAAGACTAAGTAAGCGTTCAATCGAAGTCATACCCTGTCGTTCTTGCCGGTTATGGGCATTCTTGTTTGCTGCTGAAGAGAGTGTTTTATCTTCTCGTATCGATTCAATTTTCTCGATGATGTGTCTGCATTGCATAACCACATCTTTATAATAACCGGTTTCAATAAACTCTTGCGCCTTTGAATACAGCCCTACCAGTTCATCGGCTGTTGAGGGCAATGGGACTTCAAATAACAGTGTCTGTCTGAAGCCAGAGCTACTCAAAGCTTTTATCCAATGCTCTCTGGGGACGACATAATCAGCACAATCATAACTGGATGCCATTGTGCCATCAGTTGAAGTCAATACCCTCAATCCAAGGTTCAGCGTTAAATCTTTATCCTGGCGATATTCCTCGAGCGCATTAACCTGCTCTTTGGTCAATACAACCTCAAACGAAAGTTGCTCATTGTTGTTCGGATATTGAGTGCATTTAATTATCTGTATGGAAGACGGTATCGATGTTAAAACTGGTTTCACAGGAGAAGATAACGCGAGCGATAACCTGATGTCGAAAATAATAATTGGGTTTTCAAACCCTCGGCGGTTTCCTTTAAGCAAAAACGTAAATCCGTATCCACCCGCAGCTTCTCTGCCGTTGATACTAAATTGGTTGAATTCAACAATGTCGTCGCTGTTATGCCTGATTGAAATTTTCATTGAAAGTAAATCTGTCCTTAATTTTGTTTAAACTTTTGCAACCGCTAGTAACTCAGCTGAGGCAGTTTCGCTACCAATCATCATGTTGTAGTGTCCCAATTGATTAGCTTTCTCGAACACTTCTTTAAACACTCTTAAGTATGCTTCGTTAGTTTGTTCACCATGGTTGATATATAGGTCATCATGAATGGTGTGCGAACCGTCGTTAACCCAAGAAAATAATGACTGGCATATTAATTTTTCACGCCCTTCAAATAAGTCGCAAATTTCGTCCTTACCCATTCCTCCCCACATCGTAAAGTAATTTTCCAATATCCTACGCAAAGTATTTTGTAAGCTAGGGCTTGATACATTTGATGGTTTGACGTCTTGCCATAGCAGTTCATAAGCGGAACGAATCGGATTCTCATCACATCGTTCTATAACAGAATTTTGCTGTTGCTTTTTAACGATCCAAAATGATTCATCGGCCATTGCGTTGCCTTTACATCGATTTTTGTGGAAGCTGATTTCCTTATGAAAATATACATTGTGCGTGAGGACAAACACCTGTTTGATATAGCCAGTTTGTTGTTTAACATCTTCGATAACGCCCTTTATTAAACTGCTAACAATATAAAGAATATCGCTGTCTAGAGATGAGATGGGGTCGTCAAACACTACTATTCGGTTGGTTGAAACTCCTGATGCGGACTGCGCGCCTTTTATCAGTGAATAAAAATAAAGAAAGGTAATAAACGTTTTTTCACCTTCACTAAGTGAATGGCTGGCGTCATCTCCATTTGCTCGGCAGATTCGGTAATGAATGCCATCACTGGCTACTTGGATCTTAAATGAATTAAAGCCAAAGGCGCTTAATAGCCCATTGATTGCGTCTACCGTTGGCTGAACTGATGTTGATTGCTTTTCAAATTCTTTAACCTGATTCTCTAAATCCGTCCTTTTTTGACGGTAAGCCGCTAAGCTCGTCTCCATACCTGCAATCGCTTGATTGAGTTTCTTTTGCTGCTGCTCATAGTGATTCAAATCAGTTTCAAGTTCGTTAAGCACAAACTGCCATACTTCAGATGTTAATTTACGTTTCTCAGAGGCTATGTTTGCTACTGTTTGGTTATGAGCTGTTGTAGCTTCATTTGCCTTGTTCACCAAGACTTGTAATTTGCTTAGAAAAGGTTCAATTGGCTCCAATGATATCTTACGGCTTGGTTCTGTAAGCTTGTCTTCAAGAAGTTTATGGTTTCCTTTCAAACGTTCGGATAAGGCTAATGCTTCAGCTTCAAATAGCTCGGTATTCAAAAAGGAGTTGTTGCTGTCAATATTTCGATGAACAGTTGCCATTAGCCGTTCACATGCTGATTTATACGTTTCAAACAAAGTAGTTAATGCGTGAATGTCATTGTCATAGGCTTCACTAAAAAAACTATCTAAGTTGTTAGCAAATTGCTCATCCGTGTGTTGCTGACAAAAGGGACAGATGTTATCGCTCTGCTCGTGATAAACACGGCCTTGTTTAATCCAGTCACTATTGCCCAATTTTTCAATAAGTGCTGCAATATCCACATCTTGATTCCCCACAATTGGCTTAAGCAATAATGGATGCAATTCAGCAGTCGTTAGTAAATCAGCCGATAGGTTTTCGAGAGAGGACACTCTAACGATATCACCCGCAAATATGGTTTTCGCTTTTTCTTTCAATGATTCAACTGGCAGTAAATCAGCCTTGTTTGACGCTTTTTCAGTTTGTACTTTCGCTTTGAATTTCTCAGCGTTACCGCGAACACCGCTAAAAGCAGCTTGGAAAGCTCCATCATAAAGCTGCTTTTGCTTCCAACACTTTTCTTTAAGGGCAGGCTCTAAGTCGTTAAGTTCTTTGTTCTTCCCTGATTCGCCATCTTCACCGTTAAGCTGGGTTGTTAAGCTATTTATCTGCCCTGTGAGCTTTTCTAATTCAGGTTGCAAAAGAGCAATTCCTCGCTCTGCTTCCACCTGATTGTCCCCAAGAGTGAAAACACCTTGCACGGGATTTTGTTGATTAAAATTGTTATCAACAAAATCTCGGTTGTATACCATTGGTTGCAAAGGTGCGGCGTTTTGCCAATTGAGTAAACAATGGCTATGGCCTTCAACTTGGTCAATAACGCGGCTAATTGTCGTTTTACCTGTGCCATTAGCCCCAAAGATAAAATTAATTCGACGAAGATCATTCAATCTAGCCTGTGCTTGATAAGTTGCTACTGGTGGATTAATTAATATTTCGTCGATCATACTCTGTCCTTAGAGTTTGCCATTAAAGGCTTTTTGACTTAAAGATGAAAAGTTTTCGCTAACCGCTTCAGATCCTATGCCTTGATTCTTAACCATATGCGATACTTTGTTAGAAATAGTCTCGTATTCTATCTGGAACTCGATGGGAACCTTTGGGAACGGCATTTCTTTAATCATTCCCATATTAAGCCCATCCATAATTGCGCCTTTGGCTCTTTGGCCTAAGTAACGTTTTGCATGCGGATGCATCAAGAAATAAGCATGGAGAAAACTCGGCAAACATATTTTCTTGTCAAGAGTGATACAGCAGAGGTGTTTAGTATTTATTGCTACGGGAATATCATCGGGCACCACTGCACATCTGCCACACGTCCCCATAATTGTTATCAAAACATCGCCAGGTTTTACGGTGTAGCGTTTCAACTGTTTATATTTTTCAGTGGAGATAAAGCGCTCTTTCCCCCAGCTAAACTTATTTTGGACCGCATTATCAATACCAAGAACAGAAACCCCTTCATCAATAAACTCACTGTGTTTCAGGTCACTGCCAAAGGGGCCAGTTCTCATACTGCCTTTTTCTGGGGCTGCCATACGTTCAACCGTAGTAAATCCCCAACCTGAAGTTTCGAGATCACCAAACATATCGAGGAAGACGGCGCGGAGGAAGTCGTCGGCGAGTTGGATGGCTTGCTGGCGTTTGCGGCGAATTGCGTCGGCTTTGTCGAGTATGGCAGCGATACGTTTTTGTTCGGTTAATGGGGGAAGGGGAATTTCAACTTTTGTAAGCCCTTGTCCAGTAATTTGTGGCTGGGCTGAGCCTGAGATAACGTCGTTGAATCCTCGTTGTAAGAAGAAGTAAAAAAGGAACTTGATGTCAATCATATCTTGGTCAATACCATCCAACGCCATAGCATTGCCGTTGATATAAGATTTTGGCTCGGAAATATGGACATTTCCGCATGTAGCGCCACGGCAAGTTATCATTAACGTTGGCTGTTCATGAGTATATTCTGAGTAGAAGCCTATTTTGCCATTTGCTCCATAAACTGGGTAACCATTATCAAACAAATCGCGAGCAGAAATAGTTTTCCATTGTTTTGGTCTACTCACTTCATGTAGCTTAACTAACGGCCAGCTCACAGCATTCCCTCCAACTCATCAAGGTCAACTATAATTTCGCTTTCCAGTGCTTTAAGCTTTTTCAATATCACTTTTGGATCATCAAACTGCTCTTCTTCATAAACCACTTCTTTGTAGCGATTGATTGAAAGGTCATATTTGTTGGCTTGAATATCTTTGGCATCTACTACAAAGGCTTTTTGGGTTTTATCGCCAAAGGCTTGTTCAATCTCGGTGGCTGGTGCATTGCTCATGACTAACTGGCGGTATTGTTTCCATTTGGTTTTAGCATCGGGTAAGTCATTCCCATCTGCACCTTTTAGCTCGACGCGTTTATCGTCGAGTGAATAACCGTCGGCTAACAGGTCATAAAACCATACCCGTTCTGTGTGGCCGCCTTTGGTGAAAAACAAAATTGCGGTGCTGACACCTGCATAGGGTTTAAATACACCGCTAGGTAGGCTAACAATGCCCTCTAGTTGGTTATTATCTATCAACTCTTGGCGTAATTGTTGATGGGCTTTGGATGAGCCAAATAACACGCCGTCGGGCACAACTACTGCTGCACGGCCACCGAGTTTAAGTTGCCTAAGAATTGAGGCAACAAACAATAACTCGGTCTTTTTGGTTTTCACCATGTCGAGGACTTTGGGGTTGGTATTGGTTTCGTCGATCGCGCCTTTAAAGGGCGGGTTCGCCAGAATCACGTCGAAGAAGTTTTCTTCTTGTTCTGGGTAGTTTTCTTTTATGGATTTATTCAATGAGTCTTGATAGAGAATATTGGCACCATTAACTCCATGTAAGGCCATGTTCATGCTGGAAACCCGCAGCATGGTGGTGTCGAAGTCAAAACCCCAGAACATTTGTGTATCGATATGTTCGCGATAAGGTTCGAGTAAGTCACCGGTATAGTGCTTATTACCTTCTTCATCTTCAAAGGTGCCATCTTCGCTTGAATGTACTCGGTTTAAGTACTCCATGCTGCGTGCTAAAAAACCAGCGGTGCCGCAAGCAGGGTCGCATATACGTTCGCTTGGTTGTGGGTCGGTCATCTCTATCATGGCGTCGATGATATGGCGCGGTGTTCTGAACTGGCCATTGATACCGGCAGTGGTCAGTTTACTGAGAAGGTATTCGTAAATATCGCCTTTTACATCGCTTTGGGTAAGGGGTAAATCGTCAACCATTTCTATGGCTGAAACTAACACCGATTCGTTTTTAATTTCTAAGTCAGCGTCTTGCATGTACTCGCCAATGTTACCAAGGGCTTGCACTGTGGTGCCGTCTTCGGCGAGACCTTCTGATTCAGCCACTTGACCTAATTTTGCGAAGTAGGGGTAAACATTGGTTTTAAGGTGTGAGTGTAATTCTTTACCACTTAAATTTTTGAAGTTTTTCCAGCGAAGTAATTGGCCTTCCGGTGTTATGGGGAATAGCTTCGCGAACTCTTTTCCAGTGCGCATGGCTTTGCGTTCGGCGACTTCTTCTTGCATGTCTAACATGCGGGCAAACATCAAGTAACTGATTTGCTCGATAACGGTTAAAGGGTTGGTAATACCGCCACTCCAGAATTTTTCCCAGAGTTTGTCGATATTGCTTTTAATTGATCCTGTTAACATTTAAATAATCTCTTTAATATTTATGTGTAAGGCTGTTGTGCCTAGATTCGAATTATTGTGTATTGGTTTTTTGCTGCTCGTCTTCTCGTACAAATGGTTTTAGTAAGGTAACTAAGTCGTTAATTGATTCTGGCCCAAATACGCCATCTATACCTTCGTGCGACAGCGCGGTAAAAGGCAAGTCGTATAGGGTCTCTAATAAAATAGAACCATGTTGCGCAATGTGGTTTTTGAGTAAATTCATAAACTGTACTTGCTTAGCCGTAAGATCAGGATGGGCGTGCAAAAATGCTTTGAAATGTGACTCAATCGCCAAAGCATCCATCCCTACTAGTTCACGAATAGTAAGCTGAAGCTGGTCTGCGGTGCGCCCGTAAAAGTCATTTAATGTTTTTAAATCTACGCCCGGATGCGAGGTTAGTATGGTTGAGGTTAAGCTTTGTAGCTCTGTTTCATTAACAGCTTGACCAAGATGTATTTTTTTCAGGGTTGGGTTAGCTGCGACCATCTCTTCTAATATGGCTTTGAGGCGACGACGATAAATCATAGCTTCGTTAGCGCCGACAATTTTTACTTCGCGGTCTGATTCGTGTACTTCGCCATCTGCGGTTTTGGTTGTTGGCATTGCATATAATTCAGTGCCACCAGATTGGCGGTACTTCATGATCCCACGCAATTCCTTGCGTGCCCACTCTAGTTTTTCGATACTGGGCGTTTGCCAAAATTCGCTGCTTCTGACTTCGGCTATTACCTTGTCTTTTTGGCGCACAGCTTGAATATTCACTGCCAGCTTATCTATTTGCATTAACAAAGCATTGCGACCATCCTCAAAACAACTTGCTTGCTGCACAAGGCACCGTTGAGTTAACGCCATGAGTTTGTCTAGGGATGTGGCGTGTTTATCTTGCAATATGCGAGCTGACATCAGCGGGGCGATAATGGTGTCCAGTTCGTGCTGAGTTTTAGCATTAAATTGTGTGAGTTTATCGGTTTGTTGCAGCTGATGAACCAAGCGTAGGTTGCGTTTAACAGCAATGCTTTCATTGGGTAAATCGTTAATATCGGCCTTAAGTAGCGTAATTGCAGTATCAAATGCTTCTGCATGATTGCGCTCAAGTGCGGCTTTGGTAAACGCTAGGCGTTCTTCAAAGGTAGTTTGTAAAAGTGATTTACCGCCAGCATCTTCGGGCTCTTGATATTCAGTTGCGAAAAATTCAAAGTTTTCGTAGTGATCAAAAATATAAAACTCAGATTTGTGTTTTCCCTTACCAAATAAATCGGTACATAAACGCGTTCCACGGCCAATCATCTGCCAGAATTTTACAAACGACTTTACCGGTTTGGCGAATACAAGATTAACCACTTCAGGTACGTCTATGCCTGTATCGAGCATGTCGACAGAAATGGCAATGCGAAAATCGTTATTGGGCTTTTTAAACTCTTTAATCAAGCTTTCAACATGGGGTATTTTGTTGTGAATAACTTTACACACTTTGCTGCCATATTGTGGATAGAGCTGACAAAACATCTTTTCTAAATGCTCTGCATGTTCTTGGCGCTGGGCAAAAACAATGGTTTTACCCACCAAGGAGCCGGTTTCATCTTGAATACCATTGTTGATGAGGTTTTCGAGAATGAATTTGTCTGTTGTTTCGCTGAATATTTTGCGGCCGATGTCTTTACCTGCAATCGTCGTTTTTTTGGCTTCTTCTTCACCTAAGTCTTCTTCCAACTGGCTTTTTTGCTCGTCGCTCAGATCATTGTAGTGAATACCATCACGCAAAAATTCGGTTGTGAAGTCTTTTGCCTTGAATGGTACTAGATAGGGAGGCTCGTTATTAATAGCGGCATCTAGCCCAAATTCAAACGTTGGGTTTGTTGATTCACAGTCAAATAGACCATAAGTGTTGCGACTTATAAACTTGACTGGTGTCGCCGTTAGGCCAACTTGTAATGAGTCAAAATAATCGAACAAGTCGCGGTATTTATTGTAGATAGAACGGTGACTTTCGTCAGCAATAATTAAGTTAAAAAAACCAACATCCAACTGAGTAAAGCGATTCATCATGCCTGGATACGTTGCGATGTAAATACGGGCTGATTGATCAATTTTATTGGTTTCACCGATAACACAACGGGGCTCACTGGGTAAGTTTTGCTTAAAGGCATCGTCTGCTTGAATACGCAATTCTTTGCGGTCACACAGAAACAAAACACGTTTAGCCCAGCCTGTTCTAAGCAATACTTCAGCTAGTGCAATTGATACCCTTGTTTTACCCGTTCCTGTTGCTTGGATAACCAAAGCCTTACGACGCTGGCTCTGAAAATGCGCAGCAACGGTTTTAATGGCTTCAATCTGGTAGGGCCTATCAGCTATTTTTAAATCTGGGTTGTGCTGCTCCAATGTCGCCACACGATATTGTCGCTGATAAATGAGATATTCCAGGCTGTCTTTACTGTAGAAACCGTAAACGGGGCGGTATGTGTTGTATTGCTTGTCGTCCCATATAAAGGTTTCGTAGCCATTACTGTAAAATATGACGGGGCGTTGATATCCCATATCTTCCAGTGAATCGGCATAAAGACGGGCTTGTTCTCGGCCTGCTTGTAAGTTGGTATTGCCTGATTTTTTGGCTTCGATAACCGCTAACGGTTGGCCGTTTTCGCCCCACAGAACGTAATCCACATAGCCTTTTCCTGAAGGATTGTTGCGAAATTTAACTTCAAATTCTTGACCTACTTGGTCTGTATTTCTTACGTCCCATCCAGCTTGAAGTAACATCGCATCGATCATTAAGGTTCTAGTTTGAGCTTCATTCCACTTGAGACTGTCTGCTACATGCTGACTCTGTAATTTTCGAGTCGCTTGCTCTTCTGGACTTGGTGTTTCAGCTTTTGCTGCGTTTTTAACACGTTCTTTTTCCAGTTCGTCCATGACCCGTTGCAGCTCATCCTGCTGTTTCTGAAGGTCTTTCTCATAGCTACTAACAGACTTTTTAAGTTGCGCTAATTGAGCTGTTGTATCTGGTATATCTTGGTATTTTGGAATACTGGCTTGCGCTTTAGCGTAATACTTCACGGCCATGTAGGTCGCTAACTGATGGGCAATCCCTAATGCCATTTGAGCATTGCGTAACTCGCCTTCAGCGCCGTGAGCGGGTTCGTTGCCTTGAATTCGTAAATAGTTAATTTGGTGAATAAGTGACTTACTAACACAGTGTTCAAACACTGGGTTGGTTAACAAGTCATGAAACCCCGCTCGAGGCACGCGCGGTAAGCGCTCCTCTTTATATACAGATTTAGTGACTTCTTCAGCAAAAGAACGAATTCGTGTTAAGGCGCTGCCGGGATCAATGAATAACACCGCCTCTGCTAAACCCGCTAGGTTAGCGAGCGTTTCATTTTCAGGTCTTAAAAATTCAAAATTCATTGACTGCATTTGTTTTATTTCATCCATGCTTGGCTTTTGCGAGTACTGTGCCAATTGTTAATTAATATTATATTTTTCAATCCAGTTGTTCAGGGTTTGGTAATTTTTAAGACCTAATAATGCCGCAGCTTTTGATTTATTACCATGGCAACGTTCCATTGCTTTAACGACATACGACTTAGTTAGCTCACCAATAATTTCATTTATATCAAAACCTTGAGATAAATCCCTGTCCATTATGCTTTCAGACTTACGTGTTGAGCTAATCAACGATTGTTTTATATCGTCTTCATTAAGGACGTTACCAGCTTGCCAGAGTGTCGCCCTGAGAATTGTTGCCTGTAGTTCACGAACATTACCTGCCCAAGGCTGCTGAGATATAAAATTTATTGCATTAGCAGAAAATTTCTTATGAATGTATTCTTGTTCATGTTTTGCTTCTTGGTTTATTTGTTCAAGCAGGGCTTTTGCTAGATGTGTTATATCACCACTGCGGTGCCTAAGTGCTGGCAGATGTAAAACACCAATTGCTATGCGGTAGAAAAGGTCTTCCCTAAATCGCCCCTCAATGACTTCGTTAGCCAGGTCTTTGTTTGTTGCAGTAATTATGCGTACATCTACTTTTTTCTCGTTAGTAGAGCCTACGGGGGTTAGCGTACCTTGTTGTATCACCCTTAAAAGACGGACTTGCGAATCCAAAGGTAGCTCTCCGAATTCGTCAAGGAACAAGGTACCACCATCAGCTTGTCTAAAATAACCGTCTTTTGCGGCAATCGCACCGGTGAAAGCACCTTTAACATGACCAAACAAAGTTGTGTCTATTAAGTCTTTTGGGATAGCACCGCAATTAAGAATAAGAAGAGGTTTGGCTGCTCGTCGGCTTGAGTTGTGAATGGCTTTTGCAAATAGCTCTTTACCCGTGCCCGTTTCTCCCGTGATTAAAACAGGAACATCACGCTTGGCAATAATGGCTGCTTTTTGTTTTAAAGTTTCCATTTCTGGCGACTGCGTAATAATGTCCGAGAAAGCAGCGGTATCAGGGGCTTCACCGATAAAAAGTGAAGAAAGCTTGTTATTCTGGTTTTTTAGCGAATGAAAATCAGCGGCCACATCGAAGGGGAGTTCAGGTTCAATCACACCATTCTCTTTTGTAGATTGTAAAAACTTGAAGCCGAATTTTTTACCTACCAGGATTGATATTGCCGTCATTGATGGCGTACCAGAAGACACTTGCATAGTGATATCTTTACTTGCATGTGTTTCTGTTATTTTTGGTACCAGGCTGCTCATAGCCGCAGAAATGTCGCCATAATGCGTAGGATTTCTTAGATTTACGAATATCGGATTAATAGTGGATTTATGTTTGCTAGCAAGCGATGAAAAATATGCTGCCATTTCTTTGTCTGGTTTATCAGTTAGGGCATAAACGCTATCAAAATCACCCTTATTCAACACACTCTCTAAAGGACCAAAAGCATCTATGCTAGCGATCATATTGATGTCGGTAATACCAACCCAAGAGACTAGAGCTTTCTTTGCCATAATTATTATTGTCTTAACACAAATATTTTTATAATTTAGCCTGCTGGATCCTCAATGTATATAAAAATCGAGGTTTAAAAAGCGTATCAGAGATATTTGTGATGTCTTTTATCAATAGAGACATCCGCGTTTAAATTCGCAAGTATTACAATTGCTATTAATTCCAACAATAGCCTCTTGTGTAAAAGTTACTGAGCTGAAAATAATATCTCTTTTTGTCCATAACTGACTGAAAGTATTTAGCAAGTCATTGGTGTTGTTCGAAAACATCAATCTCAATATTTGGTCATAAGCATCTAGACTCAAACTCATATTTTTGCTTTGGAAAAAATTAAACAAAAACGCTTTCCGCTCCCAAAGGGTAAGGTAATCAAGTTCCTTATGTTTTTTCATTTTTTTGGAGGCTCGTTTTTGCAAAGTTTTAAACAATCTTTCAATTTCGAAAATGAAACATTTTGCGATTGGAGTCGAGTAATTAATATTTGACAATGTTGGTGAATAACCATGGTTCAAATGCAAGCATTCATCGTATAAGTTCGCAGAGCATTTATAACAAGTACCATTTAAAGCAGTGATTAAAGCATTTAACCCTTCTAAGCTTTGCTTGCAGTTTTGACAAGCTATCTCTTCCAGTTGGATATGATGAATATCACAAACTGATTTTTTATTTAGCCATGACAAACGGAACCAGGAAAAGCCGTACTCATAAATTTGGGTAGCAAAACAAAATTTGCAATATTTAAGTTCAAACTTTGTGGTTTTTGTTGAATTGGTAAAACTAGTTTTTCTGCCTCTTAGCAAATTCACAATCCCAGGTATACTAAAAACATTATGCTGGGATGAAATGGTTGATGATAAAGTATGATTTAAAACTAAAGCTCTTAAAGTTCTATCATCAAAACGGTCATAAAATAAATTGGTAGTGATTGTCGAGGGAATACTGTACCAATATTTACAATTTTTAGTGGTAAAAGGAACGAGATTATTAGTATTACCTAATTCACCATAAGACAATCTGATTCTTAGTTCATAGCTTGGCAGAAATTCATCTGGCATGATTTCAAGATAGTTGGTACAGCTCAATCTAAATCACCAAAATTGTTTTCAAAAATTGGAATAACGCTCCAAGTATAGGATGTTTATTAAACGTAATAGCTAAAAAATTAATGATTATAACAATGGTGAATTTAACTGAATAAAAGTTGCTTTGCCATGTGAAGTTGGAGTTTTAATTGTGACGAGATGAGTCTAGCGTACAAACTTTATTATTCCAAATCTGGTTTAGTGTACAAACTTTATTGTTCCTATACATTAGTGTGTTCTGGATGGTAAATGGATACAAATAGAATTAAACGGAGACAATCTGGTGTTAACACAGTTTATTTAATAGGTTTAGATTTCATCTGACAGGCTGCTTTTCGACATTCCACAAATGTAAAATATGGGACTGTCAGAACCCGCCGAATGTAGGTTAATAGTATCTTCGTTTTAATTATATGATCAAATCAATTATGAGCCTATTTTGCTAGGGATTTAGGGCTTGATTGTCTTCGTTGTTATTTTACGGGTTCACAGTTAAGTCAGCGGTAAATATGTCAAAGTGCCTTGATATGACATGGTTTAGCTATCAAGCATTAGTTGTTTAAGTGTTTCTTCTAACGCAGATATTTCATAGGGTT
>Ga0163215_100636_pt1 | contig 47488 bp, 39 predicted proteins | sample SynspAceP_FD_185934 | JGI IMG/M metagenome (GOLD analysis project Ga0163215, IMG submission 185934) | Saline lake microbial communities from Ace Lake in Antarctica - Synechococcus sp. Ace-P (Hybrid Assembly) | ecosystem: Environmental > Aquatic > Non-marine Saline and Alkaline > Saline | place...
CCTTCAGCAGCTCATTCTGCATCGCCATTTCGGCATACATCTTCTTGAGCCGCCGGTTTTCCTCGGCCATCGCCTTCATCTCCGAAAGCATCGCCGCATCCATCCCGCCATATTTGCTACGCCAGTTAATGGGATGGACGGCTCTCCCTCATTTCTGCGAGGCTGGCAGCCTCAACAGTGAAGGAGAGAGGATATGACTATTGCATTCATGGGAGTAGATTTGGCGAAAAATGTCTTTCAGCTACATGGCGAGAATGCTGACGGTGTCATTGTGTATCGCAAGCGACTTGGCCGAACCCGACTTCTCGAAGAAATTGCGAGAATACCTGCTTGCATCATCGGCATCGAAGCCTGCACCGGGGCTTTTTGTTGGCAACGCGAGTTTGAAGCCCTCGGCCACACCGTCAAGATTATCGCGCCGCAATACGTGAAGCCGTTCGCACAGCATCAAAAAAATGACCGTAATGATGCAGAAGCAATTTGCACCGCGATGAAACAACCCAACATGCGATTTGTTCCGACAAAGTCGATCCAACAGCAGGATATCCAGGCCCTTCATCGCGGGCGCCAGCGACTCGTCAACCATCGTACCGCATTGGTTTCACAGATGCGCGGCTTGCTGCTCGACCGAGGTATCGCATTTGGGCTTTCGATTACGCGAGCACGGCGGGAGATTCCCCGCTTGTTGAACGAAGAGCGAGAAGAACTCGGCACCTTGTTTGCGGACCTACTCGAACAATTGTTCGAGATGTTGTTGGAACTCGACCGGCGCGTAAAATGGTTTGATCGCGAGATAGAGAAGATTTTCCGGCATGACGAAGCCTGTCAGCGTATTTCGCGTATCCGCGGCGTCGGTCCCAAAACAGCAACAGCCATGATTGCTGCGATAGGTGATGCTTCTGAGTTCAAGAACGGTCGCCATCTAGCTGCATGGCTTGGTCTTGTTCCCCGGCAACATTCCAGCGGAAATCGTCAGAGACTGTTTGGAATTTCAAAGCGAGGCGATAGGCACTTGCGCACCCTGCTCGTGCATGGTGCCAGGGCCGTTTTAAGAACCGCCCCAAAGAAAAATGATCCGCTCAGTAAGTGGGCTATTGATGTTCAGGATCGACGAGGTGCTGGAAAGGCAATTGTTGCTGTAGCGAACAAGAACGCGCGAATTATTTTTGCATTGCTGCGCAATGAAACGGAGTTTCGTGCTGGCTGATATTAGGCAGCACGGATCAGGAGGTGTAACGAGACGAGAAATGTGATCGGCCAGAACGGATCTGGTGCGTAGGGAACCTGATTTTTATAAAGGCTCAATGAAGCCGACCAGTTGTTGAGGCCTACGCCACGCGGATTTCCCATTTGGGCGCGCCAGCTCTGTCTGGTAACGCCGGATAGATGTTGGCACCCAGTTCAGGTCAAAACAGATCTCAAATCGCTTGCGCCGGGAGAGCCGTCCATAGATGTAATATGTCGCGTTGCTGATGCCATGCTCCCGGCAGAGGTCTGCAACAGGCACACCGCCCTCGCCCTGCTTAAGGATCGCCAGGATCTGCGCGTCGGTAAATCTCGATTTCTTCATGTCTCTCTCCGTGCTTTATCAAAGCCGGAGAAGTCCAGTTTTCAAACCGCTTATTTTCGGGGATGATTACCGTGCGATCTCCACGCAATGCCTCAAGCGCCACTTGCGCCTTGAAATTGTCGGTGAACTTCCATCTCTTCCGTCCCCCGTTTGATATCCCTTGCGCGTTCGGGATATAGCTTAGCTCGCTGTTCAGCTTTCTGGGACCAGCTCACTTGGCTCAATCGGCGTCGCTTGCTGCGCCCCTGGTAAGCCGGGTTTTTGCTCGAGCCCGGCCTCCAGGACAATCCCCCTCAGAGCGCCGAGATCAGGATTGAAGGGGCCATGAACGGCCATTTTCTTCCGGAGAAGCGCCAGAACGCCTCTGGGAGACGGGTTTGGCTCCAAAAAACTGAAAAAAAAACTAGAAAAAATTCTCGTCTCTCGGGCGAATTTACGTCGGTCGGGCGCCGTAAAATATCCAGAAAGAAGAAATATGCGTCAATGGCGCGATTATTAACCAATACTTCGTTTCAAAAAAATGACGTAGTACTTTTGGGCAATAGATGAAGTATATGGAACTTTCTAAGTAAATCGGGCCTTACCCGGCGCGAACATAAATACTTGGAAAGTCAAATACATGAAAAACCTCATCAACAAATTCTTCAACGACGAGTCCGGCGCTGCTGCACTTGAGTACGGTATCCTCATTGCCGTCGTAGCTGGCGTTGTTCTCGTCACTCTGAGCACGCTCGGCACAACCCTGGCTGGTGAAGTCACGGCCGCCAACACTGCCGTCGGCGCACTGTAGGCCTCAAGGCAATTATCCAGGCAACTGCGGAACGATTTCAAACGCAGTCTGCAAAGGATCACTAGCTGGGTTTCGGGCGGGGGCGTTTCGCGCCTCCGCTCAGATCCCACTTCTCCAGATTTGGGCACTAAGGTTAGAAGGCACCTTTCCGGTGTTGATTCCATGCCAATGTCAGTCATTCTTAGCTCGATTGGCGAGCTTGATCTTAGAGACTATCAACTCGAAGAATGCCCGTTTATCTTGGCGTTACCCAAGCAAAATCGCTCGTGGGGCAGTTTGAACGCTCTCGTGATAGCGGCCTTGGTTGAATTCGGGGCGCAGGAGAGTCCCAGCCTGGCTGACATCGTCACGCGGGTGAACCGAGGCGGTAAGGCGAATCTCAGCATCAGTTTTGTTTACAAGCACTTTTCCGACCACGCTCAACTGTGCAGCTTTTTGCAGTTTTTCATTTTCAGATTGATCCGGAACGAGTTTCCACGCTTCAGATCGGAGAACCAAGCGAGTTGGACCCAACATGACATATCAGCAGTTCTTGATCGGATTTTCATCTTGGCCCGAACCCATTCGCGGATGGTGCGTCGATTGATTTTGGGTTCAAGCATAGCTGACCTGTCCAAAAATAACGAGTTGCTGGCGCGATGGATCGCGGCGGAGTTGAGCAGCCTTGCTCGAGGACAAGCAGACAGACCCAATTTGCCGACCGGTCCTCGCCGATTATTTATTGTCTCATCTGCCTTGGCGGCCATGCAGACAACAATCGTTACGCTCATTGAGGAACGAGAAATGAATAGCGACGAATTGTGGAACGAGTGCCGACAGTTTGTCGGGGAACAAGCCCGCGCTATGATCCCGGATCATCCCAACTTGGATTCGGATCGAATGGCATTCGATCGCAGCGAACGCCCTCTGGCAAACAGCGACTAGTCTTTTCTTCCCGTGGGTCGTGGCACTGCGTGTGCAAGCCTTTCATTTACGTTTTGCTCCGAGAGCCCCGGAAACGCTGCGACCCTCGCAACAGGTGATCTCGTCATTGGCGGTGATTGCGGCACTCACGATAGACTAGGCCCATCCTGAGCCCTCGTGGTCTGCGGCGCCTGGTTCCTGTTCCTGCCGAATGGCTACTCGGGTTTCAGTCCGACCTAAGCCTTCTCCGGGCTTGAGACACACTTCTGCGCCGCAAGTGCGAGGACTTCCGAAGACCTGGCCAGCATAGTTGGTGAAATCTGCATCCTCTTTACTTTCGAAGAATGCTGGAATGTCTTCATCGCACCGAAGTGTGTTGTATTGCAAGTGCGTGCCTCGCTTAATCGGCGTCGCTTGCTGCGCCCCTGGTAAGCCGGGTTTTTGCTCGAGCCCGGCCTCCAGGACAATCCCCCTCAGAGCGCCGAGATCAGGATTGAAGGGGCCATGAACGGCCATTTTCTTCCGGAGAAGCGCCAGAACGCCTCTGGGAGACGGGTTTGGCTCCAAAAAACTGAAAAAAAAACTAGAAAAAATTCTCGTCTCTCGGGCGAATTTACGTCGGTCGGGCGCCGTAAAATATCCAGAAAGAAGAAATATGCGTCAATGGCGCGATTATTAACCAATACTTCGTTTCAAAAAAATGACGTAGTACTTTTGGGCAATAGATGAAGTATATGGAACTTTCTAAGTAAATCGGGCCTTACCCGGCGCGAACATAAATACTTGGAAAGTCAAATACATGAAAAACCTCATCAACAAATTCTTCAACGACGAGTCCGGCGCTGCTGCACTTGAGTACGGTATCCTCATTGCCGTCGTAGCTGGCGTTGTTCTCGTCACTCTGAGCACGCTCGGCACAACCCTGGCTGGTGAAGTCACGGCCGCCAACACTGCCGTCGGCGCACTGTAGGCCTCAAGGCAATTATCCAGGCAACTGCGGAACGATTTCAAACGCAGTCTGCAAAGGATCACTAGCTGGGTTTCGGGCGGGGGCGTTTCGCGCCTCCGCTCAGATCCCACTTCCCCAGATTACAGGACTACCAATGTTCAGCGGAAAATTGTTCAGATACTTTGTCGCCTGCTTTGTTGGGCTCGTTGCTGTGACGCTCGCTAGGGTGTTTCTTCCAGCCCGAAGCTTGGCGGCAGAGATACCGGCTCCAGCGCCCATGCTGCAATTGGCCACGTCCAACGCCATCGTTGCCGGCGAACGCATCGCGCGAGGGTCGGAAATCAGACCTGAACAGCTTAAGATGCTCGCATTCCCTTCGGGAACTATCCCAGAAGGCGCAATGTCAGACTACGACGCGCTCTGGGCCCTTGGTCGCGACGGCCTTCTTCCCGTTTCCGGCATTGGTTTTGAACCGGGCGAAATCATTCTTTCTCAACGTGTCGAGACTTTTGGAAAGAGTTCGCGCGCTGCAATGCGGCTGTCTGAGGGCATGCGCGCTCTCGCTCTGAAGTCGGACGATGTGTCCAGCGTTGGTGGACTGATCGTTCCTGGAGACAGGGTCGATATCTGGGTCAGTGAAGCCACGCGTCGCGACGAAATATCCCCCGCTGTCAAGCTTGTCGCAGAAGGTGTTCGCGTACTTGCAGTGGATCGCGAAATGGACAGCGACGAAGAGATCAGTTCGGCTCCGCGCTCAATGACTTTCGAGGTTTCGCCGGAAGCATCTATGGCCATTCTGGCAGCTCAGCAATCAGGCACCATCACACTCTCTCTGCGTCCAGCCGGCGATATTGCCGAAGAAACCCTGCCGCCGAAGCGTGAGGCGCCCAAATCCCGACCTCAGGTCAGACAGAAGCCGGCTCCGGCTGCGAAGGCCTGGACCGTCAGGGTTACGCGCGGGACCGAAACGGAAACGCAAACCAGAACGGCAGCAAAATAGTATGACCCATTATTCATCTCAGAGTACCGCTATGATTTTCGATTTTTTCCGCGCGGCTAAGTATTCACTGCTTGCGATAGGGACATTCTTCGTTGTCTTTGCGCTCCCGTCTTATGGTCAGACTGTCGCAGATCTGATTTTGCCATCTGGCAAAAGCGCGGTCTATGAAATCAGCGGACCATATGCTGAGTTGATGGTTGCGGATCCGGCCATTGCCGATGTGCTCCCATTCTCCCCGACGTCGATCTACCTTGTAGGCAAAGAAGTCGGGTCGACGACGGTTTCTGCTTATGATCGCGATCGCAATGCGCTCCTGATGCTGAATGTCAGTGTGGGCGCTGACGCTGAAGGCCTTCGGAAGTCTCTGGCAGATGTCATCCCTGCCGAAGAGAACGTCTCTATATACTCCTCTAATGGATCGCTAGTTGTTTCGGGCGTGGTTGCTGATGGGGTCGTGGCGAGTTCGGTTATATCTCTGGCTGAAACATATGCGCCCGGTCGTGTCGTGAATCTTCTTGGTGTCAAAGCCAATCAGCAAGTCATGCTGAAGGTACGATTCTCAGAGATGCAGCGTTCAGAAGCAAAGAAACTGCGTTCAAATCTGGCGCTTCTTTCAGAGGGCGGAGACCTTGTTGGTCAGTCAGGTGGATTGTTGGCGAAGTCTCTGTTTGACGGCACGCTTGCCGGTGCGACAACATCACCGATTGATAGCTTTGGCGCAGTGCGCCTTCTGAGCGGCGATGTCGATATGCTGCTTGATGCTCTTGAAGAAAGAGGTCTGGTCAAGACGCTGGCGGAGCCTACGCTTGTCGCCTTGTCCGGAGATACGGCCAGCTTCCTGGCGGGGGGTGAATTCCCGATCCCTGTTACACAAAGTGCCAGTAGTGGCGGCGATCAAGGTGGCTCAGGCGGCGCTATTTCCGTTGAGTTCAAGGATTTCGGGGTCAGTCTCTCCTTTACGCCGACAGTCCTTAAGGACGGTCTGATCAATATGGTCGTGGCTCCTGAAGTATCTGTCTTGGCGCCTGCCACGTCCATCTCGATCGGTGGCCTGGCCATTCCCGGACTTCAGACGCGCCGTGCGAGAACAACGGTCGAATTGCGAGACGGTGAAACCTTCGCAATCGCCGGTCTCATCAGGGACGATTTCGAAGATTCGGTGCGTCAGGTTCCACTCCTGGGTGATATCCCAATTTTGGGCGCATTGTTTCGTTCAACCTCTTTCCAGGCAAACGAGACCGAGCTTGTCATCACCGTAACCCCATACCTGGTCCGGGCAATGCGTGAGCCTGACGTTCGCCTCCCGACAGATGATTTTAAGCGCAAGTCTGACATCGACCTGTTTCTGGGTGGCCCTGATGCCTCGTCAAACTAGACCCTTTCGCAACACGTGCCCGGCCATGGAGAATACGCATATGCCCATTTTGAAAGTTACAAAAAAAGCAGTCGTCGCCTTGGCGGCGCTTCTGTCGGTAGCCGGCTGTGTCAGCCACAGTTCAGCCCCTAAGATTGCGGGAGAGAAAACGCGCACGATCCTCAATGCTCAGATCGCAAGTAGCTTTGCGGCAGATGAGACGGGTGAGGCGCCCGTCGCAGATGGCGCACGCGCAATGCGCGTTCTGAAAGCCTACCGGGAGGGGGCTGTCATACAACCAGCAGACGTGGCGACCACGAGTGAAGAGGGAAAGACACAGCGTCGCGGAAACTGATGAATCAGAGCGCTGCCTTAGCCGTCATGGATAAAAAGTATCGAACATTTGGACTGAATGACAAAGGCGCGATAGCGCCTATGTTTGCCGTGCTTGCCATCATTTTGCTGTCTCTGGGTGCGTTGAGCATAGACATCAGTCGCGCCTATGTGCTTCGCGCAGACCTTGAGGCGGCTGTCGATGCAGCGGCGATCGCGGCTGCGAGCCAGCTGGATGGCAAGAGCGGTTCAATTTCGCGAGCGCGTGCGGCTGCTCGCGGTGGGTTTATTGAGAACAGCCAGCGCGTCGCAAAGGTTCCCGAAGTCAATATCCTGATCGGGAATGAGGCCTTCTGCTTCATGGCGCTACCTCAAAGCACCTGCACCCAGGAGGAGACCCTGGCAAAATACGTGACCATTAAGCTTGAGCCAAGGGAAATGAACCTCGTCTTTGGAAAGTTGGTCGACGTCGCATCCCTTCAGGTAACGGCGCAGGCGACTGCCGGCATAACCGTCGTGCCATCTGCTGAAGCGTGCGGTGAGCCCCTCCTTGTCTGCGCAGACCAAATTTCAACCGGATTTGATCCGGCTGATCATGTCGGCAGATCTCTTGTACTTGAGCCGCGCCATGAAACTGGCTCACAAACCGTTCAGTCGGGTCAGACCTGCAACCAGGAGTGCCGCGCCGTGCAGACAGGTCAGTCTTGTAACACGGTGTGTCAGACAGAAACTGTTCCGGGCCAGTGCCGATGGGAGACAATTCCAGGCGCTTGTGAGACGCGACGCGAGTGGCAATTTATTTGTTCCGGCCGAGGCCGAAACCGGGAATGCGGCTGGGAGCGGGTAGACGTGGAGGTATGCGAGCCTGATACCCAAGAGCAGGTATGCGATCCAGATACAACAACCGAAGTGTGCCGTCAGGAATGTGTGCCGACTTATGAAACGCAGTGCGAAAACGTCTGTACACCAAGTTATGTGACACAAACGACATTTGGCGGGAATTACGCTCTGCTGACACCTGATGAGGCCGATCCTGTTTCGGCGATCGATCTTGGACGGCGCGACACGGAGCTTTGTTACACTGGTTCCGGTATCATCGAAGAGGATGATGAGGACGATATTGAAGAATACCTGAATACTCGCTTCGATATCTACCAGGGGGCGGCGAACAGTCGCGACGACGATCCCGATTTCCTTCCGGCAATCAACACAATGGTCGGTGACAAGGAAAAGGGCGATGATGTCTGCGATGATGTCAAAGCCAAGAAACCGGAGAACGAGACAAGCGACTACGATTACCCAATGGCCTTTCCCCTGGACGAAGATCTCTCTGATGACGAGGGCGGATTGGGAGACGGTGATTGGAGCTTGAATAAGTACCTGCAGGCGAACCACCATGACAGTTCAGCCAATAGCATCGATCTCAATTCCTTCGGACCCGCGCCCTCTGGAGGTTCATCGAGCACGACACGATATCAGGTCTACAATTGGGAGACCGCGCAGGTCCGGGGATATTACGCCGACAATGGACCAAGCTGGTTGAGGTCGAAGGCGGGATTTTCCGGATATGCAATCTCCCAGGCTCGCAAGGCCTTCGACGAAGATCAGCTCTACCCAGATGATGATGATGACTATGAAGATTGGGATGAGGACCAGGCTCCACCCATGTGCAACATTGCCGGACTGTCTAATGCGCCCCCGGTGCGAGATCGCCGATTGGTTCGTGCAGTCCTTGCCGATTGCGGGGGCCGTAGCCCTGGTGAAGAAGTGTCGCCGGTTGGGACGGTCGACCTCTTTCTGACGAGCCCATCATATAACGGGTTTATTTTCACAGAAATTGTCGGCGGCGAACTGAGCAATGACAAGCAAACGGTGCGTTTAGTTGAGTAGGTCGCCGAGATTGTCGCATTCCGATGCCGGCGCTGTGGCGCTGGAGTTTGCCATCGTTGTTCCGATTATGGCAGCGCTGATATTCGCGTTGTTTGACCTGAGCCGCATGGTATCCATCCAGCAGGTTGCGCAGTCGGCCTCGCGTGAGGCGGCGCGGCATCTGGCCCGGTCGCCGATCACATGTACCGCATCAGGCGGATCGGCCGCACTCTCTGCCGAGGTTGTCCAGAACACAAAGGCGCAATTCCAAGTGGCAGGTTTTGAGGCGGGTCAAATAGATGTGAGTGTCGTGATCGAATGTCGCCCGACATCGAGCGAGAACATTTCAGGCATCTATGATGTTGAAGACTTCATGCCCGTCATAAAGGTTACGGTCTCCCTACAGTATGAAACTGTCTTTGAGGCGATCGCCGGGTTGAACGGACATGAAATCACCTCGTCCCATCAGCAAGTCTGGACGGGTTGATGATTAGCAAGAATGGGCATTCGCGGCTGCGCAAATGGGGCGCAAACCAATCGGGTGCTACCGCGCTCGAGTTTGCCATTGTCGTGCCGGTGTTTCTGATGTTGACGCTTGCGGCGATCGATCTGGCCCTTCTGTCATACCGCCTGAACCAGGCGCAGGCGGCAGCGCGCATTGGCGCCAGGATCGCAATCGTGAGCCCGATTATTGCAACAAGCATGGCCGAATTCGACACAAGTGGTTATGCGCCAGGAACATCCATCCCCGTGGCAGATATCCCGGCACAGGTATGCGGCGGACGGTCCGATGGGGCCTTCGAGTGTTCCAGTGGTCCAGCCGATACAACAACCGCAAATCTGGTTCTCGATCGCGTCAGGCAAGTCTTGCCGGACGCAGACGCATCTAATCTACAGATCGCTTATACATATACAGGATTGGGTGCCGTCGGCAATCCGATTGGCATGGACTTTGAACCTCTTACGACGGTTGGCATCGTCAGCCTGAAATATGTCCCATTATCATCACGGCTCTTTGGCTCACCGACTGTGAACTTGCCAATCAGAACCGTCACGCTCACAGGAGAGGACCTGTCTTGAAGACCTTGTCCAATACACTCAGAAAGCGCTTCCTCTCAAGTCATGGGGCTCGGACTTTGCCGGTCGGACGTTTGCGAATTGCCTGTGATATGACGAGTGCAGAGCTATCCGGCATTATCCAGAAAATCGAATCTGATCCTGATCGTTGCCGGTTCACGAGAGTGGCGTGGAAACAGCGGAACGATTGTGATGTTCTGGTCGTTGAATTGGACCCCGAATTAACTGGATCGATGGGGCGAATTCAAGAGTTGAAAAAGCAGTCTGCAGATTCGACAATTCTCGTCCTGTCACCTTCCAATGACGGCCGGAAAGTTGGGGAATTATTCCAGCAGGGCGCCGACGATGTCCTATGTGCTCCCTACCAGGCCGATGACTTGATCAATGCCCTGGCGCGATGTTCCCAGCGACAAAAGACGCAGCGATGGAATGTAAGTCCCGACGAACCGGGGAAAATCATTGGTGTTCTAAAGGCTGGCGGCGGTGTCGGTGCCACGTGTGTCGCGCTAAACACGGCTAGTTTGCTATGCGACGCAACCATGGCCATCGCCGTAGTTGATCTCGACATCCAGGGCGGCGCCTGCGCACTTCAACTCGATATGTCGGCAGGGATTGATGTCGTCGACATGATCGAAGCCTCATCTGGCGGTGTCGAAGTATCGCTCAAGCAGAGTTCGGCGGTCCACGCCTCTGGACTTCATCTACTGCCTGCGCCGTCTCGAATGCTGGGACACCCCGACCCGAAAGCGCTCGATATTCCATATTTTGCTGCCAATCTCAGACGGGAGTTTACAGTCAGCTTTATAGACTTTCCCCAAGTATTCGCGGACTGGGATCTGGCAATGCTACGGGAGTGTGATCACTTTGTGATCGTTACCCGGCTGGCGGTGCCCAATATACGCTTGGCCTCTCGCCTCCTGTCGGCGATTGACGCTCTTGGCGTTGGCAACAGACCGCAATTTCTCGTCTTGAATGCTCATAAGAAGGTGGCGAGCCAGATGATTTCGATTTCGGATGCTGAGCGCGCCCTCGGGCGTAAATTCCACATCAGGGTTGCGAGCAGGGAAGAGGCGGTATCAAAAGCGATCAATGAGGGGGTCCTGCTCAATAGCCGTTCTGATTGTGCGGACTTGGTGAGCCAATTTGAACAATTGGCCGACCTCCTACTTTCCTCCAGCAGCTTAAATGAAGCGCTGAGCTGATGGCTCCGGTAGATCTTGCTTTTCGTAAAAGAACGCTTGCGTTGACGGGTGTGAGCATTCAGCAGTTGAGCGAACTCAAACATCGCGTTCATCAGCGTCTACTGGATTCGCTGAACCTTTCACTGCTCGATCAGGTCGCGCGACCCTCACTGCGATCAGAAATTGCTGGCCTCGTGAAGGAAACGACGAGAGACGAAAATGTAATTCTGACTGCGCAACAGACCGACCAATTGCTGGAGGACCTGCTCGACGAGCTTTTGGGCCTTGGGCCGCTGGAGGCGCTTCTGCGGGACGAAACCATCAGCGATATTCTGATCAATGGTCATAACCGGGTTTTCGTTGAGCGCCATGGTCTTATTGAGCTGTCGGATGTCAAATTCTATGACGAACGGCATTTGATACGGACGGTGAACAAGATCATTTCAGCGGTTGGGCGACGGATAGACGAGTCGCACCCTATGGTTGACGCTCGCCTTGCCGACGGGTCGCGCCTGAATGCCATCATCCCTCCGCTGGCGGTCGATGGTGCACTTGTCTCAATTCGCAGGTTCAACAAGTCGCTCAACACGTTGGATGCGTTGATATCTGGTGGCTCTTTGACAAGTGAAATGGGTCGTCTTCTTGAGGCCTATGTTGGATGCCGTTTGAACATTATCGTGTCAGGCGGAACCGGCTCGGGCAAGACGACCTTGCTCAACGCGCTATCCGCATCGATCCCGCTTCATGAGCGCGTCATCACTATTGAGGACTCGGCGGAACTTCAATTCGAGCGAGAAAACGTTGCGCGGCTCGAAACGAGGTCTGCGAGCATGGATGGTGAAGGTGAAGTCACGCAGCGGCACCTTCTGAAGAACGCCCTGCGGATGCGCCCCGACAGGATCATGCTCGGGGAGGTCAGGGGCGATGAGTGTTTCGACATGCTTCAAGCAATGAACACAGGTCATGAAGGATCAATGACGACGATTCACGCCAACAGCGCGGAGGAAGCCCTGACCCGGGTCCAGAACATGATAATCATGTCGGGCGTTGCAATTCCGGCATCCGCGCTGATGGACCAGATTGGCCAGACGCTTCATGTCGTGCTTCACACCGAGCGCAGTGAAGATGGTTGTCGAAGGCTCGTCTCAATCAGCGAAAGCGCCAGATCTGCCGACGGGTCGGCGAAGCTGACAGACGTATTTCGATTTGAGCGGAAAGCCAGTGATGTCGCCGGACAGGTCACAGGCGCCTTTGAGGGTGGGATTGAAAACTCGAAATTCCTGAAGTTGTTCTCAACTAGAGGGATCAATCCGCTCGGTCCGGATACCAGTCTGGACACGGCGCAAGCTGGACTGGACGCGCCATGTTGATCGGCTCAATTCAAGCGCTTCTTCTGTTCTTTCTGGCATCAATTTTCTGCCTGGCAGTATTGGAAGCAATACTGGGCGGTCCTGCCGACAGGGCTCTTATCCTACGCCGGTTGAACAGCTCAGAGGCGGGAACTGTTGCGACCCCGGCCGGGCGACTATTGCTGTCGGGAGACGTGCCTGTCTGGCTGCGAGACACACTGATTGAAAGACTTTATCAGTCAATTTTCAAATTCTATTCTCAATCGGGCTTAACAACAAAGCCAGAATATTTTCTCCTGGCGGGATTGGGGATTTCTGTTTGCGTCGCCGTGCTGATTACCGCCTCTAGAGCGTTTCTGACTGGAGGGTTTGGCCCCCAGCAGACCCTGTTTACCTTTGTCGGGGTAGCCCTTCTGGGCATGTCCGGCTGTGTCGCATTCATTGCGCTGCGAAGACGGCAGAGAAAGAAACAACTGGATGCTCAATTTCCTGACGCATTGAATGTGATGATCTCTGCACTGAAGGTGGGCCATCCTATTTCGACGGCATTGAGGCTCGCGGCCGAGGATAACCCCGAGCCAATGGCCGGTGAATTGAGACGCATCGGCGATGAGATAAGATACGGCGTGGACCTTCTGGATGCCTTTGAGGAATTTTCAGAACGGTGCGGTGTTCAGGACGGTTTCTTTATTGCTGCAGCAATAAGCGTTGGCGCGAAAACGGGCGGTCAGCTTGCCAGTGTTCTGGAGCGTGCGAATGGTACATTGCGGGATCGCGTCATTCTTAGAAAAAAATCGACTGCTTTGGCGAGTGAATCCCAAACGACGGCAATTATCATGTCCTTGTTGCCAGTTGTCTTCCTAGGATTTGTTCTTGTTGTCAGTCCGGACTATTACGCCGAACATGTGAATGATCCGATATTCGAAAGAACTGTGACCTGGATGTCTGTTCTCTATTTCATTGGCGTCGGATCGTTCATTCGCATCTGTACAATAAAATTGTAGGAGGGCGAGAAATGGAAATGATTATACAAATTCTTTTGTTCGTTTCGGCGTGCTTGGCGACGCTGATTGTCTGGAATGTTCTAGTAGAGGTCTTCCAAGTACGCAGGAGATTGATGGTGTCGTCAAGTGATGGCGTCCAAAACAGAAAATCATCCTTTCTTGGTTGGTTCGCAAGCAACAGGAGCGGACTTTGGGCCGGTCCTTCGTTGGGCAGAGAGGTCAAGCGCGAACAGGTTCAGCGCGACCTTGAGATGCTCGGGATATATTCGCCCAATATGACTAGGACGATGTTGAGTGCTCGATGGGTGACCACGATTGTGGCAATTGTTTCAATGCCCTTTTTGAGTTTAAGTCTGGGGACATTGGGCGTTCTGATCAGCGGCGTGATCATTGTTTGCGCGTTCATGTTGCCGGAATTTCTGGTGAAGAGAATTGCGGCTGAGAAGCGAGAGCGTATCAGGCGAGAATATCCAAACGTGATTGAGTTGCTGCAGCTTTATTTAAGCTCAGGCACCAGCCTTCGTCTCGCGATTGAAGGAGCGGCTTCGCACGGAAGTCGGGCCTTTCCCATTTTGCGAGGTGAACTCCTAAAAGTACTGCAGGATATAAAAGCTGGCCGGGAGCAGTCTAAGGCACTCGACTTGCTGGCCTACCGCACGCAAAGCGCGGAACTCAAGTCGCTTGCCTCGGTTCTGAATAGTGGAGAGACGTTCGGGGTGGGCGTGTCGGCATCTCTGGCTGTATTCGCACTTAACCAGCGCCAGACACGATTTTTGGACGCAGAGGGGCGTGCTGGCCGGATCCCGGCTCTCATAACCTTGCCATTGCTGTTTTGCATTATGCCTGCGGTGTTGGCCGTCATTATTCTGCCTACTGCTATCAGCGTTATCAGAAGCTTCTAGGAGGGTATTGTCACGGCACACGGCATTGAGGCGCAGGGCAGGGGCGTTTATGCTCCGAAAATGGTGCTGTCGGTGCTGTCATGTGTGGACGGCCCCGGTTCTGCAAGAGTAAAGTTTGAGAGATGTTGATCTGATGGGATGCGGTCATGTGTCCGGCCTGTTGGCGCGGCGCGTACGGCCGCTGGCCCTGATGAAGTCCGCTAGCCGAGTTCGGACTTGATGTCCTGACAGCACCTCGGAGTCTCCCGGTTACGGCCCCTTGTTAGATCATCATCACTTACATTTGCCCTTACAGTCTGGAGCGAACAGGTCTGATGGCCTGAGACCTTCCAGTCCCTCATTCATTTCGAGAGTTTAGCCCTTTCATAGTCCATGGTTTGAGATGTGGCGAGCGCGTCGGGAGCGAGGCTCCCAACGAGCACGAGGTGATCGTATACGATCACGGCGCGCTGCGGGCGTGAGCCCGCCCAGTGATGAGTGAGGCCGGTGGTGGTTATAGTCATGTCGCCAACGCCCGAGGATTTTGCGGGCATGAGCGAGGCTGTCGAACACTTCTTCATTCAGGCACTCGTCGCGCAGCTTGCCGTTGAGCCGAAGGCAGGCGCAGCCAACCTTTCGACGAAGCCGATCTGTTGCGGTTTGCCCGGGGCGATATAGTGTCAGGCGATGCCGGTTTGGTTCTGCCATTCGAGGATGGCGCGACTGGTCAGCTCCGTCCCGTTGTCTGAGACGATGGTTTCGGGCCTGCCATAGAGACGGATGCAGCGATCCAGTTCACGGGCCACGCGGGCGCCTGACAGCGATGTGTCCGCGACCAGTGAAAGGCACTCGCGCGTGTAATCATCGATCACGTTCAGCATACGGAACCGCCGGGCCGGTCCGAAGACATCGGACACGAAGTCGAGGCTTCAGCGCTGCGACGGATCGTCTGGTACATGCATCGGTTCGCGCGTTCCAGTAGCGCGCTTGCGGCCACGCCTGCGTTTCACCGACAGCCCTTCCTCCTTGTAGAGGCGTCTGAGCTTCTTCTGGTTCATCACGATACCCTCTCGTGCCAGCATCACTTCGATCCGGCGATAGCCGAACCGGCGACGTGTCGCTGCGATCTCTCGCATGAGTTCGCGGATCTCAGGGTTGTCTGGTTCGGGCTCTCGCCGGACCGTCTTGGGATCGACGCTGACCAGTCGGCAGGCGTGGCGCTGGGAGATGTCGTATTTATCAATCACCTTGAGCGCCGCATCCCGCTTCAACTGGGGCGTCGTCAGGGCTTTCCCAGCAGGTCTTTCAGGATCGAGTTGTCGAGCATGCTGTCGGCCAGCAGCTTCTTCAACTGCGCGTTCTCGGTCTCCAGCGTCTTCAGCTTTCGGGCGTCCAACACGTCCATCCCGCCATACTTGGCCTTCCACTTGCAGAACGTAGCCGAGCTGACCCCGTGACGCCGACACACGTCTGACGTGGCCATGCCTCGCTCCTGTTCTGCCAGGATCGCGATGATCGGTTCCTCGGTAAATTTGCTCTTGCGCATTGTCTGTCTCCGTTGCGACAGATTCTCCATTCAAATGCGGGACCAAACGGGTCTCAAGTCACAAGCCGAGCAGTCCTCAGCTGAATTGAAAGGTCGAGCGATCACATAGGTCAGACCAGCAGGAATTCTACCAACTCCTGTCGCACAAGGATGATGTTGATTTGTAGGTAAAGCTGGACGAATGGGAGCGCTTCTACAACTTCGCGAGGCCACTTGGTGCCTTCAACGGAAAAACGCCTTACGAAGCGCTTGGCGAACGACTATAATGATTCAATCAGGTGTCTCGCTGATTAGCTGATATTACACGCGGGGATAAAGTCATTTCCACGGACATTGCCTCTCCCGGTGCGAGTACGTCCATCGCCTGCCGCGCGGGAAGATTTTGGGCGTTTATAGCATTGTTCGCGTGAGATACCGGTTCACAACAAAGTACGCCACCGTCACCCGGGCAGTAGACAATAAGATTGCCTTGCTGGTGACTCGCATGCATCGAAATGTGAAGCATCCTGGTTGGATAATCCAGCGTCAGGTGTCCGCTCCATCCCGTGAAGCAGTTGTCTAGGTCGATGCCCTTCAGACTGCGAAACTCGCCAAAGTCTGTATGAGGCGACATCGCACACCAGACAACTGGCAGACCGGGGCTTGCCGGGTCTGTCCGCCAATAGCCCTCGGCTTCCATCCTTAGGCGTACATCGATCGTGCGCGGAAAGTACGGATGAAACCCAAGCCCGGCTGGCATACGCTCCTTGCCCGTATTCAAAATGGAAAGCGAAAGCGAAAGACCCGTTGCATCCACCCGAACAACTTGCGTGGCGCGAAATGGCCAGGGCCATTGACCCTTGCCGTGATCAAGCACCATCTCTACTGAACCGGGGAGGCGCTGCTCAATCGTCCAGGCCTGCCGCCAACCCATGCCGTGTAGGGCGTGAGGCATTGCGAATTCGGGCTTTAAAAGGCGTACCTTGCGCCCTTCGAATGTGAACTCCGCGTCGCGGATCCGGTTTGAGAACGGCACGAGCGCGAAGCAACCGGCATGCTGATCGACTGGCCAGAGCCCTGGCCGTCCGGACGCAAGGATTTCTTGCTCCTTCCAGGTGCATTCGACGATCTGGCCTCCACGCGCTGCATCTATCTTGATGCGCCAATCGTGCGTGTTAATCTCAGTCTGGCCAGAGGTTCGCAATCAAACGACCCGCTCGATTGAAGGATGTCGAAGTTTGAGGGCGCTCCACCAGGTTTCCAAGCGTTCGTGCGCAACAAGCGCCACAATACAGCCACCGAATCCCGCACCTGTGATGCGTGCACCGTCAGCACCAAGGCTGACAGCGTCGCAAACGAGTTGGTCGATTTCCGGGACGGAAACCTCCATATCGTCGCGAAGCGAGTCGTGGCTTTCATTCATCAATCTACCGAATTTGGAACGGTCACCTGTGCGCAGCGCTGCGATGGCATCCCTTGACCGTGTAGCCTCAGATGTTGCATGTCGGGCTCTGTTGACGAGCTCTCCATCGAGGGCGTCGATAGACAGCAGGCTGGCGTCGCATAAGTAATCCACGCCAAGTGCCGCGGCAGCTTCAAGGCATTGGTCGCGCCGGACCCGGTAGCGCCCGTCGGAAAGGGCCCGGCGGACACCTGAATGAATAACGACAACCGACCATGTCTGCGGCAGGTCCAGCAACGAATAGGAACAATCCCGGGTATCAAGCGCCAGCACCGTACCGGGCGTTCCCAGTGCCACAGCCATCTGGTCCATGATACCGCAGGGCACACCGATAAAGGTGTTCTCGATGCCCTTTGCTGCGAACGCCAGCGCCTCTCCATCCAAGTCTGCAAGGCCAATGCTTGCAGCCTTTAGCGTTGCGATGATGATGGCAGCTGACGATGACAGCCCGGCGCCAACAGGAATGGTGCTGTCGACGCTCACGTCTTGTCCACTTTCGATCCAATGTCGACCTCGCGCGTACTGCAAGGCGCCGCGAACATAATCGGACCAATGGTCTTGTGCAGGCGCGTCAATGGCGAAATTTTGACTCATCGCGAAATGCGTGGATTTGATACAGTCCAGGCCCGTTCCGTTGGCGGTTATCTGCACGGTCGCGGATGGTGCCAACGCCATTGGCAAAACCGTGCCGCCATTGAAATCAATCCACTCGCCGATGAGGTTCACCCGGCACGGAACCGTCGCCTCCCGCGTGACGAAACTGGATGGGCTTGTCATCGTGCCCGGAGCCTCTCGGCTGCTTGCTCCGGTACGACATCGACGGTGAATACGCCCGTAAACTGTTCCACACTGGCAAGATATTTAAGCCGGCCTGCATCGCGCATGATGGGGAAGAACTGGACGGTGAATTGAAACTCGTCTCCGGCCTCACGCGGTGCAGCCTGAAAGCTCATCATGTAGGGCATGGGTGCGCCGAATAGGCTGTCGAGACGTCGCGGGATATCACCGAGCATGCGGGCGAGGGCCTCTATACCATCTGCGTTCAGGTCCCAGGGCCCCCGACAGGGCCGGGTAGGCATGATCCATGTCTCAAAAGGAAACCGAGCGAAGGGTGGAGAGAATGCCACGAAGCCATTGTCTGATGCGATATCGAAAGCGCCGTCCCAGGAGGCGTGGTCCGCAACCAAGTCATAGCCGGCCGCGAACGCCCGCGCAGCCGCCGCTTGTGGCTCCGGAACAATGGCAAATGCGTAGATCTGACCATGGGGATGGGGCAGTGTCACGCCAACTTCCTGTCCTCGGTTCTCGAATGGCAAGACATAGGCTGCGCCACCTTCGAAAAGCGACTTATACCGGTCAATAAGCGCTTCAATAAGCAATACGCGCCGCTCTTGCCCTATGCTTTGCAGGCTGCCTTCGGCATCAGCGGTGTAGACAACCACTTCGCATCGCCCATATGCAGGGCCGGTTGCCCATTGGCTTGGCTTGGATGCGCCTCCATCAGCTTGAAGGCTGGAGAACTGGTTGTCGAAGACGGCGAGTTCGAACTGCGAAAAGGGTATCTCTGTGGGCGCCGATCCCGGGCGCTCAGGGGCGAGGGGATCAGCTGCTGTTTCCGGCATGAACGTGCGTGACTGGCGGTGGGGCGAGTATATGGCCCACGTGTTGCGAAGCGGGTCGCGGCGAAGTTCGGAGCTATGATTGCCGAAACTGACAAGCTCGGGACCCACCCTGCCTGAAGGCGACCTAAATCCGTAGAGCGAAACCTTGCGCCCATCGGATTTGATATGGTCGCGGCGGTAGAGCGTCCGCGAACGTCCCTCCAGCGTCACGACTTTTTTGTCTTCATCCATAGGGCGCGCCGATATTCAGTTCTGATTTGCATATAGTTTAATCATGCGGGATGGATTGCGATAGGCTTCATCGAAGTGCAGGTGTTCTTACCGCGGCACAAACACAAGGTAACAGCAATGGATTCGCGCTCGATCAGTGGAGACGGCCTGACATGCATTGTGGATGGAGTTACCGGATCCGGGTTCAGATTGTCCTTTCTTGGTCCAGTTGGCGCAGAAGATGGCGTGCGGCCTGTACGCTCGGAAAAGCTGCCTGCGAGCGCTGATGTCGTTCCGGGTGTCAGTCTGATGGCACAGCGGGGTTCGGGCTATGCGGGCGTTGGTCTGCTGGACGCGGTCTGCCTGCCAGATGGGCTTGCGGTCAGGCTTCGTCCATCCGGAATGCGCAATATCTCGGACACGATTCTTTTGCTGGAGTCTGCAGACCCCGGCTGCGACGTTCGGGCGCAGACATATCTCGAAATTTTGGGCGGCGTGTTGGTTGTCGAGACTCGCGTTTTCAATGACGGATCCAATATCGTGGACGTGCAGCGTTGCGCCGCAGGCTTGTTGCCGCTTGATGACTGGAGCAGTGACGCAATCACTTCCTACGGAGCATGGGCCCGGGAAGGGCATTCCTCCCGGGTTCCTATTGATGCGGGACGCGTCCAATCTGTGTCGCGGCTGGGCCGGACTGGTTTTGACGGCTCCCCCTCGATGCTCGTTTGCGAATGCTCCGCCAGTCCTGGCCATGGACGTGCTACCGCAGCGCACCTCGCCTGGAGCGGTAGTCACTCCATCAGCGTGGAACGGTTGCCTGATGGCTCAACAGAGCTATGTGCCGAAGCCCTCTACGAGCCGGGTGAAATTCGGCTTGCTCCCGGGGAACACGTTGTGACCCCAAAACTGATCGTCGCGGTGTCAGAAAATGGATTCGATGAACTGAGCGACCGGCTGCATGCGTTCGCACGCTCTCAGTCGCGTGTTGTGCCCAGGCCGGTGCATTTCAACACATGGGAGGCTCGCTACTTCGACTTCGATGAGGCATCCCTCGCCGAGCTCGCGTCTCAGGCCGCCGCGCTCGGCGCGGAGCGATTTGTTCTGGACGATGGCTGGTTCACCGGACGACGCGATGACACCAGTAGCCTTGGAGATTGGGAACCGGACGCAGACCGGTTCCCGCAAGGGCTTGGTCCGCTAATCCACAATGTGCACAGCCTTGGAATGACTTTTGGCCTTTGGGTCGAACCCGAAATGGTGAGCCGCAAGAGCGCGCTCTATCGCGCGCATCCTGAATGGGTCTTGGGGTATCCCGATTGCGAAGCACCTACCGGGCGCAATCAACTGGTTCTGGATCTGTCAAATCCGGAGGTGCGCGACTATCTGTTCAAGACCTTTTCCAAATGCCTAGATGTTGGCGGCATCGAGTACCTCAAATGGGATTGCAATCGTGAGCTCTATCCCGCTGCAATTAACGGACGTGGCCGTGCAACGGCCCAAACGCTTGGTGTCTACGCGCTGATGGACAGACTGCAGGCGCGATTCCCTGAGCTTGAAATAGAAAGTTGTGCCAGTGGTGGCGGCCGGATCGATTTTGGTATTCTTCCGAGAGTGACGCGATTCTGGGCAAGTGATGCGACAGACGCGCTGGATCGTATCCGGATCAACCAGGACCTTTCCCGGTACATACCGGTCGAGATGATTGGCTCGCATGTCGGGCCATCCCCCAACCACATTACGGGCCGGACGTTCTCCATGCGCTTTCGCGCATTGGTTTCCCTGTTCGGGCATTTCGGACTTGAGCTTGACCCGTCTGCTTTGTCGGAAAAGGACAAGACAGCGCTTGTGGTCGCCATCAAAGTACACAAACGGTTTCGGGGCTGGATGCATTCCGGACGTATCAGAATACTGCCGGTGAACGACAAACACCTCAATGTAACTATCGTGGAATCGACGGACGCTGAACACATTCTCGTTCGTGTGCTGAGAACGGGAATGTCTGCCCGGCCGCTGCATGCCCGGATCGCCCTGCTGGGGCTTGAATCAAAGTGCGTCTACGCTGTTTCAGAAGTGGCCTTTGACGGTGGCTCCGACACTGGTATCGGCAGTTTTTCCGCTGAAAGCCTGGCCTGGTCTGGATTGGACATGGATCCAAGAAAGCCCAACCAAGGGCGTCTATTCTACCTGAACCGCCTGGAGGTGCTACGATCATGAAGCTTGGCGTTTGCTACTATCCTGAGCATTGGCCAGAGTCAGACTGGGCAGATGATGCAAGACGCATGAAGCTGCTAGGCCTAGAACTGGTCCGTATCGGAGAGTTTAGCTGGTCCAGGATTGAGCCCTCGCCGGGAGAGTATGACTGGTCATGGCTCGACCGAGCTATCTCAACACTGCATGGCGAAGGACTGGGAATAATTCTCTGTACACCAACAGCCACGCCGCCCAAGTGGTTGGTTGACCAATTTCCCGATATTCTGCCATGGGATGAAAACGGCCGCCCGAGGAAATTTGGATCGCGACGTCATTATTGTTTCTCATCTCCAACTTACCGCCGGGAGAGCGCGCGGATTACCGAGGCACTGGCGCTCCGTTATGGCGACCACCCGGCGGTAGTCATGTGGCAGACGGACAATGAATATGGCCACCATGGAACGCATGAGAGTTTTTCTCCTGATGCAGCAATGGCGTTCCGGCTGTGGCTGCAATACAGGTATGAATCGATCGATGCTCTCAACACGGCATGGGGGACCGTTTTCTGGTCGCAAGGTTATCGGTCATTCGATGAGGTCGATCCGCCGAACGCGACGGTCACAGAAGCCAATCCATCTCACCGTCTGGACTACCGACGCTTCTCCAGTGATGAAATCTGCGCGTTCAATAGGGCGCAGGTAGCCATCCTGCGTCGCCATAGTCCGGGGCGACAGATAGCTCATAACTACATTGGTGATTTCACCAAGTTGGATCATCACGCAATTGGAGCATCGCTCGATGTCGCTGCCTGGGACAGCTACCCGATTGGTCTGCTGAGCGAGGGCGATGACAGCGAGGCCGACAAAGCCCATTGGCTTCGCCGCGGGCACCCTGACTTTGCCGCGTTTAATCATGATGTATTCCGGCACTGTTCGCCCCAGTGGGGCGTTATGGAGCAGCAGCCGGGCCCTGTGAACTGGGCGACCCATAATGCGGCGCCTGCACCTGGCATGGTGCGTCTATGGACCTGGGAGGCGTTCGCGCACGGGGCTGCGTTCGTCAGCTATTTTCGATGGCGGCAAGTGCCATTCGGTCAGGAGCAGATGCATGCGGCGCTTCTGACGCCAGACCGGAAGGATGCGCGAGCTCTTGCAGAAATTTCCCAAGTTGCAGCTGAGCTTGGCGCAATCGGAAAGCTGGACTCAATGTCTACGCGTGTCGCGATTGTCCTCGACTATCCAAGCCTTTGGCAACATGAGATCCAGCCACAGGGGCGAGCGGGATCGGTGCTCGAAATGGCGCGCACTCTTTACTCGTGTTGTCGGCAGTTGGGACTGGATGTCGACATCTTGCCGCAAGGTGCCGACTTTGAATCTTATGCGCTCGTCGTCTTGCCAAGCGTTACGATCCTGGATGCGGGGATGTGTGAGCGGTTGCGCGACAGTCGTGCGACCGTGCTGGCGACGCCTCTGACAGGGTCGCGCAACCGCGCTGGCCACATCCCAATGAGCCTGGCTCCCGGTCCGTTTTCAGACCTGTTGCCTATGCAGGTGGGTGTATTTGAAAGCCTTCCGCCATTTGCCAAGGCTCGCGTGATGGCAGGTGGTCAAATGTTTGACGGCTCGCTCTGGCGGGAGTCTGTGAATAGCACGGCGCAACCCTTGGCGCTTTTCGACAATGGCGAATCCGCCTGGCTCCGAAATGGACGGGTGCATTATCTGGCTTGCTGGCCGGACGAACTGCTCTTGATGTATGTGCTTCGTCAGCTCTGCCAGGAGGCGAATCTAGAGGTTCGCGAGACCGGTCGTGATCTACGTCTTCGCCGCGCCGGGAATATCCAGTTTGCCTTCAATTACGGCCCGGACGTCATTGACCTCAGAATTGTTGGTGCGCCGGAGTCGGATGGGGATTACCTGATCGGCGTGCGAGACATCGAAAGTGCCGGAGTGGCTGCCTGGCGCATATAGCTTTAGTCTCTGGCACGTCTCATGGCGGGTTTGGCTGCAGACCCAATCAACACGGCACCTATGTAAAACATAGTATCAGAAGGATCTGGCGGAGAAGAAGGCCGTGCTCGTGGCTCAGGTCCTCTGGTTGCAAAGCGAGAGCGGAAATCGGCTATACATCAGTACGGCGGGCTGGATGATTTTGGGCGAGATTATGCAGTATCTGTCCGTCGTCAGGTATTTTGAGACAGAAGGCTGCCTGACTTAAGGAGGGTCTGGCGCATCTGGGTTTGAGTTAAGCAGCAGACTCGGCGTGCTGCAAGCGCCGTAGTTTCATGGTCCTCCTTTTGATTTTCTCACGTTCGAGCAGGATGGTCTGCCCGCGGCCGGTGTAAACATCGGCCGGGGTCAGGTTTTTCAGGCTTTCATGGTAGCGCTGATGGTTGTGGTGGCCCACGAACGCCGCGACATGCGCTTCGAGATCACCGGGCAGGAAGTAGTTTTCCAGCAGAATGCGGTTCTTGAGTGTCTGATGCCAGCGCTCGATCTTGCCTTGAGTTTGCGGATGATAGGGCGCACCGCGTGTGTGCTTCATACCCTTGTCTTCCAGATACTCGGCCAGATCACCTGAGATGTAGCAGGGACCATTATCTGACAGAAGGCGCGGGCGATGGACGACATTGACCTCGTCGAGTCCCGTTTCGTCCAACGCCAGGTTCAATGTATCCTGGACGTCCGACGCGGCCATGCCGGTGCAGAGCTTCCACGCGATGATGTATCGCGAGAAGTCATCCAGGATGGTCGAGAGGTAGAGCCATCCCCAGCCGATCACTTTCAGGTAGGTGAAGTCTGTCTGCCAGAGCTGGTTCGGCGCAGTCGTTTTGTCCTTGAACTCACTGGCGGCTTTCATCACGATGAAGGCCGGGCTGGTGATCAGGTCATGCGCCTTGAGCAACCGGTAGACACTGGCCTCGGAGACGAAGTAGTTGCGTTCGTCTGTGAACGTGACCGCGAGCTCTCTCGGGCTCAACTCCGGCCTTGCCAGCGCCATCTCCAGCATGGCTTGACGTACATGATCGGGGATCCGGTTCCATACTCGGCCCGGATGCGATTTACGATCATTCAGGCCTGCTTCTCCGAACTGTCGATACAGATCATACCAGCGATAGAAAGTCGCGCGTGAGACACCGAGCTGTTCCAGAGTGCGCTTCACAGGCAGGTGCGATCCCTCGACCAGCCGGATGATCTCCAGCTTTTCAGATGCAGGATACCTCATGCCGCGTCGTCCCCATCCGCGATCATGCTTTTTTTGAGCAAACGGTTTTCCAGAAGCGTCTCGGCCAATGCCTCCTTCAGGTCCCGCGTCTCACGCTTCAGGCCGGTGACTTCACCCGACGTGGCCTGCCGGGCCGTATCCCCGGACAAGCGCTTCTTCCCGGCTTCAAGGAACTCCTTCGACCAATTGTAGTAAAGGCTCTCAGCGATCCCCTCAGGCCGGCAAAGCTCGGAGATCGAACTCTCTCCGCGCAGACCATCCAGAACAATCCGGATCTTCTCTTCCGCAGAAAACTTCCGCCGCGTCTGGCGCTTGATCTCTTTCACGTGTTTGTCGGCCGATCCGTTCGGTCCCGTTCTCGTTCTCATGTCGTATCCCTTCAAGGATTACGATGAGCCAAAAACTCTCCCTTAGCAAAACGCTGTCGTCTGTCTCAAAGGCCGTGACGGGTTACAGTCTGAAGACTAATGCCGCAGGCGCAGTAGAAACTCACGTGGAAACTTGGCATTTTCTCCAGAAAGCGTGTCTGGACAACGCGTCATCGATTTGGAGGGAGCATCGGGCCGGGATCAGTTGAGGCCAGCTTGCGCGTGCCGTGCTGCGCCGGTCCCCGTGCCTGAAATTTGACCGTCTGCCTTAAGGGGAGGGGTTGACCAATGCCTGGCCGCCTTCGAGTGTTTCGTCTGGTGACATTCTGCTTCGAGTGTTCGGATCAGTAAGCGCGCAACTTGAGTCCTGGAGGCATTTCGTGAATCTCGATTTCTCAGATGAGCAGAAACAACTACGCGATCAGGTGCGGCGCTTTCTGGGCGAGAAGTGTTTGCCGGCGGCAGTTCGCAAAATACTTGAAGGCCCGGACGCGTTTGACAGGGACCTTTACATCGGCCTGGCAGAACTGGGGGTTTTGGGGGCGGCAATTCCAGAGGAATACGGCGGCGTTGGGCTGGGTGATCTGGAGTTGTGTGTGATTGCGGAGGAACTCGGCCGTGTTCTGGCGCCGGTACCCGTCTCATCCTCAATCTATTTGGCAGCAGAGTTTTTGCTCATGTCAGGTTCGGAGACGCAAAAATCATACTGGCTTCCGAAACTGTCATCGGGAGAGGCCATCGGAACGTTCGCGTTCAACGAAGGGCAGGGGCGCATGACGCCCGACAAAGTTGAAGCAAGAGTTGAAGGTGGCAGGGTCACAGGCACCAAGTCTCCGGTTGCCGACGGGTCAATCGCCGACTTTGCCGTTGTCGCCGCCCGCGATGAATCGGATGACGTATCGCTGTACATCGTGAGGTTGGACGGCGAGGGCGTTACCCGGGACGTGCTCGAATCGATCGATCCGACGCGCGAGCAGGCCCGCATTACTTTCGCTGGATGCCCGGCGGAGCTGCTTGGCGGCAAAGGGGATGGGTGGCACATTGCGGGCGTGGTGATGGACCGCGCCGCGATCCTGCTGGCCTTCGAGCAGGTGGGCGGTGCAGACCGCGCCCTGGAAATGGCGAGAGACTATGCTTTGGAGCGTATCGCATTCGGGCGTCAGATCGGATCTTTCCAGGCGATCAAGCACATGCTGGCCGATATGTATGTTTCGGCAACTTTGGCGAGGTCCAACTGCTATTATGGCGCGTGGGCGCTCGCGTCAGGCGCATCGGAACGACCGGTCGCCGCAGCCACGGCGAGGGTCTCGGCCACAACGGCATTCCAGCAATGCGCGAAGAACAATATTCAGGTCCATGGCGGCATGGGTTTTACGTGGGCTTTTGACTGTCACCTCTACTATCGCAGATCGAATGCGCTCTCTCTGGCCCTCGGCGGGCTGTCGACATGGGAAAGCCTGCTGATTGAGCGAATGAGTGTCGGTGATGCAGAATCCGCAGCCTGAGCAAAAGGAATAGCACAATGGATTTCCAGGATACGCCAGAAGAAGCTGCTTTCCGCGCCGAGGCCCGCGCGTGGATCGATGCCAATGCGCCCAAGCACCTCGAAGCAGAGCTGAAGAGAGCCAGTTTCGGATCAAGCGGACTGACAAGTGAAGACCCTGTTGCTGCTGGCAAAGCATGGCAGAAGAAGAAAGCGGAAGCGGGGTGGGCATGTCTGCATTGGCCGAAAGAATATGGTGGTGGGGCGAGAACACCGATCGAGCGCGTTATATGGGGTCAAGAGGAAGGCCCTTACGCCGTGCTCTCAGGTGCCTTCACGATCGGTCATGGGATGTGCGGCCCCACAGTGATGGCCTGGGCAGGCGAAGACCAGAGCCGAAAACTGCTTCCCCCGCTCGCTAGCGGCGAAGAAATCTGGTGCCAGCTCTTTTCTGAGCCGGCAGGCGGATCCGACCTTGCTGGACTGCGCACACGTGCAGTCAGGGCCGATGACGGTTCGGGCGACTGGATTGTCAATGGCCAGAAGATATGGACCAGTGGTGCCCAGATATCCGATTGGGGATTGCTGATAACCCGAACCGATCCCGATGTGCCCAAGCACAAGGGACTGACGATGTTCTTCCTCTCAATGAAGACGCCCGGCGTCGAAGTGCGCCCCATCAAGCAGGCGAATGGCGCTTCCGGTTTCAATGAAGTCTACTTTACCGATGTCCGTATTCCCGACAGCCAGAGGCTTGGCGATGTGGGGCAGGGGTGGAAAGTCTCGCTGACGACCCTCATGAACGAACGGCTTTCCATCGGCTCCGGCATGTCCACTGGATTTCCGGAGCTGTTCAGGTTCTGCATGGAAGCCGAGATCGACGGGAAGCCTGCCGTGGAGGATTCAGCCGTTCGCTCCCGCCTCGCGCAGTTCGCTGTCAAGCAGAGTGGCCTGAAGTATACTGGTATGCGAGCTATCACCGCCCTGTCCAAGGGCGATACGCCAGGTCCGGAAAATTCAATTGGCAAACTCGTAGCGGGTGCGACCATGCAGGAACTGGCCATGTTTGCGCTCGATATACAGGGTGAAGCGGGAGTGCTCTGGAACGAAGACAGCCCGCAGCGTGGGCGTTTTCAGGCGATGCTGATGCGCTCACCCGCAACGCGTATCGAGGGTGGTTCAGATGAAATTCTTCGAAATATCATCGGCGAACGGGTGCTGGGACTGCCGGGCGACATCCGTGTCGACAAGGATGTTCCCTTCAAGGATATACCAACACGCGCAGGCAGCTAAAGCCTTTCGGAGACCATTATCATTGCTGCCGGCTTTGAGGCGCAGGGCGGTGGGCATTTAGCCTCACGAAGATTGAATCCAACCACCGGTGCTTTCAGTCGAATGCGAACTGGTCTCGATAATTCGCAGGACAACTGTCTCTTGGACAGCGAGACTGTTTTCGCCACTCGCGACGATCGCCTCCAGATTGGGTGTCAGCTGACCGAAATTGCGCTATCATTCTCAACAGGCTTAGTATCCAAACCAGGTCAGGGGGGTGTAACGTTGAATCAAGCTGACTCGCCTGATGGTGATTCCGGTCGGGTAACGACTGTCTTTTTTAGCTATTCCCGAGAAGACAAGTACCGTGCTTTGCCTTTCATCAAGGCCCTTGAGGACGTCGGATTCACTGTTTGGTGGGACGGTGTTTTGGAGGGCGGCACACGCTATATCGAGACAACCGAGGAGGCGTTGCAGAGCGCCGTGGCCGTTATCGTTCTGTGGTCACATACTTCTGTCAATTCGCATTGGGTCCAGGATGAGGCGATGCACGGGCGTGAGCGTGGGTGCCTCATTCCCTTGTCGATTGATGGTGCCGAACCACCCTTGGGGTTCCGCCAGTTTCAGGTGATCGACATATCGGGTTCATATGGGCGCTCCAATGACCCCGAAGTCATCAACCTAATCCGCGCGACTGCTGCACTGCACGGGCGTCAGCTGCCCGACCGACCTCCTTCCAAGGAGCCCGTCTTCCTTGCTATCCGCAGGCGTCGACTTTTGTTTGGCGGAGCAGCAGCGGCGGCTGTCCTGACTGGTGGTTATGCGGTTTCACGAACCTTGCCATCACAGACACGCAAATTGACAGAAAATGGCCTTGTGGTCTTCCCGTTCGACAATGTCAGTGGACAGGCCGATCAGGATTATCTCTCCGCTGGGTTTGCTGCAGAAGTCCGGGCCACGCTTGCACGCAATTCCGCCCTGAAAGTCGTCGCCCAGTCATCGTCGGAAGCGCTTAAAAAGAAGGCACTGGACGCCGTTTCAATAGCCAAGGAGCTCGGCGTTTCATTCATTCTCGACGGGACTATGAAGCAGGTTGGCGAGTCGATTCGCGTCTACTCCGAACTGATTGACGGAGCGACGGGGTTCAGTCTCTGGTCCAAGACATTTGATCAATCCATGGAAGACCTGCTTCTCGTGAAAAGCGAAATTTCCAATGCGGTGACCGCTGCCCTGTCTTCAGAGGTTTCTCAGGAGCCACGAGATTCGCAGATTGGCGCGACCAGAAATGCACAAGCCTTCAACGAATACCTCAAGGGAAATGATCTCTATACGGCGGCCATCAGCAACGAAACCGACGTCCGGGCGCTGGCGCATTTCGATGCAGCCCTGCGGCTCGACGCGAAATTTGCTGCAGCCCATTCCGCGCGAGCGCGCACTTTGACGGTCCTTGGAAATTCCAGCGACAGCCCAGCAAAATCCAAACTGTTCTACGAAGCGGCCCGTGTGGCCGCCGATCGGGGTGCGGAGCTTGCGCCGTCTCTGGCTGACGCTCATTCCTCGCTCGGTTTCGTGCTGTTCCAGGCACAACTTGAGATAAGAGCCGCGCGCAAGCCCTATGAAAAGTCGCGGCAGCTTGGAAATGGTGAAGCCCCGGTGCTTGCACGGTTCGCAGGCTATGCATCCGCTACCGGACAAGACGAGCTGGCTTTGACTGCTATCGAACGCGCGCGCGATCTTGATCCGCTGAACCCGACCATCCACAGAGCTGTCGGGTTCGTTCACTATGCAGCCGGTCGGTACGAGCGTTCGATTGCGGCTGTCGAGCAGGCTCTGATCCTGAACCCGCAACTGAGCGACTCCCACGCCAGGATAGGGCGGGCACTGTTGTATCTCGGACGCCCCGAAGAGGCGCTCGCCATCTGTTCCAAGGAGTCTTACGGGCTATCACGCTATCCGTGCCTTGCGGCAGCACACTGGAAACTTGGCCACCAAGAAGAAGCAAATGACGCCATGGATGCGCTCATCAACGAATACGGTGATGGTAGCTTCTATCAGCAGGCTCAGATCCTCGCGCAGAGCGGAAAATCCGACGAAGCGATATCCGCACTCGGCAAGGCCTGGTTGGCAGGCGATTCTGGGTTGACTTACCTCTACATCGACCCAATGCTTTCCCCGCTGCGCCAGCGATCCGATTTTTCAAAATTGCAGGTGCAGATCGGCTTCGAATAGTGCCGCAAAAATGATAACAAAGGGGCTTGATAATGAAACGAAGTGTACTGTCTATCCTGATGGCGGGTGCCGTTCTGTCGGCCTGCGCAACACTTGCGCCGGTTGACGATGAAACGTCAGCCTCCGTTGAGCCTGCAGCTGCAACTGACGTCCCTGCGGCAACAGAAGAAGATGAAGGCCAGGGCGGCGGCGAGCGCGTCGGCAACTGAAAATCCAATCTTGGTCAGCGAGCCTGCTTGGAGCAGGCTTGCTGATTGACTGCTCGCCTGGCATCCGGAGAAGACGAACGCTGGCTCGCAAGCCGTAGCATATAGCTTTTACTCGGATGGCGCGACTGATTCAGATATGACTTTTGCTATCCAGTCGGCATATTGAGCCACATCGGTATAGACACTGGGCATTCCATCGGTGGCGCAGGTCTTCTTGCCCCAGCTGACGATTCCCACAAGCCTATCGTCTTTCACGACGGGACCACCGCTGTCTCCACGGCAAGTTTTCGAACTGGCATTCCGGGCACAAAACACGGTGTCGGTGATCTGATTTTCGTTCCACCCTCCTTCAGACCGACAAGATTCCGTATCGATTACGGTCAAATCAACGACCTGCAATACGGCGCTCGGCTTCTCACCGGGAATGTTGGCCGCCTTTCCCCAACCGAATGCTGTGATGCGGTCACCAGCGACCAGTTCGCTTTCTGGGAGGTTGAAACGGATGTAGCCAATGTTCACGCCCGTCGGCGATGCATGATCGAATGTCTGGATGGGTTTGCCATTGCTGGCATTACGGAGCGTGACCTTGCCATCCGCATTCCACGCAAGGAGACGTTTACTGTCGCGCGCAAAGCTCACGCCCTGAAGATACTTTCCAAGATCGAAACTTTTGACTTGCTTTCCTGTGTTCACGTTCCAGATGCGCCCGATGCCGCTGGGACTCCACGTCAATACAGTCTTGGCATTCTTCATGACTTCGGCCCCAGCCACGAAGGCGCCCTGGTCGAGGGCATGAAGCTGTTTTCCGTTGCGGACGTCCCAGAGACGGACCGCTTGATCCATGCCCCAGCTTACAAGCCGCGAGTTATCGTCGAACATGGATGCGCCGACCAGAAAGGCCCCATGGTCCACTTTCAATACGGAGGTCCCGTCGACTGACCTGAGTTCAAAGACCGGGCCATCTATCATTGAAAGCTGGTAAGAGCCATCAAGGCCGTCCCCAACCAGCTTGAGACTGAGCAGTCTTGCAGGCAAGCCCGAAGATACTTCGATAGCAGGCGATGTTTCGCTCATTTTTATGAGATCTACCTGGCTGAGCCAGCGCGAGTCGCCAGTTGCGCTGAGGACAATCGCTGTGGACCCATCGGAGAATACTTTGAGGTCATCGATCGAGCGGCCGATTATCAGGGTCTTCGAAACGCCTCTGGGAAGGGTGGAGACCATTTTCAGCATACCGGGCTTGCTGCCCCAGACGAGAACCCGAGAGCCACCCAAGCTGAATTGTGCCCCGGCGACTGAGTCGGAATCGTCAGAAATTTCACTCACGAGAGTTCCGCTGTCCGCATCCCATAATTTGGACCCCATGCCCCAACTGACAATATGGTCGCCGTCGGGTGCCAAGGCCGCGCCTTGGATGTACCAGCCGTGATCGATGGTAGACTTCAGGCGGCCAGTCTTTGTATCCCAGATGCGAATTGTGCCATCCAGGCTCCATGTCATCAATTTCCCACTATCTCGCGAAAGCTCGGCACCGCGGACCATGGTTGCGTATCGCGAGCGGGCGATTTGTGTCCACGATACGTTTTGCTGCGTGCGCCCCGTATCGACGTCGTTGGCAAGCCGGATCAATGCAATATCGTGCTGGTAGATGATCTTGCCCGGTGCGGGGCGAACGAAACCGGGGAAATACCTGACTTCTGCAATCTTGAAGAATTCGCCGTCAGCCGTTGAAATATCGCCAGCTCCGAGCCGTATGCCATAGCCGCGGCGAACGAGATCATCATCTATACAGTGAGCCGCTGTCAGAACCCAGTTGCGCGCAATGAGAGATCCCCCGCAATAATGTCGCGCCTCCCAACCGGCTCTGTTTTTCGAAGCCAGCAGCGATACGTCACGCTGGCTGAACGGACCGCCATAATAAATCTGCGCTTGGAATGGTGCGGCAAAAATCGGTACAATTCGAGCGTTGATGCCGCGGCTTGGGCAAGGTCGCTCAGGGTGGGCAGCACATTCCTTTTCGCGCCGCCAACTTTCACTCGTCCTCTCCGCATCAATCTCTGCATCTGAGACATCGGGGGTTACGGTCTCGATGCCACTCGGCGCCAGTCTCACAGAAGCATTGCTTGCATCCTGAGACAGCGGCGCTGATCGGCAGGCCCCCGAAAATGACAAGACGACCATCAGCGCCCAAATACGAAACATCGCTTACCCCCATCCGGCTGCGCCTATGCACCCGCCAACAGTATAGGCAGCGGATTATTCTTGAAACGAATGAATTCCGAACTTCGTCGATTTCGCCTCCCAAGCCGTTCGCAGGTGCACGCTAAGACCGCCTTGACAGCCGGCCATCCGTGCTCATGGCTGTTGATCTGAAATGAAGAGCGGATGACATGACTCTTTTGAATTTTGTACGCCTACAAGCGCTGTGTACCATCCTGCTCATCGTAGGTTGTTCGTCCAGCGCGCAGACAGGCGATCAAGACATAAGCAACACCGTCACAGAACCGGGCCTGGCAGAATCCGACTGGACGGAGACCCTCACACCTGTGTCACGCGCGAACGAGAAAATGGTTGGTGGAACGCGCGCACGTTCCGGCGAATGGCCATATCTGGGCACGATCCGCGGGACGACCAGTCGACAGACCACTCATTTCTGCGGCGCGACAATGATCAGCCCGCATTGGGCGCTTACGGCGGCTCACTGCGTACCGGATCTCTACAAGGACGCCAATGGCGATATCTCCCGTCCCTCATTTGGCCGCCTTGACTTGGTTGTGGGCGTCTCGGACCTTTCACAGACCGACACAAAGAATATTTTTAAGATAGTCGAAGTCGTCGTGCCGCCTGACTACCGGGCATCCAATGATGCCCCCACGCTCAGTAATTTCCGTGGCCCGAAATCCGACATCGCACTTGTCCGGTTCGACGGGACATGGAACGGTCCGGTTGCACGCCTGTCAAACGGCGCCAGCTCAGATCCCGACCAGTATTTTGGTCGTGGATTTGTCGCTGGTTTTGGGCTGGAGTACGCCTCCTCATCGATCGTGCCATTCATTTACGCACGCTCCGGGCGAGATGGGTATGCCGGATCCCAATACATGCAGCATGCGATGGTTCCAATGAAGTCGCCCGATGCATGTTCGGCTACCTTCTCAGGGATGGCATATGACCCATCCGACCAGATCTGTGCCGGATTTGATGATGGCGGAATCGATTCATGTCAGGGCGATTCCGGAGGTCCGATGGCAGCCCTCGATGAAAAAGGACGCGCTTATCAGGTCGGTGTTGTGAGCTTCGGGTTCGGTTGCGCCGAGGCCGGCTGGCCGGGCGTGTACACGCGCATCTCAAACCACGTAGCCTGGGTCCTGTCTCACGTTCCGGACGCAAAATTTGTCAGCGCGAATCCGGAAACAGCGATTTCTGTAAGCCAGGACTCCCTGCTGGCAATTTACAGTCTGTTCGATCAATCGAAGGACAATATTCAGATCACCACGATTCCAGCCGGGACGATAAGTGTCGGTCAGGAAATGCGGATTTCTGTCACCTCAAAAATTGGCGGGCGCCTCTGGGTGCTGGACAAAGGCGCGGATGGAACGATAACGCCCATCTATCCAAACCGATTCATTGATGCACGCGACACATTGGTCTCACCTAGGCAAACTGTTCTGATTCCGGATGAATCCTATCAACACAAGTTCCGGTTCACGGCAAACCTGTCGAATCCGTCCGTCTCATCCGAGAAGAATGAGATCTTCGCAATTGTATTGCCGCCTTCGGTTGAGCTTATCGGCGACTCCATGCCGGAAATGAACAAGACAATCGGCGTCAGAGCTCAATCGACGGACTATGCCTTGAGACTTCAGAAGCAAATTACATCGGCGTCTCGCACGAGTTCCGACCTGGAAAATTGGTCGTCCGGCCGCGCGCAATACGAGATCATCAAGTAGAACGAGGTGGCTTCGTCCGATCTAGTACCCGGCTAGCCACTTCGGCTGGCCGAAGATGCGGTTTCAGTTCTGCGCCTCGATGATGCGCCGTCTGAGAAGCTCCTTAGGACCGCCCTGGCCTTCCAGGTAATCATACCAGCCGTTGCCCGCTGCGCTCAGGTTGAAGAGCATATCTCGTGTGGCTTGGTAACCGTCCTGCGAATATACGCGTCTCAGGTCACTCATCGGCAAGAGGTCATCGATCGTGTTCTGATCGAGCGACTCCATCATGAACGTCTTGCCGTCCTTGCCAGCTGATACGAAGGCTTGACAGCTCGATTCGTCCCACACTGTCGCCTCGTTGCAGCCCATAAGCGAAAAATCGAGTTCTTCAACGGAAGTCGGTCCATAGCCGCCCGAAATCGCTTGGAAATACGCCCGCCCGACCAATACAGGATCCCACAGAGTCAGATGGTCTCGGAGCAATTGCTTGGCGTTGCCTTCTCCCTCGAGTTGCTGGTACCAGCCATTCCCGGCCGTGCTCAGATTCTTCAGCATGAACCATGTGTCCTTGTATGCCGGATCGGAACTAATCCGGACAAGGTCCCGGCGGGGGAGAAGCTGATCAATAGTGTCACGCCGGATCGCGTTCATCAGGAAGGACTTGCCGTCTTTTCCATCTAGAACGATCTTCTGGCATCGCGCTTCGTCCCAGACGCTCGAAGGACCACAGCCAAGCTTGTTGAAATCAACGATGCCGCTGGCCTTCGGGCCGCCGCCACCTGTGATCGCCTGAGCGTAGGCCTTCGCAATTTCCCAGGGATCGCCGAGCGTCAAACGCTCACGCAGCAATTGCTTGGCCTGCCCTTCGCCTTCAAGCCAGCTGTACCAGCCATTGCCAGGTGAGCTGAGATAACCAAGCATCTGGCGGGTCGGCTCAAAGGTCGGGTCTGCAAGATCGGCATAAATCCGTTTGAGATCACTCAGCGGGATAAGCTCATCGATGTTGTCCGCTGACAGCGCATTCATCAGATGTGTCTTTCCATCTTCGTTGTCCGCGACGATCGCCTGGCAGCTATTCTCATCCCAAACGGTAGACGGGTTGCACCCCATAGATGAAAAATCGACATTACCTGCCGCATGCGAGCCGCTACCGCCTGTTATGGACTGGAAGTAGGCTTTTCCAATCGCCTCGTAGGCGGACAAAACATCTGACGATGCAGATTGTATCTGCTTGGGTGCTCCAGACATTGAGACGGCCGTTGCGCTGGCCTCGTCGCCGCATCCGGCAAAGCAAATCGGTTTGTATATCTTGTTGTCGGTCCAGGGGCGCTGCTTTTCGCCGCTCTGCTGGGCAACGAGCAATTGCGTATTCAAGAACGCCATGCCGGAATTCATCATCGGACGACGAATTTCGTTGGCCAAAACCGGCGCATAAAGGCCTTCCTGGGCGACGTCGCCGGCATCTGTTGCATAGGCGATCAGCATGTTCGTCTGAGCGCTCGTGACAGACAGTCCTTTCGTTCCGGACTTGAACCCTGGCAGGGACGGCACGTTACGGCAGGCATCGAACACCATAAAGACGGCCTTCGCACCCGTTGCGGCAAACATGTCTCGTTCGATCTCCAGGTTGACGCCATAGCGGACCAGATCTGACGGAACCTCGATCTCTGAATCAATACCGAGTAAAAAACTCTCCTTGGTCTCGGGATTCTGAACGCCGTGTCCGGTATAGTAGACAAAGCCGATCGCATCTGGGCCTGCTCTGTCTACCTTCTTGCGGAATGAATCCAGTTCTCCATTCAATTGGGTCTTGAACAGATTTCGAACTCGTATGACATCGAAACCCGTGGCCGTCAGAGAATCGGCAATGGCGTTGGCTTCCGACTCAGCCGAGCTGACACGCGAAAGCGTTGCACTTCGATATTCGGTCTGACTGATGACGAGTGCCATCCGCGTTTCCGCAATAGCACTCGAAGCGGCGGCAATGAACAGGAATGTTACCAAGAGCCAACGCATATTCCATCTCCCACTTACCATTTGCATACGAAAGCACAATCGCCCGGCTTGTGGAAGGGTAATGGCAACTTGGGTCAACTATGCCTTGAAAACACACAAGCCGATCGAGTGCGGCCTCATTTCGGTGCTGGCAGTCTAATACGAACCAGTCTCCGTTATTCGCGGTCGAGCAGGTGCTAGGCGACGAGAAGGTCGCGCCACTCGCGAAGAGCGGCGTCTTGTTTCTGTTTGAACCGGATTCTGGTGCAGATGTGCTTTTCGAAGTTGAAGTGATTGTGCACTGACGAATGAACTGAGACGAACTTCTGCAAACTTCGCATGCGGCGAAATCGCGACATGGCGCGCTCTCGCCTTCGGAACGGTAGGTGAGAATTCCCAGCGCGATTGTTGAGGTGTCTGCCAGTCTCCTGGCGCCCCTCGTTCCCAATCACTTTCATAGCAGCCCGATAAGAAGGGCACCTGTCCGTCACCACCACATGCGGATTGCCTTACCGCTTCATTGCCTGCTTCAGGAAGTTCAAAGCCGAGGGCTTGTCACGCTTCTGCGTGACATCGGATTCCAGCGCTTCCCCTTCATGATCCACAGCGCGCCAGAGATAGTGACGCTGACCGCTGATGTTGGCTACGCCTGCCTACGGCTGACGAAGACCTCATCCAGGTGCCACTGCCACTGTGGGCTGCGTCGCATCGCTTCGGACCGGGGTTTCCAGATCTTGTGCGCGAAGTAAGTGCCGAACCGATCGACCCAGAGACGGATGCTTTCGTGGCAAATGTCGATGCCGCGCTCGTGGAGAAGGTCTTCGACATTCCGAAGCGAGAGCGGGAACCTGACATGCATCATGACGCCAAGTTGGATGATTTCAGGTCACGTCCTTAAGTAGCGGAAGGGACTTTTGGCCATTTCCTGAGGCTAAACGGCTGGATCGGTCGCCTCAAGTCCGGTTCCCCTGACAATGCCGCTGTGCCGTCACGGGAACAATACCGTTCAGGCCGGTCACGTTGCCTGACGCTCGGTGAAGTGAGCGGTCTGAAGCGCGAGATGCGGGATATGAAAGAGGTCGTGGCTTGCAGGGAGCCGCCGAAACGATATAATATATTGTTATTATTAGTATTTTTTTGGTGCCCAGAAGAGGACTCGAACCTCCACGACCTTGCGATCACTACGACCTGAACGTAGCGCGTCTACCAATTCCGCCATCTGGGCACGGGGTAGGAAGGCGCGTATCTACGAAGCAGGTGATCCAACGTCAACGCCTTTCTCGCAGCGTGATGAAAATAGAATGCGATCGCGCTTAGCCTTTTTGGGTTCAGGGCGACTCAGGGCGGAGCGCATGGCTGTATTGATCGGTTCGGGTGCTGGTCAGGGTGCTGTCAGGCTAATGCGAACCCGTCTCCATTATTCGCTGACGAGCAGGTGTTAGGCGACGAGAAGGTCGCGCCACTCGCGACGGGCGGCGTCGCGTTTCTGTTTGAAGCGAATTCTAGGGTTGATGTGCCTTTCGAGGTTGAAGTGATTGTGTACTGACGAATGGATTGAAACGAACTTCTGTAAACTTCGCATGCACCGAAATCTCGACATCGCTCGCTCCCGTCGTCGAAAGGGTAGGTGCGAATTCTCAGCTCGGTTATTGAGATGTCGACCGGTTTCCTGGCGTGTCTCATTGCCGATGACCTTCATCGCGGCCCGATAGGACGGGCATCTGTCCGTGACGACTACGCGTGGATTACCGTATCGCTTCATTGCTTTCTTGAGGAATTTCAACGCAGCAGCCTTATCCCGCTTTTTCGTGACATAGGATTCCAGGACTTCGCCTTCGTGGTCGACAGCGCGCCAAAGATGGTGCTGTCAGTCTAATGCGAACCAGTCTCCATTATTCGCGGACAAGCGGGTTCTAGGCGACGAGAAGTTCGCGCCACTCGCGAAGAGCAGCGTCTCGTTTCTGCTTGAACCGGTTTCTTGTGTTGATATGTCTTTCGAAGTTGAAGTGATTGTACACTGACGAATGGATCGAGACGAACTTCTGCAAACTTCGCATCCGCCGGAAACGAGACATCGCCCGCTCCCGTCTTCGAAACGGCAGGTGTGAATTCTCGGCGCGGTTGTTGAGATGGCGTCCAGTTTCCTGGCGACCTTCGCTCCCAATCACCTTCATGGCTGCTCGATACGACGGGCATCTATCCGTGACGACAATATGCGGACTACCGTATCGCTTCATTGCTTTCTTGAGGAATTTCAACGCAGAAGCCTTATCCCGCTTCTTCGTGACATAGGATTCCAGCACTTCGCCTTCATGGTCGACAGCGCGCCAGAGATAGTGTCGCTCTCCCCGGATTTTGACGAAGACCTCGTCCAGGTGCCACTGCCATTGCGGACTCCGCCGCATGGCTTCGGACCGCCGCTTTCGGATCTTGTGTGCGAAGTAAGTCCCGAACCGATCGACCCAGAGACGGACACTTTCGTGGCAGACATCGATGCCACGTTCGTGGAGCAAGTCCTCTACGTTGCGAAGTAACAAGGGGAATCTGACATACATCAGCACGCCAAGCTGGATGATCTCGGGCGAGGTTTTGAAGTACCGGAACGGGTTCTTGGCCATTTCCTGAGGCTAAACACCAGGATCGGTCACCTCAAGACCGGTTCCGCTGACAATGCCCCTAAGGGAAAGCGGGAATCGGACATACATGAGTACGCCTAGCTGGATGATCTCGGGCGAAGTCTTGAAGTAGCGAAATGGGTTCTTGGCCATTGCCTAAGGCTAAACACTTGGATTGGTCATCTCAAGCCCGGTTATCCTGACAATGCCCCGTGCAGCATATCCCGAACACTGCTCCGAAATATTCAGGCCCCCAGAAGTTCCTTGCGCTTGGTAGGCCCTATTGTCAGGACGACTAGAACTTTCGAGATACCGTGATGCCGAGTTCCCGCGGGCGCGTTACGTTGCGACTGTTCTTATAAGAGGCCGGGCTGATATAGAGCACGCCGCGCTTGTCGAACGCGTTATTGAGGAAGAGGTTCACGGTCCAGTTATCCTTGTCCAGGCCTATCTGGAAGTTCGTCAAGTCGTAGGATTTCAGAGTCTGAGCCGCCGCTGGGTCGACACTATTCAGACTGTCGCCCGTAAAGCTGTAATCGGCCCGGATATATCCCTCTCCGCCAAGGCTGCGCAGTGGCACGCGATACTCACCGAAGGCTGCGAATTTGAGTTCAGGCGTCACGGGCAGGCGCGTACCCGCCGGTGCATTCAGGAAGTCGCTCGGTTCCGACAGGCTGGCATCCAGAATGGATCCTGACACGCCAACCTGAAGATGGTCACTGACCAGCGCGTTGAGTTCCGCCTCGACGCCCTTGATTTCCGCCTGGCCGACATTGGCCGTGACGAAGAAGAAAGTGGACGGATCCGGGTTCTTGATTTCGAGCTGGAAATCATCCCAGGTCATGTAGAAGGCGGCCGCATTGAATACGATGCGCCCGTCCGCCCATTCGGACTTGAGGCCGAGTTCATAGTTGGACAATTTGTCGGCATCATATTGGAGCGGCACAAGGATGCCGGGTCGGTCGCGGTTGGCGCCGCCGAGCCGGAAGCCCTGGGAGAACGTGCCATAAACGAGAAGGTCCTCGTTCGGCTGCCAGGCGAGGCTGATCTTGGGTGTAAAGCCGTTCTCAGGCGCCTTAAGGATCGAATTCTCGATATTCAGGCCTTCAGGAATATCGGTAATGATCGACCCGTCATTATTGGCATCGAAGTAGCGCACGCCGATCGTCCCTGTCAGCTTGTCGGTGAACTTGTAAGAGACTTCTCCAAACACGGCTGACTGGTTCTGGTCATAGGCGACACGCTGCGAGAAATAGATGTCCGTGGGTTCGGTGAGATAGGCTGCGACCTCGGCATAGGATGGCGTCAGAGGGTAGTCGACGATATTGGCGCCCGCGACCGTGTCGCCTTTGATCTTCTCGTAAAAGGCGCCGACGATCCAGCCCCAGCGCGAGTCGTCCTTGGAGGACAGCCTGACTTCCTGGGCGGTCCGTCGTTCCTTGAGCTTGAAATCATAGAAGCCGACGGGATCCGGGCCAAAATCATAGAAAGAATAATAGGCAGGATCAGCCGCTGCGAGCCCTGTCAGGAACTGCATGTAAGCCGTGTTGTCGGCAATGGAGTCGATATCGCGCCGGAAATAGGAGGTCGCCACGACAAGGTCTGCAAAACCGAGATCGCCGTCCACCGTCAGTGAGATCTGGTCCCATTCATCCTTGTAATGCTCGTCGAAAAACTTCACGACCTTGAGGTCGCCAACGGACGGATCATAGTCGGAAAGGCCGTCAATGTCGGCTGTCTGGAAGGCGGCACCTGCTGTCACAGTCCATCGGTCGTTGAGGTTCGCGCGGACGGAGGCGCGACCGCCATAGGATTTGCGGCTGTCGAAATTATCCTTCGCCAAGCCTGCATTCGTGACCGTGCCGCCGGGTGTCGGGCCGAGGACGTTATCCACATAGCCGCCTTCTTCGCCGTAGAAGCCGACGAGGCGCACAGCGACCTTGTCCTTCACGACAGGCAAGTTGACCATGCCATTCACGTCGTACGAGGCGTCGCCGCCGTCAACCGACTTGGCTGTGCCTTCGGCATAGCCTTCAAAGCCCGTTGTATCAGGCTTGTTGGTGATGATCTTCAGGGTGCCGGACTGGGAGCTGGCACCGTAGAGTGTGCCCTGGGGTCCGTTGAGCACTTCGATACGCTCGACATCGACAATGCGTATATCAGGGGTCTGCGCATTGGACGTCAGGGGCTGCTCGTCGAGATAGATACCGGCAGAAGACTGCCCTGTGCGGGTACCGGTGCTTTCGGCAACGCCGCGGATCACCAGCTTGGTCCGGCCGGGCCCTTCGGAGTTGAACGAGATACTTGGCGCAAAGCGCGCATAGTCTTCAAAACCGGTCACGTTCAACCGCTCAATCGCGGCTTCATCGAAGGCCTGGACGCTCGCGGGCACATCCTGAAGGCTTTCTTCGCGCTTGCGCACAGTGACCGTCACAGTTTCGAGTTCAAGCCGCTCGTCGACTTGCGCAGAGGCCTGAAAAGCGTTTCCAAAGCCTGTCATCAGGGCAATCGCCGAGACAGATCCAATCAGATAACGCGTGCGCAAAGAACCGTTCATGTATCCACCCCGTGTCGTTGCAGTCATCAGAACCATGTCGATCCGGACGCCGGAAACCCAGATGGGCTATGTCTCTCAAAGCAGGGCGCAGCCAGTGAATTTTTTGCGACGTGCGCGCTTCAGCTTGATTTCGTGAACGGAGGGTGTTGAGAACGCCCTGCGTGCATTTCAATGGCGGGTGGCAGCATGGATTTTGGTAATCGCGTGCGGTCCCTCGGGGCAGTCGATGCCGCTCCCTTGCGTGATCGCATCCTTACCCAACCGCCTGAGGCATGGACCGAGTTCGGATTGCGCCAGCGCGCCTATGACGTCCATCATGATACAGAATCGATCGTGCTCGTGTTCTGCGACGAAGCCTGGCCTGACGTCACGGTATCGCGTCAACCCGGGTGGGACAGGCTCGCGGATCTCGCGATCCCGCTGATGCATGAAGTGATCGCGCGGGCCTATCCGAAGGGGGGTACGATCCTTCGCGCGATGGCGGCGAAACTGAAGGCGGGCGGGCGGATCAAGCCGCATATCGATGCGCTGGCCTCATTCCGCGCCGGTCACCGTATCCATGTCCCCCTGACCACAAATCCCGGCGTGCGCTTCACGCTGGACGGCCGCCCCCTGCCAATGGTGTTGGGCGAGGCGTGCGAGATCAACAATCAAAAGGTGCATAGCGTGATGAATGCGGGACGCGAGGACCGCATCAGTTTCATTTTCGACTACCTGCCACCGGAGGTCTGAGCGCGATGGTCACGTTCATCGCCACATCCGTCGTGCGGGGCGCGGCGCAAGGCGAAAGCCATGGCGGCATCTATCTGGCCGATTTCGAAGCCGAGCGTATCACGCAGCCTGTCGACTGGAACACGATGCAAATCGACTGGGCCGGCCGCGGCTGGGACAGGGGCCTGCGCGGCATCGCGTTCGGACCTGACGAGGTCTACGTTGCGGCGAGCGACGAATTGTTCGTCTATGATCCGGACTTCCAGTTGAAGGCCTCATGGCGCAATCCCTACCTGCGTCATTGTCACGAGATCTCGCGGCGCGGCGACATGATCTTCCTGACGTCCACAGGCTTCGATTGCATTCTTGGCTTCGATGTAAAGGCGGAAGATTTTGTCTGGGGACTCAGCCTGACGCCGACAGGTGAGCGCTTGGGCTTCAGAAGTTTCGACCCCCGACAGAAGGGCGGCCCGGAGGAATCCAATGCGCTGCACCTCAACAGTGTCAGCGCCACGGAGAACGGTCTGTTCTTGTCCGGCCTGCACACAACAGGCCTGATGCGCTATGACGGCAAGCACCTGTCAATTGTCGCCTCCTTGCCCCAGGGGAGTCATAATACGCAGCCCCTTGGAGACGGTATCGTGTTCAATGATACGGGTGCTGACCTGCTGCGATTCGTGACACCGTCGCGGCAACTGACATTTCAGGTCCCCCACTATGCGCCAGACACTCTGACACATACGCAATTTGGGGATGGTCGCGTGGCCCGGCAGGGCTTTGCGCGCGGGCTCTGCGTTGTGAGTAGCACTCTGGTGGCCGGAGGTTCGTCACCCTCGACGATTACCCTGCATGACCTTGCGGCGAACCGCTCTCTTCAAACTGTGACCCTATCGCGTGACGTGCGCAATGCCATTCACGGGCTGGAAGTCTGGCCCTTCTAGCGGCCGGCCTGGCGCACGCGCTCCGGCAAGTCGTCAAGGATATCGGCGAGCTGGTCTTTCAGTCCGGCGAGTTCGACTTCAAACCGCCGCCAGGTCTGGAGCCCACCGGCATGCAGGGGCTGGCGCACCTGTTCCGAGCTTGCCGTCTTTACAGCGCGGTCGGTCTCGTGGAAATTGAGACAGGCCGCCTCGAAAGGCAGGCCGCAAAAGTCCAGCAGGCGCCGTGTCTGGGCCGCCTGGTCGAGCACCATGTCCTCATAGTTCATGCGCAGGACAAATCCCGGCAGGACCGTGTCCCACCAGTCCATCATGCGGACATATTGTCGGTAGTATTCGCCGAGTTCGAACAGGTCATAAGTGAACGTCTGGCCCTGCGCGAAGAGCTGCTTGAACGCGCCCATGCAACTATCCAGCGGGTGACGGCGCGCGTCGATGACCTTGGCATGGGGCAGGATCAGCCGGATCAGGCCGATGCTCGGAAAATTGTTCGGCATCTTGTCTGTGAAATAGGGCGCATCCGCACGATGCTCGTTAGTCCGGGCTATATAGGCGCGGCCAAGGGCAGCGAAATCAGCCCTGCCAAGATCCCGCACGGCTTCGGGATAAGTGACATCATCCGACCGGTACTTGCCGACGGAAACGGCGAGCTTGCCGAGATCGGCCAGTTCGCTTGTCCCATCGACTAGGCTGTGGCTGGCGAGGATCTGCTCGATCAATGTGGAGCCAGAGCGGGGCAAGCCAACGATGAAGATCGGGGCAGGGTCCGGGTGACCTGATCCCTCCATGGATGCAAAGAAACGCGCGTCGAAGACGTTGACGATCCGGTCGTTCACGGTCTCGGTCATAACGGGGTCATAAGCGACGCTCGCGCGCCGGCGGGCATTGCCATTAGCATATTGGGCGAACGCCGTCTTGTAGGCCTTACGGTCTTCGAACGCCTTGCCAAGCGCAAACTCAATGCTCACGCGCGCCGCATCACCGAGGCCAGCCTGATCGAGCAGACCCTGCATCTGCGACACCTCGGCATCAGAGAAGCGATAGGTCTTTAGATTGGCAAGGCTCCACCAGACCTCGCCATAGGCGGGGTTGACGGCAAGACAGTCGCGATAGGCCGTAATGGCCTCATCCTGCCGCCCGATCGTTTTCAGGACATGGCCTAGTCCGATCAGCGCGCCCGGATGCCGTGGCTGCGCCTGCAGCACCGCCCGATAGGCGCCGGCCGCTTCGGTCTGGTCGCCGGCGGCTGCGAGTGCGTTGCCAAGGTTGAACAGCGCCTGCGGTTCGCCGGGGTCCAGTGTGAGGGCATGCCGGAACGTGTCGACAGCGTCTCCGGCGCGGCCCGTCTCTGTGAGGAGACTGCCGAGATTGTTCCACGCAAACGCAAAGTCCGGCGCAAGATCTACCGCGCGGCGAAGGGCCGTCTCGGCCTCCTCGAACCGGCCGTCCTGTGACAGGGCAACCCCGAGGAGGCGCCAGGCATCGACTTGCCCGGGATTTCGGGACAGGACCGCGCGATAAAGCCTGATTGCGACCTGGATATCGCCGGCCTGTTGGTGCTCGGCCGCCTCGGCAATTATCGCCAAATCCTGGGAGAGGTCGAAATAGCGCGCGAACATGTGGTCGGCCTCAGCGCCGCAGCCTGCCGACGCGTATAGGCGTCCGGCCTTGCGAAAAAGGTCGGCTGCCTGCGCACGGTCGCCGCCCTCCAGGACGGTTTGCGCCTGCGCCGCCATCTCGTCTGCAGGACTTCCGGTGGGGCTCATTCAGGATGCCTTCGATACCGCTTCGTCTCGCGCATAGCCATAAAGCCGATGCCTGTCATCACACCGACACGTACCGCATGATAGGAAAATGGAATATCATGCAGGGAGCAGCATATGCCGCGCTGGACAATACTGATGGCGCTGGCTGGCCTTGCCGCCTGCGCGACCCAACCAATAGCGGCGCCCGTGCAGCTCAAGGTGTTGAGCTTCAACAGCTGGGGCGCGGGCGGCAACCAGGGCAAGCCCATTGACGAGACCCTCGCCGTCTTGCGGGCGGTGGATGCCGACATCATTGGCCTGCAGGAGACGCAGCTCGAAGGCGATGTCTGCGAGGCTGAGGTCTGTCCACCCAAAGGGCCGAGTGCGGCGCCCGCGCTTGCACAGGCGCTTGGCTATTACCTCTATGAGCAGACGGGGAAGAATGACGCCCTATGGGCAAATGCCATCCTGAGCCGGTATCCCATCACGGGCGCGACGCCCAATGATCTCGGTGTGGCAATCAATGTTCAGGGCCACACTGTATATGCATTCAATGTCCACTTCACGGACTATCCCTACCAGCCCTACCAGTTCGCCCATATTCCCTATGGCGACGCGCCCTTCCTGGCGACATCCGAGGAAGGGGTCGCCGCCGCACGCGCGGCCAGGGGCGAGGCGGTTGACCTGCTCGTGAAGGAATTGCCAGCATCCGACGGCGCCGAAGCGGCCTTCATTTTCGGTGACTTCAACGAACCTTCGGGACGCGACTGGACCGCCCGGGCCGTCGAGGCCGGAATGCAGCCCGCCATCGTCGCCTATCCTTCATCGGGTGCGCTGGAGGCAGCTGGATTCGTCGATGCCTATCGCGCAGTCTATCCGGACGAGATCGCTCATCCCGGGCTGACATGGACGCCGACCACGACCGCAGACGATCCGGCAGACCGGCATGACCGGATTGACTATGTCTTCGTGCGCGGCGCTGGCGTTGACATTGTCGATGCATCCATCGTCGGAGAGGCTTCGCCGCCTGCAGAAATGGCCGTGACGCCCTGGCCCTCAGATCACCGGGCCGTTATGGCAACCGTCTCATTCCCCACCCGTCCTGGCGAGTAAACCAGCTGACTTGAACCGACCCCGAAATTAACTCTGCCACGGCGCTTCCAGGGTGGCGCAAAAGCCCTGCTGCAACCTTCCGGAGGAGGGGCGTGCGAAAGCGTCAAGGACTCTGGCGGACGCCCTTTGGGCGCAGCGACGCTGTTACAATAACTTCAAATGGGCTTCACGAATTCGTCGCGCTTCTCCTTCAAGAGCGGGAGCATAAATCCGAAGGCCCAACATGCAGGCGAAGCCATCCTGTCCGGACGACGCAACGCTGCCCGGCACATTTACCGATACGGCGAGCGGGGTGCTGTCAGTCTAATGCGAACCAGTCTCCGTTATTCGCGAACAAGCAAATGCTAGGCGACGAGAAGGTCGCGCCATTCGCGAAGAGCGGCGTCACGCATTGTTTTGAACCGAGCCCTCCTATTGATATTTCTCTGATGATTGAAGTGATTGTGCACTGACGAATGAATTGAGACGAACTTCTGCAGACTTCGCATACGCCGAAATCGGGACATCGCCCGCTCGCGCCTTCGGAAAGGGAGGTGTGAATTCTCTGCGCGGTTATTCAGATGGCGACCAGTTTCCTGGCGCGCCTCATTTCCGATGACCTTCATCGCGGCCCGATAGGACGGGCATCTGTCCGTGACGACAACATGCGGATTGCCGTACCGCTTCATTGCTTTCTTGAGGAATTTCAACGCAGCAGCCTTATCCCGCTTTTTCGTGACATAGGATTCCAGGACTTCGCCTTCGTGGTCGACAGCGCGCCAAAGATAATGGCGCTGTCCTCGAATTTTGACGAAGACCTCATCCAGGTGCCACTGCCATTGCGGACTCCTTCGCATCGACTCTGAGCGCCGCTTCCTGATCTGATGAGCGAAGTAAGTCCCGAACCGATCCACCCAGAAGCGGACACTTTCGTGACAGATATCGATCCCGCGTTCGTGGAGAAGGTCCTCGACGTTGCGCAGAGACAGGGGGAATCTGACATACATCATCACGCCAAGCTGGATGATCTCAGGCGAGGTTTTAAAGTAGCGAAATGGGTTCCTATTCATTTCCTGAGGCTAAACGCGTGGATTGCTCACCTCAAGTCCGGTTCCGCTGACAACACCATCAGGGAAATCAGGGGCCAAACCTGACCAATGAAATTGGCAAAGGAGACGGTGCACCTGAAATCGTTGTTTGGAGACGCAGGTACGGAGAATGGAGAACAAGTATTCGCTGATCGACCCGGTAAGTCCCGGATAGTTGGGCACTAAATCCGGAGACGGGGAATGCCCTGAATATCGGCAGACTGGCTGGCGGTGGTGTCAGGCTAATGCGAACCGGTCTCCGATATTCGCGGACGGGCAGGTGCTAGGCGACGAGAAGGTCGCGCCATTCGCGAAGAGCGGCGTCGCGTTTCTGTTTAAATCGAATTCGGGAGTTTATATGCCTTTCGAAATTGAAGTGATTGTACACTGACGAATGGATTGAGACGAACTTCTGCAGACTTCGCATTCTGCGAAATCGGGACATGGCTCGCTCCCGCCTTCGAAACGGTAAGTGCGAATTCTCGGCCCGGTTGTTGAGGTGACGCCCGGTCTCCTGGCGAGTCTCATTCCCGATTACCTTCATCGCGGCCCGATAGGACGGGCATCTGTCCGTCACCACGATATGTGGATTACCGTACCGCTTAATTGCTTTCTTGAGGAATTTCAATGCAGCGGCTTTGTGAGCTGGTCCCAGAAAACTGGACAGGATGCTAAGGTATATCCCGAACGAGCAAGGGATACCAAGGATGGGACGAAAGAGACGAAAGTTCACCGACAATTTCAAGGCGCAGGTGGCGCTTGAGGC
>Ga0163215_100637_pt1 | contig 47339 bp, 41 predicted proteins | sample SynspAceP_FD_185934 | JGI IMG/M metagenome (GOLD analysis project Ga0163215, IMG submission 185934) | Saline lake microbial communities from Ace Lake in Antarctica - Synechococcus sp. Ace-P (Hybrid Assembly) | ecosystem: Environmental > Aquatic > Non-marine Saline and Alkaline > Saline | place...
ACATGGATCAGCGCAGTATGCCGACACCTTCACAACGGGTCCGACTAAAAACAATGGCTTGAAGCACTACATCGGCATAATCCGGACATCGGCATAATGTGATTTATGCCGATGTCGGCATAAGGTTCATACCATCCGCGCCGCGATATCCTGTCCGGCTGCCACGCCGCTGGACCATGCCCATTGGAAGTTGTAGCCGCCCAGCCAGCCGGTCACGTCCACGGCCTCGCCGATGAAATACAATCCCGGCAGGGTTTTCGACATCATGGATTGCGATGACAGACCGTCCGTGTCTACCCCGCCAAGCGTGACTTCGGCGGTGCGATAACCCTCTGATCCGGTCGGCAGCAACTCCCATCCGGTCAGGCGGTCCGCCAGAGCGCGCAGTTTCGTGTCGTTCTGGTCGGCCAGATTGCCTGCCAGCCCCCAATCTGCCGCCAGATGATCTGCCAACCGTGCGGGCAGCATCTGTGCCAGAACCGTGCCCAGTTGTCGCCGCCCGCCGGCCTGCCGCTGTGCGCGCAACGCCTCAAAGGGATCGGCACCGGGCAGCAGGTTGACACGGATGCTGTCGCCCTCGACCCAGTAGCTGGATATTTGCAGGATCGCGGGGCCGGACAATCCGCGATGGGTGAACAGCATCGCCTCGGCAAAGCTGGTTGTGTGACAGGCGATGGTCACAGGTGTCGCCACGCCAGCCAGCGGCACGAAGCGGTCAGGCTGGAAGGTCAGCGGCACAAGGGCAGGGCGGATATCGGTCAGGGCATGGCCGAACTGGCGCGCAATGTCATAGGCCAGACCGGTCGCCCCCATTTTGGGAATGGATTTGCCGCCCGTCGCCACGATCAGGTTTGCGGCCTGCACAACGACTTGTCGCCCCTCACGCTCGAGCGTGACAGCAAATCCGCTGGCCTCGCGGCTCACATGTTCCACTTTGGTCTGGAGCCACAGATCAGCGCCCACGGCCTTGATTTCGGCCAGCAGCATCGCCACGATCTCTTTGGCTGATCCGTCGCAGAACAACTGACCCAGTGTTTTTTCGTGCCACGCGATGCTGTGGCGCGCGACCAGGTCCAGAAAATCCCACTGGGTATAGCGTTTCAACGCCGATTTGCAGAAATGCGGGTTGCGGCTGATGAAATTGGCATGACCCGTGTGCAGATTGGTGAAATTGCACCGCCCGCCGCCGGAAATGCGGATTTTTTCGCCCGGAGCTTTTGCGTGATCCACGACAAGCACCCGCCCGCCCGCATGGGCTGCGGCCATCAGGCCTGCGGCCCCGGCACCAAGGATCAATGTATCCACCTGCATAAACCGCGAGGTGGCGCGATTTGCCTCTCAAGGCAAGGGGATAAGGCTTTCATTACAGTTATTTTCGCGCTACACTTTGGATCAGACCCCGAAAAGGGGCGATCTTCGAGGCAGTGTACGGCGGTTATCCCATGACAGAGATGGTCTATGGCTCTGTTCCGGTCAGGAACGCAGAGCCCGTTCTTCCAAAATGGTGGCGCACCATCGACACATGGTCGATGTCATGCGTCCTTATCCTTTTCGCAATCGGATTGCTGCTCGGTTTTGCCGCCTCGCCGCCGCTGGCCTCGAAAACAGGTCTGCCGCCATTTTACTATGTCGAAAGACAGGCAATGTTCGGCGGTCTTGCCCTGATTGCGATGTTCCTGACCTCGATGATGACCCCGCTTCTGGTGCGCCGTCTGGCGGTTGTCGGCTTTGTCGTGGCGCTGATTGCCCTGATGGGGTTGCCGTTTTTCGGCACCGATTTCGGCAAGGGCGCGATGCGGTGGTATTCGCTCGGCTTTGCCAGCGTGCAGCCGTCCGAATTCCTCAAGCCGGGTTTCATTGTGGTGGCGGCGTGGATGCTGGCTGCGGGGCAGGAAATCAATGGCCCACCGGGGCGGTTGTGGTCGTTGATCCTGGCCGCCTTCATCGTGCTGCTGCTGGCCTTCCAGCCCGATTTCGGGCAGGCCGCGCTGGTGCTGTTCGGGTGGGGTGTGATGTATTTCGTGGCCGGTGCGCCGATGATCCTGCTGGTCGGCATTGCCGGTCTGGTGGTTCTGGGCGGATCGTTCGCCTATAACAACTCCGAGCATTTCGCGCGCCGTATCGATGGCTTTCTGACCCCCGATATCGACCCGCGCACCCAGCTTGGCTATGCCACCAACGCCATTCAGGAGGGCGGGTTTTTCGGTGTCGGTGTCGGCGGAGGCGAGGTGAAATGGTCGCTGCCCGATGCCCATACCGATTTCATCATCGCGGTGGCTGCCGAGGAATACGGGTTGGTTCTGGTTCTGTGCATCATCCTGCTTTACGCCAGTGTGGTCGTGCGCTCGTTGTTGCGCCTGATGCGGGAACGTGATCCGTTCATCCGTCTGGCAGGCACCGGTCTGGCCTGCATGTTCGGTGTGCAAGCCATGATCAACATGGGCGTCGCCGTGCGCCTGCTGCCCGCAAAGGGCATGACCCTGGCATTCGTCAGCTATGGCGGCTCGTCCCTGATTGCGGGCGGGATTGCCGTGGGGATGCTTTTGGCCTTCACCCGGACCCGGCCGCAGGGCGAGATCGGAGATATCCTGAGGGGGCGGATCAGATGAATATCGACGCCCCTCTTCTGGTGATCGCTGCCGGTGGCACCGGCGGGCATATGTTTCCCGCGCAATCGCTGGCCGAGGTGATGCTGCGGCGTGGCTGGCGTGTAAAGCTGAGCACCGATGCGCGCGGCGCGCGCTACACGGGCGGCTTTCCCCATTCGGTCGAGATCGAGCAGATCGCCAGCGCCACGTTCGCGCGCGGCGGCATTCTGGCCAAGGCGCTGGTGCCGTTCCGTATTCTGGGCGGCGTTCTGGGGGCGCTCTGGCGGATGCGGGGCGACCGTCCGGTCGCCGTGGTGGGCTTTGGCGGCTATCCGGCCATTCCGGCAATGGCGGCGGCAACACTGTTGCGCCTGCCGCGTATGATCCACGAACAAAACGGTGTGCTGGGCCGCGTCAACAAGCTGTTTGCGCCGCGTGTGGACAAGGTCGCCTGCGGCACATGGCCGACCGTCCTGCCCGCTGGTGTGACGGGGGCAGATGTCGGCAATCCGGTGCGCGCTTCCGTGCTGGACCGTGCGGGTTCGGGCTATATCGCGCCCGGTGACTATCCGATGTCGATATTGGTGATGGGCGGCTCGCAAGGGGCGCGTGTCCTGTCCGATGTGGTGCCCGCTGCCGTGGCCATGCTGCCGGATGCCGTGCGCCGCAATATCCGCATCAGCCATCAGGCCCGCGCCGAGGATGCCGACAGGGTCGAGCAGGCCTATGCCGCCGCCGGAATAGATGCCGATGTGCAGCCCTTCTTTCAGGATGTGCCGCGCCGGATCAGCGAGGCGCAGCTTGTCATCAGCCGCGCCGGTGCGTCCAGTGTAGCCGATCTGAGCGTGATCGGGCGCCCCTCGATCCTGATCCCCTTTGCTGCGGCCACGGCCGACCATCAAAGCGCCAATGCGCGCGGGTTGGTCGATGCCGGTGCGGCGATCCTGATCCCGGAGGCACGGCTGGACGCGCAGGTATTGGCCGAGCAGATGATGCTGGTGCTGGACAATCCGCAAGGGGCCGAGGATATGGCCCGCGCGGCACTGTCCTGTGGTCGCCCCGATGCAGCCCAGACGCTGGCCGATATGGTCGAGGTACTGGCTGAAACAAGCAAGACCCGGAAAGGCAAAAGATGAATGCGGCGACCAAACTTCCCGGCGATGTCGGCCCGATCCATTTCGTCGGTATCGGCGGGATCGGCATGTCGGGCATTGCCGAGGTGTTGCTGAACCACGGCTATACCGTACAAGGCTCGGACCAGAAGACCACCAAGATCACAGACCGTCTGGCAGGGCTGGGCGCTACGGTTTTTGAAGGTCAGGCAGCGGAAAACCTGACCGGCGCGCAGGTCGTCGTGATTTCAAGTGCTATCAAATCAGGCAATCCCGAACTGGACGAGGCACGCCGTCTGGGCCTGCCTGTCGTGCGCCGCGCCGAGATGCTGGCCGAACTGATGCGCCTGAAATCCAACATTGCCATCGCGGGCACCCATGGCAAGACCACGACAACGACCATGGTGGCCGAAGTGCTGGTGGCGGGCGGGATCGACCCCACGGTCGTGAATGGCGGGATCATCCACGCCTACGGCTCAAACGCGCGGATGGGGCAGGGCGAGTGGATGGTGGTCGAGGCGGACGAGTCCGACGGTACCTTCAACAGGTTGCCTGCGACCATCGCCATCGTCACCAATATCGACCCCGAACATATGGAACATTGGGGCGATTTCGAGCGGCTGAAACAGGGCTTCGTGGATTTCGTCTCGAACATTCCGTTCTACGGCGTCGCTGTGTGCTGCACCGACCACCCGGAGGTCCGCAGCCTTGTAGGCCGCATCACAGACCGGCGCGTGATCACTTACGGGTTCAACGCGCAGGCCGATGTGCGCGCGCTAAACCTGCGCTACGAGGGTGGTGTGGCGCATTTCGACATTGCCTTGCAGCTTGAGGATATCGTGATCGAGGGATGCAGCCTGCCGATGCCCGGGGATCACAATGTGTCCAACGCGCTTGCAGCAGTGGCTGTGGCGCGGCATCTGGGCATGAAGGGCGACGAGATCCGCGGCGCGCTGGCCGCATTCGGCGGCGTTAACCGGCGCTTTACGAAAGTGGGCGAGGTGAACGGCGTCACCATCATCGACGATTACGGCCATCATCCGGTCGAGATCACGGCGGTGTTGAAGGCAGCGCGGCAGGCAACTACCGGCCGCGTGATTGCGGTGCATCAACCGCATCGCTATTCGCGCCTGTCCAGCCTGTTCGAGGATTTCTGCGGCTGTTTCAACGAGGCCGATGTCGTGGCCATCGCCGAGGTCTATGGCGCAGGCGAGGAGCCGATCGCGGGCGCCAGCCGCGATGATCTGGTCGCGGGCCTGATCCGGCACGGCCATCGCCATGCGCGCGCTGTCACCGACGAGGACGATCTGCTGCGACTGGTGCGCGAACAGGCGCGACCGGGCGATATGGTGGTCTGCCTTGGGGCGGGTACGATCAGCGCATGGGCGAACAACCTGCCCGCGCGGATGGAAGGCTGACAGGATGGGGCCTGTCCAGCCCTTTCCGGCTGTGTCTGACAGGTCCGACAGAGATATTTTTGGCAAGAAGAAGCCGGAGGTTGCGCGGGTATGAGCATGTCCCTGATCCTTGCCTGTCTCTGGGCACTGGCGGCAAATCTGGCTGCGATGTTTCCCTCGAACGACAATCACTGGCGGCGTGCCTATGTGCTGATCGCGCTGGGTATTCCCCTTGTCGGTTATGTGACCTATGAGAACGGTCCTGTTGTGGGCCTGCTTGTACTGGCCGCAGGGATGAGCATGTTGCGCTGGCCGGTCATCTATCTGGGCCGCTGGATGCGCCGCCGGATGGAGAAATGAGATGGCCCGACCCGATCGGATCACGGGGCTGCGCGGCAGCCTGACAACGGGCAAATCCTTGTCCGAGCTGACATGGCTGCGCGTGGGTGGTCCGGCAGACTGGATCTATCAGCCTGCGGATGCGGATGATCTGGCGCATTTTCTGGGCGCGCTGGACGCGGATGTGCCGGTTTTCCCGATGGGGGTTGGCAGCAACCTGATTGTGCGGGACGGCGGCTTGCGCGCCGTGGTTATCCGGTTGGGGCGCGGCTTCAACACAATCGAGATTTCCGGCAACCGTGTGACCGCAGGGGCGGCGACGCTGGATGCCCATGTTGCGCGCCGCGCAGCCGAGGCGGGGCTGGATCTGACCTTTCTGCGCACCATTCCCGGCAGTATCGGTGGGGCGGTGCGGATGAATGCAGGCTGCTATGGCAGCTATGTGGCCGATGTGCTGGTCAGTGCCACCGCCGTTACACGCGCGGGGCAAATCGTGACCTTGCAGCGGGATGAGTTGCACTTTGCCTACCGCCAAAGCCATCTGCCCGAAGGCTGGGTATTGACGGGAGCCATATTCGCAGCACCCGGGGGCTATCCTGCAGCGCTGGCGGCGCTGATGGAGGCGCAGCTTGCCAAGCGCGATGCCTCCCAGCCAACGCGCGAGCGCAGCGCAGGCAGTACATTCCGCAATCCGGCGGGTTTTTCCAGCACAGGGCGCGCCGATGACGTCCATGATCTGAAGGCGTGGAAGGTGATCGAGGACGCAGGATTGCGCGGTGCGCGACTGGGTGGCGCGCAGATGAGCGAGATGCATGCCAATTTTATGATCAACACTGGGCGGGCAACCGCCGCCGATCTGGAAAACCTTGGCGAGATGGTACGAAAAAAGGTTTACGATTCAACCGGTATCACGCTAGAGTGGGAAATCATGAGGGTTGGCGAAACAGCCCCGGAACGCGGTTGACAGGCACTAACAAAAACGGGGTCACAAAAGACCCGGGAACTGAGGCACGAATTGGGTATGTCGGGCAGGACAACCCCCAGAGTTGCAGTATTGATGGGTGGCCCCTCGGCCGAGCGTGAGGTGTCGCTGTCTTCAGGGCGCGAATGCGCCGCAGCATTGCGGGGGGAAGGATTTGACGTGGTCACGCTGGATGCGGGCCCCGATCTTGCCGCGCGTCTTGCCGAAATCGCTCCTGATGTTGTCTTCAACGCGCTGCATGGCCGCTGGGGCGAGGATGGTTGCGTGCAGGGCATGCTGGAATGGCTGCGCCTGCCTTACACTCATTCGGGCGTTCTGGCCTCGGCGCTTGCGATGGACAAGCAACGCACCAAGGATATCTACCGCGCCGAAGGTCTGCCCGTGGTGCCCAGCGTTCTGGTGCAACAGTCCGAGATCGCAGCCGCGCATGTGATGCCGCCGCCCTATGTGGTCAAACCCTATGACGAGGGATCTTCTGTCGGTGTGGTGATCGTGCGCGAGGGCATGAATGCACCACGTCTACCCGAAGGCCTGCCCGATGTGCTGATGGTCGAGGCCTATGCGCCCGGCCGCGAGTTGACCGTGACGGTCATGGGCGAACGCGCGCTTGGCGTGACCGAGATCATCACTGATGGCTGGTATGACTATGATGCCAAATACAAACCCGGCGGATCGCAACATGTCTGCCCCGCTGAATTGCCAGCCGAGATTGATGCTGCCTGTCTGGATTACGCCTTGCGCGCGCACCGCGCCCTGGGATGCCGTGGTGTCAGCCGCACCGATTTCCGCTGGGATGATGCGCGCGGGCTGGACGGGCTGGTGCTGCTGGAAACCAATACGCAGCCGGGGATGACGCCGACGTCGTTGTCGCCCGAACATGCCGGACTGATCGGCCTGAGCTTTGGCCAGTTCTGCGCCTGGATGGTCGAGGACGCCTCATGCAACAGGTGAATGCACGCCTCGATCCGGCCCCCTCGCGCTGGTCCTATCGGATGCAGCGACTGATGCTGACGCCGCTTTACCGCAACCTGTTGCGGATCGGCCTGCCTTTTGCGATCTCTTTCGGTGTCGTGACCGGGTATATGTCCGATGATGCGCGGCGCGAGACGGTGATCAGCACGGTGGCCGATCTGCGCGAACAGTTCCAGACGCGGCCCGAATTCATGGTCAACCTGATGGCGATTGACGGGGCCAGCAGTTCGGTCGCGGAAGATATCCGCGAGATTGTGCAACTTGATTTCCCGCTGAGCAGTTTCGATCTGGACCTTGCCGCGATCCTGACCACCGTGCGCGACTTGCCCGCCGTGGCCGATGCCGAGGTGCGCGTGCGCTCGGGCGGGGTGTTGCAGGTCGAAGTGACCGAGCGTGTTCCGGCTGTGCTATGGCGCACCACTGCAGGGCTGGAAGTGCTGGATGCCGATGGAAAAATCACCGGGCCAGCCACGTCGCGCGAGGAATTCGCCACGTTGCCGCTGATCGCGGGCATGGGCGCGGAGCTGTATGTGACCGAGGCGCTGGATCTGGTGCGTGCGGCGGGGCCGTTGGGCGCGCGGATGCGCGGTCTGGTCCGCATCGGCGAGCGGCGTTGGGATGTGGTTCTGGACCGTGACCAGCGCATCTTGTTGCCGGAAGAGGCTCCGGTGCAGGCGCTGGAGCGGGTGATCGCATTGGGTCAGGTACATGAAATGTTGGAGCGGGACCTTTCTGTCGTCGACATGCGGCTGGCCGCACGTCCGACGATCCGCATGAATCCTGCCGCTGTCGAGCAGTGGCAGGAATTGCAAAAAACAAACGCGGGGATAGCGGGACGATGATCGAGCTTTATGACAGCCAGCGCGCCATGCGAAATATGCGACGCGCCGCCATGCAGCGCGGTGTCGTGGCCATTCTTGACGTGGGCAGTTCCAAGATCGCCTGCCTTGTTCTGCGCTTTGACGGCGCGGACCGCGCGACAGAGCCTGATGGCGTGGGGCCTATGGCGGGGCAGGCGGGGTTCAGGGTGATCGGGGCCGCGACGACCCGTTCGCGCGGGGTCCGCTTTGGCGAGATCCACGCGATGCAGGAAACCGAACGCGCGATCCGTACCGCCGTGCAAGCTGCGCAGAAGATGGCGAATATCCGCGTTGATCACGTGATTGCCTGTTTCTCGGGCGCAGATCCGCGCAGCTATGGTCTGGCCGGTGCGATTGATCTGGAAGGCCATGTCGTAACCGAGCAGGATGTCAGCCGCGTGCTGAGCGCCTGCGATATGCCCGATTATGGCGATGGGCGCGAGGTGCTGCACGCGCAGCCCGTGAACTTTGCGCTTGATCACCGTTCGGGCCTGAGCGATCCGCGCGGGCAGATGGGCATGCGTCTGGCGACGGATATGCATATGCTGACGGTGGACGCCGCCGCGATCCAGAACCTTGCGCATTGCGTCAAGCGCTGCGATCTGGAACTGGCAGGTGTGGCCTCGTCTTCCTATGTGTCGGGTATATCTGCGCTGGTCGAGGACGAACAGGAGCTGGGGGCCGCCTGTATCGACATGGGCGGTGGCACCACGGGCATTTCGATCTTCATGAAAAAGCACATGATCTTTGCCGATACGGTAAAGATGGGCGGCGACCACGTGACGGGTGATATCTCGATGGGGTTGGGCGTGCCCACCGCCAATGCCGAGCGGATCAAGACCTTCTATGGTGGCGTGGTGGCCACCGGCATGGACGACCGCGAGATGATCGAGATCGGCGGCGTTACCGGTGATTGGGAACATGACCGCCGCAAGGTCAGCCGCGCCGAGCTGATCGGGATCATGCGCCCGCGGGTCGAGGAAATTCTGGAAGAGGTGCGCGCCCGTCTGGATGCGGCAGGATTTGACCATCTTCCCAGCCAACAGATCGTGTTGACAGGTGGCGGTAGCCAAATCCCCGGTCTTGACGGGCTGGCCAGCCGTATTCTGGGCCATCAGGTCCGCCTTGGGCGTCCTTTGCGCGTGCATGGCCTGCCGCAATCGGTAACAGGACCCGGATTTGCCAGTGCGGTGGGGCTGTGCCTGTTTGCGGCGCACCCGCAAGACGAATGGTGGGATTTCGAAATACCCGTGGATCGCTATCCGGCAAGGTCGCTGAAAAGGGCGGTAAAATGGTTCAAGGACAACTGGTAAACGCTATATATGGCGTCATCGGCGAAATCCCGCGTGACACGCACTTGTTTTTGCCATATTTAGTGGTGAATTCACGTTTTTTTGGTGACGATCCGCACTATACGCGTTAAAGTGGATCACTGATTGGCAGAAAAAAACGCTCGTGAATGCGGGCAGAACCTCAGGCGGACAGATCATGACATTGAACCTTTCGATGCCCGGACAGGAAGAATTGAAGCCCCGTATCACCGTCTTTGGCGTTGGTGGTGCAGGTGGTAATGCGGTCAATAACATGATCGAAAAGAAATTGACGGGTGTCGAATTCGTGGTGGCCAACACCGATGCGCAGGCCTTGCAGCAAAGCAACGCGCCAAGCCGCATCCAGTTGGGCGTCAAGGTCACCGAGGGTTTGGGCGCTGGTGCCCGCGCCGCTGTCGGTGCCGCCGCCGCTGAGGAAAGCATCGAACAGATCGTCGATCATCTGGCTGGCGCGCATATGTGTTTCATCACCGCAGGCATGGGGGGTGGCACCGGAACGGGGGCCGCGCCGATCATCGCGCAGGCCGCCCGTGAGCTGGGTGTTCTGACCGTGGGTGTCGTGACCAAGCCCTTCCAGTTCGAGGGCGCCAAGCGGATGCGTCAGGCCGAAGAAGGTGTCGAGGCGCTGCAAAAGATGGTCGATACACTGATCATCATTCCCAACCAGAACCTTTTCCGCCTTGCCAATGAAAAGACCACTTTCACCGAAGCCTTCTCGATGGCGGATGATGTGCTTTATCAGGGCGTCAAGGGTGTGACCGATCTGATGGTCCGTCCCGGCCTGATCAACCTTGATTTCGCCGATGTGCGCGCAGTCATGGACGAGATGGGCAAGGCGATGATGGGCACGGGCGAGGCGTCGGGCGAAGATCGCGCGATCCAGGCGGCCGAAAAAGCCATTGCCAACCCGCTGCTGGACGAAATCAGCCTGCGCGGTGCCAAGGGCGTTTTGATCAACATCACCGGCGGTCACGATCTGACTCTGTTCGAACTGGACGAAGCCGCAAACCGTATCCGCGAGGAAGTGGATGCCGATGCGAATATTATCGTTGGCTCGACACTTGATACTGAAATGGAAGGCATGATGCGCGTCAGCGTTGTGGCGACAGGGATTGATGCGGTGGAAGTGAACACCGACATGCCCGTGCCGCGCCGCCGGATGTCGCAGCCTTTGACACAATCCGTATCGGCCGAGGCGCATGCGCCTGTTGCCGAGGCGCGTCCGGCTCCAGCTCCTGCCCCCGCAGCACAGCCGGCACCCGCCAAGGTCGCGGCCTATGCTCCGGCACCTCGTGTGCCGGAGCCGACCTTCTTTGAAGATCTGGATGTGCATCAAGCTGCGGCATCCGAACAGATGGACGACATCTTTGCCGAGGACGTGCAGCAAGACGATTCCATGCCGCCGCCCGCCTACCAACCGCGCGTGGCACAGTTCCAGCCGCAACAAGACCGGTTCGAGGATGAGGCGCAGAATTTCGTCGCTCCCCGCGCACCAGCGCCCGGCACACCTTCGCCCGAAGCTCTGGCGCGTTTGCAACATGCCGTGAACAAGGCGGCGCCGCAGTCGCAGCGTCCGGCGCCCCAGCCGCAGCACGAGCCCGAGCAGCGCCCGCGTTTCGGGATCAACTCGCTGATCAACCGCATGACCGGTCATGCGGCAGACACGCAAGAACGTGCCCCTGCACAACAGCCGCGCCAGCAACCGCCTGTGCGGTCGCAGGCGCCGCAGGGCCATGCACAGCAGGCCCGCTCCAACCCGGCCGAAGCGCATGATCCTGATCAGGAACGGATCGAGATTCCGGCTTTCCTGCGCCGTCAGGCCAACTGATCCGGCTATCCGGTCACGTTCGAACATCATCGGAAAGGGCCGCCTCGGGGCGGTCTTTTTCTTTTGTTTCATGCATTTGATAGCGGTTGCGCCGCAGTGCGGCAATTATCCGCCTAAGCCGTCAGCCGATGTTTCAGACCGTTACAAAGATTGAATTGTTACTAAAGCGTCATATCCCTATTTTCGACTGGTGCGGGGTAACACCGCGGAACTGACCAGAGGCTAAACGTGCAGCATACCTTGAAATCTCCAATACGCTTCAAAGGCGTTGGCCTGCATTCGGGTCAGCCTGTGCAGATGGTGATCCATCCTGCGGCGGTCGAGCATGGTATCTGGTTTCGGCGTAGTGACGTCTTGCTGGGCGATGCGATGATTCCCGCACGCTGGGACGCCGTGCATCAATCGCCGCTGTGCACCTTGCTGGAAAACGCATCCGGCGTCACGGTGTCCACGGTCGAGCACATCATGGCAGCTCTGGCCGGTTGCGGTGTGCACAACGCCCTGATCGAGGTTGACGGGCCGGAAGTTCCGATCCTAGACGGCAGCTCGGCTGCATTTGTCCGCGCCATCATGGCACGTGGCCTGCGCCGGCAGGATGCACCGATCCGCGCGATCCGGGTTCTGGAACCTGTCGAGGTACGCCGCGGCGATGCATGGGCGCGTCTTGATCCGTCAGACAGTCTGGTGATCGACTTCCGAATCCAGTTCGACGATGCCGCCATCGGTGCGCAGTCCAAATCCCTGACCATGTCCAACGGCACTTTCGTGCGCGAACTTTGTGATAGCCGCACCTTCTGCCGTCAGGCTGATGTGGATGCCATGCGCGCCAAAGGTCTTGCGCTGGGTGGCACGCTTGAAAACGCCGTTGTTGTCGATGGCGACCGTATTCTGACGCCAGGCGGTTTACGCCACCGTGACGAGGCTGTGCGTCACAAGATGCTGGATGCGCTTGGCGATCTGGCGCTGGCCGGTGCGCCATTGCTGGGGGCCTATACAGGGCACCGTGCAGGGCATGCGCTGACAAACGATTTGCTGCACGCCCTGTTTGCGCGACCGTCAGCCTACCGGATGGTTGTCTGCGATGCGCCGACCACGGCCCGTCTGCCCGGTGTGGATGTGCATAAGGACGAGATTCCTGCTGTGGCATAGGCTGCAAGCTGCCGTGACCGGACAACATCTGCCCCAGTATTTCCGCCAAAGGCGTTTTGCACCGGAATTTTCTGTGCTAGGACCGTTGGTAACGGCAGGGTCAAGCCCTGTGGAATTGACCAAACAAGGGTGAGAGCAAGCATGACAGGCGGGTCCCGGGCAAAGGTGATCGGTGGCATTCTACTGGCTGTTCTGCTGGCTGGGTGCGACAGCGTGACGGAACGTGCTGGCCGCGGGTCGATTCCTCTGGAAGGTTTCACCGCCGAACAGATATTCGAGCGGGGCGAGTTCGAGATGGACCGCAACCGTTCCGAGGATGCGGCGTTCTATTTCTCCGAGATCGAGCGGCTTTATCCCTATTCGGAATGGGCCAAGCGCGGATTGATCATGCAGGCTTTTGCCTATCACCGCGCGCGCGACTTCGAGAACAGCCGCGCCGCCGCACAGCGCTTCATCGACTTCTATCCTGCGGATGATGATGCGGCCTATGCCCAGTATCTTCTGGCGCTGTCCTACTACGACCAGATCGATGATGTCGGCCGTGATCAGGGTCTGACCTTTCAGGCCCTGCAATCCCTGCGGACCGTGATCGAGGTCTATCCCGACAGCGAATATGCCAGCTCGGCTGTGCTGAAATTCGATCTGGCCTTTGATCATCTGGCGGGCAAGGAAATGGAAATCGGCCGCTTCTACCTGAGCGGCAAGCATTATTCGGCGGCGGTCAACCGTTTCCGCGTTGTGGTGCAGGATTTCCAGACCACCAGCCACACAGCCGAAGCCCTGCACCGTCTGGTCGAGGCATATCTGTCGCTGGGTCTGACACAGGAAGCCCAGACTGCTGGCGCGATTCTGGGGCATAACTTCCGTTCGACCACATGGTACGAGGACAGCTTCAAGCTGCTCAACGGGCGTGGTCTGGAACTGGAGGCGGCAGGCGACAGCTGGCTGGCACAGATCTATCGTCAGACGATCCGGGGGCAGTGGTTGTGAGCCAAGCCCTGATGTGGGCGCAGAGGTTTGGCGGCATGAACCGGGGGCGGACAGGGAATGCTGCGCGCGCTTGAAATTCGCGACATGTTGATCATCGACCGGCTGGAACTTGCGTTTCAGCCCGGCCTGAATGTGTTGACCGGTGAAACCGGGGCGGGCAAGTCGATCCTGCTGGACAGTCTGGGTTTCGTGCTGGGATGGCGCGGGCGCGCCGAACTGGTCCGGCAGGGCGCGGATCAGGGCGAGGTTGTGGCCGTGTTCGATCTGCCGGACGGGCACCCCGCCCATGCCGTGCTGGAAGAAGCCGGGCTGCCCAGCGGGCCGGAACTGATCCTGCGCCGGATCAACACCCGCGACGGGCGCAAGACATCCTGGATCAATGACCGCCGCTGTTCCGGCGAGGTGCTGCGCGCCCTGTCCGACAGGCTGGTCGAATTGCATGGCCAGCACGATGATCGCGGGTTGCTGGACCCCAAAGGACACCGCGCCTTGCTGGATACCTATGGCGTGCTGTCACCGCTGATCGACAGCGTCCGCGAGGCGTGGCGTGCGCGCAGCCGTCTGGCGCGCCGCCTGTCCGAGGCCGAGGCCGCTTTGCAGGCGGTACGTGCCGAGGAGGATTTTTTGCGCCACGCCGTCGCCGAACTGGACGGTCTTGATCCACAACCGGGCGAGGAAGCCGAGCTGGATGCCCGCCGCCGCCTGATGCAGGGGGCAGAACGCACACGCGAGGATATGGCGCGCGCCTATGCCGCCCTTGGCCTGCAGGGGGCCGAAGGCTCGATGGGGGATGCGCTGCGCTGGCTGGACGGTGTGGCTGATCAGACCGACGGAATGCTCGACGCGCCATTGGAAGCGCTGGGACGCGCGATGAATGAACTGGCCGATGCGGTGCAGGGCCTTGAACGCGTGCAGGACGTGATGAGCTTCAATCCGCAAGAGCTGGAAGAGGCCGAGGAACGCCTGTTCGCGATCCGCGCGCTGGCGCGCAAACACGGCGTGCTGGCCGATGATCTGGGAGAGTTCGCATCAGGGCTGCGCGACCGTCTGGCCGCGCTGGACCGTGGCGATGCCGATTTGCGGGTGCTAGCATCCGAACTGGCGCAGGCCGAGGCAACCTATGATCTGGCGGCATCTGCCCTGACGGACGCGCGCCATGAGGCTGCAGGTCGGCTTGACCGTGCGGTGACAGCGGAACTTGCCCCCCTGAAGATGGAGCGCGCCGTGTTCCGCACCGAAATCGACAGGGCCGATCCGGGCGCCGAGGGGCGCGACACCGTGACCTTCAGCGTTGCCACCAACCCCGGTGCGCCCGCAGGCCCGCTGGCGCGGATCGCATCGGGCGGCGAACTCAGCCGGTTCCTGCTGGCATTGAAAGTCTGCCTGAGCGACAGCACGGCAGGGATCACCATGATCTTCGACGAGATCGACCGTGGCGTAGGCGGCGCCACCGCCGATGCGGTGGGGCGCAGGCTGGCGGCTCTGGCTGCTGGCGGTCAGGTGCTGGTCGTGACCCATTCACCGCAGGTCGCAGCCCTTGGCGCGCATCACTGGCGGGTGGAAAAGCAGGTCGTGGCCGACATGACCACTTCGACCGTGATCCCGCTGGACGCCGCCGCGCGTATTGATGAAATCGCGCGGATGGTGGCCGGTGATACGATCACCGAGGAAGCACGCGGGGCTGCGCGGGCCCTGTTGGCGGGCATGGCCTGAACAAGTGTTCTGCCTGGCTGCGCGCAGTGTTTTGGATATTTCAGGCAAAAAGACGCGGGCGGGATCAGGTCTGTCGCAGCAGCTTGCCGGGGTTCATGATATTGGCGGGATCCAGCGCCATTTTCAGCGTCTGCATCACATCCCATGCCTCGCCATGTTCTGCCTGCATATAGTCCAGCTTGCCCAGTCCGATTCCGTGTTCACCGGTGGCGGTGCCGCCCATCTCGAGCGCGCGGGTGACCATGCTGTGGGACAGGGCAGCGGCTGCGGCGACTTCGGCGGGGTTCTGATCATCATATAACAGGATCGCGTGGAAGTTTCCGTCCCCGACATGGCCAAGGATCGGCCCCGCGATACCTGAGGCTGCGATATCGGCCTGTGTCGCTGTCACCGCCTCGGCCAGCCGCGAGATCGGCACGCAGATATCTGTGACCAGTGCCACCGATCCCGGGCGCGAGGCCTTGATCGCGTAATAGGCATTGTGCCGCATCGCCCAGAGCGCGCTGCGGTCCTCGGGGCGGGTGGCCCAGTCGAATCCGGTGCCGCCATGATCGGCCACGATCTGCCCGAAGGTTTCCGCCTCTTCGCGCACGCCTGCATCCGAGCCGTGGAATTCCACCATCAGATGCGGGGTCAGCGGGATCGTGCTGCCCGACCATGCGTTGACAGCCGCGACGCTGGCGGCGTCGATGAATTCGATCCGCGCCATCGGCAGGCCCATCTGGATCGTGTCGATGACGGCGGCCACCGCCTCGGACATGCCCGCAAAGCCGCAGATTGCGGCCGCTGTCGCCTCGGGCTGGCCGCGCAGCCGCAGCGTGAGTTCGGTAATCAGGCCCAATGTGCCCTCGGAGCCGACGAAAAGCCCTGTCAGGTCATAGCCTGCGGCGGTCTTGCGCGCGCGGGTGCCGGTGCGGATCACGCGGCCATCGGCCAGCACGACCTCCAGCCCCAGCACATTGTCACGCATCGTGCCGTAGCGCACCGCCGTGGTGCCGCTGGCGCGGGTGGCGGCCATCCCACCGATCGAGGCATTGGCCCCCGGATCGACAGGAAAAAACAGCCCCGTGGCACGCAGTTCGGCATTCAGCGCCTCGCGCGTCACGCCCGGTTGCACGACCACATCCATATCGGCATGGTTGACCTGCAAGACGCGGTTCATCAGACGGAAATCCACGCAAACCCCGCCATGGGGCGCCTGCGCCTGTCCCTCGAGCGAGGTGCCTGTGCCATAACCGATCACGGGGGTGCCATGGGCGGAACAGATGCCCAGAATCGCCGCTACCTCGGTGGTTGTTTCGGGATAGACCACCACATCCGGCGGCATGGCGGGAAAATGCGTCTCGGATCGGCCATGCTGCTCCAGTTCGGACTTGGAGCGGGTGGCGCGTTGTCCTAATAATGAGGTCAGATCGTCAAAGGCAGTCTGTCTGGTCATCCGGGTCTCCGAAACGTGCAGGTGCATAGACCCTAGGCCAAGCGGGCAGGACGGGGAAGGGGCTACACCATGGTCAATCCGAATCGCGCCCTGGCGGGTTGTCCTGCAGGGACGCGCCGCGTGCCGCTGCCCTGATGCTCAAGTCCTTGTCCGCAGATCTGCGCAAACTTCTTGCCATCACATCGGTCGCGCTGGCCGATATGTGGCGTGTACTGCGCCAGCGTGGTCCCAGCCAGTTCCAGTTCTGGCTGATCGCGCTCGTGATCGGGATTGCCGCGGGATTTGCCGCGCTGTCGTTCCGCAAGGGGATCGAAACGCTGCAGGCCTTTCTTTATGGCACGGATGATGTCGCGATGCTGCACAGCTTCGCCTCGACCATGCCGTGGTACTGGGTGTTGTCGCTGCCGATTGCTGGCGGGCTGGTGGTGGGGTTTATCCTGCACCGGTTTACCGCTGATGGCCGTGTCCGCTCGGTCGCGGATGTGATCGAAGGCGCGGCCATGCAGGACGGGCGGGTAGAGCATCGGGCGGGCTTTGCCTCGGCTGCGGCCTCGCTGATTACGCTGTCCACTGGTGGCTCAAGCGGGCGTGAAGGTCCGGTCGTGCATATCGCGGCGGTCATATCCAGCTGGGTCAGCGAACGGATCCGCGCCGACGGAATTACCGGGCGCGACCTTCTGGGCTGCGCTGTGGCGGCGGCGGTGTCGGCCAGTTTCAACGCACCCATCGCAGGGGCGATTTTCGCACTGGAAGTGGTGTTGCGGCATTTCGCGGTGCATTCCTTTGCGCCCATCGCCATCGCGGCCGTGGCGGGGACGGTGATCAACCGGATCGAATATGGCGGCGTGACCGAATTCATCCTGCCCGGTGTCAGCACATTGGAATTTTACGGCGAATTGCCGGCCTTCCTGATCCTTGGCCTGCTTTGCGGTCTGGTCGCTACCGTGCTGATGCGTGCGATCTTCGTGGCCGAGGATCTGGGCAACCGTATCCAGAACGCAACTGGTCTGCCACGCTGGCTGCGCCCTGCCGTGTCGGGCGCGATGCTGGGCGCGCTGGCGATCTGGTTTCCCCATATCATCGGTGTCGGCTACGAGACGACATCGGCGGCGCTGACCGGCCAGCTGTTGCTGCACGAGGCGGTGGTGTTCTGTGTCCTCAAGGTGCTGGCCGTCGCCATCACCATGGGCGGGCGCATGGGGGGCGGCGTGTTCTCGCCCTCGCTGATGGTGGGGGCGCTGACGGGGTTGGCCTTCGGGATGATCGCGACCGCGCTGTTTCCCGAGGTGTCGGGTGCCACCACGATCTATGCGCTGGCAGGCATGGGCGCTGTGGCCGCAGCGGTGCTGGGCGCGCCGATTTCCACCACCTTGATCGTGTTCGAGATGACAGGCGACTGGCAGATCGGGATCGCCGTGATGGTGGCGGTGTCGCTGTCCACGGCGCTGGCGTCAAGACTGGTGGACCGCTCGTTCTTTCTGACGCAACTGGAACGCCGCGGGGTGCATCTGGCGGCGGGGCCGCAGGCCTATCTGCTGTCGATGTTCCGCGTCGGCGCGGTGATGCGCAAGGTGGGCGATCCCGGCATGGCGGACGAGGCACGCTGTTACGAAATGATCGAGGATGGAATCTATGTCGAGATCACAGCCACGCTTGAAGCCGCTTTGCCGCTGTTCGACCGTGCCGGTGTGCCATTCGTGCCGGTCATCACGCTGGCCGCCGGTCAGGACGAGGCCCCGCAGCTTTGGGGGGCGCTCTTCCATGTCGATGCGCTGAAGACCTATACCAGCGCCCTGGCCGCCACAGCGGCCGAGGAACATAGCTGAGCCTTGTTTCTTCTTGCCGCAAATATCCATGCTCCGGCCCGCCACATGCTGGCCGGATCGCGGATCAGACCTGTTCGACCGTCACCGTATCCGAGGCATAGAAAGCCAGATGCCCCTTGATCCGCTCCATCGCGGGTTTGGGGTCTTCATAGGACCATGCGGCGTTGGCCAGCGTGGTGCTTTTGGTCACGATCGAGAAATAGCTGGCATCGCCCTTGTGCGGGCAATGGCTGCTATGGTCGGTCCGGTCCAGAAAGGCCATGGCGATGTCCTTGCGCGGGAAATAGATCACGAAAGGCATTGACCCTTCCGTGAGTTCCAGCGCGTCGCTGGATTCGCCCAGAACAGCACCGCCTGCGCGGACCACCCAAGTGCCTTCGGCTTTGTGGATCGTGATGTGATCGGCCATTTTTATCCCTCGTTCTGTCTTGTTCTGCCCTTCGGATGTGACACGGATGTGTCAAAGCGGGGCAGTTGCTTGTGTCAACCATAGCTGTGCCGCTTCGGATATCCGAGGGGCAATTTTCGCCAGACATGCCGCGTGATAGCTGTTCAGCCATGCCCGTTCCTCTGTGCCCAGCATGGCAGGCAGGATCAGGCGGCGGTCAATCGGTACCCATGTCAGCGTGTCGAATGTGAACATGGCACGGTCATCTGCTCCGGCAAGGGCAGGGGCGTCACGTACCACGATCAGGTTCTCGATGCGGATGCCGAACGCGCCCTCGCGGTAATAGCCGGGCTCGTTGGACAGGATCATGCCGGGTTGCAACGGTACCTCGGACACACGGCTGATCCGTTGCGGGCCTTCATGCACGCACAGATAGACCCCGACGCCATGTCCGGTGCCATGGTTGAAATCCAGCCCCGCCGCCCAAAGCGGCGCGCGGGCGATGGCGTCAATATCGCGCCCCGCCAGACCTTTGGGAAAGCGCAGGCGGGAGATCCCGATCATGCCCTGCAACACGCGGGTAAAGCAGGATTTTTCATCCTCGCCCACATCGCCTACGGGCAGGGTACGGGTGATGTCGGTGGTGCCATCCAGATATTGCCCGCCACTATCCACGACGATCAGATGACCGGGTTCCAGCCGCGCATTGCTGCTGGTCGAGACGCGGTAATGCATGATTGCGCCATTGGGTCCGGTGCCTGCGATGGTTTCGAAACTGATGTCGCGCAGGGCATTACTGGCGCGGCGGAAGCCTTCGAGTGCGGTGGCCACGTCGATCTCGGTCAGCGATCCTGCGGGCTGCGCGTCGAACCATGTCAGGAATTCGACCATCGCTGCGGCATCGCGCAGATGCGCCTCGGTGGTGGCGGCGATCTCGGCGCTGGTTTTGGTGGCCTTGGGCAGGATGCAGGGGTCTTGTCCCCACTGGCAGGCGACACCCGCCTCGGCCAGCTCCAGCGAGACCCAGAGCGGGGCGGTCGCACGGTCCACGCGCACTAGCCCTGTGAGGCTGCGCAGTCCCGGCCCAAAAGCCTCGACCGGGCGCAGGGTTACCTCGTCGCCCAGATGGGCGCGCAAGGCGTCGTCGCATTTTGCGGGATCGGTATAAAGCGTCAGTTTGCTAGTATCATGCAGGATGGCGAAACCGTGCGGCACAGGGTTGCGCGGAATATCCGTGCCGCGGATGTTCAAAAGCCACGCGACGGAATCGGCCAGCGTGATCACAGCGGCGGTCTGCCCCGCGTTGCGCAGCGCCACGGCAAGACGGGTGCGCTTGGCATGATGGCTTTCGCCCGCCAGATCGTCAGGGTAGGGGGTGATCAATCCTGCGGGTGGGACGGGCTGGTCGGGCCAGATCCTGTCTACCGCGTTGGGGCCTGCGCGCAGGGTGACGGCTGTGCCAGCCAACGCCTCCTCGATCTTGGTGATCTCTTCGGCGGTGTGCAGCCACGGATCAAAGCCCACGACCCCACCATTGGGCAACTGCCCACGCAGCCATTCGGCCAGCGTCACATCGGGCCAGGGCACAGGTGTGAAACGGGCCATATCGACCTGACCCTTGACCTGTGTGCGGTAGCGGCCATCGATAAAGACGCCCGCGATATGGGGCAGCACACAAGCGAAACCAGCCGATCCTGTGAAACCTGTCAGCCATGACAGTCGTGCATCGCGGTGGGCAACGTATTCGCCCTGATGCGCGTCTGCGCGTGGCACCAGAAAACCGGTCAGCCCCTCGCGCGCCAGATAATCGCGCAATGCGGCCAGCCGGGGCGGGCCCTGCTCGGGGCGGGCGCTTTCCTCGAAACTCTGGAACATGCTATCTTGCCCTTTTCATGCCGATCATACGCGCACGGGCGCGCGGATCGCTGTCGAACAGACCGGCAAGCTGTTCCGTCATCGCACCCGCCAACTGATCGACATCGGTGATAGTCACAGCATGCTGGTAATAGCGCGTCACGTCATGGCCGATGCCGATGGCGATCAGCTCGACAGCCTTGCGCCGCTCGACCATGGCGATCACATCGCGCAGGTGCTTTTCCAGATAATTGGCCGGATTCACCGATAGCGTGGAATCGTCCACCGGCGCGCCGTCAGAAATCACCATCAGAATGCGCCGCGCCTCGGGCCGCGCCATCATACGGCGATGCGCCCATTCCAGCGCCTCGCCGTCGATGTTTTCTTTCAGCAAGCCTTCCTTCATCATCAGCCCCAGATTGGGGCGGGTCCGCCGCCACGGAGCATCGGCGGATTTATAGATGATATGGCGCAGATCGTTCAGGCGGCCGGGCTGCTGCGGGCGACCTTCGGCCAGCCATTTCTCGCGGCTTTGCCCGCCTTTCCATGCGCGGGTGGTAAACCCGAGGATTTCAACCTTGACCGAGCAGCGCTCCAGCGTGCGGGCCAGAACATCGGCACAGATCGCGGCGATGGAAATGGGCCGCCCCCGCATCGAGCCGGAGTTGTCCAGCAGCAGCGTGACAATCGTGTCACGGAACTCGGTGTCTTTCTCGACCTTGAAGGACAGCGGCGTTGTGGGGTTTGCCACCACCCGCGCCAGACGGCCTGCGTCCAGTATACCCTCTTCCATATCGAACAACCACGAGCGGTTCTGCTGGGCCTGAAGGCGGCGTTGAAGTTTGTTGGCAAGCCGTCCAACGGCACCTTTCAGCGGTTCAAGCTGTTGGTCCAGATAGGCGCGCAGGCGTTCCAGTTCAACCGGATCGGCCAGTTCTTCTGCAGGGATTTCCTCATCGAAATCAGTATTATAGACCGCATAGTTCGGGTCCGCGTCCGATACCGGATGCGGCGCTGGGGGCTCCAGCGGGGCTTCGCCATCGGGCAGCTCGGTATCTTCGCCCATTTCCTGATCGGCCAGCTCGTCCATGCTGACCTGCGCCTGACTGGCATCCTGACTGTCGTCCTGCGACTGCTCGGGGCTGGCCTCGGCCTCGTCCTGCTGCTGGTCGTCCTGACCGCTGCTGTCGGGGTCTTCTTGCTGTTCGGCGCTGTCGTCGGCGTTGTCATCTTCTTCGTCGGACTGGTCGGGATCATCGCCAAGCTGGTCGCCATAGCCCAGATCCTCGATCACCTTGCGGGCAAATTTGGCGAAAGCACCCTGATCTGCCAGCTTGTCTTTCAGACCTTCCAGCGTGCCGCCTGCCTGATCCTCGATGAAGCCGCGCCACAGCTCCATCACGTTTTGCGCGCCAGCGGGCAGGTCGCGGCCTGTGGCCAGATGGCGGATCATATAGCCCGCCGCGGTGGCCAGCGGTGCATCCGAGGCCTGTGTGATCTGGTCATAGCCAGCGCGCGAGGCATCATGTGCGATCTTGGCGTCGATATTGCCTGCCGTGCCGGGCATGTCGCGGGCACCCATCGCCTCGCAGCGGGCGGTTTCCATCGCCTCGTAAAGATCGCGTGCCATCGCACCGGGAGGGGCATAGCGCGCATGCAGGGCGTCATTGTGATAGCGACGGTGCAGGGCCAGCGCGTCTGCGGTGCCGCGCGCCAGCATCACCTCGTCGCGGGTCATGCGGCGGCTGACCTGCGGCAGGCGCATGGCGTCACCGGACAGGCCGGAAGGGTCAACCGAATAGCTGACCGTCAGATCACGGTCATGGGCCATGACCTTGGTCGCCTCGGCCAGGGCTTTCTTGAACGGATCGGCGGGGTTGTCGGTCGGTTTGTTCATCTCACCTCTCCGGTCGCTGGCATGGGCTTATCCGCCCCTTGCGGGCCGTCTGCGCGCGCGGACGTACCGTAAGGGCGGAAAAGCGACGGATCACTTCATTGCCATGCTGGCCGCTGATTCCGGCAATTCCTCGTCGAACAGGCGCTGGTAGAACTCTGCCACGGTCTGGCGCTCCAGCTCGTCGCATTTGTTCAGGAAGGACAGGCGGAACGCATAGCCGACATTGCGGAAAATCTCGGCATTTTGCGCCCATGCGATCACTGTACGCGGGCTCATCACGGTTGACAGATCGCCGTTCATGAAGGCTGTGCGCGTCAGATCGGCCACAGTGACCATCTGCTTGATGGTCTTGCGGCCTTTTTCCGTGTTGTAATGCGGGTTCTTGGCCAGAACGATATTGGTCTCGGCCTCGATGCTCAGATAGTTCAGCGTCGCCACAAGGCTCCAGCGGTCCATCTGGCCCTGGTTGATCTGCTGGGTGCCGTGATACAGCCCCGTCGTGTCGCCCAGACCGACTGTGTTGGCGGTGGCGAACAGGCGGAAATATTTATGCGGGGTGATCACTTCGTTCTGGTCCAGCAGCGTCAGCTTGCCGTCGACTTCCAGCACGCGCTGGATCACGAACATCACATCGGCGCGGCCCGCGTCATATTCGTCGAACACGATCGCGGTCGGGTTGCGCAATGCCCAAGGCAGGATGCCCTCGTGGAACTCGGTCACCTGAACGCCGTCTTTCAGCTTGATCGCATCCTTGCCGATCAGGTCGATCCGGCTGATGTGACTGTCAAGATTGACGCGCACGCAGGGCCAGTTCAGGCGGCTTGACACCTGTTCGATATGCGTCGATTTGCCCGTGCCGTGATAGCCTTGGATCATCACGCGGCGGTTGTGGCTGAAGCCTGCCAGAATCGCCAATGTGGTGTCAGGATCGAATTTGTAGGTGCTGTCATGCTCCGGCACGCGCTCGGTGCGCTCGGGGAATCCCTTCACCATCATATCCGTGTCGATCCCGAAGACCTCACGGACCGAGATATCCTCGGTTGGTTTCGCGTTGATGTCGATCATGCCGTCGGCCATGGAGTTGTCCTTCCCGTACAGGGCCTCCGGCCCTTCTGCATCTGCGTGGTATCTCTTTCAGGTTTGGTGCAACATAATGCGCCCAAGGGCAAGGGGGCGCGCGGTTTTCCCTCGCGACCGGACGCCGGAACACCGTGTTCCTCCTTTTCCTTGAAACTTTCATAGGGCAGACCGCGTGACTTGGATATGGTCCTTTACGTCGGGACCCTGTTCATGTGCCTCCCGGTCACATGAACGTGCACCGCCCGCTCTTGCGGAACTGTGGGCGGTGCACGCATTTTGGACGGGATCAAGGAGGATCAAATCATGAACCGACGCAGCTTTGCCATACTGACAAGCGCAGGCCTCGCCTACGGGCTGTTCGGCATTGGCCGTGGGGGCGCCGCAGAGGGACCTTTCGAGGTGACACGTACCGACGCGGAATGGCGCGCCATGCTGACGCAGGCGCAATACAAGGTGATGCGCGAGGAAGGTACCGAAAGGGCTGGATCGTCGCCGCTGGACAAGGTCTATGATCCGGGCGTCTATCATTGCCGCGGCTGCGATCTGCCGCTTTATGCATCTCAGGCCAAATATGACAGCCGCACCGGTTGGCCCAGCTTTTTCGCGGCGCTGCCGGATGCGATCGGGACCAAACCTGACCGCTCGCTTTTTGGAACCCGCACCGAATGCCACTGCCGCCGCTGCGGCAGCCATCTGGGGCATATATTCGATGACGGTCCGGCCCCGACTGGCAAACGCCATTGTCTGAACGGGGTGTCGCTTGTCTTCAAACCGGCCTGAGGCACGCTGTCTGACGGGGGCATTGCCATGATCGACCGTATCGCCTGCGTCATCCACTTGTGGAATTGATCGCGGGCGATATTGTCGGTATCTTGGCTATTAACCCGCCTGACTGGACAGATGCTCATGGCCAAAAGCCCCGACCCCGATGCGATGCTGTGCTTCAACCTGTATGCGGCCAGCCATGCATTCACGCGCTATTATAAACGCCTGCTGGCCCCGCTGGGCCTGACCTATCCGCAATATCTGGTGATGTTGCGATTGCATCAGGCTGACGGGCAGCATGTTGGAAGTCTGGCGCGGGATCTGTGTCTTGAAACGAACACCCTGTCGCCGTTGCTCAAGCGGATCGAGGTGATGGGGCTGGTGCGGCGGGCGCGCAGCGGTAAGGACGAACGGCGCGTCGATCTGTTTCTGACAGAAACGGGACGGGCTGTTGCGCTGCAATGCTCGGAAATACCCTATCAGATCATGACCGAACTGGATCTCGATATGGACACCGTTCTGCGCTATTCCGAGACCCTTTTGGGTCTGCGGACCAAGCTGTCGGCCAGCGACTCGGCCAGTAACAAAGTCTCAATAATGGACTGAAGCCAGGACCGGTGCTGCTTTGGCCCCGGCGTCCTGCCGTCCTGCGTTACTTGAAGTTGCGGCTTTCCTTGATCTGGTCCCAAGCCCAGACAACCTCTTGCAACTGGTCCTCCTGGCTGCGGTCCCCGCCGTTCATGTCGGGATGCAGAACCTTGATCAGCGCCTTATAGGATTTGCGGACCTCGGCCTTGGTCCAGTGGTCCTTGGCTTCCAGAATCTCGATCGCGCGGCGTTCGGTGGGGGGCAGCTTGCGCGTGCCGCCGGTGATCGACTTGCCCGGATTGCGCGTGGCATTGTTGCCTAGCACCTGATGCGCGTCCTCGATCCCCAGCCGCGCCCATGCGCGGGCTTCGGGATCGCCCAGCGGCTTTGTGGCGCGCTCCCAGACCTTGTCCTTGGACATCTGGGCGTTGATCTCGGCCTCGGTGGTGCCGTCGAAGAAATTCCACTTGAGGTTATACTCGCGGACATGGTCCTTGCAGAACCACAGATAGTCGTCCAGCACATCCGGCGCTTTGGGGGCGCGGAACTTGCCAGCCTCCTGACAGCCGTCATGGTCGCATCTGCGGCTCGAGGTCTCGACAGCACCGGTCATCCCCCGACGACCGCGAGGGTTCTTCTTCTTGGCCGACGATACGGACATGTCGAACCCGAAGGGATCTGGTTTGGACATAGGTTCACCTTTTCGACTCGGAGCATAGAGTTTAGACTGTTTGCCTGAGGATTGAAGGGGGCAGCAGGCAAAATAATGACACGAACACAAGAGATCACAAAGGCACTTGAAACAGCGTTTACGCCACAACATCTTGAAGTTGTTGACGAAAGCGAGCAGCATCGCGGACATTCAGGCTATGCCGAGGGCGGCGAGAGCCATTTTCGCGTGGTCATCCGGTCACCACAGTTCGCATCAATGACCCGGTTGGAGCGTCATCGCGCGATTCACGGCGCTTTGGGGCCACAGTTGATCGGGCGTATTCATGCGCTGGCGCTGGACATTCAGGGCTGATCAGACCCTCGGCCCTTTGGCCAGTCATGGCAAGTCATGGCCGGACAAGGATGCGTTAGCTGTCGTCGCGCGTCGCATCCTTGACCAGACTGCCCGAAAGTGGACGCGGCGAGAGCACGGGCGGCGCTTTACCGGAAGGTTCGGACACGGCCGACAGCGCAGGTCGCAGGAACGGAACCGGTTGTTCGGTCTGGCTGCGCGCTTCGGCAGGTGTGTCCAGCACACGCGGGCTGAACGCCGCCAGATCGCTGTCGCGCTGGCGCCGGAACACCAGCATGTTGTGATAAACCGTCTTGGTCCCTGTCAGGCCCGAGCGTTCCTCGGATGGCAGGGTTTCCGCGCGCTGGAATTCCCATCCATCGGTGGCCATCGCATTCATCGCGTCCTGAAGCGTGAGGGCGAAGCGGTCCGGCGCTGTCTTCGCAGCCTTGGCTTTGGTTCCCTTCACGGGTGCGGGAATGACGCGGTATTCATAGCTCATCGGATGGGTCCTGACGTCTGGGTCGCGGGGTTCTAACAGGCATGGCCGGGTTATTCCAGCCTTTCCGTGGCTGACTTGCGCTTCCGGCGATTATCCGCATTGCTGTAGAGCCGGACCTAGCGGCGCTTGAGCGCAATCGCGCGGCCCACCCGTTCCGGACGCGGCAGAACGTCATGCGCGGCTTGAAGGGCCGCCAGTTTGGCGCGGATATCATCGGGCATGGGCGCGACCTTCGGGCCGGACATGTCGATATGCAGGCCCAATGCCTCGGCAGAGGCGGCCAGCCAGCCATCCTCGTGCCACAGCTCCTGATAGGTATGGAACCGCTTCTCGTCATGGCCGATCAGCTGGAAAGTGCTGCGGACCTTGGCACCCAGATGCAGCTCGCGCACATAGCAGATATGGAATTCCGCTGTGAATGTCGAATGCCCCCGCGTCTTGATATAATCGGGGCCAAAACCCATCAACTGATAGGCCTCGTCGGCGCAACGATCAAACAGGACGTTGTAATAGGCCATGTTCATATGGCCGTTATGGTCGATCCATTGCGGTTCGACCTCCATCACCGAGGACGTGAAAGGCGCGGGAATGGTCATGTCGGTCTCCTGTCCCCTGAACGGGTTGTGATCCTCATAGGCCGAGTTTTTCCATCACAAGCTGGTTGACCGTCGCTGGGTTGGCCTTGCCGCCTGTGGCTTTCATCACCTGACCCACGAACCAGCCTGCAAGCTTGGGGTTCTGCTTGGCCTTTTCGACCTGCGCGGGGTTTTCCGCGATGATCTGGTCCACAGCCGCCTCGATCGCCCCTGTGTCAGTCACCTGCTTCATGCCGCGCGCCTCGACGATTTGCGCAGGATCGCCGCCGTCCGTATAGACGATCTCGAACAGATCCTTGGCAATCTTGCCGTTGATATCACCCGAGGCGATCATGTCGATGATCCCGCCCAGTTGCGCCGGGCTGACAGGGCTTTGTCCGATATCCATGCTGTCTTTTTTCAGACGGCCGAACAGCTCGTTGATCACCCAGTTCGCGGCCATCTTGCCGTCGCGCCCCTGCGCCACAGACTCGAAATAGCCGGCCGCGTCCAGTTCTGCGGTCAGAACGGAGGCGTCATAATCGGTCAAGCCGAAATCGCCCATGAAGCGTGCCTTCTTGGCATCGGGCAATTCCGGCAGGCGTGCCTTGATATCATCGACCCAGGCCTGTTCGATTTCCAGCGGCAGCAGGTCGGGATCGGGGAAATAGCGGTAATCATGCGCTTCTTCCTTGGAGCGCATCGAGCGGGTTTCGTTCTTTTCAACGTCATAAAGCCGTGTTTCCTGCACAACCGTGCCACCGCCCTCGACAATAGCGATCTGGCGACGTGCCTCGACCTCGATCGCCATCTGGATGAAGCGCATGGAGTTCATGTTCTTGATCTCGCAGCGCGTACCCAGATGGCTGAAATCGCCTGTGGCCTGATATTTCTCGTACTGGCCCGGCGCGCAGATCGACACGTTGACATCGGCGCGCAGGTTGCCGTTTTGCATATTGCCGTCGCAGGTGCCCAGATAGCGCAGGATCTGGCGCAGCTTGGTCACGTATGCCGCCGCCTCCTCGGGGCCGCGGATGTCGGGGCGGCTGACGATCTCCATCAGCGCCACACCGGTGCGGTTGAGGTCCACAAAAGACATGTTGGGGTCCATGTCATGGATGGATTTGCCCGCGTCCTGTTCGATATGGATCCGCTCGACCCGCACAAGGCGCGCGATGCCATTGCCCATCTCGACCAGAATCTCGCCCTCGCCCACGATGGGGTGGTAAAGCTGGCTGATCTGGTAGCCCTGCGGCAGGTCGGGATAGAAATAGTTCTTGCGGTCAAAGGCCGACCACAGGTTGATCTGCGCGTTCAGCCCCAGCCCCGTGCGGACTGCCTGTTCGACGCAAAAATCGTTGATGACCGGCAACATGCCCGGCATTGCTGCATCCACAAAGGCGACATTGGCGTTGGGTTCGTTGCCGAATTTTGTCGAAGCGCCGGAAAAGAGTTTCGCATTCGAGGCGATCTGCGCGTGGACCTCCATCCCGATCACAAGTTCCCAGTCTTGTTTCGCACCGCTGATCACGCGGGGTTTCGGGGTCTCGTAGGTCAGATCAAGCATCGGTCGGGTCCTTTGTCGTCGGGATTGTCAGGTTCTAGGGCAGGGCTGCGGGCGGAGCAAGAGGGCAGAGATGCAGGCCTGCGATGCGGCGATGGGCGAAGGAGCGCCTAGTGCCGCAACAACGGGGTTTCGCGACTCGGACGGTCAGGGCAATCTGCGTCGATGCTGCTGCGCGCCATATTTTTGTTGTTCTGCGTTTCGTTGACCCCGTCGCTTGCCACGGGTCAGGACAGCACCGTTGCGACCGCGACACTGACCACATCAGGGATGCTGCCCGCCAAGCCCACACGCCCGCAGGCACGCAAAGACGTATTGCCACCTATGGCATGGGACAGGCAGCGCGGATCGGCCCTATGGACGCGGGCGGCGCTTTCAGCCTTGCAGGGCCATGCCGAGGCGCTGCCGCGTATGGTGCCAAGCGATATCGACACATGGTGTCCCGCTTACCGGCAAGCCGATGCTGAGCGGCGGCGCGCTTTCTGGGTGGGCTTTGCCTCGGCCCTGGCGCGCTATGAAAGCGGGCATCGCTCCACGGCGGTGGGTGGCGGCGGGTTGTATCACGGGCTGTTGCAGATCCTGCCCGCCACAGCAGCGGGCTATGGCTGTCACGCCCGCAGTGGTGCCGCCTTGCAAAGCGGGGCCGCGAACCTGTCCTGTGCGCTGCGGATCATGGCGCGCACTGTGGCGCGTGACGGGGTGATCGCCCAGCAGGCCGGACGCTGGCGCGGTGTCGCCGCTGACTGGGGGCCGATGCGCGATGCAGCCAAGCGCACGGCGATGCAGGACTGGCTGGCGCAGCAAAACTATTGCAAGCCGCTGTCGTCGATACGGCCACAGGCGCGCCCCGCAGGGTTGATAACTCAGAGCAGCGAGAAAGGATGACGTTCCACCCGCAGGCCCGCCTGTTGCAGCGCTTTGTCCAGACGTTCGATCTGGGGCAGGCAGTCATGTGGCAGGCGGATGCGGCGACCATCGTGCAAGATCAGGCTGACGCGGAAGCTCAGATCAAGGCGCCGGTCTAGCCGCACTGTCCGGATACCGGTCAGCGGGACGACGTGGTTTTGCTTGCCGCTGTGCCAGTGCAGGGCTTGCAGATCAAGGGCCAGACCCGAGGCACGGTCTGACACCAGATCCCATAGTGCGGGCAGTGTGAAAAGGGCCAGCCCCGCTACGATCCAAAGCGCCGCATCCAGCGCGATCAACATGGCCGCCAGCCCCGCCCAGACTGCGACCAGCACAAACGCTGTGCGCAGGTTGCGCCCCCGTGTCTGGTGGCGCAGCAGGGCGGGCGTTTCCGGAATGGCCTCCCGCTGCGTCACAACTGACAGGGCAGAGGGATATTTGGGGCAAAAAGAAGCAGGGCCGGTCCTTTCGGCTTGCCTGTCAGTCGCCAAGAATGCGGCTGACCATTTCGGTGGCATCCCGGCTGAGATCGGGTGCGGCGAGGATACGTTCCAATGCGGCGCGGGCGTGGGACCGGCGGGTCATATCATAGCGGGTCCATGTCTCGAAGGCGGCGCACATGCGTGCGGTTGTCTGCGGGTTGAGCGGGTCCAGCCGGATCAGCCAGTCGGCAAGCGTGGCATAGCCTGCACCCGAGGCGTGATGAAAGCCTGCTGCGTGCCCGGCCAGCGCGCCGAAAGTGGCGCGGAAGCGGTTGGGGTTGCGGATGTTGAAATCGGGATGCGCGGTCAGGGCGGCGGCGCGGCTGGCAACATCCTTGGGGCGGGCATGGCTGACCGTCAGGGCAAACCATTTGTCCATCACCAACCTGTCATGGCGCCATTGGTCGTGGAAGGATTGATGCTCGGCCTCGCCCAATTGCCGCGCCATCAGGCAGGACAGGGCTGTCAGTTGCTGGGTCATGTTGTCGGCGGCTGCATATTGGGCGCGCGCAGCGGTGCCACTGTCCAGACGGGTCAGCAGGGACAACAGCAGCCCCTGCAGATCGCGTTTGCCGGATGCCGCGGCATCGGGGCTATAGGGGCCGGAAACAGTCATCGCGGCGTAAAGATCAGGCAGCAGATCGGAAAGATGTGCCGCCATCGCCTGCCCCAGACGGTCGGCGGCGTTGTAGATCGCCTGCGGATCTGGCGTGTGGCCCGCGTCATGCAGGCTTTGGGCGATATCGTCCTGACTGGGCGGGCGCAGCGCCAGTGCACGGAAGGCCGGATCAAGGCTGTCATCGCGCAACACGGCCCGCAGCGCATCAAGATAGGCAGGGTCCGCCGCGCCGCCGCTCAGGGCCATCTGCATCAAGGTCTCGCGGCCAAGGGCGCGCCCCGCCTCCCATTTGTTGAACGGGTCGGTGTCATGGGCCAGCAAAAAGGCCCGCTCCGCGTTGTCGGTGGCACGATCAAGGATCACGGGGGCGGAAAAGCCCCGCAGGATCGACGGGACCGGCTTTGCAGACAGGTTCTTGAAGCGGAAATTCTGCTCGGCCTCGGTCATTTCCAGAATAGTGGTCGGCACGACCTCGTCCCCGTTGGGGTTCAGCAGTCCCACAGCAATCGGGATCACCCGTGGCGCCTTGTCCGGCTGGCCGGGGGTGGCGGGCGTGTGCTGTTTGACATGCAGCGCATAGGTGCCGTCCTGCCAGCTGTCTGTCACCGTAAGGCGCGGGGTGCCCGCATCGGTATACCAGCGCTTGAACTGTGTCAGGTCGCGGCCGGTCACATCCTCGAACACCCTCAGCCAGTCCTCGATCGTGACGGCCTGTCCGTCGTGACGGGCAAAATACTCCTTGAGCGCATCGGCATAGGCCGCATCGCCCACCAGCGTCTTGAGCATGCCTACAAGTTCGGCCCCTTTTTCATAAACGGTGGCGGTATAGAAATTGTTGATCTCGACAAAGCTTGAGGGGCGCACGGGGTGGGCCAGCGGGCCGTTATCCTCGCGGAACTGGCGCGCGCGCAGGGCGATCACATCGGCGATCCGCTTGACCGGGGCCGAACGCATATCGGATGTGAATTCGCTGTCGCGGAACACGGTCAGCCCTTCCTTGAGGCACAGCTGGAACCAGTCGCGGCAAGTGATGCGGTTGCCGGTCCAGTTGTGGAAATATTCATGTGCGATGATCGCCTCGATCCGCTCGTAATTGGAATCCGTGGATGTGTCAGGCGAGGCGAGAACGCAGGAGGAGTTGAAAATATTCAATCCCTTGTTCTCCATCGCGCCCATGTTGAAGTCGTCAACAGCCACGATGTTGAAAATATCCAAGTCGTATTCGAGCCCGTAGACCTGTTCATCCCACAGCATCGAACGTTTCAGCGCATCCATGCCGAAGGCGCATTTGTCTTCATCCCCCGGACGAACCCAGATGTTGAGCGCGACATCGCGGCCTGACATGGTGGTGAAACGGTCGGGATGCGCGACCAGATCGCCTGCGACCAGTGCGAACAGATAGGCAGGCTTGGGCCATGGGTCGTGCCATTCGGCCCAGCCCTCGCCTTGTGCTGTCGGGTTGCCGTTGGACAGCTTTACCGGTTCGGCCCCTTCGATCCGCACGGTGAAGATGGCCATTACATCGGGGCGGTCGGGATAATAGGTGATCTTGCGAAAGCCTTCGGCCTCGCATTGCGTGCAATACATACCCGCCGATTGGTAAAGCCCTTCCAGCGCGGTATTGGCGGCAGGTGCGATCTCGACCTCGGCCTCGAAGGTGAAGGGGCCGTTGGGCACTGCGCAGATCAGGCCCTGTGGCGTGACCTCGGGCGTAATGGTCTGTCCGTCGATACTGGCGGCGATCAGGGTCAGGTGTTCGCCGTGCAGAAAAAAACGCCTGTCCGTGCTGTCAGGATTGGGCCGGAACCGGATGCGGCTGATCACGCGGGTGCGGTCAGGGTCCAGCCGGAAGGTCAGATGCACCTCGTCGATCAGATAGCCGAAGGGCGTGTAGTCGGACAGGTACACGGGCTGGGGACTGGCGTCTTTCATGATGCTCCTCGGGATACGGCTTGCACAAGGGTAGGGCGCGGGGTGCCCCTTCGCAATGGGGCGCGCCTGTTGTGCCGCCTGCAAGATGAGTATTTTTGGCAAGATGAAGCCTGCGACGGCGTTGCTTTTGGCGCAGGGCTGCTAGATCGCAGGGAATGGCAGGCGTGATACTCTGGTTCAAACGGGATCTGCGGGTGGCGGATCATCCGGCGCTGGCGCAAGCCGCGCGGATCGGCCCGCCTTTGCTGCCGCTTTACATCGTCGAGCCGGGTCTGTGGGCGCAGACCGATGCGGATGCGCGGCATTACGGGCTGCTGCGCGAGGCGCTGGTGGATTTGCGGGAACAACTACAGCAGATTGGCTTGCGGTTGGTGATCCGGGTCGGTGCGGCAGTGGATGTGCTGGAGGATCTGCGCCTGTCGCACGCGATCACGCATCTGGTCAGCCATGAGGAAACCGGCAATAGCTGGACCTATGCGCGGGATCGTCACGTGGCGGCTTGGGCGCGGGGACAGGGCGTGATCTGGACGGAACTGCCGCAATCCGGCGTGCTGCGCCGGATGCGGGGACGCGACGGATGGGCGGCGCGGCGTGATGCGGTCATGGCGCAGCCGGTTCTGACGCCACAGCCGCTGATGATGCTGGACGGCGTTGCGTCACAGGCACTTCCGGGTGCGGCGGCGCTGGGGCTGGGTGCGGATGCCCCGCAGCGGCAAAAGGGCGGGCGCGGCGCGGGGCTGTCGCTGCTGGTGTCGTTTCTGGAGGAACGCGGACGGGATTACCGGCGCGCCATGTCCTCGCCCTTGGCGGGGGCGAGCGCGTGTTCGCGGCTCTCACCGCATCTGGCGCTGGGCACGCTGTCGCTGCGCGAGGCGGATCAGGCGGCAGCGCGCGCGGCCGCTGTGGTCCGCGGTGTGGGCTGGACCGGATCGGTCCGGTCTTTTCGCGCGCGTCTGGCATGGCGCGACCATTTCATCCAGAAGCTGGAGGACGAGCCGCAGATCGAGCATCGCTGCCTGCATCCCGCCTATGAGGGATTGCGCCCTGCCGTGCCCGATGCGGCGCGGCTGCAGGCGTGGAGCAAGGGCGAGACCGGCTTGCCTTTTGTGGATGCCTGCATGCGCTCGCTTGCCGCCACAGGGTGGTTGAATTTCAGGATGCGCGGCATGGTCACATCCGTGGCCAGCTATCACCTGTGGCTGGACTGGCGGGCGTCGGGCGCACATCTGGCGCGGATGTTCACCGATTACGAGCCGGGGATTCACTGGAGCCAGGCGCAGATGCAGTCGGGCACGACGGGGATCAATACGGTACGGATGTACAACCCCGTGAAACAAGGGCTGGATCAGGACCCGACCGGGGCTTTCACGCGGGCCTGGCTGCCGGAACTGGCTGACGTGCCCGATGCACTGTTGCAAGAGCCGTGGCGCTGGGAAGGGGCGGGGCGCTTGCGATACCCTGCGCCCATTGTGGATGTGAAACAGGCCGCAACTGAGGCGCGTGATCGCGTCTGGGCGGTGCGGCAGGGCGAAGGGTTCCGCGCGCAGGCGGCGAAAGTGGTGCGTAAACACGCCAGCCGCAAGGATGCCAAGGGGCGGTTCCGGCGTGATCCTGTGCGTCTGAAAAAGGATACAGGGCAGATGGGGTTTGATTTCTGATGGCGATGCGGCGCAAATCCGATCTGCCCGAAAAGACATGTGCCACCTGCGGGCGGCCTTTCACATGGCGCAAGAAATGGGCGAAAGTCTGGGACGAGGTGCGCTATTGTTCGGACCGCTGCCGTGGGATGCGGACCACCAAGAAGGCAGGCCCCACGCCGCCCGCGTCCTGATCCGAGGCTTTGGTCAGGTTTTCTGACCGCTTCTGTTGCCTATCGGAAACTTTGATCCTAATAAGCGACATGACCGAGGTATGCGGTGGGATGCCGCGCGAAAAGGAGCCGAGCCATGACAGATCGAGTCACAACACACGGGTTGCACGTGGATCGCCAGCTGTTCGATTTTGTCGAATCGCGGGCGCTGCCGGGAACTGGCGTGCCGTCCGAAACCTTCTGGTCAGGCTTCGGGGCCATACTGCGCGATCTGACGCCCAAGAACCGCGCCTTGCTGGACAAGCGCGCCGATTTGCAGGGCAAGATCGACGCATGGCATGTGGCGCGGCGCAACCAGTCGCATGATGCCACCGCCTATAGGGCCTTTCTGGAGGAGATCGGCTATCTTCTGCCGGAAGGGCCTGATTTCACCATCGAAACCGCCAATGTCGATCCCGAGATCGCCAGCATTCCCGGCCCGCAACTGGTGGTGCCAATTACCAATGCGCGGTTCGCGCTGAACGCCGCCAATGCCCGCTGGGGTAGCCTTTACGATGCGTTTTATGGCACCGATGCGATGGGCGGACCCGCGCCCAAAGGCAGCTATGATCGTGGTCATGGCGCAAGGGTTGTGGCCCGCGCACGGGTGTTTCTGGACGAGGCGTTTCCGGTGCAGGGCACCAGCCATGCCGACGCGCGGCGCTATCATGTGCAGGACGGCCAATTGCTGATCGACGATCACCCGCTGATGCAGCCTGCCAAGTTTGCAGGTTTCCGTGGTCATCCCAAGGCCCCCGATGCCGTGCTTTTGGTCAATAACGGCCTGCATGTGGAACTGGTGTTTGATCGCACCCATCCGATCGGTAGCCGCGATCAGGCGGGTCTTGCCGATGTGGTCATGGAATCCGCTGTCTCGGCGATCATGGATTGCGAGGATTCTGTTGCCTGTGTGGATGCCGAGGACAAGGTGCTGGCCTATGGCAACTGGCTGGGCCTGATGCAAGGAAATCTGGAGGAAACCTTCGAGAAGGGCGGCAAGCCGATGACGCGCCGCCTGTCGCCGGACCGCGTGTTCACGGCACCGGATGGCAGCACACTGACCCTTAAGGGGCGCGCACTGCTTTGGGTGCGCAATGTCGGCCATCTGATGACCAACCCTGCCATTCTGGATGACAGCGGCGCCGAGGTCTTTGAGGGGCTGATGGATGCCATGATGACGGTTCTGATCGCGATGCATGACCTGCAGCGCGAGGGCGGCAATTCCGCGCATGGGTCGGTCTATGTGGTCAAACCCAAGATGCATGGCCCCGAAGAGGTGGCCTTTGCCGACGAGATCTTCGCCCGTATCGAGGATGTGCTGGGCCTGCCCCGCAGCACCGTCAAGATAGGCGTGATGGACGAGGAGCGGCGCACCTCCGTCAACCTCAAGGAATGTATACGCGCTGCCAAAACCCGCGTTGCCTTTATCAATACAGGCTTTCTGGATCGCACCGGCGACGAAATCCACACCTCGATGGAGGCAGGCGCCTTCAGCCGTAAGGATTTCATCAAACGCAAGGGCTGGATCGGTGCCTACGAGAACCTGAATGTCGATGTCGGTCTGGAATGCGGGCTGTCCGGCAAGGCCCAGATCGGCAAGGGCATGTGGGCCATGCCCGACATGATGGCCGCGATGCTGGAGCAAAAGATCGACCACCCCAAGGCGGGTGCCAATTGTGCATGGGTGCCCAGCCCGACAGCGGCGACGCTGCATGCGCTGCACTATCACAAGGTGGATGTGTTCGCGGTGCAGAAACGTCTGGCAAAGGGTGGACGCCGCGCCCATGTCGAGGGTGTGCTGGAGATCCCGCTGGCCAGCTATCAGAAATGGTCCGACGCGCAGAAGGTCGCCGAGGTCGAGAACAATGCCCAAGGTATCCTTGGCTATGTGGTGCGCTGGATCGATCAGGGGGTCGGCTGCTCGAAAGTACCGGATATGAACGATGTGGGCCTGATGGAGGACCGCGCGACCTGTCGTATCTCGGCGCAGCATATCGCCAACTGGCTGCATCACAGTGTGGTCAGCCGCGATCAGGTGATGGAGGCGATGCAGAAAATGGCTGCTGTGGTGGACCGCCAGAACGCATCCGATCCGCTTTACCATCCTATGGCGCCAAGTTTTGACGGGATCGCGTTTCAGGCGGCCTGTGATCTGGTGTTCGAGGGGCGTGTGCAACCCTCTGGCTATACCGAACCGGTGCTGCACCGTCGGCGGTTGGAATTTAAAGCGGCGTAATATGCCCATCGAAAGGATGTCATGATGATTTCACTGGACCAGGCGCGTTTGATGATCGAGGTGGCCCGCAAAACGGGGCGCGACATGGGGTTAAAGCCGCTGGCGGTGGTTGTGCTGGATGCAGGCGGGCATCTGCTGGCCTTCGAACGCGAGGATGGTGCCAGCCCCGGCCGTTTCGAGATCGCGCGCGGCAAAGCCTATGGTGCTGTGATGCTGGGCATGCCCGGATCGGCGCTGATGGCGCGGGCCGAAGAGCAGGGCTATTTCATCGCGGCCGTGAACGGTGCGTTCGACGGTAAGGTTATTCCCGTCAAGGGCGGGGTGCTGGTGATGCAGGGCGATGTGGTCATGGGCGCAGTCGGCGTCACAGGTGACACCTCCGACAACGATGCGGCTGTCGCCTTGGCCGGGATCACAGCTGCGGGCTTTGCAGCGCAAGCCTGACCTGCCGCCGCGTCCGGAACCCTGTGTGGTGGCGTAAAAGCGCCGCAAATGAAGGCAAATGCAGCAGGCGGGGCAGAAATGCCCCGCTTTCGTATTCCATTGCCATGCGGAAAGCTATATCTTGGGATATAACAGGCGCGTAACACCATCAGGACTATCAGGCATGGCACGACCCGTTGTCGGCATTATCGGTAATCAACATCTGATCAACGACCAGTATCCGGCCCATGCGGGCGGTGCGATGAACTCCGAGGCTGTGGCCTGTGTTGCGGGCTGTATGCCGCTGTTGATTCCCGCCGATCCGCGCTTTGTTTCGGTCGATGAGTTGCTCGATACCTGCGACGGCTTTTTGCTGACAGGCGGGCGACCCAATGTGCATCCCAACGAATACGGCGAGGACGAGACCGAGGCGCATGGCGCATTCGACCGTGCCCGCGATGCGATTGCCCTGCCGCTGGTGGGTGCATGCGTGGAACGGGGCCAACCCTTCCTTGGCATCTGCCGCGGCTTTCAGGAAGTGAACGTGGCGATGGGGGGCAGCCTCTATCCCGAAATCCGCGATCTTCCCGGACGCATGAACCACCGCATGCCCCCCGATGGCACGCTGGAGGAAAAATTTGCGCTGCGCCATCCGGTGATATTCACCGAAGGCGGCGTGTTCCACCATCTGATGGGCGCGACCGAGGTGATGACCAATACGCTGCACGGGCAGGGGATTTGCCGCCCCGGCGCGCGAATCGTGATCGAAGGCTACGCCCCCGACGGCACACCCGAGGCGATCCATGTCAAGGATGCGCCCGGATTTACCCTGTCTGTTCAATGGCATCCCGAATGGGACGCGGCCAATGATCCGGTGTCGCGGCCCCTGTTCACGGCCTTTGGCGATGCGGTGCGCGCTTGGGCGGCACGGGGTGCAAAAGTCCTCAAATCCGCCTGATCCAGCTGCGCTTTGCGCCAGCGCAAGGCGGCTGGTTTTTGACGATGATATGCTGTGGCTTGTCTGAAAGCCGGAGATATCACCATGAACATCCTGATTGCCTATGCCACGTCCGAAGGACAAACCCGCAAAATTGCACGGTTTTGCGCCGATCACCTGATCACGCAGGGGCATAGCGTCGAGCTGTTGCCGCTTGTTGATGACACGGACGATGACGATCCTGTAGACATGTCCCGCTTTGATGCGGCCATTCTGGCGGGCTCGGTGCATGGTGGGCGATTGCAACCGCAGCTTTTACGCTTTGCAGCCCGACATGCGGCTGCGTTGACCGGCCGGAGCGGGTTGTTTCTGATGGTGTCGCTGGCCGCAGCTGGAAATGATCATGAAGAACGCGCAGATATTGCGCGGATTGCATCATAATTCGCACAAACCACCGGATGGACGCCAGCAGAAGTGGTGCATGTTGCGGGCGCTTTCCGTTTTGCGCAATACGACTTCTTCAAGGGGCTGGCCATGCGCTGGATCGCCCATAGCAAGGGCGAGGTGGTCGATCCGCACCAAGACAAGGAATATACCGACTGGGATGCCTTGGCGGGCGTGCTGGATCGGTGGCCCGCCCGATCTGCTTTGTGATCAGACACAGCTTAGAATATGGCTTTCATGTTTGCGCAGACAGATGCGCGCGGTGTTGCCATAGCCGTTGGGATCACTGCGCAGCGCCGGAAAACAGCGGAACAGGTCTTCGCGGCTGGCATCGGACAGGGCTTGCAGGCCGGTCTGGCCGGGATGGAAGCTTTCACTGGCGGCGCTTTCGGCAAAGATGATCTCGTGATGGTCGAACAGCAGATGCACATAGGTGACGCTGTCGCATTCGGTTTGCGTGATCGTGCTGCCATTGATCAGATGTTTGGCCGAAAGCAGCACCTCCGGCGTATCGAAATAATACGCTGCCATGGTCGAGCGGTGCAAAATCCTGTGCTGCGGCGAGACCGTCAGCGGCCTTATATTGCCAAATACACCTGTCTCGATGCGGATGGGGGCAAAATTTCCCTGCCCCATGACGGTGCGGCGTCCGGTCCAGCGCAGGGGTTGCAGGCCATTGTCGCGCGTCACCACTAGATCACCGGGGCAAAGATCCTCGACCCGGCGTGGACCCTTCGGTGTCAGGATATGCGTGCCAGCCGTGAAACAGATGATCACGCTTTCCATGTTCGAGAAGGTAACAACCGTACCATCGGCCAGAGTGGCGCTACCAGCCAGTGCGTTGGGGTCGGTATTGGTGTAGGTTATATCGTCCCAGTGGATCAATCCCGCAAAGTCGATCGTATCGCCGCCGGTTTCACCGCCTTCACCACCGTCAATGGTGATATTGCCGCCGCCAAGCGCTGTCGTATCCAGCAAAAAGGTATCATCGCCTGCGCCGCCGAAGACCGTATCACCCGAACCGACGAAAATAAGATCGTCGCCAGCGCCGCCCTCGATCAGATCGGCGCCGGTGCCGCCGATGATCGTGTCATTACCGTCACCGCCATACAGGAAATCATCCCCGCCGCGCCCGTCGATAAAGTCGTCGCCCGCGCCGCCGTAGAACTCGTTCGTCCAATCCTCGCCCTGACCGTCATAGCCCACAAGCGTGTCATTCCAGTCGGACCCGATGATCCCGTCGATGCCATCGGACAAGGTGTCATTGGCTGCATCGCCGCCCGATGCGGTATTAGTGGACAAATCAATCGACACACCCGCGCCAGAGGCGGAGTAGTCGACGAAATCCATCCCGGCCCCGCCAGAAATCAGGTCGGCCCCCGCGCCGCCGATGAACGTATCGTCGCCATTGCCGCCATAAAGTTCATTTGTGCCGGTGCCGCCGCTCAGAACGTCATTTCCGGCCCCGCCATAGACGATATCATTGCCCGCCCCACCGAACAGCTGGTCATTTCCCGTCTCACCGTACAGCGTGTCATTGCCGTCGCCGCCCGCCAGCGTGTCATCGCCCGCAACCTGCGGGATAGTGGTGAAATGCACGTCGGTGACCCAGATACCCTGTGTGCCGCCCAGACCGTTGCTATAGGAAATTGTAATCTGGCTGACCGGGCCTGCAATCTCGATCAGGGCCGATCCATTTGCATCATTCGGGTTATCTGCACTGTCGTTGGCGGTGATTGTATTGCCGCTGACAGTGTCGCCCGCGCCGGGGGTAATTGTCACACTGACCGGATTGCCGTTCACGTCAAAAGCGTTGACCGTCACGATATCGCGGTGGTTGCCACTGCCCCAGTCGATGTCATTGATGCGGAAGCGGACATTTCCGACCTGATCGGACATGCCGCTGCCTGCGTCGGCCGCGAAATTGATCGTGGTTGTCGATGTGGCTGCATCGCCGTTGCCGAACAGCAACAGGCTTGAGCCTGTATCGAACGGCTCTCCAGGCGCGACATACATTGTCTCGCCGTTTTCAACCTCGTATGTCGGATTGTTGTTGCCGTTATTCGTGAAGTTGACCGAGACTTTCATCGTCCCTGTGTCTTGCGTGAATCCGGCGGCAAGATTGGTGGCGTCCGGGCCAACTGCCGTCCAGTCCAGCACCTCGTTTTGCGCCGCGACCGGGGCAGCGCCTGTGTCACCATAGATTACGTCATCTCCGGCGCCGCCATCTATGCTGTCATTGCCGCCGCCGCCGTAGACAGTGTCATTGCCGCCGCCCGACAGCACGGTGTCGTCTCCGGCCCCTGCGCGGATGACATCTGCCCCCGCACCCGGACTGTCGCCGCCTGCATCCACGTAACTGCTGTCAATCAGGTCGTCGCCGTCGCCGCCTTTGACAACCTGATCTGCTACTTCGAACTCTGGTGCAGTGACAACGGTAGCTGACGAGACCGAATACGGGGTGCTGCTGGGAACGAAATAGACAAAGCCGTCCGTCGCCAGATAATAGGTGCCGGTCCCCGTCTGTGTGGTGTTGGAAAAAGACGACCAGTACAGACGACCCGTCCAGGTCCATGTTCCGGTTCCGATAACCGAGGCCGTTGTGAAATTGATCGCTGAGCCGCCAATCGCATCGCCATTGTCCAGTGTCGAATCGCCAAGAGAAACTCTGTAACCAGTAGGCATGGGCTGTACTCCGCAGTATTCTGACCTGATCCATTGTCGGGATGGCAGGGTTGTGTCAGGAGCGGATACAATTGCGTGGCGGCTAAATTTTGCGTGATCTATGTCAAAATCCGGGCACCTACGGTTTTAAACAGGAAAAACCCGCCACGATGATGGCGGGTTTTTATTTTTATTTTTATTAGATAAATCAGAAGTTTATCTCAAGAGTGGAAATACATCCAGAAGAGGTAGGCTGCGGGCGCGGGTGCCTGTCAGATCAAACAGCGCATTGGCCAAGGCTGGCATGGCCGGAGGTGTCCCCGGCTCTCCTACACCCGACATATGCTTGTTTGTTTCCAGTATCCGCGTCTCGATCAAAGGAGAGTTGTGCAGCCGCAGCCCGTCATAATCGGGGAAGTTGCCCTGTTCCACGGCCCCGTGCGCAAAGGTGATCCGGCCAAAGGCCGCGGCGGACAGGCCAAAGATCATGCCGCCCTCAAGCTGGGCGCGGATATTGCCGGGGTCCAGCGCCAGCCCTACATCGGCCGCGATCCATGCGCGGTTGATGCGGATCGTGCCGTTCTCGTCGATCACCTCGACGACCTGCGCCACGGGACAGCCGAAACTGTAGGTAAAGCCCACGCCGCGCCCGATCCCGTCGGGTGTCTGGCCGGTCCAGTTCGACATCTCGCGCACCGCCTCCAGCGTGCCGGCAGATGGCGCGTGTTCATCGCGCATCATCGACAGGCGGAATTCCAGCGGGTCGGCCCCTGCGGCATGGGCAAGCTCGTCAATGAACGTGTCATGAAAGAACCCGTTGAAGGAATTGCCCACAGCGCGCCAGAAGCCCACGGGGATGTCCATCTCGGCCAGATAACCGCGGATGCGGTGATTGGGGATGGCATAGGGCTGATCGAACGCCCCCTCGACATGGCCCTTGTCCGGCCCCGGAGGGGCCATGCCCGCCAGACGCTGGCCCGCCTGCCGCGTCGTGGATTGTGCCGCGATCTGCCCGTCCAACAGCACCGCGCGCCCGTCCTGCACAGCGCCGCGGAACCGCGCAATGGCACCGGGGCGGTAGAAATCATGGCGCATGTCTTCCTCGCGCGACCATGTCAGTTGCACAGGCGTGCCGGGAAGGGCAGCAGCCAGACGCGCGGCATAGACCGCATAATCGCTTTCGCCGCGCCGACCGAACCCGCCACCCATCAAGGTGGTGTGCACAGTGACCTGATCGGACGAAAGGCCCGTTGCGTCAGCGCATTTGCCCTGAATGATGACGGGCGCCTGATTGCCGCACCAGATGGTCAGGCCATCTGCTGTCATATGGGCGGTCGCGTTCATCGGCTCCATCGTGGCATGGGCCAGATAGGGCAGACGGTATTCGGCTGTCACCTCGGTCGCCCCCAACGGGATCTCCTCGGGGGTGCCGTCGTTGCGCATGGTCGAATTGGGCTTGCCGTCAAACGCAGCGGCGATCACGGCAAAGGCGTCTTCGGTCGTGGCCGGATTGGTAGTTGCGGCCCAGTCGATCACGACAGCCTCGGCTGCCTGCATGGCAATCCATGTATTGTTTGCCACCACTGCGATACCATCGCCCAGATCGACAACACGCTCAACCCCGGGCATCGCCATGGCGGGGGCCGGATCAAAGCCGCGCATGCCCGCGCCCAAGGCGGGATTGCGGCGCAGGGCTGCGAATTTCATCCCCTCCAGCCGCACATCTATGCCGAAGGTGGCCGTCCCCGTGACCTTGGCGGGAATATCAAGACGCGGCATGGCCTTGCCCAGATATTTCCACTCTGACGCGGGGCGCAGGATGATATCCTGCGGCGGATCGATCCGTGCTGCATCCGCTGCCAGTTCGACATAGGACAGTCTTGTGCCGTCGGGCGCGATGACATGGCCGTTTTCCGTCGTCAGATCGCGGCGTGCCAGACCAAGACGCTGCGCTGCCGCCTCTTTCAGGGTTTCGCGGGCAGTGGCCCCGGCCTGTCGCATCTTGTCAAAGGCGTCCACGGTCGAGGTGGAGCCACCCGTCACCTGCAATGACATCATCTTGGGCAGGACCGAAAGCGCCTGTTTCAGGCTGTGCTGCCTGTTGCTGATCGCGTAATCCTTGAAGGGCAGGCCCGCACCCATCAGCGCACCGTTGTAATAGGCCTGTGCGGGTGGGCCGTGCAGGGTGGTGATATCCTCCCATGCCACGTCCAACTCCTCGGCCACCATAGCGGCAAGCGTCGAATGGATGCCCTGTCCCATCTCGGCGCGCGGGGTGATGATCGTCACGCCTTCGGCGTTGATCAGCACGAACGGGTTCAGCGCCGCGCCCTGATCCGGGTTCAGCGGGTTGGGCGGTGTCTGGCGCGCCTTGGCAACACCAAAGGCCACTCCGCCCAGAATGGCGACCGACCCGATCAGAAAAGAACGGCGCGCGATTTTACCGATGCTGGCCATGGATCATGCCTCCTTCAGGTTGCGGGCCGCGTCATGGATCGCGGCACGGATACGGGGATAGGTGCCACAGCGGCACAGATTGCCCTGCATCGCATCGTCTATATCGGCATCCGTTGGCTCGGGCGTCTCGGCCAGCAGGCCGGCGGCCTGCATGATCTGGCCGGACTGGCAATAGCCGCATTGCGCCACCTGATGCGTGACCCACGCTTGTTGCAGCGCATGCATCGCATCCGGCGTACCCAGCCCCTCGATCGTGGTCACCTCGCCCCAGACATCGCCAAGCGCCACCTGACACGACCGAACAGCCTGCCCGTCGATCTGTACGGTGCAGGCCCCGCAGGCCGCCACGCCGCAGCCGAATTTCGTGCCGGTCAGCCCGATTGCATCGCGCAGCACCCACAGCAGCGGTACCTCGGGGGGCAGATCGATGCTGTGGTCGGTTCCGTTGATGGTCAGGCTGGTGGACATGGCGTAAACTCCCGGCTGGAAAATGGTAACTTCTCGATCTTCTGACAAAGTGATCGAATATTGTCATTTTGTCAATCTGGCAAATTGACGAAATTGATCTGTTCTGTCACATAGTCATCATGCAAGCACAGCCCGACACAGATACATCCCAGGACCCGCGCCGCTTGGCGATCCTGAAAGCCGCATTCGAGGCGTTTTGCAGCTATGGTTTCCGCCGCACCGCAATGGAGGACATAGCGAAAGGTGCCGGAATGTCACGCGCCGCGCTTTATCTGCATTACCGCAACAAGGACGACATATTTCGTTCGCTGGCCCAGTTCTACTATGATGACGCGGTTGCAAAGGTGCAGGCCGTTCTTGACCGTGATCTGCCCCTACATGACGCACTCGCACAGGCGTTCGAGGCACAAACCGGCCAGATTTTCGAAGCGCTGCTCTCCTCGCCCCATGGGGATGAGCTGCTTGATACCAAATACGCCTCAAGTGCCGATATCGCACAAGCAGGCGAGGCGCGGCTGGTCTCGGTCTATGCCGAATGGTTCACAAAAGCTGCCGCTGCGGGCCGCGTCACGCTGGATGTGGCTGATGGCGACGCTCAGGCCTTGGCCGCCACGATGATGGCGGCGCTGCACGGTTTGAAAGACCCCATGCCCAGTCCTGCCGCCTATCGCACCGCCGCGGCCCTGCTGGCACGGGTCTATGCCCGCGCGCTCCGGCCGGACTGATCTGCACATCTGCTGCTTCTTCTTGCCTTAAATATCCAAAGAGCAGCGCAGCCGCAGGCGGGCGGTCACAGGTCGGTGCGCAGGTGCCAAAGCTCGGGGAACAGCTCCACCTCAAGCATCCGTTTGAGATAGGACACACCGCCCGTCCCGCCGGTGCCGCGTTTGAAACCGATCACGCGTTCCACCGTGGTGACATGGTTGAACCGCCAACGGCGGAAATAATCTTCGAAATCCATCAGCTTTTCGGCCAGCTCATAAAGTTCCCAATGCGTCTGCGGTGCGCGGTAGACCTGAATCCACGCCTCTTTGACCTCATCCGAGGGTGTGTAGCTTTGGCCGACATCGCGCATCAGGACCGCATCCGGCAGCGGAATGGTCTTGGCCAGCACATCCAGCGCCACATCGTAAAGCGAAGGCTGCGCCAGTTCCTCCTCCAGCAGCGCCACTATCTCGGGGCGGTGGGCATGCGGGCGCAGCATGGCGTGGTTGCGGTTGCCCAGCATGAATTCGATCTGGCGGTATTGATGCGATTGGAACCCCGAGGATTGCCCCAGCGCATCGCGGAAGGCGGTGTAATCGCTGGGGGTCATTGTGCGCAGCACGTCCCATGCGTTGTTAAGTTGCTCGAAAATACGCGCCACGCGGGCCAGCATCTTGAAGGCGGGGCGCAACTGTCCCGTTTTCAGGGCCTCCCGCGCCGCCGAAATCTCGTGGATCGCCAGACGCATCCATAATTCTGAGGTCTGGTGCTGGATGATGAACAGCATCTCGTCATGGGTGTCGGTCCATGTTCTCTGGGCGTTCAGGATCAGGTCCAGTGACAGGTAGTCGCCATAGGACATGCGCCCGTCAAAGGACATCTGCGCGCCCTCACCGGCGGGATCATAGGGTGTTGTGGTCATGGTGGCCTCATGTTCTGCTTTGCTGCGTGGCAAGTGTCGTCATGGATATTTGACGCAAGAAGAAACAAGAGGGCGTGGTCAGCCGTTGAGCGCTGCGCAACAGGCCAACCGCCGCCAGAGAGCGGCCCAGCCCGAAGGGCGGCAGAGCGGCAGGCGGTCGGTGACGGGGCAGGAGCGCATATGCTGTTCCCGGATCAGGTGACGCGGGCGCGGGTTTTATAGTCCGGCTGGTCCCAGAGGCGGTTGTTCATCACATCGGAGATGATGCTGATGGCGTTGTACACATCGTTTGCGTCGATGAACAAGGGTGTGAAGCCGAAACGCATGATGTCGGGGGCGCGGAAATCGCCGACCACACCGCGTGCGATCAGCGCCTGAATTGCGGCATAGCCATTGTCGAACCGGAACGAGACCTGACTGCCGCGCCGCTGTGCATCGCGCGGGCTGGCGAGGGTGAGCATGGGGCAGGCGGCCTCGACCCCGTTGAGGAACTGCTCGGACAGCGCGATGGAGGCGCGGCGGATATCCTGCATCGTGGTCATGTCCCAGATATCAAGCGCCGCTTCCAGTGCAGCCAGAGCCAGAACCGGCGGGGTGCCGACGCGCATCCGCTCGATCCCGGCGCCGGGGTGGTAGGAGGTGTCAAAGGCAAAGGGCGCTGCGTGACCCAGCCAACCCGACAAGGCGGGGCGAGCGGTGTCGGCATGGCGGGGGGCGACATAGATGAAGGCCGGCGCGCCCGGTCCCCCATTGATGTATTTATAGGTGCAGCCCACGGCGAAATCCGCCTTGCATCCTGCCAGATCAACGGGCAAAGCGCCCGCGCTATGGGCCAGATCCCAGATCGTCAGCGCACCGGCGGCATGGGCGCGTGCGGTCAGATCGGCCATGTCATGCTTGCGCCCCGTGCGGTAATCCACCTCGGTGATCAGGGTCACGGCGACCTCGTCGGTGATATTGGCTGCAACATCTTCGGGGGCCACGACACGCAGCTCGTGCCCGCGCCCCAGCGAGGCGATCAACCCTTCGGCCATATAGAGATCCGAGGGAAAGTTGCCGCTGTCGGACAGGATCACACGGCGGTCAGGGCGCATCTCGAGCGCCGATGCCAGCGCCTGATAGACTTTGACCGACAATGTGTCGCCCATCACGACATGACCCGGTTCCGCACCGATCAAGCGCGCAATCCGGTCACCGACGCGGGTGGGCTGCTCCATCCAGCCGGCCTTGTTCCAGCCGGTGATCAGCATCTGCCCCCATTCATCCGCGATCATACGGCTGACGCGATCAGCAGCGGTACGTGGCAGGGGCCCCAGCGAATTGCCGTCCAGATAGACCATGCCCGCAGGCAGGTGAAACATGGCCTTTGTTGCTGCAAAGTCGGTCATGTGCGGCCTCATAGATATTTTAGACTTAAAGTATTGTTACCGGATAGGCTGCAGCCTCTTGTTTGTCCAGTCCAAAAGCCTGATTGCAGCAGGTCTGCGGGTCGTGTGGCAGTGATTTCCTGCGCGGCGTTTACATCAATTGTTTTGCATCATCCGGCCAATGGCT
>Ga0163215_100640_pt1 | contig 47247 bp, 45 predicted proteins | sample SynspAceP_FD_185934 | JGI IMG/M metagenome (GOLD analysis project Ga0163215, IMG submission 185934) | Saline lake microbial communities from Ace Lake in Antarctica - Synechococcus sp. Ace-P (Hybrid Assembly) | ecosystem: Environmental > Aquatic > Non-marine Saline and Alkaline > Saline | place...
ATATGAATCTATAAAATATATAAGTAACTGTTTTACAGGGATTTTAACTATTTTTTAATTTATAAAGAACCAATAATCGGACGCCTTCTAAGCAGGCGGTCCTAGGTTCGAATCCTAGTGCCATCACTTGAAAATCAAAAGGTTACACGTTATTTTCGTGTAACCTTTTTTCGTTGTGCAGAAAATTTGCAGAAAATGAAACGTTTTTAAGGGTTTGTTAACGCGTTAATTTTTAACCCTTAATACATAACAAATGGAGAATTCAAAATCAAAAAAGCAGTTAAACAGCAAAGCCAGCATTCAAAAAATGCGCCAACAGGTAAACCTTATGCGCACATTAGTAAGCCCTACAGGATTTATAAAGCTATATTTTAAAGAATTGGGGTCAAAAGAAAATGAAAAACCGAAATACAGTAATACTGAAGAATGTTTTAACCAAGTCAATAAAAAACACTTCGAATTGTTCAAAGTATATAAATACCGTAATTACAACAGCTTTAAAATAGCTTATGAATTATATATAACACCCTTTAACGAACCTTTGGCAGTAACTTAGTAATTCCATTCCTGAATTGAAGAAACCGCCCTATAAAGGCGGTTTTTATACTTCTAACTAAAAAATGAATGATGTTAAACTCTTTAATGGTAAAAACAAGGTATAAGTATCTTCTTTGCTTTTGCTATCAGAAATGACAGTTGATATTAGTTTTGTTTTGTCAGAATCATATACTTTGCCTGAAAATTTCAAATTGAATTCACTCAAAACAGTTTCAGCTTCATCAGCTTGCAAATACCAACCCTCTGGTAATTCTATCAAAACGATATCCGGGTAATTTTCCCAGAACGATAAACAATTTATTTTATCAATATTCATAAGCTTATCTTTTACCCCCCCCTCTAAAAATTTGAAAGAGTATAATTGTAGTTAGATGGTGATGTACAGAACCAAATACCCATAGTGTTTAAACCCCATATACCCCCTTTACGATTTACTTTTCCTCTTTATAACCGTGTGATTCTTTACCACTTTTTCTATTGTGGCATGAATGACAAAGAGCCTGAAGATTGCCTTCGTCGAATTTTGTACCACCGTCTTTAATCCTTATAATATGGTCAGCAACATCGGATTGCCTTACAATACCTTTTGATTGACATTTGACACAAAAAGGATTTTTATCTCTAAACGTTCTTGAAAATTCTCGCCAAGATCTACTATTATAAAACTTTTGATGTGATACCACGCTCTTAAATGGAACTCTTTTAGGTTGCCACGGTCTTTGTTTTCTTTTTGGTTTGTCAGGCATAATTTTAATATTTAAATGATTACTAATTATTTTCTAAATACTTTTTTAACTCGTTCAACCTATTCAAATAAGGTTGATATATTTCTTTACCGTTGTGAAGCTTTACTATACTTAAATGACTTTCTATAAACTTTTGAATATCAGTGATAAGCCCGGAACAATCAATCTTAATATGTTCTTCTGGTAGTGCAACCTCTTTAAAGAAATCTTCTAATTCATCAATAGCCCAGACAGTTACTTTTTTTGGGTTCTTATCTTGCTGAAGTTCATCAAAGAAAGTATCATTAACCTCATCTTCATTGTTTACCCTTTGGTCTACTTCTAATGAATAATAATCTTCTTTTGAAGGTGTTGGGTTTTGTCCGCATTCTTTGCGCCCTATGGACTTTATAGGTTTACTAGTTAGATAGTCTGCCATATCATAACCCTGTTTCAATTGTTCTGGGGTTGCTCTAGTTTCAATTAAGTCTGATACCGTGAAGGTTGCAATATCCTTTAGGGTCTTAGCCTTATCGTTCCAAATATTAAATGCCCCAGCATCTGGGTAAAGCATTACTTTTCTACCTTTTAAACATTGTAATCTTTTAGCACTTAAATTGTTGAGGTTACCAGAAGCCAGCCAATTTATATTCGGCATATGCCCAGCACATAACATTGCAGTCTTTTCACTTTCAACAATTGCAATTTGTTTATCTGGGTACATACTCAAAAGATGTTCACCAAATAGGCATTGGTTAAGGTTGTAATCTTTATACTTTAAAATCTTATGAATCCAATTGATATGCGGAAAAGGTTCTTTTACCCTTTTGCCAGTACTAGAATTGTAAAGCATTACTTTACCCGTTCTTATACGCCCTTCTATATCAATCTGCCAAAATACATTTGCCCCCTTCCAATGTTTAGAAGTTCCCAAATAGTATAGCCCAGCAACTTCTTCAGCAATTTTTTTACCTAATCTCTCTATTAAAAATTGTGCAAAATGATTTTGGTCATAAGCCTTTAAAGTCTTTTCCAATATATTAAACTGTATCAATGAAATAGGTTTTTGCTTTTGAGGTTTAACTACCTTATTAGACACCTTTAGCTTATTGCTCTTATTATCTGGGTTCAGTTCTTCATTATCTTGAAAAAACTGTTTTGGGGTGTAGTGATATCCACAATTTACCGCCCTATTACATAACCCTACAAGGTTAGAAAGTGATTGCCCCGTTTGCTGGTCAATGTATAGCGTAAACTGTTTACCCTTTTGACACTGGGGGCAATTATGCCTTGTAGCATTACCTTTGTACGGTTCTAATATATATCTGAAATCATTGTTCATTTGTCCGTGTAAGTCCATGAGCGTGGACAATATTTATCGGTTATAACTTATTGTTTTTCAATTGATTACATTCTTAAATCTTTGATAAGTCCATTGTCCATGAGTTTTATATTTAAAAGCTTAGCCTTAAACTTTACTTAGTTCGTGGACTATGGACTTAGCAAAAAAATAAACTTTTAAAATATTGTTTATCAATCACTTATACCCTTTTTATTTTGTCCATGAGGGCGGACTTACGGTGGACTTATCAAATAAGATTAAGAGTTGAACTGTTATCGTTGTCATCTTTATTGATAGCCCTGTTTCGCCCTTTTTCATGAGTTATATCTTTTGTAACATCACTGACCCAACTTTTAGAAACTTCTAATTTTTCAGCAATAGCGTAAATAGTATGACCTTCTTCTTTCATTTGCCTAGCCAACACCTTTTTATCTTCAAAAGAGTTATCCCGGTTCATTAGTAAATCAAATTCGTTATTGTAGTACTGAAATTGAAACATCAAAAAATTACTGGGTTTTGCTATTTGACAAACAGCTACATTATTTGAATCGAAAATGAATTCTGTATTTCTAGCCTTAATCTGCTTTAGATACCTACCTCCTTTTTCCGCTTTACATTCGCCAATTGCAAAAGATGAATCACAAAAGTTTATTAGCATCTTAGAACCTTGTAAATCGTTTTTAGTAATTGGTTTGTGCTGGTCTCTTTTAGGGGTATGTGCCAGAGCGAGAATTGAAAGGTTGTATTTTGTTTTAAGCTTTTTCAATTGCTTCATTAATGGTAAAGCATCTTTAGCCTTTTCGGTTTCACTAGACAAATAGGTAATATTATCTACTATCAGAATTTTAACCTGTTCTTCACTTAACATAGCATCTAATGAAGCGTGAAGAAACTCTTCAAATTTGCCGTTAGTTTCTTCAGTATCTGAATCTATTTCAGCCCTTAGAAAATTATCAATGAATTGATAGTGATTTTTATAATTTACAGAATATCTAACCTCAAATTGTTTGTCTGAAAGTTCAAAATCCAAATAAAGAATCTTTTGCCTTTCAGCTTCCATTTTGAATCCTTGAATAGGTTGCCCCAGAGCAATACTATTGCCTATCTGTACCGCCAAAATACTTTTGCCTACGTTTGTATCAGCAAATAGAATACATAGTTCCCCTTCGTGCCAAAACTCACTAAACAACATCTTAGGCGTCGGGCGGTTCTTAGCTTCATCAATCCATTGCGAAGCCTTTTTAACTACAAAAAGCCCCTTTTTAGATTTTGCCTTTTCAGCATCTGCCTTTAATTGTGCAGTTACTTCAGCCGTAGTAAGTCCTTTACTGGTCTTTGCCCCTTTTTTTAAAATTTCATTATTGAATTTCGGGTTCATTTTTTACCTTTTTCAACATTTGAAAAATCGGTATCTTTACCCTGTTCTTTACTGGGGGTGTTAAGAGGTTCTTTATTTCTTTGCCCCTTTTTTTGTTCGCTTAAAGTTTGGTTAACACTTTCTGCAAGCTGCTCCCTGGTCTTATGGTTTCCGTTTTTTATCCATTCTAGCAACTCACTTTTAAAGAAATAAAGCTTTTTGCCTTGCTTATGATATGGTATACGACGTTCGTGTACCAAATTATAAATAGTTCCAGAAGTAGAATCTAAGATTTTTGCAGCCCCTTTGACATTGGTAATGTCATCTTCTGGGCTTATATCCCTAGAATTAGGGTTGAGGTTGTTAATTGATTGCTGAATATTATCCAGCCTTTGAAATATTAAGTTAAAAGGATTTTCTAACATCACACTATATTTAAATTATTATAGTGCAAATAACTTATCTGAAACAGACCTAATACAAGCCTTTAGGTCTTGAGTAGGTCTATTTTATTAGCAATTGCTTCATTTTCATAAGGTCTTTTCTTTGGTTTGCTGGGTGAAAATGAGTCTGTTAAACTATGATAGTTACAAAATCTAAAGTTGTTATCACTATCCAACCAATTGAAATATTTTACCAACCAATTTTTGGTGTTTTCCCTAGTAGTTTGAATAAATCCATTTTGATGTAATCTGTAAAAAATATCTGCTAATTGATTTTGTTTATATTGGAAATTAATACGCCCTAAAATTGATTTTCCTTCTAATAATAGATTTAAATCAGAATGTTGATCTATAGGAATGTAATTTTTAAGAAAATCAAATAGAGTGTCAATAACAGAAGAATCAAAGATTATTTCTTTAAATTCTGGTTCAGGTTCTTCAATTTTATAAAAGCCTTTTTCCGGCAACCAATTCCAGCCTAAAAGATTTAAAATATTTATTGCTTCATTCGTTGTAGATATTTTATATACTAATTCATTAGTAGATATATTCTTTAAAAGTTCTTGAGAAGCCAACTTATAATTATTGATAACCTCATCTTTACAATATTGCAATAATTCACTTTTTTGATACTCATTTAAAGTATCAATAAAAGAAGGGTGTTGAACTATTTTATTGAACCATGACCGCAAAAGACTTTTAGAATATATTTCACTCATAACCTCATCAATTAAAATTCAATAAACTTTCACTTAATTTCTTCTTTACGTCGGTTGTAAAGCCAGCAAAATAATTCTGGGTAGTCTTTATATTCTTATGCCCTAAACTTTCTTGAACCAGTTCCATACTTGCACCACCGTGATTAATTGCAAAGGTTGCAAAGCTATGTCTAGCCCAATAGCTGGAAATATCAGAGGGTAAACCATTTGCAATAGCCAACTTCTTAATATGTTGACCTACAAAACGATTAAAATTTTTAATTTTATTAGACTGCTCTAAAGGTGTATCAGTCTTAAAAAGAATAGGAAAAATATAATTTTCTTTTTTGTTCTTTCTTATGCCATATTCTTTAATGACCTTCATTGCAAATGGTGGTAAAACTACCTTTATCTCATCTTTAGCGGTACTTTGTTCTGTTCTGGTCTTAGCCCTTTCAAAACTTATTTCATTGCCGTTTAAACTATTATATGTTAACAAAGCAATATCTTTTAAGTTCATTCCATTAGCTAAATAACTAAAGAACCAAAATGCTTTTGCCCTTTTCTGATATTCGTTTTCTGGTTCAGCTTCAAATAAGATTTTTAATTGTTCTTTGGTAAGTGCCTTCTTCTTTTTGTACCCAGAAGGTATTTGAAATTTCTTTGCCGTTTTTTTACCAAAAGGATAAAGCGATTTTTTAACCCCAGAATTTGGGTCGTTAATTGCTTGATTAAATATTGTTCGTAAAGGTCTTAGATATATGCCTATTGTCGCATTAGTACGCCCTAATTCTGAATAGTAATTTTTAAAGCCCTCTAAAAATTTAGTATTAACTGTTTCAAAAGATATTTCGGTTGTTGGTTTGCCTTTATGCTCTAAATACGTTTTAAGCCTTAACAGTGAAAGACGGTAAACTTCAGCCGTTCTAACTTTTTTATTAACTTCTAATTGCTTTACATAATCTTCATAGTAGTTACATACGTCTAATTTTGACGATTTATTGTAATACCTTCTTTCAAAAGCATCAAAAGAAAATTCTGGTAAGTCTTTAAGTATAGTATTTGCTTTACTTTTTAAAACATGAAGTATTTCTACTATTTCGCCTTTTCGCTCTTTAGACACCTTCTTTTCCCCTTTATTTATCTGCAGCTTTACAGCTTGATTATATTCAGCTTCAGTAAAATAGTAGCCAGTCCTAAATAATTTTTCTTTGGTACTAGGTGGGTGGTATAGCCTTAATTTTATAGGAAAAGTATTTTTACCCTTCTTTCTTCTACTATCAAAATAAAATGAAAGTGTATATTCTTTACTCATTACTTTTTGTTTGATTTACCAAAAATACAAAGTGTGCAGAAAATTTGCAGAAAATTTGCAGAAAATGTGCAGAAAAATAATGAAGTTTTGTGAATTTAAATTAAATACTATATTTGTAAAATATTGCAATACAGTTGTTTAATGTATTGTAGTTAACCCTAGTGAAGATAAAACGTATAACTTCTAAGCAGGCGGTCCTAGGTTCGAATCCTAGTGCCATCACTTCAAAGCCCCTTTTAGGGGCTTTTTTGTTTTAAGCACTTACTATCTTCTTTAATTCTTATTTGCATTTTCCCATTCATTATTTGATAGACCCTGTAAACACAACCACTAGCAACAATATTTCTATTGTTAGAATTTCATTTTTTTTGTCAATCAAGAATAATAAAATTGGAGATGTACACATTAACTCATGAGTCTACTGCAACTAATACCGTAAAGGGCGCTGAAATGGAAGAGCTATTAGAAAAAGCTCGTTCTAACAATCAAAATGATGATATTACCGGGTATCTCATTTATTATAAAGGCCGATTTCTTCAATTGTTGGAAGGCGATAAAAGAAAAATTGAGGCACTCTATATAAAGATTAAAAAAGACGAGCGTCATAACTACATTACGCTTTCTCTGAGGATGAAATTAGTAAGCGGACATTTCCTAACTGGGACATGGCCTATTAACGAGAACCACGACACCAAATATGAATTTGAACAATTTAGAAGAAATTTAATTATGTTGTCTGACCTCGTAGAGCCTACCAGCGAAACGGCTAAACAATTTTGGAAGAAAATCAAAAACCTTATTTCAGCTCCTCCACTATAAGTTTCGTTAGCCTTATTTCTTAAAAAATTAAAGTGTGCTCATCTAGAACAAATATCTTGAGAGTGTCTGAGACAATAAAAATTCAAAGTATATCAAATAATTCATATGCGGCACTAACGTAAACTTTTAAATTATTACGGTTTTATACTATACGAGGCTTAATAACTGTTTATGTAATACACCAAATGATTATACAATTAGGTTTTGAGTTATATTTTTAGTGAATAGCATTAATGGTTGGGTATCCTAGTTTTTAATTTGCAGTTATGTTTTACTATAACTTTTTAATTCATAATACGTTGTTTAAAAGTTTAATTGATTGACTTAAAATGAGCAAAGCTATACTAAATGTCTATCTAGCAGATGATGATAGTGATGACAGGACTTTTTTTTCTGATGCATTACGAGAGATTCCAATACCGTCTAAAATTTTTGAATTTAACCATGGGGTTGATTTAATGGCCGATTTAATATCGGAAACAATCGATAAACCAAATGTTATATTTTTAGATTTAAAAATGCCTATGATGGACGGATTTGAATGTCTTTCTGACATTAGAGACCTTGCCAAATATGCCAAAACACCAGTAATCATATATTCTACTTCATATCACCCTAAAGAAATTGATAGATTAAAAGAAATGGGTGCGTCGCTATACCTACAAAAGCCATCATCATACAATCAACTGAAGACACTACTTCATAAATGTCTTCGCTATGTCAATAGTTCAGAAGGAATAAAAGTAGAACCTGAATTTGTTATCTCTATCTAAATAACTACAACTAATTACTAACCTTCTATTACTATCAGCTATAGAAAACCACCAATTCGTTTTTCTTATATTTTTTTTAATTGAAGCTTCCTTGATTAAAGATACCATCAATTCGTTTTTGCAACTAAATCAACTGTTTGATCAAAGCATATAAAAACCATAGTCCTTATCAGAAAGGATAGGCAATTATCTATATTTTGAAAGAACGATACCCCTTTTTAGTTATTATACCAAACTTTTATAAATAAGAAAAGCCAGCTATCGCTGGCTTTTTCTCTAACTTAATATTTGTATTTATGCAGAAATTGATACTTTTCTAATGTTCATTAGATATGTTTTAGGAGTACACTTATATTTATTTCTAAAAATCTTTGAGAAATAGCTTCTACTTGTAAACCCAATAGAATAAACTATCTCAGAAATATTCATGTCTGACGTTTGAATTAATTCTTCAGCTAATATAAGACGTTCATTTCTTATGAAATTGGTTACCGTAGTGCCTTCCATAACTTTAAACCCTTCTTGAAGTTTTGTTGGCGAAAGACCATATTCTTTGCTTAAACCTGTAACGGTATATGGAAATTCAGGTTTTCTCTTGATTGCATTTACTGCCTCCTCTATTCTTAAAAGCTCTTTCTTGGTCAACAACGTACTTACTTGCCCATCGCTTTCAATATCTTGCTTACAGTGAAGAATTTCAAGAGCTAAAGTGAAATTTACTATACCTTCAATTAACAATTTTCTAACCAATCCTTTTTGAGTTATGGCACGAATTTGTAATAACTGCTCCTTAATTTTTAGGTTGAAAGTTCCAATATGAGCACTATCATCTTCATTTAAGAACGATGCAAACAGTTGATCATACAATTCAGAACCATCATTATTTTTCATGGAATGCTCACCGTCTTGTGTTACCTTAATTACGGACAAGTTAGATTTTGTTCCCTGTCTTAATTTAATGTTGATAATCTCATTAGAACCACCAACTACCACTGTTTGTAAAGCCTCTACTTTAGAAGTTTCTGCACCCTTAGTAAAATTGAAATTACCTTCTAAACAATAGATAAAGTACAAACTACGGTTTTCGTCTAATTTCAAATCGAAATTAAAATCTTCAACCAGGTCCAAATCATATTCAGAATAAGATATCCCAGAATTTAAAGAAACTGTTTGAATTCTACCTGTTCCTTTTTCATTATCATATTGTAATATACGGTCACCTTCAAAACTCGAAATGCTACCGCCTAAAATAGTATTAAAATAACTTAATTGATTATGAACTACTTGCATGATATATTGTTTAGTGTGTTATTGAATAATTTATTTACCGAGCTTTTGAAGCTGTCAACAAAACCAATTGCACCTTGATGATTATTTGTAGAATTACTGTTATAAGTTTTCGCTCTTACAGTACCAACTCTAGCGAATTGAAGATTTTTCATAAAGACTGATTTTTTGTTGATACAAATATCTACCCTATGATCTATTAATATGTTACATCATTTTTAAAACATGTTACACAATTTTAAGAACTACCAGGAAATATAGCTCTAAACGATAAGTTGGTTATAGTAATGCTGGCAAATATATAGTAAACTCGGCGCCTTTATCTAATTCGCCTTTTGCCTGTATTATTCCATTATGTGACTGTACAATCTTTTTACAAATTGATAATCCTAAGCCTGTACCTGAGAATTCATTTTTTCCATGTAGCCTTTGAAAGATTTCAAATATTTTCTCCTCATACTTTTTCTCGAAGCCTATACCATTATCTATAAATTGTAATTTAACGTAACTACCTCCAAAAGATAAAAGTTCAGTTGGTATTTCATTACGAGAAATAATTTTGCTTTTGATTTGAATTTTAGCTCTCGTTTCCTTCTTTACATATTTTAAGGAATTACCTATAAGATTGGCAAATAATTGTTCGAGCTGAAATTGCACGCCATTTACAACCGGCAAAGCATCTGAAGCAACCTCAGCACCCATATCGCCTATACGTTCACCTAAATCATCTAATACACTAATTAAAACGGCATTTAAATCTATTCTTTTAGGTTGTTCTTCAACCTCATCTACCTTTGAATAGGATAATAGGTTATTTATAAGATTACGCATTCTATTTGAAGACGATTTTACTTTCTCTAAATATCCTTGAGATTTTAAACTCATAGTATCTTTCTCTTCTTCATTCAAGCGACTTACAAACATTTGAATTTTACGCAAAGGCTCTTGCAAGTCATGACTTGCAACACGATTAAAGGCTTCTAAATCTGAATTAGTCCTTTTTAATTCTGCATTTTTACTTTGTAGTTTAGACTCTGCTTCTATTTGCTTGGTAACATCTCGTATTACCCCAACCATATACCAATTTCCTCCTTTTTGATAGCACTCACCTATAGTATTCATATACTTCAAATCGTTAGATTTTGTGTATATGCGAAAAACCAAATCTGTTTTAGTTTTGTCTATTCGAGATTTATGAAAGCTATTTTTTACTTTTTCAATATCATTGGGGTGTACAAAAGCTAATATGCGATCATATTTTGAATCAAGTTCCTTAGGTTCGAACCCGAACATGCGATACACATTTTCAGAATATTTGATTTCCTCTTTACCTAAACACCAGCGAAAACTACCAATATTGGCCACATGTTCAGCCTCTAACAGCAATCTATTCTGTATAAATAATTGTTCTTCGTTTTTCTTTTCTCGAGTTACATCTTTTGAAAAAAGTATTATTCCGTCATTCATCTTCACAGCTCTATTACTCAACCAATATGACTTTTCGTCAAAGAAAAATTCTTTTACATAGTCTTGATTCTCTCCACTATAAAAACATTCTTTTACATAGTCTTGATTCTCTCCACTATAAAAACATTCTTTTAATATCTCAAACACTCCATTTTCCAAGTTTTTAGGGTAATACTCACAGAACGTTTTACCAATAATAAATTCTGGTTCTTCGTTGGTGATATCGTCCATTCGATTATTGATATAATCTATTCGAAAATCGGATATAACATGATTATCATCAAAAATTGGCCTTAGATAAGAAACTATACTATCATAACTATCTAAAACTCTATAACTAAATAAATTGGAAATTTCAAGTTCATTTAGTCTAGCTTTTAAATCACCTTCTGGCAAGTTCGACTCTTTATCAACTACATAATACACTTTAGCCTCTGTGATGCTTATCAAAAGCCCCGAATCGTGACTTTCAATTTTAAAGTGCATGTTCAAATTCTTGTGACCGACCTTTTGAACAAAATTGAAAGCCTCATGTTTTTTTGACTTTATTATTGAATTTAAATGATTTAGCAACTCACCAAATTCGAGAAATTTCGGCAACTCTTTAATTACCCTATTCTGAATACTTTCTTGTGTATTTGCAATAAGTGATTCAGCCTTTTTATTTGCATATACAATTACATATTGATTAATTTCATTTGAAATTTCAGCATTAGGACTCACAAAAACTAAAGCCTCATTAGAGCCGTCGACAATATTCTTAAAAAAATTATTTGTGGTAATATTTGTCATCGGTGTGCTTGAAATTTAAACCTCTAAAATAGATTACTGCTAAATACGTGGTATTATTTGGGTTTGACTAGTGCTAAAACTTAAAAAGTTGCTCCTAACGGAGCAACTTTTTAAAATTCAATTTGAAATGAAGAATTATATTTTCAATAAAAAATTCTCTTTTTTGAAATCATTTAAATGATAGGCCCAATTTATTTTAACCACTTGTTTCAATGATTTTTTCAATTCACTAAAACTTGAAGGCTTTTTAATATAAATATTTGCGCCTTTTTCAAAAGTTTCTTCAATATCCCTTTCTGCAGATGATGTTGAATAAATAGCTACCAATAAATCTTTTAAATGCGGTGTACTTCGAATTGCTTCTAAACACTCGAAACCATTCATTATAGGCATGTTTAAATCAAGAAAAATCAAATCTGGCGTATTCTCAGTTTCTTTAACCAAATACTCCATACAGCTTTTACCGTTCTCTAGTTGGCGTAATTCTGTATTAAGCCCAATATCTTCCAATGCATCTGCAAAAAATTGCCTGTCATCTTCATCATCGTCTACAAGAAGTATTCTTAATTTATCCATTTTCAAATTTCATATTGGTTGAAGAATTGTTCTTCTTATTTTTTTCTAAACTTTAAGTATTGGGTTATCGTTAACCCAGTTACTTTTTTGAATTGATTAGATAAATGGGGAACGCTACTAAAACTTAAATCATGTGCTATTTCACCTAAGCTTGCATTGTCTAAGAGTACTAATTCCTTCACCTTTTCTATTCGCACTAATATATAAAAATTCTCTATAGACGTATATGTCTTACTAGAAAATAGATTTGAAAGATATGGATAACTGAAACCTAATTGATTCGACAGTAGTTCTGAAATTTTCACATTTCGTATATCGCCGTCATGTACCATTTTCTTAACACAAATCTTGATTTCCTCAACAACATCACGATTCTCTTTCGTTTGAATTTTAATACCAAAACCATCAAGTTCTTTAGAAATTGATTTAAGCTTCTCCTCACTTAAATCATCTAAAAACTTAATAATTCCGTCTTGCGAAATTTCAAAATCAACCCCAGCCGCGACTATTGTTCTATGAATTAATTCATTAACCATCTTTTCAGAATCATATATAAAACTATACTCCATTCACTACATTGCAATTAATACGCTGCTAAAAAGTTTATTATCAAAAAACAATCTATAACAAAATACGGTAAATTATCACCACTTTTGAACCCAAACTTAAAATACCACTGCTTTATTTCCTAAGCTTTCGTGAATATTAAGGTCGTATTTGAAGGCATGTTTATTTTGTCTATCCACTCTTTATTATCCGTTTATTTTTCAACCACCTCAATACTATCTACCGATACATCTGAAAAGGCAGCATCATACTCTTTACTGGCCTAATTTATTCTTAAGTAATACCGTTGATTATCATCTAACCCTATACCATAATTTTAATATTCTTAATTACTGAAATTTAAGACCACCAAGACTGTTTCGTTAGTATTATTTACTCTAAAAAAAGAAAAAAAAGCAAATTTCATATTATTGTAGTGTATGAGAAATACTCGTTAAACTAAACCATATAGTACTCCTCACAAAAAGTTAAAAACAGCTTCTCTAAGATGTACCTAACTGGCTACTTGGAATAATGATTTGAAATACAGCACCTTTACCCGATTCGCCATTTGCACTAATAAAACCATTGTGGTTCTGAACTATCTTCTTAACAATAGCCAATCCAATACCAGTACCTACATATTCTTGCTTTGAATGCAACCTTTGAAAAACTTCAAAAATTTTCTCAGAGAATTGTTTATCAAAACCTATACCATTATCAGTAATCGTAATTTTAGTATAGCTTTTACCCGCTATTAAAAGTTTGTCATTACTTTCTAAACCATCTATAACCTCACCCATAATTTTAATGACTGGGGGTACATCTAACTTAGAATATTTTATCGAATTTGATAATAGATTATAAATTAATTGACGAAATTGAAATGGCACTACCTCAAGCTTGCAGCTACTCAATACTTCGACCTTACCTTGTTTTTTCGCCAACTCTTCACCTAAATCATTCTCAACCTCATCAATAACATTCTTTAAATCGATAACTTCGAAAACTCTTTTCTCGGTATCGGCACGTGAATAGGCCAATAGGTCATTAATCAACGATTGCATTCTATTTGCCGCAGATTGTATTTTCTCAAACTTTACTTTACCTGTTTTAGATAAGTTATCATACTCACGCTCCATTAAAACTTCTGCAAACATTTGAATCTTTCTTAGCGGTTCTTGAAGGTCATGACTAGAAATGTAGGCGAATGCCTGAAGTTCTTTGTTCATTGATTCTAGTTTTATGTTGCTATCTGCAAGCTCCCTAGTTCTAATTTCAACTTCACTCTTTAAATGCTCTGCAAATGATTTTTGCTGTTCAATGTTCATTCCTGTTCCTATGAAACCAACCAGCCTACCTTCTTCAAACTTGGGGGCTGCCATAACCTTAAACCATTCATAGTTACTAGTTGACGCATTCTTTATTCGAAATTCTAAAGCGATTTCTGATAGATTTTGTACTGCATCAGCGAAACCAGAAAATACTAACTCAATGTCGTTTGGATGTACCACATCCTTCCAAACTTGTCCTGTAAAATCAGATGAATTCTCTATTCCAATATAGTTTAGAAGTTCTTTATTTGCGTATTGAACATTCACCTCAGCATCGGTTATCCATATCCATATCGGTGATTGGTCGGCCATTTCACGAAAACGGCGCTCACTTTCGCGCAAACTATTCACAGCCTTAACGGCTTCCGTATTATCGGTACACACCGTTAAAACACCAGCAATATTACCAGATTCATCCTTAACCGGACTATAACTAAAGGTCCAGTAGACATCTTCAATTTGTCCATTTCGAAAAATAGGAATCAGCTGGTTTTCTCTCCAAATAGATTCCCCTTTTTCAATAACAACTCCTAATAAAGGTGAGATATCATCCCATATTTCTGGCCATGCCTCTTTACCGCTCATTCCTAAAATGAATGGATGTTTTCCATTCATTCCAAGACTTGGCCTGTAAGCATCATTGTAAAAACATTTTAGTTTCTCACCCCAAAAAAGAAACATTGGAAAAGGGGAATTCAACATTATACTCATTGTCGTTCTAAGCGATGGCGGCCAATTTTCGGGTAATCCAATTAGTGTTTTTGACCAATCCTTTTTACGCATCAATTCGCCCATTTCACCACCGTCTTCAAGAAAATAAAACTTTTTACTTTTATTGGTCATGGGATGAATATATCTATTATAAGGTTTTTTGTTTAAAACGAAATTAACTACAAACAGTAATAAATATGCTATTCCATTGGTAGATTTTTGAGAAAAAATTAGGATTCAATTTACAAATAAAGCAATTCACAATTAAAAAATTTGCTCAATAAAAATTGAGCAAATTTTTTATGCGACAGCCTAATTCTTCGATTTGTAAATTGATTCTTTACAAACAAGACCAAAACATAAATTCCTTTTCCTACTTTTTTATAATCAATACAAAAATTACGGCGTTTTATTATCTCATTATTTTTATATAACATTTAAAAAATATATGGTTCATTGGGTCACTATTCTTATTTTGCATTGATATACCAATTCCATCATTAAAATGACCAATTCTACCTATTCAAAACCAATACTATATTTATTAATCATTCTTTTAGCTCATCTCCCAAATCGTGTCAATTCTCAAGAAATGAATACGCATGAAGATTTGGTTAAAATTTTTAAGGAGTGGAGGTCTTTTGAAAAGCCACCTTTGCAAAATGGTGCACCTGATTATACTGAAACAACTTTTTTACAAAGAGACCCTCAATTTAAAACGCTTCAACAAAAACTTCAAGCTATTGACACCGCAGGTTGGTCAATAGCCAACAAAGTAGATTATCACATTGTCAATGCAGAAATGAATGGTTACGATTTTAACCAAAAAGTTCTTAAGCCTTGGCTTAGAGACCCAGCATTTTATACTACTATATGGACAGACCGTAGTGATGTACCTGCACATGAAGGCCCTACTCACCATGCAATCATAGATGTATGGAAATACACCTTTCCGCTCGATAAAGAAAATGAATCAAAATTACTTGCAGCTTTAAAGGTAATTCCGGTTTTAAACGAACAGGCTAAAATAAACTTAACGGGTAATGCTAAAGACCTATGGGTGGCCGGTATACGTGATATTGAAACTCAAAGTAAAAACTTGGAAGACATGAAAAGTCTTTCAGGAATATCAAAAAATAAAAAAATAGTATCCGCTATTGATGATGCTATAAAATCTACAAACAGTTTGGTCGATTGGCTTAAGGCAGAGGCTCCTTCTAAAAATGGACCTTCTGGTATTGGCAAAGAAAACTACACTTGGTATTTACAAAATGTGCATTTGGTTCCTTTAACATGGGATGATGAAGTAATGCTCTTGAAAAGAGAACTTACTAGAGCATGGTCTGCCTTAAAATTAGAAGAACATAGAAATCGAAAGTTACCACCATTGGAAGATGCCAGTACTCCAGAAGAATATGACACTAGAGCTAAAGCTTCCGCTAAAAGTCTTCTTAATTTTCTCGACAAAAATGACATGGTTACGGTGAAAGATTATTTTGAACCTGCCCTTAATGAACATTTAGGCGCCTTTGTTCCTAAAGAGAAAAGAAACTTTTTTTGGATAACCGCTCATTACGACCAACGCCCTTTATACTCTCATTTTTACCATTGGTTCGAATTGGCTAGAATGGATAATGAACCAAATTCTAGAGAAATTAGAAAAGAAGCTTTGCTATATAATATATTCGATTCTAGAAATGAAGGTACCGCAACAGCCGTTGAAGAAATGTTTATGGATGCCGGACTTTATGATGACCAACCCCGTTCAAGAGAAATCGTCTATATTATGATTGCACAACGTGCGGCAAGAGGTTTGGGTTCTTTATATGCACAAGCCAACGAAATGACATCTGAAGAAGCCAGCATTATACATTCGAACTACACACCGAGGGGTTGGATGAAAACAGAAAAAGATTTATTACTTTTTGAGCAACACCTATATCTTAGACAACCTGGCTACGGCACCAGTTATATTACGGGAAAATATCTTTTAGAAAATACACTAGCAGAGTATGCACGAATGAAAGAGTCTAAAAACGAGCCATTCGAGATGCGTGCATTTTTTGACCAACTAAATGCTGTGGGTAGCATTCCTATTTCCTTAGGCCGTTGGGAAATGACAGGGGTACAATCTTATCTTGGTCAAGAATAGCAACTAAATTGCAATTCAAATCATCATGGTCAATATAGTATCTTAAAAACTAGTCTGTAGTCTCAATGCTAATTCTATGTTTGGTTTTAGTAGTTTCTAAGTTTTTTAACCATTAGCACTCATAACAACAAAAAACAACTTCTTAAATAAGCCACATTCCTTTTTAAAATTGCATAAATCTTAAAACACTATTAAATTAATAGACAAAATTCGCAAAACCAATTAACCCTACTGGATATTCCTGATTTTTAGAAAAAACAAAAAATATAAAAAACATTCGTTTTTATCCAAAAATGAAGTAAAAACCTTTTAAAATAGTCAAATAAATTATAAAAAAGTCGATAAACTTGCGTTTTAACTAAATTTTTCTATGTTATATATATACTAATTCAAAAACTATATATGCGACAACTAAAGATCACCAAACAAATTACTAACCGGGACGCCAAATCATTAGAAAAGTATTTTCAAGAAATCAGTAAAATAAATTTGATTACTGCTAACGAGGAAGTAGAACTGGCTAGAAAAATTCGTGAGGGAGATCAAAAGGCGCTAGATACATTAGTAAATGCTAATTTAAGATTCGTGGTCTCTGCCGCTAAACAATATCAAAATAGAGGCTTACGACTTACCGATTTAATTAATGAAGGCAACTTAGGTTTAGTAAAAGCTGCCAAACGTTTTGATGAAACTAGAGGATTTAAATTTATTTCATATGCAGTTTGGTGGATTAGACAATCTATTCTTCAAGCACTTTCAAACAAATCGCGTGTAATTCGTTTACCTCAGAATAAAATCGCTACCAATACTAAAATTTATCAGGTATATTCAACTTTAGAACAAACCTACCAAAGAGCACCGAGCCCGTCAGAAATTGCGTCGGAACTTGATATTAGCGTTTCAAAGGTAAAAAGTTCTATTAAGTCTTCTGTTAAGCATATATCCTTAGATGCTCCTTTTAAAGAAGGTGAATCATCAAATCTTTACAATGTTATAGAATCTAAAAAACTCGACAGTCCAGATAAAGAAATGATTAATGAATCTTTAGAAACGGATATCGACCATGCATTGAACAAAATTCCGGCAAGAGAGGGAGATGTTCTACGTCTTTACTTTGGTCTTGGCAACCAACCCGCAATGAGTCTTATAGAAATCGGTGAAGTTTTCGATGTTACTAGAGAACGAGTCAGACAAATAAAAGACAAAGGTCTTAGAGCACTACGTCGCAAAACCAATACAGAAGTTTTACGCGCTTATTTATAGATTGAATCCTATTTAAATGGTGGATATCTCCCGTAAATCACCATAAACACCCTTTATTAACCATTATAACATAAGCTTAACACGTCATATTAGGACTTGGCTAGGTATATGTTAAGTTACCATAGATAATAGTACAACATGAAATTTATATATATAAAAAGACAGAGTATTACCAAAGAATTGTATCGAACACAAACGGGATTAAGAAATTCAAAAGTTACTTCGATTACAAAATATTTTATGGGTATTCCCATAAAACAAATTCATAATTACAAGCAAATCTATTATGGCCGAAAAAATAACGCTATAGAAAAAATGCTATTCATATAAATACGAACACAAACAAATACTATCAATATAATAATTTGAATTCATGAAGATATTAGTAATAGGAGCTGGAAATATGGGGTTGACTTATGCAGAAGGCATGTCTAAATCAAAATTACTCAAGAAAAGAAATATTATGGTGTTAGACACCTCAGAAGAAAAATTGGAAGAGCTGAGGGAGAATCCGCAATTTGATGCGTTCGACGATTTAAAAAAATGCGCCCCACAGGCAGATATCATTTTCATCGCAGTGAAACCGTATCATGCAGAGAGTGTATTTTTAAAGTTAAATCCGTTGGTAAAACCTGGGCAGATTATAATTTCTATTATGGCAGGTGTCACTATGGAGACTATTAAAAATCTTACCGGTCTTACCAAAATTGTAAGGGCTATGCCCAACTTACCTGCCTCTATAGGTAAAGGTTTAACTTCATTTGTAGCTTCAGACGAAGTAACAAGAATAGAGCTGCTTACCATAGAGAGTCTTTTAGACACTACAGGTAAATCAGTATTGGTGAGCGATGAAAACTTTATCGACGCCTCAACAGGTATTTCTGGCAGTGGACCGGCGTATGTTTTCTACTTTATGCAAAGTATGATGGAGGCTGCCCTTAAAATGGGCTTTTCACCAAATGTTTCAAAAGTATTAGTAGCGCAGACATTTACCGGTGCCATCGAACTTTTTAACCAAAATGAATTATCACCAAATTCATGGATGGATATGGTTGCAAGTAAAGGCGGTACTACCCGTGCAGCTTTAGATTCAATGGAAAACAATAATGTTGGAGAATTAATTAAAGAAGCGGCATTCGCGGCCTTTGAGCGTGCCGTTGAACTTGGAAAAGAAAAGGCACATGTATAAACAAAAAATTGTAGTTAAAGTAGGTACAAATGTTATGACCAATAAAGACAACCGGATTGTAAGACCGGTATTACGAAATTTGGTACAACAGATAGCTGAACTTTATGAACGAGATATTTTGACCGTACTTGTGTCCTCTGGATCCGTAATTGCAGGTAAAGAGGTTTTAGGTACATCTAGTATTGAAAACGAAACACAGCGCAGACAGGTTTACTCTGCAATCGGGCAACCTCGTATGATGCGTCACTACTATAATATCTTTAATGATTATGGTATGAAATGCGCCCAGGTACTGCCTACCAAAAGAGATTTTACTCCGGGTATTCACAGGCAGAACATGATTAATTGTGTTGAAGGACTTTTATCCGAAGGTGTTATTCCTATAGCCAATGAAGATGATGCGGTTTCGGTGACCATGAGTATGTTTTCTGATAATGATGAGTTGGCAAGTTTAATCGCGCAACTTATCGATGCTGATAAACTTATTATTCTAACGGATATCGACGGTCTTTATAATGGGCACCCAAATGCCGAAAGTAGTGACCTTATAGAACACGTGAATCCTGAAGAAAATCTTGATGAATTCATCAAAGACAGCAATAAAAAAGCTGGTGAAGGCCGTGGCGGTATGGGTTCTAAATTAGATTATGCGCAACAAGCAGCAGCTAATAACATCCCTACTTACATAGCTAACGGTAAAAAAGCACGTACGCTTATTGATATTATAGACGGAAAAAATGTGGGCACAAAAGTGACCCTTGAAGAAAAAATAGAAGTATAATGAAATTACTATCTACAGAAATAAAAAACAACGTATTACAAAGCATGGAGCGCACTTTAGATGAAAATCGAAAGGCCATTCTTGACGCCAATAAAAAAGATTTAGAGCTCTTTAATTTGGAAGATCAAGCCATGTACGACCGTTTGATTGTTACCGAAAGTAAAATTGATGGAATGATTGCTTCAATTAAAGAAGTGAGATCACAAGAAGATCCGGTAAGCAAAACCATTTCTACAAAATCATTGGAAAATGGACTGGAAATAAATAACAGAACCGCACCTTTTGGCACCATCATGATTATTTATGAATCAAGGCCAGATGTAACTATTGAAGCTGCTGTTTTAGCGTTTAAGGCGAATAACAAGATATTTTTAAAGGGAGGTAAAGAAGCGTTGCACAGTAATACCATCCTTACTGAACTATGGCATAAGGCTTTGGAAGAAAACGGATTGTCAAAAAACTATATTCAACAATTAGTTTTGAACCGTGAAGAAACCCAAATGTTTTTGAAAAATCCGCCAGAAAAATTAGATTTAATTGTGCCAAGAGGCGGTGAGCGCTTAATTAACTTTGTAAAGCAAAATGCCACTGGCGCTGTGCTTGTAAGTGGACGTGGCAATAATTTTCTATATGTAGATGAAAATGCAGACTGGGAGAAAAGCGTAAAAGTTATTCTCAATGCAAAAACAGCTAAAATATCGGCTTGTAATGCGTTGGATAAAATCTTGATTAGTTCTAAAATTGAAAATTATACCGAAAAACTTGAAGACCTCTATAAGCTGTTACAAGTGAACGGGGTAGAAACATTAGTGGATAACGATGTTAATATTTTAATTGAAGGATCCAATCTCATTAAAGATGCATCTGTTTGGAAAGAAGAATTTCTTGCAATGAAATGTTGTTTGGGCGCTGTTGATTCTCTCGAGGAGGCCATTGAAAAAATCAATATCAATTCTGGCGGTCATTCGGCAACCATTATGACGGCAAACAAAGTCAATGCAATGCAATTTATGGAAGAAGTGGATTGCGCTGCAGTGTATCAAAATGCTTCTACGCGTTTTACCGATGGTGGACAAATGGGTGTTGGTGCAGAATTAGCAATCAGTACCGATAAATTGCACCATAGAGGTCCGTTAGGTCTAAAGCAATTGGTTACCAATAAATATTACATATTTGGTGATGGCCAAATTCGTGAATAAAAATTTCATTATCGTAAAGACAACTCTAAATCGTAATTCATGTTCGAAAAAATAGAAACCATAAATGGTGCATTGGTATACCATGGTAATATGCACAATCGCATTTATTTCACTGAAGCAGATAATGTTGATTTAGGAATTCTAGTTCCAAAAATGAAGGCCCTTGCGAAGCAAAAGAAATATGAAAAGATTCTTAGTAGGGCATCCGAAAGTTCTATGGGAGTTTTACAATCTAACGGCTTCATGGTAGAAGCTAAAATTCCTGGGTTGTACAACGGTACAATAGACGGTTATTTTCTAGCTGATTATGTCAAGAAAGAGCGATATATAAATGATGAGAAAAGTCGTAAAACAATTGAGTCAGTAAAATCGATTGCACTTGCGGCCAATAAACCGCAGACAGATTCTCATTTTGATGTGCCTGTAAATACTGAAATCAAACGACTGACTTCAGCAGATTTTCTATTGTTGGAAGATTTGCATAAAAAGGCTTATAAATACCATCCGAATCAGATTAAGGATGTTAGCCACTTTTCAATGTTGCATGAATTGAATCATCAGTTCTACGGACTTTTCGAAAATGGAGAATTGTTAGTTTCGGCCATTTTAGATGTGCACGAAACGGAATCAAATATGGAAATTGTTGATTTTGTTACACACCCCGATTATCGCGGTCAAAATCTATCTTATTTTCTAGTGCAGGATATTAAAGAAAAGATGAAAACCTCTGGATGTAAAACCGTATACTCCATGGTTCGTGCCACCTCATATGGTCTCAATATCACCTATAGTAAACACGGTTTTATTTTAGCAGGAACATTAACGAACAACTGTGTAGTTCGTGATACAATGGAGAGTATGAATATTTGGTATTTTAAAGGAGACGAAAAAGTTTAATCTTTAATATTAATATGATTAAAATTTGAGTATTACCTCTCTAGTTAAATGAATTCAAGAATCAACTTTTCTAGATATCCCTCTTTAAATGAATGTACTGATTCTGAATAGTTAGCTATTCAGAATCAGTACATTTTTATTATTGTCTCTTTTTATGACAATAATCCTTTGTTTGCATTGTATTTTGTCCTTAATTTGAAAAACGCATTCAAATTTTATCAAAATAATCAATGAAAGGTTTAGAAAACAAGAATTTCATACCCAACCTTTCCTTTGACTGTGTCATTTTTGGTTTTAACGGCAAACTTCTTAAAATACTTATTTTAGAATACCAAAACACGGGCCTTTATGCGCTGCCTGGCGGCTTTGTTGAAACAAACCAAAGTTTAGACGATGCCGTAAAACAAGGTGTAAAGAATCGTACTGGATTAGATAATGTATTCTTAGACCAATTTTACATATTCGGTGAAGTAGACCGAGCAGACCCTGCGTACATGAAACGTTTGTTGGTTGCCAATAATGATGATACCGAGGAAAATAGTTGGATGTTAGAACGGTTTCTCACCGTTGGTTATTATGCCTTAATCAACTACGAAGAAGTAACTCCAGAACCTGACCATTATTCAGACAGTATAGGCTGGTATTCGGTAGATGAACTACCCCAACTAATGATGGATCATAATAAAATTGTAGAAAAAGCCTTGCAGGTTCTTCGTAATAATTTAAGCGAAAAGCTCATAGGCATGAACCTACTGCCCCAAAAATTTACCATGAAGCAATTACAAATGGTTTTTGAGGCTGTTCTAGATCAGAAATTAAGGCGCACCACCTTTCAAAGAAAAATGTTATCACTTGACATTTTAGAACGACATGAGAAATTATTTCAGGGTAAAGCACACAAAGCCCCTTATCTATATAGCTTTAAATAAATAGTAAAAACTAAATTATAACTCTTAAAACAACAACAATGAAAAAATCAATTATGAGCAACATTTTTAAATGTTTAGCCCTAACCGTATTTATGTTCGGTTCACTTGCAACGTATGCACAATCTAAAATGGGAGGTCTTGCACTATATACTGTACGAGATGATATGGGTACAGATGCTAAAGCCACGCTACAAGCTGTTGCCGATGCAGGATTCAAAAATATCGAAGCTGCAGGATATGCAGACGGTAAATTTTATAACATGACTCCTGTAGAGTTTAAAAAGTTGCTTAAATCTTTAAAACTTAAGCCAATTAGCACACACCAAGGCTCGGTTACCTTAGAGAATGCAGACCAAATGATGGCAGATGTTAAAGCTGCCGGATTCAAGTATTTTGTAATACCTGTTCCACCAATGGGCATGTTCGAATTCAATAGAGAGAAAATGAGTATGGGCATGAACGGTACTATCGAAGATTTGGCCAAGATTCTAACCACGCTAGGTGAAAAAGCAAACAAAGCAGGTCTTAAGCTTTTGTACCACAATCACGATTTTGAATTCAAGAAGAATGAAGATGGTATTGTTCCCATAGATTATTTGTTAGAAAATGTAGATCCTAAATTATTGAATTTTCAGATGGATCTGTATTGGGTAACTAAAGCAGAAGCAAACCCTATTGCCTATTTCAACAAATACCCAGGGCGTTTCAAAATCTGGCATGTAAAAGATATGGACGATCAAGGCAGATTTGCTCCTGTAGGTCAAGGTTCAATTAACTTCAAGAACATCTTGGATAACAAAAAACTATCGGGTATGAAATATTATATGGTAGAACAAGACATGACTTTTGACGGGTTAAAACCATTAGAAGCTATTAAGATTAGCCATAAAGGACTTAAAGAAATAGGCTTTAAATAAACTTTTCGGCAAAGCGCTATTAGTTTTCAATCGCTAAAAAATTCAGCAAGATGAAAAGAAAAGATTTTATAAAGTATTCGGCCACTTTTGCAGCGGGCGCAGCACTGTTTCCTATGATTTCTTGTAGAGATGAAAAAAATATAATTGCTGAAGAAGCTACTGCCCGAATAAGAAAAAATTGGGCAGGAAACTTTACGTATACCGCTGATAATCTTTTTGACCCGTCCTGAAATATGTATACAAAACACTTCAAGTATATGTATAAAAATGATGGATATGTAAGACGTTATAGCGAGAGCTTTAAACTAAAGGTCTTAGCAGAACTTACCAAAGGAAACCATTCCAAAAGACAAATTGCATTAACTTACGGTATACAATCCAGTACTATAAACGTATGGATCAAAAAGTATGATCGTAAAGATTTAATGAACACCCGTGTAACCGTGCAAACAGACGACGAACTTTCCCGTATCAAAGCCCTGCAAAAAGAGCTTAAACAACTTAAGGACCTTCTTATCAAAAAGGACTTGGACAAACTGGTGACCGATAGTTATCTTGAGGTCGCTGCTGAAAACCTAGGCTATAGAGATGTGGAAGAATTAAAAAAAAACTTAAACATAAAGCCCTAATGAAAGTAGCTCCTATCGACCGCAATGAAAGACTGTTTTCCATTGGTACTATCTGTAATGCTTTTGATCTGAAAAGAGATGCATATTACAAATACCAAAAAAGGTTTGCAATCAAAAAACAGATAGAACAAGATGTAATCGAGCTTGTTCGAGAAAGTAGAAGAACACTGCCCAGGGAGGGTACCAGAAAACTTATGAGATCATTAAAAGATGAGTTCCATAAGTACGACCTCAAAGTGGGCAGGGACCAGCTATTCCGAATCTTAAGAGAGAACAGGTTACTCATTAGAAGAAAAAAATACTCTTCTAGAACCACCAATTCATACCACAGGTTTTATAAATATGACAATATCATAAAAGACCTTGAAATCAACAGACCTAATCAGGTTTGGGCTTCGGACATAACCTATATCAGAACCATTAAAGGTTTCTGTTACCTAGCCTTGATTACCGACATGTACTCACGCAAAATAGTTGGGTATGACCTAAGTGATAGTTTAGAACTAAAAGGCTGTGTAAGGGCTCTTAATAAAGCCATTTACAATGCCAAGAACATTGACCGGCTTATTCATCACTCCGACAGGGGTATTCAATATTGCAGTAATGTGTATACTCAAATATTGAAAAGAAAGAAAATAGAAATCAGTATGACAGAAGAGAACCATTGCTACGAAAACGCCCTAGCCGAAAGGGTCAACGGTATTCTAAAAGATGAATTCTATCTTGACCAAACCTTTACCAGTGTGGTCCATGCTAAAAAAGCGGCCAAAAACGCAATCAAGTTATACAACTCTAAAAGATTGCATTTATCTTTAGATTACAGAACACCTAATTACGTGCATCAATATGCCGCTTAAAAATAATATTAATCTGTAGCCGTATTTTAGGACGTGACATTTTGACCCGTCTACCGTTGAAGAAGTTCAAGCATTGGTCAAGAAATTAGAGTCCCAAAAAGCTTTGGGTTCTTGTCATTGCTTTAATAACATAGCTGATAGTCCTTTAAACCAAATTTCTACAAAAAACCTTAAAGGAATTATTGCTTTAGATGAAAAGGCCATGACCGTTACGGTCGGCGCCGGTGCTAAATATGGTGATTTTGCCACTGAACTTCATGAAAAAGGTTATGCTTTACATAATCTTGCCTCTTTGCCTCATATTTCAGTAGCAGGTGCTTGTGCAACCGCAACACATGGTTCTGGGGTTGCTAATGGTAATTTAGCAACCAAGGTATTGTCTATTGAACTGGTTAATGGAAAAGGGGAAATAGTTAAAATTAGTAAAACGGGAGATGCTGAACTACTCAATGCTTGTGTTGTTAGTTTGGGTGCCTTAGGGATAATTACAAAAATGACATTAGAGATTGAAAAAACCTTTGATGTTAGACAAGATGTGTTTCAAAACCTACCCTTAGAATCTTTAAAAGACAATTTTGACGCTATACTCTCTGGCGGGTATAGCGTTAGTCTTTTTACAGATTGGCAAGACCAAAACATAAGTCAGGTTTGGGTGAAGAGAAGAGTAGACAAAGAAGTTGAAACTCTCGGTAATGAGTATTTTGAAGCTACAGCAGCCACAAGAAATTTACACCCAATAACTGAACTGTCTGCTGAGAATTGTACAGAGCAAATGGGCGTACCCGGGCCATGGTATGACCGTTTACCACATTTTAAAATGGGCTTTACCCCTAGTAGTGGTAAGGAATTGCAATCTGAATTCTTCATTCCACGAGAAAAAGCACTAGATGCAATTCTAGCTTTAGAAAAAATAGGAGATCAGTTTAAGACTCAATTAATGATTACAGAAATACGAACCATAGCAGCAGATAATCTTTGGATGAGCCCTTGCTATCACCAAGATTGTGTAGCTATACATTTCACATGGGAGCAAAACCCAAAAGAGGTTGGAGAATTAATAAAAATTATTGAAAAAGAACTAGAACCCTTTAATTTTCGACCACATTGGGGTAAATTATTTACCATAGACCCAGAGAATTTACATTCTCGATATTCAAAGTATTCAGAATTTCTTGGGTTGGCAAAGCAGTTTGACCCTATGGGCAAATTCAAAAACGATTATCTAAATCAAAATATATACAACTCGTAATTAATAAATATCAAAATGAAAAACTATATTCAACTAATAGCCTTAATGGCTGTTATCACTTTGAGCACCCCAATTTCTGCGCAAGATGTGGTCATTACAGGCTCACAAGTTCCTGTAACCGAAACGGAAAACGGTACGATTCGTGGGTACATCCATAACGACATCCACACCTTTAAAGGCATTCCTTATGCGCAAGCAAAACGTTTTGAGGCTGCAGAGAAACCTACAAAATGGGAAGGCATAAAAAGCACCACCATGTATGGGGCTGTTTCTCCATTAATTACACCTACAACTTCTATTCAAGATGAATCAGAATTTGTATTTGACCATGATTGGGGCTTTCCAAATGAAGATTGTTTGAGCTTAAATGTTTGGACACCTAATGCATCCACCGATAAAAAAAGACCTGTACTGTTCTGGATTCACGGTGGCGGCTTCACTGCTGGCTCTAGTCATGAACTTCCTTCATATGACGGTGAAAATATGGCTAAAAAAGGTGATGTAGTCGTTGTTTCTATCAACCACCGTTTAAATGTTTTAGGCTTCTTAGACTTATCAGCCTATGGTGATAAATATAAAAACTCGGCGAACAATAGTATTATGGATATGGTTGCTGCTCTACAATGGGTAAAGAACAATATTTCTAATTTTGGTGGTGACCCGAACAATGTGACCATTTTTGGTCAGTCTGGTGGTGGCGCAAAAGTAACTACGCTTATGGCTATGCCAAAGGCAAAAGGTTTGTTCCATAAAGCGATCAACCAAAGTGGTTCTTTTAGAACTGCCATGTTAGAGAAAGAAGACACACAAGCGATTGCTACAGAAACCTTGAACATACTTAGGCTAGAGGGTAGTTCGGTAGATAGTATTCAAAATATTCCTTTTGAAGTTTTAGCCGATGCAAGTAGCAAAGCTTTAAAGGCGGTAGCCGAAAAAATGAAAGCTGCAGGCAAACCTGTTATCGGCTTCGGACTTAGTTGGGGTCCAAGTAAAGATGGCAACGTACTTCCATATCAATTAAGTTCAAAAGAGGCGTTGGCCGTATCAAAAGATATCCCTTTTATGATTGGTACCGCAAAGAATGAATTTGCGCCATTTGCTAATATGCGTTTTTTAGGAGCATCTGAAGAAACCATCATGAAACATATTAAAGACACCTACAAAGACAAAGCAGATGCTTACGTAAAAGCAGTTAAGAAAGCGTATCCGAACGACACCGATGTCAAAGACCTTTTAGATGTAGATACCATGTTCAGACCTGGTGCCGTATTAGAGGCGAATGACAAGTCGGGCCTAAAAGGGGCACCTGTTTATATGTATCTGTTTACATGGCAATCACCAGTGTTCAATGGTAAGTACAAGGCATTACACTGCATGGAGCTTCCTTTTGTTTTTGACAATATCAACCTAGCGAATCATATGACTGGTGGTGGACAAGAAGCACACGAGCTTGCAGATAAAATGAGCGGTGCTTGGATTAATTTTGCAAGAACAGGTAATCCTAATCATGAAAATCTTCCTGAATGGCCTGCCTATAATAGCAGCAATACGGCCACTATGCATTTCGATGTTACGTGTGAAGTTAAACCTCAGCTCGACAAAGAATTATTTAGTATTGTTCAGGGTCAATAAAATATACTAAGATTACCCCTTAATAAATAAAAAAATCTGTCGTTCAGAGATAAAAAACTGTTGATTACAGGTTTCGGGCATATCAAAATTATAATAGTGATTAAATTCACCCATTATCGTTTCAACGCACATATCAATGAAAAAACCAACTATTAAATTTACAGCGACAACGCTTATTCTACTGTCTATATTGACTAGTTGTTCTGAAAAGTTCACGATAGACCAGAAAGAAAATTATACCAAAGTCCTTAATTCTGACGGTGCTACCTTAGGTTATTCTCCTGAGTCTGGTATTAAAATTATATCGCAAGATAGATATGCTTTTAAAGATCTCAACAAAAACGGAACACTAGATAGTTATGAAGATTGGCGTTTACCTGTAGCAGACCGTGCGAAAGATTTGGCTAGCCAAATGAGCCTAGAAGATATCTCGGGCCTAATGCTCTACAGCTCACACCAATCTATTCCTGATAGTAGCCGTGGTTTTGGCGCTTCACAATATGGGGGTAAGCCATTTCCAGAAAGTGGTGCTTTGGCGAGCGACCTTTCAGATGATCAAAAGAAATTTTTGACCGATGACCATTTGCGTCATGTACTGATTACTTCGGTTGAAAGTCCGGTAATAGCAGCACAATGGAACAATAATGCCCAAGCCTTTGCAGAAGGTTTGTATTTGGGCATACCGGTCAATACAAGTTCGGATCCCCGTCATGGCAGTGATTCTTATGCAGAATTTAATGCCGGTGCAGGTGGTTCAATTTCTATGTGGCCAGGAACTTTAGGTATCGCCGCTACGTTTGACCCGTCTATAATGAAACAATTCGGGGAAATAGGCTCAAAAGAATATAGAGCCTTAGGAATTGCTACGGCACTTTCACCACAAATTGATTTAGCAACAGAACCACGTTGGAGCAGGTTTGATGGCACTATGGGTGAAGACCCAGATTTAGCTACAGATTTGGCCCGTGCCTATGTTGATGGTTTTCAATCGACCGATGGTGGCGATTGGGGCAAGCAAAGTGTCAATGCCATGGTAAAACACTGGCCTGGTGGCGGACCAGAAGAAGGAGGCCGTGATGGTCACTTCGGGTATGGCGCCTATGCCGTATATCCTGGTAAGAACATTGCAGACCATATTAAACCATTTACCGAAGGTGCCTTTAAATTAGACGGCCCTACTAAAATGGCATCGGCCGTAATGCCGTACTATACCATTTCTTCTGGCGAAGGCGAAAATGTAGCCAATGGTTACAATAAGTATTTGATTACAGATGTCTTACGTGGCAAGTATGGTTATGAAGGTGTACTATGTACCGATTGGGGTATTACCAGAGATATGAGCGCTATACACAAATTTGAAGGGAAACCTTTTGGCGTAGAAAACTTATCCGTTGCAGAGCGTCACTATAAGGCTATTGCTGCAGGAATGGATCAATTTGGAGGCAACAATGATATGGGTCCGGTTTTAGAAGCTTATAAATTAGGTGTGGCCGAACTTGGTGAAGAAGCGATGCGAGCACGTTTTGAAGCTTCTGCGGTACGTTTATTGACTAATATTTTTAGGGTGGGGCTTTTCGAAAATCCATATTTAGAGGTAGCCGAAACTGAAAAAATAGTGGGTAACAGTGAATTTATGAAAGCTGGTTTTGATGCACAATTGAAATCAATAGTAATGCTTAAGAATCAAAATAAAACTTTGCCTGTTGAAGCCAAAAAGAAAGTATATGTACCACAACGTTATGTGGCACCCACTACGAACTGGTGGGGTATCACTACACCCGAAAAAACCGTAGATGCTTTCAATATGCAAGTGGTCGCCAAATATTTTGATGTAGTCGATTCTCCAGAAGAAGCAGATTTTGCTCTTGTGGGCATCTACAGTCCAAATGGTGGGGTGGGTTACGATTATGCAGATTTGGAAAATGGAAGCAACGGTTATGTGCCCATTAGTCTTCAATATGACACGTATACAGCAGATACTGCTCGTGAAGTAAGTTTAGCAGGTGGTAGCCCGTTAGAAGACTTTACTAACAGAACCTATAAAGGCAAAACGGTGAACACCATTAATACGACCGATATGCAATTGGTAAACGATACGAAAACAAAAATGGGTAATAAACCTGTAGTCGTATCGGTAAAAGTCGGCAAACCAATGATTTTCTCTGAAATAGAAGGTAGTGCTGCGGCCATAGTGGTTCACATGGGTGTACAGGATCAAGCGTTGATGGAAATCATTACAGGAGCGGTAGAACCATCTGCCCTACTCCCTTTTCAAATGCCAGCAGATATGTTGACCGTAGAAGCTCAATTTGAAGACGTACCAAGAGACATGAAGCCTTATACAGATGCCGATGGCAACACCTATGATTTCGCGTATGGCTTAAACTGGAGCGGCGTTATAGACGATGCACGTGTAAAGAAATACAAATAAGAAGTTGAATTGTTTTTTAAAAGCCCTATTAAGGTATTTCCTTACAGGGCTTTTTTTTATTTTTTCGATGAAATAAAAAGAACCTGGTCATTAAACCATAACAACTAAATTTCGTCTAAAGACCTATAGAACAATAACCCAATACAAGCATAGCTTAGAAAAAAAATAAACACAAAACCATTAATTATTTTAAGATGAGAATGACAACCGGATTACGCATGAGAATTATACACCGATATTTAGGCTTCTTTTTGGCAGGCATTATGGCCATGTATTCTATTAGCGGAATCCTTATGATTTTCAGGAATACCGATTTTTTAAAGAGTGAAAAAATAATGGAGCAACAATTGAACCCTAACTTAAAGGCCGGTGAGCTAAGTGCAGCTTTACGGATTAAAGGAGGTGTAAAACCTGAGAAAACCGAAGGGGATGTTCTTTATTTTGCACAAGGCGAGTACAATGCCAAAACCGGTATGGCGACTGTAAAAAAAATGGAGCTCCCTGTTATTTTAGATAAGATGGAGCATTTGCACAAGGCAACTACCGACAGCCCTGTGTATTGGTTGAATATTTTCTTCGGCCTTTCATTATTGTTCTTTGTCGTTTCTTCTTTTTGGATGTTTATGCCACAAACCTCAGTCTTTAAAAAAGGCCTTTATTTTACATTAGGGGGAATCGTCTTAACGATTATACTGCTATTCGTATAACTATAGACTTTCCACTTATATAATAAAAACCTCCATTTGGGCTTCCCTAGATGGAGGTTTTTTCATTTTTAAAGTATTTCCCATAAAAAATGTGCCTCAATTTTAGTATCTTGTAGTTCATTAATCGAAGTATACTCCCCCTCTCGCTTTTAGCGTAAGTAATTTAAAACGAACTATATACACAACCCAATACCTTATATATCTCCGTATTGGTTGATTTAGGTATTGTTCCTATTTCTATACGTTCTACGCAAGTTGAACGAAAGACATGTACATAACTCTTAAACTTTAAATTATGAAAGTCAGCAAAAAAAACATTCCAGTAACAATGGAAGGACCTGGTACAATAATGCGAGCTAAAGACAATTTTGGAGGAATGACCGTTGGCTTTAACGAACTACCAAAAGGAACAGATTTTACACCCCTACTAAAAGGTCTTGAAAATGACAGCTGCCATTGCCCTCATTGGGGATATATATTAAGCGGCAAACTACTAGTTAAGTATACTGATGGAACTGAAGAAATACTGACAGATGACGATGTTTATTTTCTTCCAAAGGGTCATACTGCCATAGTGCAAGAAGACATAAAAATGATTGAATTTAGTCCTTCGAAAGAATTAAGTGAAGTGATGGCCCACGTTGGTAAAAAAATGGCCGAACTAGGCGTATAAACCCAAAACTTGCATAGAACAATTGGTATAGCAAACTAATTACCAATGATACGATTTTTAGAACGCTGATCGGTTAGCGAAGGTCTAGTAGACCTTTGCTAGTGAAGAGTCAGCTATGGCATAGGCATTAAAATACTACTATGATAAAATTATTTCGAAAAATACGTCAACGATTAGTATCTGAAAATACTCCTGACGCACCAAAAGGCAGTCTAGGCAAATATCTGCTGTATGCTGTAGGAGAAGTCGTGCTGGTGGTCATCGGTATTTTAATCGCTTTGGGTATTAATAACTACAATGAAAATCAAAAAAGTATAGCACAAGAACAGGTTATTCTGAAACAGCTTGCGACGGAATATAAAGCGAACTTACTTCAGTTAGAGAATAAGATTCAAATGAGACGCAAACTTATTGCCGAAAGCCTAAACGTGTTAGAGATTACTTCAAATGACACACTCATCAGTGAAGATTCCCTTTCCATGATTTTCGCCACTTTTTTTATGGACCCCACCTTTGACCCCATTGAAAATGATGTGATGAATTCAGGAAATATCAAATTGATACAAAATGATAGCTTAAAACAAGCCCTGTCGCATTGGACATCGGATATTAAAGCATATACCGAGTCTGAAGATATACAACATAACCATTACATTTCTGAAATTATTCCTTTTATGAAAGAGGTGGGCATCATGCGCAACGCAAACCATGTATTTTGGAGAGCGAAAGAGCTTAGAATGGGCTTTTTGGACAAAGGCAAAAATGACAAAATATTGACTATTGGCAAAAGCCCTAAAGAGATTGATGTTCAATCCATTTTAAAAGACCCACGTCTCGAAGGTCTAATCACCTTCATATTTACCTTTTCTCAAGTTTGTAATTTAGAAGGGCAAACACTGAAGGAGAAAATGCAAAAGATTATTAAAATTCTTGAGGACGAAATTGAATAAGCAATGGGGTTATAATAAGCCTCCCGAAAAAACCTTTTCAAAACTAACCCAATGGCTCTATAAATAAGCGAACTTAGCATAAGCTCATAACAACTAAAAAATTAAACCATGCCTTTAAAATCGAATGAAGTATCGGTTGTAATACTCGGAGGAAGTGGTGCTGTCGGTAAAGCAGCCTTAAAAACATTATTGCAACTCAATAACATACAGCAAATTACATTGTTAGGTAGAAACCCTATTTCAACTGTAAAAACCAATTGTGTTCAACAACACAAAATAGATGTAAGTGACCCTAGGTCATACCAGAACTATGTGCAAGGACACACAACGGCTATTTGTACCTTAGGCGTTGGCCAACCAACGAAAGTAAGTAAAGAAGAATTTATAAAAATCGATAAAATTGCGGTACTAAATTTTGCGACGGAATGTAAAAAAGTTGGAGTGAAACATTTTGAATTATTAGCCTCTGTGGGTATCAATGCAAAGTCATCTTCCTATTATCTACGCACAAAAGGTGAATTGGTAGAAGCGCTTAAAGCATTGGATTTTGACCGTCTTAGTATTTTTCAACCTTCTATGATATTAACACCAACGAACCGATACGGTATAGGGCAAGCCATTACTTTAAAAATTTGGCCACTACTAAAACCATTTTTCATAGGTAGTTTACGAAAATACAAAGGTATTCCTGTGAACGTTCTAGGGCAGGCAATGGCAAAGAATATCCTTAAAGAAGGCGAAGCATATGAAGTACTTCAATGGGACCAATTTTATACCGTTAGCAAATAGCCACTTGTTGGCCGTCAGTTGAAAAAATAAACTCTGAATTTAAAAAGGTACTTAAAAGCTAATTTGGATATATAAAATGAAGAAACCTAAAAAGTTGTTTTACACGATTATAATGATGGTATTTATTTTTACCAGTTCTTGTAATCAGAAAAAGGATAGTGAATGGATACCCATTTTTAATGGTAAAGACCTAACTGGATGGTCACCAAAATTCACGGGTGAAGCATATCGAATAAACTACCTGAACACCTTTCAAGCTAAAGATGGGAAGTTAATTGTCTCTTACGATGACTACGACAATTTTGATAATAATTTTGGACATATTTTCTATAAAGAAAAGCTTTCGCATTATAAGTTGCGGTTAGCGTATCGCTTTTTAGGAGAGTCGGTTCCTGGTTCGCCAGATTGGGCCTATAAAAACAGTGGTATCAAATACCATTCTCCGCATCCTTCTGAACTACCAATAGGCCAAACATTGTTAGTTGCCGTTGAAGCACAAATACTTGGGGGTGACGGTAAAACAGAACGGTTTACTGGCAATGTATGCACCGCGGGCACTCATATCGTAATGAATGACAGTTTAATTACACAGCACTGTACAAATTCAAACTATCCTGCTATAAATGATAGCAGTTGGGTAAAGATGGAAATTGAAGTTCATGGCAGCGAAAAAATAATTCACAAAATCAATGGTCAAGTAGTTATGCAATACTCTAAACCCCAATATGATGACACTGATGAATTTGCTCGAGAACTCATGAAAAATGGTTATCCAAAAATCATAAGCGAGGGTTACATCGCGCTTCAAGCAGAAGGTCATCCCATAGAATTCAAGAACATCGAGTTGATGAAAATCAATAAATAATCGTTCAACCTTTCATACCTGATAAATCTGAGATAGGTGCTAAAGAACTGTTACCAGTAAAGTGGCATACAGATAGTTTTGTAGAAATACCTATTTGAAAGGAATAAGGCATAAACTCACCGAGATGCTGCTATTTTAAAAACACCCATGTATACCTTTAACCCGAATTGGCACATTGAGCGCAGTCGAAATGCACAGGTTTTAAAAATCTAAAAACACCATTATCATTTTCTTATTAAAAACAAATGTTCTTATCTGAATATCAATGGCATAAGAAAAAATACCATAAACTTCTGTATATTGCAATAGACCAAGCAATGTACACTCCCCCAACATTTTAGTGTTTGCAATTGTAAAACACAAAAACAAATATTAGTAACTATATTTCTTGATAAAAGGAAATAAGCGTAGCAGTAAGCCTAAACATACGTTGGAAGCAAATAAACATAAATCATAAAAACAGAATATGTCAATTAAAAACACTTTAAAATACCTAACATCTTCTATTTTTAGTTTGTTACTCGTTTCAGCTACTGCACAAACTGTTCTTCCTCCAGTAATGGAATGGCATGGAAAAAGTGAATCTTTAATCGCTAAAACTAATAATCCATGGGTAACACCTTCAGAAAAATCAAATTTTAAAACGACTCCTAGTTATAATGAAACCGTGAATTGGTTTAAAAAACTCACGGCCGCTTCCCCATTATTATCTATGGTGAGTATCGGAAAAAGTGTAGAAGGACGGGATATTTATATGATTATTGCTTCCACCGATACCGATAAAGGCTCACAATCATTAAAAAACTCAGAAAAACCACTGATGCTTGCTCAGGCAGGTATTCATTCTGGAGAAATAGATGGAAAAGATGCCGGAATGATGCTGCTGCGAGACATTGCTTTTGGAAAAAAGAAAGAGTTGTTGATGAAAGTAAATTTTCTATTCATTCCGATTTTAAGTGTAGATGCACACGAAAATTCATCAGCCTTTAATAGACCGAACCAAAGAGGCCCAGAAAACATGGGTTGGAGAACCAATTCACAGAACTTAAATTTAAACCGTGATTATGCGAAGCTTGACACTGATGAGGTAAGAGCAGTGGTAACCGTAATTAATGAATATAATCCTTCATTGTATATGGATATACACGTCACTGATGGTGCAGATTATCAATATGATATTACGTATACAGGTGCGGGAGTAGAAGGGAATTCCCCTGCTATTTCCAATTGGTTAGAAACGAAATTTAAGCCAACAGTAGACGAGGATTTGAAAGCCAACGGACATATCCCAGGGCCTTTATTGTTTGCGTTGAATGATAGAGACTTTTCGAAAGGAAGAATCTCGCTCACTGGCGGTGCTAGGTTTTCAGATAGTTATGGAAATCTCCGTCATTTAACAACCATCCTTGTAGAAAACCACTCTTTAAAGCCTTACAAACAGAGAGTTTTGGGTACATATGTATTGTTAGAAAGCACCTTGAGGTTATTAGAGAAGGAAGGACAGTCACTTCAAGAAATCACAGAGGCCGATAAATCCATAAGGGATGAAAAAATTCCAACAGCTTATAAAGTTCCTCAAATGAAGAACAAAGTTGATTTTGAATCATTGGCTCTTCTAAAAGCTTCCGATGAATCAACACCTCCTGATACATTCCTCTTGCTTGGAATAGAATCAAAAATTCATAAATCCACTATTACAAATGCAGATTATATCGAATGGTTGGGTAGGCCAAAAACAATGAAAGTTGCCCACTATAAAGAAAGTGACCCCATTGATTGGATCACACGGCCAAAAGGCTATTGGGTTCCGGCTTCTTGTAATGTAGTAATTGAAAGATTGAAAATACATGGAATTGAGATGGAAGTACTTACTGTAGCCCGTGAGGTGGCAGTAGAGATGTATCGGATTGAAGACGCAAAATTTGAAAATGAAAATCATCAATCATTACCTTATGAAGGACATATGCAAGTAAGTGGGACAACAAAAACAGAATTTCGCAAAGAGATATTTTCACCCGGTTCTGTTTATATATCCACTAACCAACCTTTGGGAGATTTAGCTATGACTTTATTAGAACCTAAATCAAAAGATTCTTTTTTCAGCTGGGGTTTTTTTCTTAACATTTTCCAGAGGACCGAATACATAGAAGCTTATGTCATGGAACCAATGGCAAAAATAATGTTGGAAGACTCTCCGGAATTAAAAAAAGAATTTGAACAAAAGATAGCACAAGATAAAGATTTTGCAAATGATTCAAATGCTATTTTTAGTTGGTTTTACAGTAAAACAAAATATTATGATGACCGCTACTTATTATATCCGGTTGCAAGAGAATTGTAAGTCAATTTAGATTAAATCACTAATACCTACTGCTAACATTGTTCTTCATCCCGAAAGCTATCGGAACCAACCCGTAAACCAATGACAAAATTCTTTCGAAAAATTAGACAAAATTTACTTTCAGAAGGAAAAGCTGGAAAGTATCTGAAATACGCTATAGGGGAGATTATTCTTGTTGTTATTGGAATTTTAATTGCATTAAGTATTAATAATTGGAACGAAACCAGAAAACAATCTGAATTAGAAAAGGAATTTATTACGAGCGTAAAAAATGACCTCAAACAAGATAAAGCTTTTATTCAACTGATAATAGAAATTATAAAGCCAAGAATAGAAGCTTATGAAACCTTAAATAGTGACTTGCCGAATTTATATGCTAATGACAAAAAATCATTAGATTCTATTTTTTTTAATTATTTTAAATCTCAACGCACATTCTATCCGATATCTGGCTCTTATGAATCAGCGGTATCAGGAAATCAAATTACTGTTTTTAGAAATAAAAAATTAATACAAAAGATTATTAAATTATATAATTCAACTTATGATAGGTTGATTGATAACGGCCAAATTTTGGATGAAAGATGGGCTTTTTTAAGTAAAAAGTATAGTTATGAAAGAAGAACTGGACACTTTCGCGAAATGACACCTGAGCAACTTTCTGAATTTCTTGATGATTTGCATCATCATTATGTTCAAATGGATTGGTACCTAAATCAGTTAAAATTAGCCATATCTGAAATTGATAGCATAACTACAGAAAATTAATTGAATAAATCTGAAAACAGAATAACGAAAGCACAACAAAGAACTGAGATAAAAAACCAGCGTCTTTTTACACGCTACGTTTCATACACAAAACGGTTACAAGCAATTTGACAAAACCATCAATAATAAAGAACTTATAGCAAAATATGGAACATGAATTAAAACCATTTTGGAATAAGATTTTTAAGTTTGATTGGAAATTTGGACTCATTTTGATTCTAATAATCTGTATTCCTCGTTTTATTTTGGTTCTGCATGCTAATGAAACCGCAAGCTATGGCTATATCGGTCTTATTATGGTCATTTCAACGATTTCACCATTTCTATTTTTAAGCAAGTTTGGTAGAAACAAAATCGGAATTAAAAAACCTGCTAATCGTCGTTGGCTAATTATTGCTTTGTTAATTGGAATCATATTTAGCATATTGCTTTACTTCTTGGGAGAAACCTTATATGGTAACTCTTACGAAAATTGGTATTACTACATTGGAAAATCCTATAAGATTCCAACTGAAATTGACCAACAGAGTAAGCTCGCTATGTTTGGGGTTATGGCATTGACCGGAATGACATTTAGCCCAATTGGAGAAGAACTATTTTTTCGAGGAATTGTACATTCAAGTTTTGCTAATTCAGTGGGCAATAAAAGAGCATCGATTATTGATAGTTCAGCATTTGCCATTGTCCACATTTCGCATTTCGGATTAATTTTTACGAATCAGCAATGGCAATTCTTGACCGTACCGACTTTAATTTGGGTTTTAAGTATGTTTTGTGTCAGCATTTTATTTTACCGATGTAGAAAAAATTCAGGTTCGATTTTAGGAGCAATACTATGCCATTCAGCATTTAATTTAGGAATGATTTATTGCATCTTTTATCCAATTATTGGGAGTTAGTACTGCGCACAACAACTTATATAAAACATTTTTAATTATGAAAAATATACTATTCGCTATTTCATTACTATTGAGTTCTTCCGTTTTCGCACAAGAAATTGAAGATAAATATGCTGAAGACGTAAAGTCAATAGATGCAATCATAACCGCCTACTATGATGTTGTTTCGGGTTCGAGCAGTGATCCTTGGAATTTTGAAAGAGACAACTATATTCATTCAAAAGATGCCGTCATAACAAGACTAGACGAAAATGGAAAAGCAGAATCTCATGCGTTGGAAGCAGAATATATTCCCGTAGGTCTTTCACCGAAAGAGGATTTTTATGAAAAGGAAATTAAAAGAATAGTTAACCAATATGGGAATATTGCACAAGTTTGGAGCGCTTTTGAAATACGAACCGACCCTAAAATTGAATCTAATACTAGAGGACTAAATAGTGTTCAACTTCATTTTGAAAATGGTCGATGGTATATAGATAGCTGGACGTGCGAAATGGAAACGGAGAAAAACCTATTAGTAACCGACTTTTTAAAAAATGAATAAAAATTGCTAAAAGAAACTGCTTGTTCTCGCCTATAGTGAATAAGACGTTTTAATATGAAATGGTTTTTCAGGTTTAAAAGCCCAAACACACCCACCAATTTTCCAACCAATAGAAACGCTCTTCTTTGAATTTCAAGGACATAAGAAATTATACAATAAACTTCTGTATATTGCAGTAGACCAAGCAAAGTCCATTCCCCCTGCCACTTTAGCGTAAATAGTTCTATTTGAAAAATACTGGTTCTAGCAACTATATTTCTTCAGATTAGAGAATATAGGTACTTGTCACTGTACGCTTTTTACATATTCGATTTGGTTAAACCAACCCGAAAGACATCGTGCTTTAGAACAACAAAATTGACCAATAAAAGAACCTCATGAATTCACCAAAACCATCTTTTCTCAAAACAATCATTTTTGGCATTTTAACGGTATTGATTTCCACTACCCTTTGTTTCGGACAAACTAAAACCGAACAGCTAGACGAACTGCTCAATCAATATCTTGATTATGGCAAATTTAACGGCTCTGTACTGGTTGCCGACCAAGGCAAGGTGATGTATAAAAAAGGATTCGGAATGGCGAATATGGAATGGGATATACCAAACAAACCAAATACCAAACATCGATTAGGTTCTGTCACAAAGCAATTTACGGCCATGCTCATATTACAGCTAGTAGCTGAAGGCAAAATAGATTTACAGACACCTATAACCACATATCTACCTGATTACCCTAAAGAGAACGGAGATAAAATAACGACACACCATTTATTGACCCATAGCTCGGGCATACCTAATTATACCGCATTTCCTGATTTTTTTGTAGCGGAAAGTCGTAACCCTTATACACCCGATCAATTTGTAAAAAAGTTTGAGGACAAAGAATTAGAATTCACTCCGGGTGAAAAATTCAACTATAGTAATTCTGGCTATTTTCTTTTAGGGGTACTAATAGAAAAACTGTCTGGTATGACCTATGAAGAAATGCTACATGAAAAGATATTTACACCTTTAGGCATGCATGATACAGGGTATGATAATCATAAAGATATTTTAAAAAACAGAGCTACAGGCTACGAAAAAAACGGAACCAGCTTTATCAACTCTGCTTACTTAGATATGTCTATTCCTTATGCTGCGGGCTCTTTATATTCTACTGTAGAAGATTTATACCTATGGGACCAAGCATTGTATACCACAACCCTATTGCCTCAAAAATATATGGATTTGTTCTTTACACCCTACATAGCTGCCTTTGGTAATTCTCAATACGCTTATGGTTGGGGAGTAGGAAAAGAGGTCATAGGAAATACGACCGATAGCATAACAGTAATTTCCCATGGCGGAGGAATCAATGGTTTTAATACCAACATTTCGCGTTCACCATCAAACAAATCTTTGGTGGTACTCTTAAACAATACCGGTGGCGCACCGCTTGGTGAAATGACAAGGTCTATCATAGGCATTATGCATGGTAAAACGTACGACATCCCTAAAAAATCTCTTGCTTATGATTTTTTAAACGTGATTAAGTCTAAAGGTATTAAAGAAGGTTTAGCTTATTATAATACTAACAAAGAAGGTGATAATTTCGAATTAAACGAAAATGAGATGAACCAAATTGGTTACCAATTAATGGGAAATGGTACTGTTGAAGAAGCTGCTCAGGTTTTTAAACTAAATATAGACGCTTTTCCGAAATCACCTAATGCATACGACAGTTATGGCGAAGCGCTAATGAAGTTAGATGATACAAAAGGTGCTATAACAAACTACAAAAAATCGATAGAAATAAATCCAGCAAATCAAAACGGAATCGATATGCTGAAAAAATTAGGTGTGAACACTAACGACTTAGTAAAAGAGGTGGTCGTACCAGAAGCTATTTTAAAAACCTATATCGGTGTCTATGAGCTTACGCCAGATTTTAAAATCACCATTTCTAAAGAAGGAAATCAAATGAAAGCTCAGGCAACAGGGCAACCCATGGCCGACATTTATCCTAAATCGAATGAAGAATTTTACCTAAAAGTTGTGACCGCTCAAGTTATTTTCAACAAGGGTGAAAATGGGGAAATTGAAAGTTTAACGCTTTTTCAAGGAGGACAAGAAATGATGGGCAAAAAAATGGAATAATATAAATTACCCACCCCTAACCTCTCCTAAGAGGAGATAAGTAAGTTATTACGATAAAATATTTTTTTATAATATTGACGAAATAATAATTTTGGCATTAGCGATACTCAACACCTATCTCTTCACAACGAAAAACAAAAATCTCGCCTCTTGCGAGGGGATAAAAAGGTGAGTACTATGATTAAATTCTTTCGGAAAAATCTACTTTCCGACCCGCCCGAACGTTCCTTTTCATGCATGGTTAAAAAGAAATAAAGTATATATAATATGGATAAGTTTTATATAGATGCAGATATAAGAAAAGCAGAAACATTACCTGCACAATTTTACAAAAATCAAGAGGTGTTTGACAAATTGAAAGAAAATGTTTTTGTAAAATCATGGCAATGGATAGGCGATGAAAACACCTTAGTTCCTTTAACCGAAAGTGTGTATCCATTTGTATTGCTAGATAATTATTTAACAGAACCGCTATTGGTTGTTCGTGATAAGGAAAATAAAACCAAATGTTTAACCAATGTATGTACACATCGTGGAAACTTGGTAATTCATAACTCAGGCAAAGCTAAAAACTTGACGTGTATGTACCACGGAAGAAGATTTGGGCTTGATGGTGCATTTAAATCAATGCCCGAATTTAATGAGGCCGAAAACTTTCCCAGACCATGCGATAACCTCCACGAATTCTCCCTTAAAAAATTAGGCGCTCATTTATTTGTTGGGCTAGATCCTGCGTTTGATTTTTCTGAAGTAATTGATGTGATGAATGAACGAATTGGCTTTTTGCCTCTAAACGAATTTAAATTAAATGAAACTTTAAACAAAGATTATATTGTCAATTGCCACTGGGCACTGTATTGCGATAACTATTTAGAAGGCTTTCATATTCCATTTGTTCATGAAGACTTAAATGCTGTTTTAGATTATGGGAGTTATACCACCGAAATATATGATCATGTAAATCTTCAAATTGGGTATTCTGAAGGTGGCGAGGAAGTTTTCGATTTACCAGAAGGGCATGTAGATTATGGTAAAAATGTGGCTGCGTATTACTATTGGATATTTCCGAATATGATGTTCAATTTCTATCCATGGGGTTTATCTATAAACATTATTAAACCCCTGATTATCAATAAAACTAAAGTCTCTTTTATCACCTATGTGTATGATGAAACAAAAATGAATGCAGGCGCAGGTGCCCTTTTAGATAAAGTAGAACGTGAAGATGAGTTTGTGGTAGAAGGTGTGCAAAAAGGCCTACAGTCACGATTTTATAAGGCGGGTAGATTCTCACCAAATATGGAAAAAGGAGTACATCATTTCCACAGGCTTCTGGCAAAATATATGAATACCGAAAATTAATTTTTTTTTACTCGCTTATTGTAAACAACTAAACGTAATCAACTATGGCCAAAGCAAATAAGGATAAAGGATTAAAACGTGTAGTTGATGTATTTGGCTTGTCACTTAACATTGTAAATATAACCGTTGGCGCAGGTATTTTTGCACTGCCTGCAATTGTTGGTATTGAACTGGGTGCATTTAGTGTGTATGCATATCTATTTTGTGGTATTATGATGGCTGCCATTATGCTTTGTTATGCCGAAATTGGCTCACGCATTACCAATACAGGAGGCAGTTATGCTTATGTATCGGCAGCATTTGGAGATTTCGCGGGGTTTATCGTAAGCTGGCTAGCTATTTTTGGATGGAGTATTTTAGGCAGTGCTGCATTAATGAATATTATTGCCGATTCGCTTGCAGTAATTTCACCAGCTTTCTCAAATCCGTGGATACGGGGTATTTTCTTTTTTGTATTACTCAGCTTTTTGGTCATCACCAATATTCGTGGTGCAAAGCAGGGTGTTACTTTTATAAAGTGGATAACCATCATAAAATTATTGCCCTTATTTGGTATCATTATTTTCGGTTTCTCGATGATTAATCCAGAAAACCTCCGTTGGGAACATTTACCCTCAATTAAAACTTTTGGCAATACTGCCCTAATATTATTTTTTGCTTTTGCCGGCTTTGAAACGGCACTAGGTGCAAGCGGGGAAATTAAAAACCCTCAACGAACAATTCCCTGGGGTATTTTAATTGGAGGTGGTTCGGTGATTATCATTTACTTGCTCCTACAAATAGTAACTCAAGGTGTTTTAGGACCACGAATGCTATCGGTTAAAGATGCACCATTAGCAGCGGTTGCGCAAGATATTGTTGGTATCGTAGGAAGTACACTACTATTAGTTGCTGCCGCAATTTCTAGTTTTGGCACAGTTAGCACCGATGTCTTAAATACACCGCGTGTATTATATGCTGGTGCTAATGATGGTTTGTTTCCGAAATTTCTGGGCGAAATTCATTCAAAATATGCCACACCCTATTGGTCTATAATCTGCTTTGCGGGACTAATTTTTATTTTTTCTATTTCTGGTGGTTTTCGACAGTTGGCCATATTGGCAAGTGCCGCCATATTACTTATTTACCTGTTGGTTATTATTGCCACTATTAAACTGAGAAGTAAAAAACAAGAAACAACTGAAAAGACATTTAAAGTGCCAGGCGGATTGATTATTCCATGTATTGGTATTGTTTCTATTCTCTGGTTGCTTACCAGTTTAAGTACATGGGAAATAGTATCAACTATTATCTTTATTGCGGTTATATGTGTTGTCTATTTTACTATGAAGTGGTTGAAGAAACGAACTAAAACCTTGAAAAAATTAGAATAAAATACCCATACAACCATAGCTATTAAAACCAACCAATACCCAAATGATAAAATTATTTCGGAAAATTAGACTAAAGATGTGGGTCGAGAATAAACCTGCTTCCCTGGCAGGCAGGTTGAGTCTTTATTTTCTAAATTAGGCTCCTTAAAAACCTATTTTCTTTACAGGATTAGATAAAAAAGTACAGTACGAATGAATTTTAGCATTAGGGAGGCAACACAAGCAGATTTAATTCAAATCGCGAACTATTTTACAAGCAAACCCAATGAATATTGTTTAAACATGGGTGTTGACCCAAATTCAATAATTATAAAGTGAAATATATAACAAAGACGGTTTGGATTTTATCATTGGTTAGTTTTTTCACAGACACCGCCAGTGAAATGTTATATCCGATTATGCCGATTTACTTAAAATCAATTGGTTTTTCTATTGTACTAATTGGCATACTTGAAGGAGTGGCAGAAGCTACAGCAGGTTTAAGCAAAGGGTATTTCGGTAAACGCTCAGACCATTCAGGAAAAAGAGTTCCATTCGTGCAAATTGGCTATGCTTTTAGTGCAATTTCAAAACCAATGATGGCAATTTTTATTTTTCCCCTTTGGATTTTCTTTGCTCGAACTATTGACCGTTTCGGAAAAGGAATTAGAACAGGAGCAAGAGACGCCATACTTTCAGACGAAGCAACCACAGCAACAAAAGGTAAAGTTTTTGGCTTTCATCGTTCCATGGATACGTTGGGTGCAGTAATAGGGCCTTCTTTAGCGTTGCTCTATTTATATTATTATCCAGAGAACTACAAAACACTTTTTTTTATTGCCTTTATACCTGGCATGCTTGCCGTATTGGCCTCTTTTTTATTGAAAGAGAAAAGCGGTGATGACCATAAACCAAAAGTTGCTACACCGTTTTTTTCGTTTCTTACCTATTGGAAAACAAGTCCAATAGCATACAAAAAATTAGTCATAGGGCTTCTTGCTTTTACACTTTTCAATAGTTCTGACGTTTTTCTACTTTTAAAAGCAAAACAATCGGGTCTTGATGACACTATGGTCATCGGAGTTTATATTTTTTACAATCTCATTTATGCTTTGTTTGCTTTTCCAATTGGCATCATTGCCGACAAAATCGGATTGAAAAAGGTATTTGTAATTGGCCTTGTCTTATTTTCAGTGGTCTATTTTGGTATGTCAGCGAACACAAATCTGGTTATGTTTTTCGTGCTGTTCTTTCTTTATGGCATCTATGCGTCGGCAACAGAAGGTATCTCAAAAGCGTGGATTTCAAATATCACCGACAAAAAAGATACTGCCACAGCAATAGGAACATTTTCAGGATTTCAGAGCATTTGCACCATGTTAGCTAGCTCATTAGCTGGCCTAATATGGTTTCAGTTTGGTGCGACAATGACTTTTTTAGTTTCTGCATTAGCAACACTACTTGTTATTTTATACATCTTAACAATTCCTAAACCTGAAACTGTGAGAAATGAAGCATAATGTTCGTTATCTTACAGTGGTTCATGTAAAACACACTCCCCCTACACTTTAGCGTATTTAGCTAAAAAATATACATACTACTAACTATATTTCTTGCTATTGGGGGCTATACGTATGTATTACTTTACACTATTGTTGTAGTGAAAAAAAAACTGAATTATGAAGTACAATTATTTTAAAGTTGACATCGATAACAAAATCGCACAGGTTGCATTCAATAGACCAGAAAAATCAAATGCGCTTCACATGGAAGCATGGATAGAAATGCAAAATATTTTTGATACGCTTTCTACAACTGATGAAGTTAGGGTTATTGTGCTTAAAGGTGAAGGAAAGCATTTTTGCGCTGGAATTGATTTGGAGTTATTAATGTCTGTTGCCAAACTTCAAGAAATTTCCTGTTCTGGAAGGCGAAGTGAAAAGATTAGAGGTTTGGTGAAAACATTGCAAAAGGCAATCAGTGCCATCGAAAATTGTTCTAAACCAGTACTTGCCGCCATTCATCAAGGATGTATTGGTGGCGGTGTAGATATTGTTTCTGCTTGCGATATGCGTTACTGTAGCGAAGATGCCTATTTTACCATTAAGGAAATTGACTTAGGAATGGTAGCTGATATCGGAACCTTGCAACGTCTTCCAAAAATAATATCACCAGGTATGGCAGCCGAAATGGCATATACTGGAAGGCAAGTATTTGGAAATGAAGCGAAAAGTATTGGACTTGTAAATCAATGTTATGCTTCGAGAGAGGCATTAATGGAAGGCATTATGGAAAAAGCCACAACTATTGCTTCTAAATCTCCATTGTCTATTCGAGGAACTAAGGAAGTATTGCGATATACGAGAGACCATTCTGTTGATGATGCGCTTAACTATATGTCTACTTGGAATGCCGCCATGCTCATTTCAGAAGATCTTACAGAAGCATTCAAAGCCACAATGGAAAAGCGTGCACCTCGGTATAAAGATTAATAGAACGTCATTTCTTGATTTAGTTAATTTATTGATCTCTATAAAAACTCGCCACAACAACGTTGGGCAACATTTTAAAAAATTAAAAATATGGAAAAATTAAATTTAGCAGATGCGAAACAAATCGGTACAGACCTTGGCATTGACTGGAATGAAATCAACCTTGAAGAATTCACAATGGGTTTAAATGTTGAATTTGAGCATGGAACAAGATATCCTGAAACCAATGTTACAAACAATGACAAAAGCTTGACAGGAAAGATTGCTTGGGCGCATCTTAAAGAATTCCCAGACTACTATACAAGATTAGAAAAGATGGAGAAGGAAGCTGATGCGTATTGGAAATCTAAAAAATAAGACAAAAACGATTGCCCAATAACTAAGCATATGGCGCGCCGATAGGCCAGCGCTATATGACTTGTTGACTGATTCGGGATATAGGATAAGGGGTAATACGAGAGGTTTGCCTGGACTTGGGCTTGGAAGAAGTTGGTTGTTA
>Ga0163215_100641_pt1 | contig 47110 bp, 39 predicted proteins | sample SynspAceP_FD_185934 | JGI IMG/M metagenome (GOLD analysis project Ga0163215, IMG submission 185934) | Saline lake microbial communities from Ace Lake in Antarctica - Synechococcus sp. Ace-P (Hybrid Assembly) | ecosystem: Environmental > Aquatic > Non-marine Saline and Alkaline > Saline | place...
CGAGAGGGACACGCAACGCGCGTTCTCAGCACCAACAAACGTGGCGGTAAATCCGGCGGGACAAACCTCGCAGTTCGATTCACCAGTTGCGATCTTATAGCCGTCGTGGATTGCGATTGTTCATTCGATCGTTACGCAATCGAGGGTCTGGTAGCGCCTCTTTCCGATACCTCCATCGGCGGCACATGCGGCGACATCGTTCCCAGGAATGGGGATGCAAGCCTTATTTCAGGTTTTCAGGAGATTGAATATCTGCTGACGATCTCCATGTCGAAGCGAATTGGCAACGCGCTTGATCAAGTGATCTGCCTTTCCGGGGCATTCGGTGCCTTCCGGCGTAGCGCGCTCGAAAGCGTTGGGTTTTTTGATGTCGGCGGAGGGGAAGACCTCGACGCCACCATGCGCCTGCGCGATCACGGTTGGCGCGTCGTGTTTGCCGAAAATGCCGTCTGCTACACAGATGTTCCGACGAGTTTTTGGGCACTGGCCAGACAGCGGCTCAGGTGGGAACGTGACTCTATCTGGGTTCGCTATCGCAAGCACTGGCGTGCCATGTCGCCGTTCCATGCGCGCTTTCAGCTAAGGGAAGCCCTGCATCAGTGGGACTTCCTACTGTTTGGTGTGCTGGCTGCCGTCATTTTTCCGATCTACACTTTTTGGTTGTTTGAAACTTATGGCAGTTTCGCGTTTTCCGTCCTTATTGCCATCCAGATAATTATGACGGCGGTTGATCTCCTGACCATGGCACTTGCTGCGCTGGTAACCGGCCGCACCGACGCTCTCAGACTGGTGTTCTTGATCCCCGGCTTCTCGTTCTTCAACGGCTATATAATGAAGAACATTCGTCTCCTCGCCTATTTCCAGGAGATCTTTTTCTCGTCTTCGCGCGAAGATAATTACATCCCTGCGCGCGTGCGTTCAGTGCGGAGTTGGTAAGAATGCAACGGATAAAAAAACGTCCCAGCATCGATGCGATGATGAATCACCAAAGGGTGGAAACATCATCCTGGAGTCGCCGTATATATTTTGTTCTGCTTGGTGCTCTTCTCATTGCAATTGGAAATTATCTAGTTGGAGATATGCTGATCCTTCGCGCAGAAGGGATAGTTCTTTCCGACAGAAATGTTGTTGCCGCAACATTTCAGGGCCGCGTGGCAGACGTGCGCGTACGCGAAGGAGAAGCCGTCACTGAGGGAGATTTTCTCTTGCGGATGGAATCCCCAGATATGCTGCGCACCATTGCCGATCTGGCGGCGCGCAACGCCGATCTTGAGCAGCGATTGAGCCAGATGAAGGTGCGCTCCAGTGCGATTGGAGTTATTTTGCCGCTAGCCGAACGACGCGCTGACGAAAATATGCGATCGATCGCCAAGATCGACCAGCTGTCGACCCAGGGTCTGGTCGCTTCCACCCGAATGGACGAAGCCCTCGCCTCCCGCTTTGATTCCGCTGCTTTGTTTGCGGAACTTGCCGGTGAAGCAGATATGCTTCAAGTAAGCATACCCATTTTATCACGGTCAGTCGCACGATCAGCAGAGGCTCTTGCCAAGCTGGAAGAGTTTTACGGCGACGGAATTGTACGGGCGCCCCGATCGGGCGTGGTCGGTTCACATGTTCCAACTTCCGGTGAGGTTGCCAAAATCGGCGAGGAACTGCTGAAGATCAATGGCAAGAAAGCCTACGTTCTGGCGTTCCTTCCAGATACCTATCTCTTCGAAGTGCGGCCGGGCGATCCGGTGATCGCCAAGTCAGGCAATTCGAGCTCTCTGGCAACTGTTGAGGAAATACTCGGCATCGCCGATGCTCTTCCACCGGAGTTTCAGAACATGTTCCGTCCGCGCGACCGCAGTCGGCTGGTTCGGATTTCCATACCGGAAAGCAACGACTTTGCGGTAACACAGAAGGTGACCGTCGGCGGGTGTATTGTCGGCTGGTGCTGGAATGCAAGGTCGTGAGTGCCGTGCGGGGTTTACATCACTGCTTGCGGAAAAGACCGGCATGATCGCACGCGATCCATTGCATGATCTGAAACTACGATTCCTGGACCGGTGCCGTTCCAATATCGGTAGTATCATAGCTGCCGCAGATGATGAACGGGTACTGGAGCGAGGTGAACCTCACGTTCAGATTGTAAGAATAGTCCATTCGCTGGCCGGAGCGGGCGGAATCTTTGGATTTGATGCGTTGAGTGCTAGAGCTATTGATCTGGAAACCTATCTCATCTCCGGTGATGAGTTGGATGCAAGCAAAGCGCGTGGCTTGTTCGAGGCGCTCAGTACGGAAGTGCAGGGCGCCATCGATAGCTGAGTTTCAATCCTGGCTCAGTACTTCTGTGTCTGCCGCCTATGATGGAACAGGTTTCTGAATCTATGGTTAGGGATCGGGTGCAGTTGGGCACCTCGATTTACAGATCTTTTTCAGTTCAAGCTGCAGTGTTGAGAACGTTGGCGCGACGTTTTGTCTTTCGGACTTTGAAAGTCGGCTATTTCTGCCTCTTGACCTAATGGAATGGACTGCCCCCATAGTCCGACATGAGGCGCAAAGCAGCCATCCATCCAAGGACTGCTCTATGTCGGCTCAGGGTCGCAAGTGTCGATAGCAAGCACATAACCCGCAGGCCTCAAAGCGGTCACCCGCCAGCTCAGTCAGTTCCCGACACCCGATCCAGCCTCAGACCAGAACCGCCCGCAGCAATACAAACAACACGCCCGAGAGCACGGCGGCGGCGGGGACGGTGATGACCCAGGCTGCGATGATCTGCAGGAAGTGCGAGCGACGCACCAGCTTGCGGCGGCGCTGCTCCTCGAGCCGGCCCTTGGGGGCTTCATGGCCTGGCTTGTTGATCTGGTGGCGGGCGACATAATCGGCCCTCCGGGTCGATTTTTCGGTGTACCACTCACGAAAGAAGCCAACGCCAAAAACCGCGCCGACGGCAATATGAGTTGAGCTGACCGGCAGTCCCAGCCCCGACGCGATGATCACCGTGATCGCCGCTGACAGCGCCACGCAATAGGCCCGCATCGGGTTGAGCTTGGTGATCTGATTGCCGACCATGCGGATCAGTTTTGGCCCGAACAGCAAAAGCCCCAGTGAGATGCCGGCGGCGCCGACTGCCATCACCCAAAGCGGGATCACTACCTTGGTGGCGACGTCGCCGAATTCTGCGGTGTGGACGATCGCGGCCAGCGGGCCAACCGCATTGGCCACATCATTGGCGCCATGGGCAAATGACAGCAGGGCCGCAGAAAAGATCAGCGGCAGGCCGAACAGTTTTCTGAGCGACTGGTTGCGGTTTTCCAGCCCTTGCGACTGGCGGGCGATCACCGGCCGCGCGACAAGCCAGCTCAGCACCGCGACGCCAAGACCGATCAGCAGCGCCATTTCAAACGGGATGGCGACAAGTTTCTTAACCCCTTGAGCGCCAGATAGGTGGCAAAGGTGCCGGACATAATGGCAATCAGCACCGGCACCCAACGGCGTGCTGCGGCGATCTTGTCGTCCTGGTAGATGATGGCGGTCTTGATGAAAGCCAGGAACGCAGCTGCAATCAGGCCGCCGAGGAAGGGCGAGATCACCCAGCTCGCGGCAATTGAACCCATGGTCGGCCAGTTGACCGCGTCAACGCCGGCCGCGGCAATGCCCGCGCCCATGACTCCGCCGACAATCGAATGGGTGGTCGACACCGGAGCGCTGAGCCAGGTGGCGAGATGGATCCACATCGCGGCCGAGACCAGTGCAGCCATCATCACGGCGATGAAGACATTGGGATCAGACACGGCAACCGGGTCGATGATGCCCTTGGAGATGGTAGAGACAACGTCACCGCCGGCAATCAATGCGCCGGCGCTTTCAAACACGGCGGCAATGGCCAGCGCCACGCCCAGGGTCATGGCCTGCGAGCCGACGGCCGGGCCGACATTGTTGGCGACGTCATTGGCGCCGATGTTAAGCGCCATATAGGCGCCGATCGTGGCGGCTGCGATGATGACCACCGCACCCGGCTGGCCAGTGACAAAAACAGCGGCGATGATGGCGCACAGGAAGATGAAGACCAGCGCAAGACCGGGCGTGACGAAGCCGCGATTGATCAGGCCGGTGGCCTCTTCCATCGTTGCGAACTTGTCGAGATCCTTGTCGAGGGTGGGCTTGCGGTAGGTTTCAACCATTTGAGGTGATGTTTCCCGTGTTCTGGTCCGATCCGGCAAAGGCCGAATGTGTGACAGTCCCGTGATTATTGGCTTGAGTGGATGAAGGTCAGAGGCATTGCAGTCAAGCGGCAGCCGGGCAGTATCAACGGTTTTTGGCCCGGAAATGCGGATTGATGCGTGTTGTGGGATGTTTTCAGGTTTTCCCGGATATTTTGTGGTGGAGTTGCGCCTTGGCGTGCAATGTCGCTATGACGACAAGCTCGCGGCAGGCCGCTTCTGCCGCGTTTATGGAACGTCGTCGCGATCTGGCCCCTCTGGAGATCTCATGAGCAAGCTGTTTGAAGAACTCGACTACCGGCCAACACCGATTGGCGCACTGGTCTTGCGGCGGCGGCGCGAAGCGCGGCTCGGAGTGGATATTCTTGAAATCAAGCTTGGCGAAGAGCACTTGATGTCGGATCTGTTCACGGCATCCGAGATCGCGCTGGCGCAACTTGGGATGGCGGCCTGCGAAGGCCAGGGGCTTGATGTCGTTGTCGGAGGGCTGGGGCTCGGCTACACCGCCAGGGCGGTGCTGGATGAGGCGCGGACGGGATCGCTGATTACAGTTGAATATCTCGAAGCGGTGATCGACTGGCATCAGACCGGGCTTTTGCCGCTTGGACCGGAGTTGACCAACGACCCGCGCTGCCGGCTGGTGGAGGGGGATTTTTTTGCCATGGCGCGAGGCGATGACGGCTTCGATCCCGCCGTTCCGGGCCGTACCTTCGATGCCATCCTGCTTGATATCGACCATTCTCCGGATGCGCTGCTCGATGAACGCAGCACCAGTTTTTACCAGCCCGAGGGTCTGGCGCGGCTCGCCTCGCATCTCAAGCCCGGCGGCATTTTTGGCCTCTGGTCGGATGAGCGGACGGACGATGCCTTCACCGAGCGTCTGGCGGGCGTGTTTGCGGAAGCCTGGGCAGAACCGGTGACGTTTCACAATCCGTTGCAGGACAGACCGTTCACCCAGACGGTGTATCTGGCACGGACGGCCGCCGCGTCATGAACTCATAGCCTGCGTTGCGGACGAAGTGGCCTTCGATGGATCGCAGGTCCAGGTCGATTTCTGACGGGAAACGGGCATGCGCGGTCCTGTTACCTGCATCGGGTATAGGGGCATTGTTTCCAAATCTGGAAAAGGGGTGCGTTTTATCATCCCGCGAAAACTCTTCCCGCCTTGCCCGGTTCGGCAGAGTTGCTCTGACCGTAACCTGCCGGTGGGCCTCACTGAGGACTGTTGCCACAAATGAGGATGCTTTTTGATGCTGCAAAATGTCATCAGCCGGAAAGCGCTTCTTAACAAACCGGTGCTACGCTCAGGCCCAGATGAGAAACACCCTGCAATCCGATCACCGGGCACTCAGCCAGCGCGTCTATAATGATGCGCTCAAAACAGCGATGACTGACCGCGTCATGCTTCCAGACCGGCTGTTGATGCAGGATAGCCGATTGCCCGATGCCTCCCCGGGGCTCAGCGCTCTCTATGACAGCTATTCCTGGGCGGCACATTCGCTCAAGGCGCGTGCCTGGCTGCAGGTGGCTTTCGTCTTCACCTTTCTCCTGATGTCTTTCGATTACCTTGTCAGCCCCTCATTGTTGATGGCGACGCTGGTCATCCGCGGCCTCATTGTTTCAACCATTCTGCTAGGCCTCTACCTGCTCTGGGGACGGCAGCGGGCTGGTTGGGTCCAGGGCGCGACATTGGTTGTGGTCTCGGCGACCGTCATGATCGGGTCCGGTGCGCTAGGTGCGCTGGGCGGGGTCTCCCTGTTTGAACGCTATCTCACTGGAGCGCTGTTCACGGTGGCCACCGCAATCCTGTTTTTCCCTATCGAGTTTCGCTGGACAGTCGCTGCGGTTGTCGCAGCAGTCGTTCTCCATGCCGGCATGCTCGCGATCGGTCCGGTTGCCGATCCGTTGCTGGCGCTGAGCACCAGCTGTTTCTATACCGGCGCAATCATTGCTTTTGCCTCGACGCGAAAGGCAACACTGAGGAGTCAGTGGAAAAGCTTCAAATCGAAAATCCGGGAACTGCGCGACCAGGAGGCACTGGCGAGCCTCAATGCCGAATTGCAGGTGATCGCCAACCTCGACCCGCTGACCGGAATTCAGAACCGTCGTTCGACCCAACAAGATATCGACCGAATCTGGGCCAATGCCATCGGTGCAAAGCCGTCTATCGCCTTCCTGATGCTCGACATTGATGACTTCAAAAACCTCAATGATACTCTCGGCCACGCCGCCGGCGATGACTGCATCAAGAGTGTAGCCAACAATATCAGCGACGCCGTGCGCCATGGTGACATCGTCTCGCGCTATGGTGGCGAAGAATTTCTTGTGGTGCTTACCCGCACCACTGCAAGTGGTGCTCTCGCCGTGGCCGAGCGGATTCGCAAATCCATAGAGGCGCTCCGGTTGAAAAACCCGGGAAGTGACATCGAAAGCTGTGTGACTGTCAGCATCGGTCTAGCTCTATGGGAGGGAGACCATACACCGCAGATGCTGATAAATCGGGCCGACAAGGCTCTGTATCTTGCCAAGCACAAGGGCAAGAACCAGACCGTAATCTCCCCGCCTCCAGACAGTGTCGGCGCATTGTCGGAAAAGGTTGACAGACAAAAGACGCGCGACGTTGCATAGCAGACTGAACGCAGCAATCCATCCCACAGCGAGGACCGCTGGGGTCTAATGCATGTCGCGGCCAAATGGGTGCAGCGCCAAGGCCTGAGCCTAGTCCAATTTTTCCGAATGCCCAGATCTGAGCTGCCCAGATCTGGGCTGCCGGGTGTGAGCATGTGCGTTCACCCCATCAGCGCGCTTAATCTTAGGATCAATCCTATTCAATTGACGGGTCAGTATTGCTGACCTATTCCTTGGGGCACAGGAGTGTCTCCCATGTCCCCAACCCGTACGGAATTTTTCCAGGGCGTTCGCGCCAGCCTGCCGATACTTGCCGCCGCGGCGCCGTTCGGTATGCTGTTTGGTGCGTTGGCGGTGGACAATGGCCTGAGCGTGGGCGAGGCGGTGCTGATGAGCGCGCTGGTGTTCGCTGGCGCCAGCCAGATGGTCGGGCTTGAGCTGTTCAACAGCCATGTCGCACCCTGGATTATCGTGCTCTCGGTATTCGCGGTGAATTTCCGCCATGTGCTTTATTCCGCAGCTCTGGGGCGCCGGATGGGGCTGATGCCCGAGTGGCAAAAGGCCATCGCGTTTTTCTTTCTCACCGATCCGCAATATGCGGCTACCGAGGCGCGGGCGGACAAGAAGAAGCCGGTGACGTTGACCTGGTACATGGGCATGGCGCTGCCGATCTATGTGTTGTGGGTGCTGGAAGCCTGGATCGGCGCGCTGTTTGGCCGATTGATCACCAACCCGGCCGCGCTCGGGATTGATTTTCTGTTGCCGATCTATTTTCTCGGGCTTGTTCTGGGCTTCCGGATGCGGACGAACTGGCTGCCGGTGGTGATCGCCTCAGGTTTCGGATCGGTGGCAGCCTTCTACACCGTCGGTTCGCCCTGGCATGTCAGTCTCGGCGCACTGGCCGGTGTTGTGGTGGCGATGATCCTGCCGCCGGAACCGGCACAAGTGGAAGCCGTCGAGGTGACGCCATGAACGGGGTGTTCTGGGGCGTTCCGGTCAATGTCTGGACCATCATCGCCGCAGCTCTTGTCACCTATGGTACGCGGATCGGCGGCCATCTGGTGTTGTCGCGTTTCAAGCGCATTCCGCCGCGCATTGATGCGGCGCTCAATGCCGTGCCGGCTGCCGTTCTTACCACGCTTGTTGCCCCCGCCGCAGTCTCCAACGGCTCCGCCGAAGCGCTGACACTGGCCGCCTGCCTGCTGATCGGCCTGAGGATACCAATGATGGCGATGTTCGCCATCGGCTGGGCGATCATCGTGGCGTTGAGGGCAGCGGGACTTTAGGGTACCTCAAACACAGCTGGAATAAAGTGTTGCGTGACGGAGCGACGTCAACTCTGATTGGAGCGGTCTTGCGACAATGGCCAGTCTGCTCGGAGCCCACATTGACAGGCTGAAGCAGCGCGACGAAAGTCGACCCTGGCCAACGCGGAGACCACTATGATTTTTCCAAGCAGAATGAGTGGCGTCGTCCTGACGGGGCATGGCGGGCCTGAAATGCTGGAGTGGCGCGATGATCTGCCCGTTCCCGTCCCGGGTAAAGGCGATGTGATCATCCGTGTCGGTGCTGCGGGCGTGAACAACACTGACATCAACACGCGCACCGCCTGGTACTCGAAGGGCGGGGCCAAGGCAGACGATGCGTCTTGGTCGGGCATACCGCTCGCATTCCCGCGCGTTCAGGGCATAGATGTTTGCGGCCGGATCATTGCCGTTGGCGAGGCCGTCGACTCCGCCCGCATCGGCGAACGGGTCCTGATTGAGCCCTGCCTGCGCGAGGCAAATGGCCAGCCCCTGGATACGCCATGGTTTTTCGGTTCCGAATGCGACGGCGGCTTTGCCGAATACACACGGGTTGCTTCGCGTCATGCCTATGTGATCGATAGCGATCTGAGCGATGTCGAACTGGCCTCCTTTCCCTGCTCCTATTCCACGGCCGAGAACATGCTGACCCGTGCCGGTGTGCGAAAGGGTGAGGCCGTTCTGGTCACTGGGGCATCGGGCGGTGTCGGTTCGGCGGCGGTTCAACTGGCCCGCGCACGTGGTGCGCATGTCATTGCTGTGACAAGCCCGTCGAAGGCCCCAGGCCTGATGGAGCTTGGTGCCATGAAAACGCTCGATCGCGACGACGATTTTGTTTCCGAGATCGGTGCGAACAGCATCGATGTCGTTGTTGATCTGGTGGCAGGCCCGAAATGGCCTTCACTGCTTGATCTACTGCGCTCCGGCGGGCGTTACGCGGTTGCGGGCGCCATCGGCGGCGCAATCGTCGACCTGGACGTGCGCACACTTTATCTCAAGGATCTCAGTTTCTTTGGGTGTACGATTCTCGAGCCCGAAGTGTTCGGCAGTCTGGTCGGACGGATCGAGCGAAAGGAGATTGCGCCACTTGTGGCCGAGACCTATGCGCTGCGTGACATCGCCAGCGCCCAGAAGGCGTTTGGCGAAAAGGGCTATATTGGCAAGATCGTGCTGGACGTGACCTGAGCGGACATAACTGAGGATGTCCGAGAGGGGACATTCGCAGCGTTATCACGGAGGCCCGCACTGTCTACATATTTGTCTTTCGAATTTCCCGCATCAAAGTGCAGGCCAAAGCGCGCAAGGGTTTGATCCGTTTACCTGCAAAGTATCAACACTGGCTCGTGGTTCAAAGCGGGTTTGTTGCCGCCTCGAGCCAGGCAAGTGCCGGATCATCTGTCAGTAATGGTGTCAGTTCGCTTCTGACCCGGGCGTGGTAGGCGTCGAGCCAGGCACGCTCGCCCGGTTCGAGCAGATCAGTCAGGATCAGCCGCTTGTCGATCGGGCACAGCGTCAGGGTTTCAAATCCGAGCATTGGCTTGTCGCCGCCGTGAATGTCGCGTGGCTCGTAGATTGTCACAAGATTCTCGATGCGGATGCCAAAGGCGCCGTCGCGATAATAGCCTGGTTCATTGGACAGAATCATGCCGGGAAGCATCTCCTGCATGCCACGCCGCGAGATTGATTGCGGGCCTTCATGGACCGAGAGATAGCTGCCGACGCCGTGGCCGGTACCATGGGCGAAATCCGCGCCGGCTTTCCACAGCTCAATGCGGGCGAAAGCGTCGATGTCCAGGCCGCGTGTGCCTTCCGGAAAGCGCAAGCAGCTGATCGAAATCATGCCTTTGAGCACCAGAGTGAAGAACCGCTTCTGCTCGCGGGGTACGTCGCCGATGGCAATTGTGCGGGTGATGTCGGTGGTTCCGGCCACATATTGCCCGCCGGAATCGATGAGCAGCATTTCGCCGGGCTCGACCCGCCGGTTGGTCTGTCTGTTGACGCGGTAATGCATGATCGCCGCGTTTGGGCCGGCACCGGAGATGGTGTCAAATGACAAGGCTTTCAGAGGCATCTGCATGGCTTCGCCGGTTGAACGGCGGAACTCCTCAAGCCGGCTGGCTGCGCCGATCTCGTCAACCGTGCCGGGCGGCTGGTTGTCGAGCCAGGAGAGAAACCGCACCATTGCGGCGCCGTCCTGCTTGTGCACGCTGGCGCTTCCGGCAATTTCGGCCTTGTTCTTGCAGGCACGGGGCAGGCGGGCCGGGTCGGGCGCGTTCAGTACCGTGCCGCCGGATTGCTCGATCAGCATCGGGATGGCATGCGATGCCACCGCCGGGTCGACCAGAGCGGTCGCGCCGGATTTGCCGAGCGCTGCAAGCGCGTCATCGAAAGCCGATGGTGGTTCGAGATCCGCGATTTGCGTGAGGTAGGCCTCGGCCTCGATGCCGGTCTTGCGCTTGTCGATGAACAACAGCGGCCGGCCCTTGGCCGGGATGATGGCGCGCGACAGCGGATGCGGAGTTGATGGCAGGTCCTGACCGCGAATGTTGAAGCTCCAGGCAATCGAAGACGGATCGGCCAGGATCACCGCGTCCGCACCGGCCTCGGAGGCGGTCTCGGCAATCATCGCCAGTTTCTCGCGCGCCAGTGTGCCAGAAAACTCTATTGGTTGAATTGTCACTGTGCCGAGCGGCGGATTTGGCCGGTCCTCCCAGATCGCGTCAACCGGGTTATGGTCAAGTAGCACCAGATCGCCGCCGAGTGTCTTGAGCGCTGTTTGCAGCCGGGTCACCTCGCTGGTTGGCCAGGTCCATGGATCAATGCCAAGCCTGAGCCCGGTGAGACCTGATGTTTCCAGAAACCTTGCCAATGGCGTGGCGACCAGGTCCTGATAATCGAAGACCTGCGGATCGGCCTGCGTCCGCGCTTGCGCTGCATAACGACCATCGACAAAGATATGCGCCTTGTCTTCAAGCACCAGTGCCAGCCCGGCGGACCCGGTGAAGCCGGTCAGCCAGGCCAGCCGTTCGGCACAGTCGGGCACATATTCACCGAGATACTCATCCGAGCGCGGCACGGCGACTGCGTCGACACCTAATGCTGCAAATCCCGCGCGCAGGAGAGCCAGGCGGCCTGCCGCCTGATCGGGGGAGGAGAGCACTTCAAAGTTCTGAAACATCATGGATTTCCCGGAAGCGATTTGTTCGGCACCTTATAACAAGGCCGTGATGTTTAGGGAGATGCTTCCGCCAATTTCATTTGGGCGTACACATCAAAGCCCCCGCTTTGCGTGATTAATGATCGTGCAAGAGTTTTTTCTGCCCAAATACTGAGCTTCTTGCATTGGTTCGGCCTTAGCTGCTCTTTCTGCGCATAGCTGCACTGCAGCATGAACGCTCCACATTTTGCTGCGATGCACTATGTTGTGTGTACAGGGAGACCAATCACTCACCTAAAGGAATTACCCAATGTCCGGTAACATGTTTCAAAACGCTTTCAACCGTCTCGTCAGTGCCCGCGAACGTCAGGTTCGCCGCTATGTCAATGGTGCACTTCTGGCGATGGACGACGCGCAGCTGAAGTCCATCGGCCGTACTCGTGAAGAACTTCATCGTGAAGGCGCTCAGGCGTATTTCTTCTAGGCCAAATCGGCATAGGATCGCATTCGCGGTTCACACTGCAATGAAATACGGCTCCTTCGGGGGCCGTTTTTCGTTTGTGCAAGTGCCATTTGTGTAAGTTTGGCGGTTAAGCGCTATTTGAGATGAATCGTCACCCAGCCGTTGCGCCACAGGGTTTGCACGTGGCGCATGTCCTGGCCATTGTAGGCGGCCAGAACCTGCCAGCGCTGGCTCGCGAGAATGCCTGACAGGATCACCGATCCTCCGGGGGCGAGATGGCGCTTGATATCGGGCGCCATGCGCATCAGCGGCCGGGCAAGAATATTGGCGATGATCAGCTCAAACGGTCCCGAATGGGAAAACGCGGTTGAGTGAAACCCGGTGGCGGTGACGCAATTGATCTGTGCGGTGCATTTGTTGTGACGGACATTTTCACGGGCGACGCGGGTGGCGATCGGATCAATGTCGGTAGCCAGAATCTGGACCGGTGCAAGTTTGGCTGCTGCAATGGCCAGAACACCGGAGCCGGTGCCGAGATCAAGCACAGGACCAACGCCGCCGGGCCCGCCGGGATGCGCGCGTATGACTTTTTCGATCATTTCGAGGCAGCCGGCGGTGGTGCCGTGGTGGCCGGTGCCGAAGGCTTGGCCTGCTTCCAGCTCTATCGCCAGATCATTGATGCGGACGGCATCACGGTCATGGGCGCCGTGGACCAGGAAGCGTCCGGCGCGGACCGGCTTCAGACCTTCGAGTGACTTGGCGATCCAGTCGGTTTCGCCGAAAACTTCCAGTTCGATCTTCGCATCGGGGAATTCGCCTGCAATACATGTCCCGATGCGGGTTTTGAGGGCGTTGTCGGGCTCGCCATTGGCGTAGATCGATACTTCCCAGATCCCTTTGGCCTCGTCGATCTCCATGGTGGCGACAGGCATGCCTTCGTCCTCAAAAAATCCATCGAGCAGATCCAGCCCACGGCTGGCTCCGGCTTCATCCGTGCAAAAATAGTATCTGTGCTCGCTCACGGGAACTTCTTTCCTTCGTCTGTCGCGGCTTGAGTGGCGGGCGTGACTTCCGCCTTGCGAGCGGTCTTGCTGGCGGCTTCGGCACGGGCTTCATCCTTGGGCAGCGCAAAACTCAGGATCCGGTCATTCGGCCCGGGCGAATTCGATGTGGTCGAGGCAAAGACGATCGATCCCGACGGCTTTATCCACAACAGGATGAGCGCGCCTTCGGGGCGGGACGTTTCATAGGCGTCCCAGCCGAATTCATCGGTCAGGCGGGTGAGCTGGAAGGTCCAGCCCTTGAGCAGCCTTTCGCGCAGTTCGAGAAAGCTGACGGGTTCCTTGGTCAGTGAGCGGCCGCCGAGCGTGAAGCTCAGTGCTTGGCGTGCCTTCTCGTCGATACGGCCGATCTGGAAGACATGGCTGCGGCCCAGTTCGGGTCCGAAGTCGGTGCACACCAACGCATTGTAGGCGTCGTTGTCACCGGTCGCGATCAGATTTGAAAAGCTCTTCGGATCAATGCTGTGGTGGGCTGATTCCGACAACACCTCGCCGAAATAAACCGGAATGCTGGTGAGGCGCGCCTCGGCCAGATGATTCCAGTTCTGGTCGGCCAGCATCACCGGAACCTCGGCTTCCTTGAGCTTGATGGCGAAGGCCGTTGACCAGCGCGATCCGCCAACAATGAGAATGCCGGGTTTGGATGCCTTCTTGAGCTTCAGGAAGCTTGCCAGCGGCGCCAGGGTGAAGCCGTGCAGCACGATGGTGGTGACGACGACAGCGAAGGTGAAGGCCACCATGCGGCCTGCATCCTCGATGCCAACATCAGCCAGCAGCGTTCCGAACAGGCCGGAGACGGCGACTGCAACGACACCGCGCGGCGCGATCCAGGCGCTCAGCAGACGTTCCTGAATGGTGGCGCCGGACCGGATTGTGGCGAGCATGATCGCAACCGGACGGATGACCAGCAACAGCGAGGCGACAAACAGTGCTGCACGCCAGTCGAGCGAACGGATATCATCGATGCTCAGCGACGCAGTGAGAATGATGAAAACGCCTGAAACCAGCAGCGTCGTGATGGTTTCCTTGAAGCGGCGCATGTCGGTGAGCGAGGCGATGCGGCTGTTGGCAAGCACCATCCCCATCACGGTGACGGTGAGCAGGCCGGATTCCTCCAGCAGCGTGTTGGTCGCGGCATAGATCCCTACCACCGAGGCCAGAAGCACCGGCGCCTTGAGATATTCGGGCACATGGCCCCGCACGAACGACCAGACAATCAGTTTTGCGGCAAGCCAGCCGCCAACAATAGCCACGGCGAAACCGGCCAGGAGGAGCACAACGAGATTGTCGGCTTCATGCAACCCGATATAGACGAGGATAACCTCGAAGGCGACAACGGCGAAGAGCGCGCCGATCGGGTCGTTGACGATGGCCTCCCAGCGCAGCAGCGAAGCCGGACGGGCGTCAAGCTGGGCCTGGCGCAAGAGCGGCATGATGACGGTCGGTCCGGTGACGACCAGGATAGCGCCCAGGACGATCGCTGTTGGCCAGCTCAATCCGCCAATGTAATGGGCGGCGAGTGCGGCCATGCCCCAGGTCAGCGGGCCTGCATACATGATGATGCGTCTGACGGCGGTCGATGTCTCTCTGATTTCCTTGAAATTCAGCGTCAGCCCGCCTTCAAACAGGATGATGGCCACCGCAATCGACACCATCGGCCGGTAGATCGAGCCGAAATCAGCCGCGGGATCGAGAAAGCCTGTAGCAGGGCCTGCGACAAAACCCGCCACCAGCAGAAGGACAATCGCCGGCAATTGCATCCGCCATGCAAACCACTGCGCGGCAATGCCTGCAACGCCGATCACGGCAAGTTTGAGAACGATGTCGTCCATGATAGTCCCCTGTCTTGCCGCTTCGGGCCAAATTTACGGCTTGAGGAGGTTCTCAAGCTTGGTCACCGCGATGTCGGGGTTTTCCCCCCAGGCGATGGTGCCTTTGAAACGGCCCTGTGCGTCGAGCAGGAACACCGAAGCGGTGTGGTCCATGGTGTAATCACCATCTGGATCCTTGGCGTCGATTGGCACTTTCTTGGCGTAGATGTTGAAGCCCTTGACCAGATTGGCAACCTTGTCCGGCGATCCGGAAATGCCGATGATCCGGTCGCTGACGCCTGCAACATACTCTCCCAGCAGTTCGGGCGTGTCGCGTTCTGGATCGACGGTGACGAAATAGGCGCCGATCTTGCCGCCATCCGGGTCGACCTGCCGCAGCCAGCCATCCAGCTCGAAAAGTGTCGTCGGGCAGATCTCGGGGCAATGAGTGAAGCCGAAAAACAGTGCCGTGGGCCGGCCGCGGAACGCGGCTTCGGTGATCGGACTGCCGGACTGATCGACAAGCTCGAACGGCACGCCATAGGGCTTGGCGGCGAGGTCGGTTTCGGTGCGCTGCCATTCATAGGTGAGCCAGCCCAGCGCCACGGCGAGGGCTGCAATAAAGACCCAGAGTACAAGGCGTATGACTTTCATCGTAGTCTCCAGAGAGGCCAGCACTTGCGGCCAGCATTTGCCGGGCGCGAGCGGACCGGGATTGGCATTATCTGTTCAGAGGCACCAGGCAAGACCGTTGGCGGCAAGTGCGTTTAGCAGCGCCGGCCCGTTGGCTTGCCAGCCGGCAAACACCAGACCTGTCAACACCGCCGCGGCAATGAGCCCAAGCGCGCGGGGAAGGATGTCTCCCCACATACTTGTTTGCGGCAGATGTGGTTTGCGTAAGGGCGCAGGTGCACTGGTCATGAGCCATATCTAGCGCGCGGACAGCCCAATGCCAAGCGGTCACTCTATCGCCCGGATAATTGGTTTTGACGGGGAAACCAATGCCCGCGTTTGCTCCTGTGGCTCCTGGGATCTTTCAATCATCCTCTTCAGAGCCCATATCTCGGGCATCTGATTGATTTATGACGTGGCGGGGAACTCCTATCCCTTTGACGCGTTGACCAGGCAAGGAGACACTTTATGACCATCCGCACACGCATCCTTTCTACCCTTACTTCTGGCCTCGTCGCAGCCGCCGTGCTGTCAGGCCCATTGATGGCCACTTCGGCGCTTGCCGATCAGGTCGGCGAAGTCGGCGTAGACTGGCTTGGCAATGACATATTGATCGATGCGGTCACCGACCCGGAAGTTGCCGGCGTTACCTGTCATGTTGCCTATTTTGACCGCGGCGTCATCGACCGGCTGCAGAAGGGCAACTGGTTTGAAGATCCCTCCAACGCTTCGATCGCCTGCCGCCAGACCGGCCCGATCACCATCAAGGACATTGATCTCGACGAGGACGGCGACGTGGTGTTCAAGGAATCGCGCTCGCTGATCTGGAAATCGCTGGTGGTGCGCAGGATCTACGACAAGGCCAACGACACACTGATCTACCTGGTCAATTCACAGCAGGTGCAGGACGGCTCGGCCAAAATGAACATCTCCACCGTGCCGCTCTACGGCCAGGACGTGACCTGGGAAAACGGCAAGCCGTAAATCTGCCTTTGTTCGATTGGCTGGGGTTTGATCTTTGTCATGCTGATTTGACGGCTTCTATGGTTGTGTCGGACAATTGACGTTCGGACCGATTCCGTTCCAGAGGCAGGCATTCACGTGACAATAAACAGGCTAGAAAACGCTCATGTGCACCCGGTGCAGGACGTTGTCACCGGGCTCGAGACCGACCCGGCAACAGGTCTCAACCCGGCACAGGTCAGTCAGAGACTGAAGAGCTACGGCCCCAATCAGCTGCGCCGCCAAAAAACCAGAAACGTGCTGGCAATCCTGGCGCACCAGTTCAACAGCATCATCGTCTGGCTGCTGGCGGGCGCTGCCCTGCTGTCGTTTGCGCTGGGCGATATCGCCGAGGGCGTAGCAATCGTTGTCGTGCTGCTGCTCAATGGCGGTATCGGTTTCATCACCGAACTTCGGGCGGCGCGATCGATGGAAGCCCTGATGCGCATCGCCGAGGTGAAGACGCGTGTCCGCCGCGACGGGCATCAGCGTATCGTCGACGCGCACGAGCTGGTACCCGGCGACGTGGTGATCCTCGAGGCGGGCGATGTGGTGACTGCTGACTTGCGGATCAGCCAGGCTTCAAATCTTCAGGCCGATGAATCCGTTCTGACCGGGGAATCGGTCCCGGTCGTCAAATCCACAAGGGCTGTCGATCAGGATGCAACGCTCGGTGACAGAACCTGCATGGCGTTCAAGGGAACGGCGATCACGCAAGGGGCGGGCGAAGGGCTGGTCGTCGCCACCGGCATGAAAACCGAAATCGGCCGCATCAGCGATCTGGTCCAGAGCGCTGAAAGCGAAGCGGCACCACTGGAGAAGCGACTCGACAGGCTCGGCCACCGGCTGGTCTGGCTGACCTTCGTGCTTGCCGCGCTGACCATCGGCGCTGGCATCCTGCGCGGGCATGAGGTGATTGCCATGATCCAGACCGGCGTGGCGCTGGCGGTGGCCGCCGTGCCCGAAGGGCTTCCGGTGGTGGCCACGCTGAGCCTGGCGCGCGGCATGTGGCGGATGAGCCAGCGCAACGCGGTCATCACCCGGTTGTCCTCGGTCGAGACACTGGGCGCCACCACGGTGATCCTCACCGACAAGACCGGGACGCTGACCGAAAACCGGATGACAGCCGTGCGCTACCTGCTTGATCGTGGCGATGTCGAGCTTGAAGATCGCGAAAGCGACGGGCGTGACCCGACACCTGACGATCCCTTCGACTGGGCGATCAGGATCGGAGCGCTGTGCAACAATGCCGTACTGGGCGATGGCAAGGCAGACGGCCGGGCAGGCGATCCGATGGAACTGGCGTTGCTGGCGGTCGCCAAAGCATCAGGTGTCAGCTACGCTGGCCTTTTGAAAGAGTTTCCGGAAATCCGCGAGCACGCCTTTGATCCCGATGCCAAGATGATGGCGACGGTGAATGCTGACGACGGGAGATGTCTTGTCGCGGTCAAGGGTGCGCCGGAAGCGGTGATCGACAGTGCTGATGAGGTGCTGACTGCGGATGGTCCGCGCTATCTTGACGAGACATCGCGCGCGCTGTGGAAAAGCCGCAGTTCGAAAGCCGCCCGGGAAGGCCTCAGGCTGCTCGGACTGGCGATGAAGCGCAGCGATCATGACGATCCCGCCCCATACACCGGCCTGACGCTGGTGGGGCTGGTCTGCCTGCTTGATCCGGTCCGCGAGGACGTGCCGCCGGCGATCAAGGCGTGCCGGGAAGCCGGTGTCCGGGTCATCATGATGACTGGCGATCATGCTGACACGGCGGCAACCATCGCCCGGCAGGCGGGGCTTGGCGACGGCGATCTGACGGTGATCGAAGGCAGCGAGATCGCCGGGCTTGATCCTGACACTGTGAGCGAAGAGGTGCGCAAACGGGTTTTGTCGGCAGACGTGTTTGCCCGCGTGGCGCCGGAGACCAAGCTGACGTTGGTGTCGATCTATCAAAAGGCCGGTCATGTCGTGGCGATGACCGGCGATGGCGTCAATGATGCACCGGCGCTGAAGAAAGCCGATATCGGCATCGCCATGGGAAAGCGCGGTACCCAGGTCGCTCAGCAGGCAGCGCACATGGTGCTGCTCGACGATCAGTTCGCCACCATCATCATGGCCATGCGGCAAGGCCGCGTGATCTTCGACAATATCCGCAAATTTGTTGTCTACCTGATGTCGTGCAATGTCAGCGAGGTGCTGGTCGTCGGTCTTGCTGTTGGCGCAGGCCTGCCAATGCCGCTGCTGCCGCTGCAAATCCTGTTTCTCAATCTGGTCACCGACGTCTTCCCTGCCTTCGCGCTGGGGCTGGGCAAGGGCGATCAAAACGTCATGCACAAGCCGCCCCGCAATCCTGACGAGCCGATCATAGACCGCTCACGCTGGACGCTCATTGGCGTGCTCGGCGCCGCCATCACGGTGTCCACGCTTGGCGCCTTCATGCTGGCGCTCGACTGGTTGAAGTTGGAGGCCAGCGCTGCCGTCACCGTGGCGTTCCTGACGTTGGCGCTGGCGCAATTGTGGAACGTGTTCAACATGCGCGATCCTGATGCCGGGCTGTTCAGCAATGACGTCACCCGTAATCCTTACATCTGGGGCGCGCTGGCACTGTGCCTCGGGCTGATCGGCACGGCGCACTGGCTGCCATCGCTCGCCAGCCTCCTCGGCCTGCCTGATCCGGGCATGGAAGGGCTGGCACTGTCGCTGGCCGCAAGCCTGGTGCCGCTGCTGTTGGGGCAGGTGTGGTTGGCGCTGGCGCGACCCGGGAAGGGGTGAGGGGCAAATGGGAAATTACCCCCTCACTCAATACCCCACTGTCGCCGACCCCGTCCGGCGCGGGTCTGATGCGCCGAGCAGCAGGTCCTTGCCGGCGTCGACATGGATTGACTGGGTCGAGCCCATGACGCTCTTGACCACAATCTTGTGACCCTTGGCCTCAAGTGCGGCCACCGTGTCGCGGCTCAACCCGCCATCCTCGACGCGGATTTCGTCGGGCAGCCATTGGTGGTGGATGCGCGCGGCGTTGGTGGCTTCGGCGACATTCATGTTGTGGTCGATCATGTTGGAGATCACTTGCAGCGTGGTGGTGATGATGCGCGAGCCGCCGGGGCTGCCGGTGACCAGGAACGGCTTGCCATCTTTCAGCACAATGGTCGGGCTCATCGAGGACAGCGGCCGCTTGCCCGGTTGCACCGCATTGGCGTCGCCGCCGATCAGGCCATAGGCGTTGGGCACGCCCGGCTTGGCGGAAAAATCATCCATCTCGTTGTTGAGCAGCACGCCGGTGCCGGCCGCTGTCATGCCCGAGCCATAGGAGAAATTCAGCGTGTAGGTGTTGGATACGGCGTTGCCGTCCTTGTCCACGATGGAGAAATGCGTGGTCTGGTCGCTCTCGTAAGGCGCCAGCTTGCCCGGTTTGATCGTGTCCGACGGCGTGGCGCGGTTGAGGCTGATACCATCGCGGATCTTGGCTGCATAATCCTTCGAGGTCAGGGCCTTGACCGGCACATCGGTGAAATCCGGGTCGCCGAGATATTCCGAACGGTCGGCATAGGCGCGTTTCATCGCTTCGGCCATCAGATGGATGGTGTCGGAGGAATTGTGCCCGAGATAGCCGATCGGGTAGCCCTCCATCACATTGAGGATCTGGATGATGTGGGTGCCGCCCGAGCTTGGCGGCGGCATCGAGACGATCTCGTAACCGCGATAGCTGCCGCTGACCGGCGCGCGCAGCACCGCCTTGTAACCCGCCAGATCCTCGACAGTCATCGAGCCGCCGGCCTCCTGCACCGACGCGGAAATTGCTTCCGCAACCTCGCCCTTGTAAAATCCATCCGGGCCTTCCACCGCGATCTTCTTCAGCGTCGCGGCCAGATCCGGCTGCTTGATCACGTCACCGGGCTCATAAAAACTGCCATCTTGCTTGTAGAAAATCGCCGCCGAAACCGGCCAGGTTTTCAGCCGCTTTTCCAGTCCCTTCAGGCTGTCGGCCAGATCGGCGGTGACAATGATGCCGTCTTCGGCCAGCCGGATCGCAGGGGCTGCGGCCTCGGCCAGCGTCATGGAGCCATAGGTTTCAAGCGCCAGCTGCATACCCGCGACGGTTCCGGGCACACCGACCGCCAAGCCATGAAAGCGCGACAGCTTGCTGTCGGCATTGCCATCAGTGTCGAGATACATGTCGCGGGTGGCACTGGCCGGCGCCATCTCGCGGTAGTCGATGGCCCTGGTCTCGCCGCTCTCAGCGTCATGCACCATCATGAAGCCGCCGCCGCCGAGATTTCCGGCGCGGGGCAGGGTGACTGCCAGCGCCAGCGCCACGGCGACGCCTGCATCCACTGCATTGCCGCCATCCTTGAGCACCTGCAACCCTACTTCAGCGGCGACCGCCTCCTGCACCGAAACCATGGCCGATTTCGCCCAGACCGGATGCACCGCATCCATGGAGCTGTAGATCGCCGCTTCCTGTGCTGTGGCTGCGGCAGGCACCAGTGCGATCAGGGTTGCGGTGGCGAGGGCTGTGAGCGGGCGGATCATCGGGGCATCCTTTCGTTTCGTGGACGGACTTTGACCAGATAGCTGATCCAAGCATATTGGCGGAGGCGGCGCCACACCCAAACCACCCCGCACGATGGTGTAACGTCGACCGTTCAGCTGTTATGCTGCTTATGAGTGCAAGCATAACCACGACGATTGGGAGAGAACTGTTGGTTAAAGCAAAGATTGCGGCCGTTATGATCGCTTTATCGCCATTCCTGACAACGCCGGTTTTGGCCGAGGAGGTTATTGCCGAGTATCTGACCTGGCTGGATGCCAGAGATACGGTGAGTTCGAGAGGCGTGAAACTGAAGTCTTTTGGCGCTGTTCTGGCCCAGGACCGCGCCAACTTTCACCGCTTCGGTATCCGGCAGGAGCTCGACACTGGCGATCCGGTTTTCGGCAGCCGGGATATGCGTGAAAAACTGCCTGACTTGTACAAGGCCGGAAGAGTCGTCGAAGCTTACATCCGCAACGACGTGATGAGCGGGCGCGGGCATTGCGTCTTTGTCCGGGTTCTCGGCAACAACGGGCGCGTCACCCATGTCGATGTCTATGAAGGGGCGGGCTGATCAGGCGCAGGTGATGCATTGCCGGTTTGCGCAACTCTCATGCAGGCCATGGAAATCAGGCCGTTCGAAGCCTTGATGCGCGGTGAGAGCGAGCACTGATCGCAGACTTGCTCTTTTCCAGACGGCTGACATTCCCTATGTGGTGCAGATGATTGCACAGTGCATTTGCAAAGGCTGACAATGGCGTTTCTCGGGATATTCGGCGTGCTGGTGGTGCTTGCGGCCATCTATGGCCCGCAATACTGGGTCGGGCATACCATGCGTCGTCACAGCGCGGAGCGGCCGGATTTTCCGGGCACCGGTGGGGAGATGGCGCAGCATTTGGTTGAACGGCTCGAGCTCGAAGGCGTCGCCGTCGAGGCGACCGATGCCGGCGATCATTACGATCCAGGCTCGCGCACGGTGCGGCTGTCGCAGGCCAACTATAATGGCGCCAGCCTGACTGCCGTGGCGGTCGCCGCGCATGAGGTCGGTCACGCGCTGCAACACCATCGCGGCGAACGCGGGCTGGCGCTGCGCCAGTCGCTGGCCGGGCTTACTGTGATGACAGACCGGATCGCATCGATCTTCTTCATCGCAGCACCTGTGCTGGCGATCGTGCTGCGCGCGCCTGTGGCGATGCTGGGCATGGCGGTCATCGGCATCGGCCTGCTTGGCATTCGCGTCGTCGTGCATCTGGTCACGCTGCCGGTCGAATATGATGCAAGCTTCAACAAGGCGCTGCCGATCCTGCGCGAGGGCGGCTATCTCGGTGACGAGGATCTGGCAGGCGCCCGCAGCGTGCTCAAAGCCGCGGCGCTGACCTATGTCGCAGCCGCCCTGGCGGGTCTGCTCAATCTCGCGCGCTGGATCAGATTCTTGCGCTGAAGTCCTCTTGAATTTCCGGTGCGGTGATGCATCTGGTATGATCCAGACATCACAAAACGACCAACCGGAACGATGCTGAGGGAGATTGCCATGACCACCAGACGCACCTTTATTGTAGGCGCCGCCACCGTAGGAGCCGTCACGCTGCTGCCATCGCTTGGGTTTGCGGCGGCGCATGCCGCGAGCTTCAACCTGATGGACGGCAAAATCGTCATCCATCCCGTCGAGCACGCTTCCTTTGTCATGGAGACCCCGGCAGGTACGGTCTATGTCGACCCGGTTGGTGATGCCGGGCTGTACGCCGCGCTGCCCAAGCCTGACCTTATCCTGATCACCCACCGCCATGGCGATCATTACAATGCCGATCTTCTGGCCGCCCTTGCCGAGGCGCCGATCCTGACCAATGCCGATGTCAAAGCCATGATGCCGGAAGACCTGCAGGCGCGGACTGATGTCATTGCCCCGGGCGGGTCCGCAGAGATGCTCGGCATCGCGATCGCGGCAATCGCGTCCTACAACACCTCCGCTGACAGGCAGGATTTTCACCCGAAAGACAGGGGTGATCTCGGCTTCGTGCTGACCATCGACGGGACCCGGGTCTATATCTCCGGCGACACCGAAGGCACACCGGAAATGCGGGCGCTCGAAAATATCGATCTGGCCTTCGTCTGCATGAACCTGCCGTTCACAATGGACGCCGAACAAGCTGCCGAAGCGGTGGCCGAATTCGCGCCGGCCATGGCTATTCCCTACCATTACCGCGGCCGCGAAGACGGCACTCAGGACCCGCAAGTGTTTGCGAAACTGCTGAGCGAGGCCGGCAGCAAGACCGAAGTCAAGCTGCACGACTGGTACAACGGCTCACTGGGCTGACGCTGCTACCGCACTCCAGACCCGATTCACCTTCCGCCGATCAGGCGGAAGGTTGGGTCTTGAAGCAGCGCAATGAAGTTTCTTAGTTAGGCAAGATGCTTTTTGAAATGCGCAAGTGTTCTCTCCCAGGAGAGATTTGCCATTTCTTCGTCATAACGCGGGGTGCTGTCGTTGTGGAAACCATGGTTGGCGTTCTTGTATATGTAGGCCTCATACACCTTGCCATTCGCCTTCAGCGCAACTTCATAGTCAGGCCAACCGGCGTTGACGCGTTCATCCAACTCACCGTAATGCAGCAACAATGGCGCCTGGATCTTGGGCACATCTGCTGCGCTTGCCTGACGCCCGTAATACGGCACCGCGGCTTTGAGTTCCGGAAATGCGACCGCCGCCGCATTTGCGACACCGCCTCCATAACAAAAGCCGGTGATCCCGACATTGCCTGTTGAGCCTTCGTGAGCCATCAGAAATTCGACCGCAGCAAAGAAGTCATTCATCAGCTTTTCTGGATCCACGGTTTTCTGCAGGTCGCGACCTTCGGCGTCATTTCCTGGGTACCCTCCAACGGAGCTCAGTCCATCCGGTGCAAGGGCCATAAAGCCAGCTTTGGCAAGACGGCGAGCAACATCCTCAATATAGGGATTGAGGCCCCGGTTCTCGTGGACAACAACCACCGCTGGCAATTTGCCCTCAACTCCTGCGGGCCGCACCAAATAGCCTCTGACCTCACCGTGCCCATTCGGCGATGGGTAGGTAATGTATTCGGGTGTGATGTCGGGGTCGTTAAACGAAACCTGTTCGGCCAAGGCGTAGTCGGGTGACATCAGGCCCAAAACCGTCGTGGCAGTCATGCCCGCGACTGTATATTTTGTGGCCTTTTCCAAAAACTCCCGCCTTGAAATCATACCGTGGGCGTAAAAATCGTACAGCTGCAGCAGTTTGGGGTCGAAGTCTTTCGCTGTTAGTCGAGCCATAATCTTACCTTCCTGATGTGGACACCAAAGCGTCGTTGGGTTCAGTTTGCAGATATGAAGCGATCGCGCGCAATTTCAATACTGGTAGCAACGCGCTCAACCGCCCACGAGCTTGGCAGTTTCGCGGGATTTTGCGCACATGCATGCATTAAAGCAAGGTACTGAAATGGCAGGTCGGGTTTGGATCGATGTTTCAGCCTGCTGTCATGCGCGCCAAACCCAACGGCTGTACTGGACAGTGTAACCCGCCGTATCAGGGTCGTGTCGTGTGCCTCTACCGGAGCCACCGATTGCTACGGATGTCTGGAAAATCCGGAATTTCCATATTGGTGATTTGCTTCCATGGGGCAGGCAGGTAGAAGGAGCCCTGCCGGTCAGGGCTGTTCCTTGACCCGCCTGTTGAGCTCGAAGGAACGCCATTGAACGCCCCCGATCGCATTGAAGAATTGTTGAGCGCCACCAAGACCGCCTTCCTTAGCGGGACGCTGGTGCAGCTCAAGCTCGGCGGCTATCACGGTGACGAGCCGGAGCTGAAGGCGGTGCTAGTCAAGAAAATTACGGTCAAGGACGGGGAGAAATACTCCTTCACCTACCGCTACAAGACCCGCGACACGATCAAGAATTTTAGCCAGTCCGAGGCGCTGGCGTTGCTGCGCGAGGGTCTCAGCGACGCGTTCCGCAGCGCGCAACTGGCGACCACCGACTTCGACATGATGTTTGAGCGCAATGGGGCCAAGATGCGGCTCAAGCGCACCGAGGTTAAGGGCCGCGAGGCGCCTTCGACTGATCACAACCGGGCCAAGAACCGCCCCCTGACCGCAACGGACAAGCCCTGGCTCAGGGAGCTCGGGCTTGCCGGCAAGGACGGCAAGGTGCGCCACGACGCGCAGGACAAGTTCCGCCAGATCAACAAGATGGTGGAGATCTTTGCGCCGCTTATTCAGGTGATCAAACCCGAGCGGCCGCTGATCATTGATATGGGTGCGGGCAAGGGCTATCTCGATTTTGCGCTCTATGACTATCTCGCCACCATGGCCAAACAGCCGGTTAGCATTGTCGGCGTCGAGATGCGCGAGCAACTGGTGGCTGACGGCAATGCCACGGCAAAGGCATCGGGGTTTGATGGCTTGAGCTTTCAGTCAGGCACCATCATGGATTTCGACGCCAGCGGCGCTGACGCGGTGATTGCGCTGCACGCCTGCGATACGGCCACTGACGACGCGATCTTCAAGGGCATCAGCGCGGGTGCATCGCTGATCGCCGTCGCACCGTGCTGCCACAAACAGATCCGCCGTCAGATGGAAGCGGGCCAGGCCGATGAGCGGCTTGAGGCGCTGCTGCGGCACGGCATCTTCCTCGAACGGCAGGCCGAGATGGTCACCGATACGCTGCGGGCGCTGTTGCTGGAACTCAACGGTTACAAGACCAAGGTGTTCGAGTTCGTCTCCGACGCGCACACGCCGAAGAACAATCTGATCGTGGCTGAAAAAGATGGCCGTGTTGGCCGCGACCGCGAGGCCGTGCTCAAGCAGATCACCGAGCTCAAGACCATGTTCGGTATCGAGCAGCATTACCTGGAGGGTCTGCTGGGGGTGTAACGCCCGCGGCGGATGCGCCACTCTCGCGGCCTACGGTTCCTGCTTGGTGACTGCTACCCGATCGTTCCGCTCCGGCTTGCGTCAATCCATCGGCCGCGTTGCGCATCCAACATGTCCAAATGGTAATTTTGTTTTGCTGCGCGGGGCGGTTACACACCCGATTACAGCAACTGTACCATTTGCATGAAAGGGAAGATCTCATGGTTCGGCTTAACTCTTCGACCCGCAGGGCAATCGTATTTGCGGCGCTGGCAGGCGTTTCGACAGCAGCAATTGCGGAGGTCGCCCTTGCCCACGAGGCCACCAGCCTCGACATCACCGACGCAATTTTCGCCGGCATCAATGCCGATTGCGCGACTTACGAAAACCTCTACTCCTCGGATGTCACCGACACCCAGCAAAACCGCAAGCTCAAGGGGACGGTGCATGTCACCGCGCATGATGACCATTGCGTGCTCGAGTCCAATTCCATCCCCAATCACGACACCGGCGAGGGCAGCGCCCGCAATTTTGTCGCGCCGGTGGCGGAGATTTCGGGCGCGTTCAACATCCCGCGCAATCCGAAATCGCAGTCTTCCGCGACGGCGCTCGAACAGCGCAGCTATGATGCGATCCTGCTCAATGGTGTGGTCGTCGATATCCTGTCGGCGGGCTGCTATCGGCCCGATGGCAACCGCGTCGACGCAAACGGCAATGTGGCGATCGGCTGCCGCGCCAATGACAAATGGCTACTCGATCCGCTCGGGCCAGGCGCCGGCTTCGGGGCCGACAACCACCATGCCCACACCCAGCCCAACGGACAGTATCACTACCATGGCAACCCGATGGCGATGTTTGACGATGAGCCGGGTGCGGACGGTTCGCCGGTGATCGGCTTCGCCGCCGACGGCTTTCCGGTCTATGGCAGCTACTTCACGGACGCGACCGGAACCATGCGCAAAGCCAGATCCGGCTACAGTCTGAAAAGCGGCACCCGCCCGTCTTCCGCGAGTGACCCCGGTGGTGCCTATGACGGCATGTATGTCGACGATTTCGAGTTCACCGATTCAGGCGATCTCGACACCTGCAACGGCATGACGGTCAATGGCCAGTACGCCTATTACGTCACCGACAGCTACCCCTGGGTGATCAAGTGTTTCACCGGCACGCCGGACGCCTCTTTTGCCAAACCGAGGCCCTGAGCGGCGCTGCGGAAATGCTGTTTTGCATTTCAGGTCTTGCCGCGTCTCTCAGCCAATCAACCGTATAATGCGAACCGCAACGCTGGGCTGAAATCAGGTCGCAAGCAACGTTGCATCACCGCCATGTCGCAAAGGCCACAAGCCGCTTATATTGATGCTCAAGCCCCCGGGCCGTCAGTTTCCGGCACATAGAAATCAGACGTCTTCTGACGGCCTGCGAGCCACCAGCCCGATTGCTGCGGCCAGGTTTCGAACATGGTGTCGTGGCCAAGATCGCGCGCCGCATGCAGTGCCCAGTTCGGATTGACCAGCGCCTCGCGGCCGAGGGCGATCAGATCGGCGCGGCCTTCTGCCAGAATGGTCTCGGCCTGCTGTGGATGGGTGATCAGGCCGACGGCCATGGTTTTCATCTCCGCTTCCTTGCGGACCCGCTCGGCATAGCCGACCTGAAATCCGGGCTGGCGCTTCTGGCCGCCACTGGCGGTTGCTGCGCCGGCGATGCCGCTCGATGAGCAGTCCATCACATCGACGCCGATGCGCTTGAGTTCGCCGGCCAGCACGACGGTGTCATCGAGCGACCAGCCCTCGGGGACGCCGTCGACGGCCGAGGTGCGGAAGAACAGCGGCAGATCGTCGGGCCAGACCGCACGCACCCGCTCGCAAATTTCCAGCGCCAGCCGCATGCGGCCAGCCAGACTGCCGCCATAGTCGTCAGTGCGCTTGTTGGAGAGCGGCGACAGGAAGCTGTGCACCAGATAGCCATGTGCGCCGTGGATCTCGGCGATCTTGTAGCCAGCGGCAAATGCGCGCCTGGCGGCCGAGGCGTAGTCGTCAACCAGTTCGCTGATTTCAGCCATCGAAAGTGCATGCGGGACCGGCCAGCCATCCGCCACCGGCAAGGCGGTCGGACCGACTGGTGTCCAGGCCATGTCGCCACGTGCGATGTCGGCATCGTTCAACGGGCCATTTCCGAACCATGGGCGTTGCATGCCGCCCTTGCGGCCCGCGTGGCCCAACTGGATGGCGGGGATAGCACCGTTGCGCAGCGCGAACTGGGCAACCCGGGAATGACCGGGGATCTGGCTATCGGTCCAAATTCCGGGGCAGCCATGGGTAATGCGGCCGCGTTTTTGCACCGCCGTGGCTTCGGTGAAGATGATCCCGGCCCCGCCCATGGCGAAGCGGCCAAGGTGTGTCAGATGCCAGTCGTCCATATGTCCATCGTGCGCCGAATACTGGCACATCGGGGATATTACGACACGATTGCGGGTCGAGATCCCGCGAAGTGTCAGCGGTTGGAAAAGGTGAGGCGCAGCGGTCATCGGAATTCCTTTGGTGATTACCGCGGACGCTATCGCGCGGAGCAACCAGTGGCAATCGACCACTGCGCGAAATGCACAGCGGGTTTGGACCCGTCCGGTTTGGTGGGCCTGGATTGTCCGGCATTTTCAGTTCGAGCTATATCTAAGTCTCTGAACGATAGAAGCGTTTTCACGCCGGTCTGGCGGTGAAAGCGCTTCATACTCAGCCCGTACCGCAGCCAGGCAGCAAGATGGTCTCTAGTTGGACTTCTGCAACAAATTGCCGATGGCGTTGACCGCGTTGCCGACGTCGTCGATGGTTTTTTGCATCTTCTCGGCCTTGAGTTCTTCCTCGGTCTTGGGCCGTGCGGCTTCCTCTGCTGCGGCCTTTTCAGCTGCCGCTTTTTCCGCAGCTATGGCCGCCTCATACTCGGCTGCCCGGGCCGCCGCTGCTTCAGCTGCGGTCTTTTCCGCGGCCATGTCGGCGCGGACCTTTTCCTCGGCCTCGAGCTTGATGCGGGCCTCGCGTTCGGCCTGGATCCGCAGCTGCTCATCGGCCTGAAGCTTTTCGAAATTGTCGTTTTCCAGCTTGGCCTTTGTTTCGGCTGCCGCTTTGGCGACGGCCTTTTCTGCGGCCTTGGCGGCTAGAGCTGCCTTCGCGGTAGCCTCTTCGGCTGCCTTGGCGACGGCTGCCTGGTCCGCCTTCTTTTCGGCTTCCATCTCGGCGCGAACCTTTTCCTCGGCCTCGAGCTTGATCCGGGCTTCGCGCTCGGCCTTGGCTTTCAGCTCGGCTTCAGCCGTGGCTTCTGCGTTGAGTTTCGCCTTCGCCGCGGCTTCCGCAGCCTTCTGGGTGTCGGCTTCAGAGACTGCGGGCTGAACCGGGTCCGCGGTCTTGGCCGCGTCCTTTTCCTCGTCGCCGCAGGCTGCGAGAACGAGTGCGAGTGATGTTACGGCCATTAGTCTGCGGATCATGTTTGGTCCCTCATGCTGTCCGGTTTTGCCGACGGGTGCCGCCGGCAATGTTTGATTGCTGTTGCTGTCGAACACACCAACCCTGAATTTATGGTGAACAGTGCGTTAATGCTGGGTTCAGCGGAAGCGGGTTCGGGCTGCTATCGGGTCTGTTCCAGTGCTGCTTTCAGCGAGTCGTCGGAATAGGGCTTGGTCAGCAGCACCGCATCCTCATCTGCCCCGTCAGGCACCTCGCTTTCGCCGGTGGCAAACACAATGCCGACATGCGGTTTCAACCGCCGTATTTCCTTGGCCAGTTCTCCGCCCTTCATATCCGGCAAGCCGACATCGGTGACCAGGATATCGAAATCCAGGTCCGTGGCTGCTTTCAACGCTTCGGCGGCCGTGCCCGCTTCGATCACGGCAAGGCCCATGTCTTCGAGCATGTCTGCGGTGTTGATGCGGATCAGGGCTTCGTCCTCAACCAGCAGCACAGTGCGTTTGCGGTTCTCGGGCGCAGGCGTTTCCGGCTCGATCGGCGTGGCGGAGACTTGCGCCGTTGAGGCCGCGGGCGCAGGCTGGGCGCGTTGTCTCTGATTGGCGATGAGGTGGCGGATCCGGCCGTCCAGCGCCTCGCGGGTATAAGGCTTGGAGAGCAGTTCGACACCGGGGTCGAGCTTGCCGCCATGGACGATGGAATTCTCGGTGTAGCCGGAGGTGAACAGCACCACGAGGTCGGGATTTCTGGCCTTTGCGAGCTTGGCCATCTCCGGGCTTTTGAGCGTGCCAGGCATCACCACATCGGTAAACATGACATCCACGGGGACGCCGCTTTCAATCACCGCGAGGCCGCTCTGGGCGTCGCGCGCGGTCAGCACGTGATAGCCGAGATCACTCAGCGTTGCCACCACGGTGGCACGGACCTCGTCATCGTCCTCGACCACGAGGATGGTCTCGGTTCCGCCCTTGGCCGGGCCGGAAGGTGCCAGAGCTTCCTGTTCTTCTTCGCCAAGCGCACGGGGCAGATAGATCTTGACCGTGGTGCCCTGGCCAGGCTCGCTGTAAATCTTGATGTGGCCGCCGGATTGCTTGACGAAGCCATAGACCATCGACAGTCCCAGGCCTGTGCCCTTGCCCTCCGGCTTGGTGGAAAAGAACGGCTCGAACACCTGCTCGAGCGTGTCCTCGTCCATGCCTGCGCCGGTGTCGGTGACGGCGAGCAGCACATAATTGCCGCTGCTGACGTCATCGAGGCCGGCGGTGTAGGTGTCGTCGAGCCGGGCGTTGGAGGCCTCGATTGTCAGTTTGCCGGTTCCGTCCATGGCGTCACGGGCATTGATGGCGAGGTTGAGCACGGCGTTTTCGATCTGCGTCGGATCAGCCAGTGTGTTCCAGAGCCCGTCCGCGATGATGACCTCGATATCGACCGTCTCGCCGATGGAGCGCCGCAGAAGGTCATCCATACCGCCGACGAATTGGCCGACATTGATCACCTTTGGTTCGAGCGGCTGGCGCCGGCTGAAGGCCAGCAGCTGGCTTGCCAGCTTGGCACCGCGGTCGACGCCGGCCAGTGCGTTTTTCACCCGGGTTTCGGCGCGTTCATTGCCGGCCACATCCTTGGCCAGCAATTGCAGATTTCCGGCCACGACCTGAAGCAGATTGTTGAAATCATGGGCGACGCCGCCTGTCAGCTTGCCGATGGTTTCCATCTTCTGGGACTGCTGCAAGGCCTTTTGCGATTGCACCAGCTCCTCGGTGCGCTCGCCGATCCGCTCTTCAAGCGTGGCGTTGAGTTCGGCCAGCGCCGCCTCGTTGAGCTTGGCGTGCTCGATGTCGGTGTTGCTTCCGACCCAGCGGCGGACTTCGCCCTGGTCGGTCTTGACCGGCGTGGCGCGGACCACGTGCCAGCGGTACTGGCCGTCATGGCGCCGGATGCGGAATTCGACCTGGTAGACTTCACTGGTTTCCAGCGCTTCAGACCATGCTGCAGCGGCAGCAGGAAAATCATCGGGATGGACGATGCTGGCCCAGCCGTCGCCTTTCAGCCTTTCAGCTGTTTCGCCGCTATAGGCCAGCACGCGGTCGTTGAGCCATTCAATCCTGCCGTCGGGTGTGGCGGTCCAGATGTGGTTGAGCATCGATTGCGACAGGGATCTGAATTCTTCCTCGCTGGCCTTTAACATGAGTTCGGCCTGCTTGTTCTTTGTTATGTCGGTAAACAGCACGGCGACATTGTCCGAGCCGGGCCCGTCGATCGGGAAAGCCTGGACCTGGAACCAGCGGTCATCCAACTCGCTGGCGGGGTTTTCGGCGTTTACCGATTCCCCGGTACGTGCCACATTGCCGTAGAGGTCGAACCAGAACTGTTCGTGGTTGGGCGCGAGGTCCCGGCGGATCCATTTGCCGATCGGCTCCTCGATGCCGGTGTGCCGGGTGAAGGTCTTGTTGGCTTCGAGAAACTCGTAGTCAATGGGATTGCCGGCCTCGTCCCAGATCATGCGGATGACGCAGAACCCGGAATCGAGATTTTCGAACAGGTTGCGGTAGCGCTCCCGTTGCGCCTGCGCTTCCATCTCCGCCTTCCTGCGGGCGGTGAGGTCAAACAGCACGCCCGGGAAGCGGTCGGGCTTGCCATTTGTGCCCTTGACCAGCTTTCCTTGTGCCAGCACGTAGGAGAGTGTCCCATCGGGCCGTTGCAGGCGGAATTCGCTGTTGTAGGCTTTGCCCGTTTCAATGGTACGGACAATCTCGTCGGCGACCCGCGCCCGGTCATCCTGATGGATCCGGTTGAGGAACTGCTCCAGCGGGAGACCGTTTTCGGCCTGTTCGGAATTCAGCCCGAAACTGTCGGCAAAGCGGCCATCGGTGAAGATCAGGTCTTCGGAGACATTCCAGTTCCAGGAGCCGATGACATCGGCATTGGTCATGGTCAGATCGAGCCGCTCGAGCAGATGCTTGGTCTGCGAGCTGCGCAGTGCCACGACACGGCCGTTGTCGGGCGTGGGCACGGCCACTGAATCCAGATCAACCGGACCGTTCGAGCCGATGAAAAAACCGAGCTCATCATAAATGCCGCTGTAGGGACGGCCGATGATTTCATCCGCCTTCCAGCCCAGCAGCCGTTCGGCCCCTTCGCTCCAGCCGGTGATCACTCCGTCGGGATCAAGAAAAATGAGGGGAGCGGAAAGTGTTGTGTCCATAATGCCTTCGTCACTAAAATAGGGCTGCCTGCTCGAAAAAAGCGAGGATCCAGACCGCTGCTACGTTGCCGGGTTTTGTAACATATCCGGCAGGGAAACCTAGATGCATATTTCGCGAGGCTGGTGTGTGTGTGTGGCAGGTATCGCGGCCCTCCCGAATCTCTGATGATGCCCGGGGTGCTTTTGTATGCTGACACCTCCTGTCAGTATCAGCTACCTTTGTTCCCCGTTTGCCCCGGCCACCCCTTTCTTTCGCCATCGACTCTGCCCATATTGCGGCCATGGCAAAATCCCCTGCAAAATCATCCGGTGCGGATGGCTCAGAATTCGACGGTTTCGAGGAAGCGCCGCAGCGGCAGCTGACCGGCGCGGCCCAGTCCTCGTCCGGGTCGATCGCCGACTGGGCTGCCGATCTGGCCAAGGAAGCCGAGCTGGACGCGGTCAAGGCGCGGCGCAAGGCGGAAAACCGCGAGATCCGTTCGGCCGCCGGCAAGCACCGGCTGAAAGCCGGCAAGCTCAGCGTCGAGGAAGCCGCTGCGGCACTGCCGAAGGGCGGGGCCAAGAAGACCAAAGCCAAGGAGTCAGACAGCAAAACTGCGCGCGGCACCTCTATTGGCAGCTCCAGTGATCCGCGCGCGCGGTCGGCTGCCGGACTCAACGCTGTCGCCGGGTTGGACATGTCGATGGAGGAGGCGGAGGCTTCCGGCGCCACCAGCGCCAACACCGCCACCGTTCAGGCGCTGTCGGATCTGATCGAGAGCGGCAATCCGCTGTTCAAGAACGGCAAGACCTGGACGCCGCACCGGCCATCGCGGCCGGAGAAATCCGAGGGCGGTGTGCCGATCCGCATGGTCACCGAATACGAGCCGGCCGGCGATCAGCCCACCGCGATTGCCGATCTTGTTGCAGGCGCCAACGAGAACGAGCGCAACCAGGTGCTTTTGGGCGTTACCGGCTCGGGCAAGACCTTCACCATGGCCAAGGTCATTGCCGAGACCCAGCGCCCGGCCGTCATCCTGGCGCCGAACAAGACGCTGGCGGCGCAGCTTTATTCCGAGTTCAAGAACTTCTTCCCCGACAATGCGGTGGAGTATTTCGTCTCCTATTACGATTACTACCAGCCCGAGGCCTATGTGGCGCGCACCGACACTTTCATCGAGAAGGAGTCGACCATCAACGAGCAGATCGACCGGATGCGCCACTCGGCCACCCGCTCGCTGATGGAGCGCGACGACGTCATCATCATCGCCTCGGTGTCGTGCATCTACGGTATCGGCTCGGTGGAAACCTACACCGCCATGACCTTCCAGATGGCGGTCGGCGACCGCATCGACCAGCGGCAATTGCTGGCCGATCTGGTGGCGCAGCAATACAAGCGCCGTGACATGGATTTCCAGCGCGGTTCGTTCCGGGTGCGCGGCGACACCATCGAATTGTTTCCGGCCCACTTGGAAGACGCGGCCTGGCGGATTTCGCTGTTTGGCGACGAGATCGAGACCATCGCCGAGTTCGATCCGCTCACCGGTCAGAAAACCGGCGATCTGCAGTCGGTCAAGATCTACGCCAATTCGCACTATGTGACGCCACGGCCGACGCTGAACCAGGCGACAAAGCAGATCCGCGAGGAGCTCAAGCACCGGCTTGTCGAACTCGAGGCTTCGGGGCGGTTGATTGAGGCGCAGCGGCTGGAGCAGCGCACCCGGTTTGATCTGGAAATGCTCGAGGCCACCGGCGTCTGCCAGGGCATCGAGAACTACTCCCGTTACCTGACCGGCCGGGCGCCGGGCGAACCGCCGCCGACGCTGTTCGAATACATCCCCGACAACGCGCTCTTGTTCATCGACGAGAGCCATGTCTCGATTCCGCAGATCAGCGGCATGTACCGGGGCGACTTTCGCCGCAAGGCGACGCTTGCCGAATACGGCTTCCGGCTGCCGTCCTGTCTCGACAACCGGCCGCTGCGGTTTGAGGAATGGGACGCGATGCGGCCCTCCACCGTCGCCGTGTCCGCCACGCCGGGCAATTGGGAAATGGAAGCCGCCGGCGGCGTGTTTGCCGAACAGGTGATCCGCCCCACCGGCCTGATCGACCCGCCGGTCGAGGTGCGTCCGGCCCGGGCTCAGGTCGACGATGTCTTGGGCGAAATCCGTGCCACGGCGCAGGCCGGCTACCGCACCCTGTGCACGGTGCTGACCAAGCGCATGGCCGAGGACCTGACCGAATATCTGCACGAGCAGGGCGTCCGGGTGCGCTACATGCATTCCGACATCGACACGCTGGAGCGGATCGAGATCATCCGCGATCTGCGGCTGGGCGCGTTCGACGTGCTGATCGGCATCAACCTGCTGCGCGAGGGGCTCGATATCCCAGAATGCGCGCTGGTGGCGATCCTCGATGCCGACAAGGAAGGTTTCCTGCGCTCCGAGACCTCGCTGATCCAGACCATTGGCCGCGCCGCGCGCAACGTCGACGGCAAGGTGATCCTCTATGCCGACAAGATCACCGGCTCGATGGAGCGGGCGATGGAGGAAACCTCGCGCCGCCGCGCCAAGCAGGCCGAGTACAACACCGCCCACGGCATCACGCCGGAATCGGTCAAGGCGCACATTTCCGACATTCTCGAGTCGGTCTACGAGCGCGACCATGTCCGCGCCTCGATCTCCGCGCCCGGCGGCAAGGGCGGGGCGGCAGACGAGGGCGCGCTGGTCGGCGCCAACCTCAAGGCGCATCTCGAAGCGCTGGAAAAGCAGATGCGCGATTCCGCCGCCGACCTCGATTTCGAAACCGCCGCCCGCCTGCGCGACGAGGTCAAGCGGCTGAAAGCCGTCGAGCTCGACCTGATGGACGATCCGCTGGCGCGCAATTCCGGCATCGAGAACACCAAGGCGTCGCGCAAGGCCACCGCCACCGGCAAGCCGCAACGCGGCCCCTCCAAGGCGCCAAATCCCGATATCCTGCGCAACCCGGAATCGTCCTATTTCCGCAAGAACGATCTCGACGAAATGACCGTCGGCCGCACCGAAAAACCGGTGCCGGGCGCCACCCCGAAAAAACCCGACGATCCGATCCTCAAACGCGGCAAGCTGGGGGCGGGCAGTTACGAGGACCCGGCCGAAGCCGCGCGCAACAAGCGCCGCCCGGGCAAGACTGGTCGACCGGGACGGTAGAGGCGTTTCTCCCTCTCCCTTGGTGGGAGAGGACAAAAAATCATGATCTTGGCTTCAGCCAAGTCATAGATTTTTAGGTGAGGGGGCCATGAGATGCCCGCGGCACCCGACCTCCACCCTTGCGGCGGGGTCCGAAGGGCGGGATGAGACCCGTGGCTCGCGCCAGCTAGTCCCGACAGGGCAGAGGGGGGTATTCTCTCCTCCAGCGCCTGCCTCAAGGTCACCCCCCTCTGTCTGCACCGCAGACATCTCCCCCGCAAGGGGGGAGATCTTGGACGCTAGATGCGATGCTTTTTCTCTCTCCCTTGGTGGGGGAACTTCGGAGCGGTGGCCAAAGGCCAGAAATCGGAGAATCCGATTTCAGCGAACGAAGGCCTGAGCGCGACGCCGCGCGAAGGCTGTTTCAGCGCCTTGGCTTCAGCCAAGTGCTGGAAATTCCAAGAGAGGGGGATGGTTACAAAGGTGGAGACCGCCGCCCACCCCCTCACCAACAAAATCTACGGTTTGGCCCTGACGGTCCAAGACCGTGATTTTGTATCCTCTCCCACCAGGGGAGAGGAGGGTGCATCCACAATTTTCCCGCCACGCCCGTGCAATCCGTGCTAGATGCGCGCCACCGCACCCTTGGTGCCGCCAACAGGATTTTCATCATGTCCCGCAACACGCTCTCCATCGTCATCGCCATCCTCGCCGTCGGCGCTGCCATCCTCGGCTACCTGTATTATCAGGACCAGCAGACCTCCGGCGTCGAGATCAAGATTGGCGAAGGCGGCATTTCCATCGAAGAGAAGTAGGCAGGGTTGGCAAACACGACAGTCGCCGCGCGTTAATCTCCCCCCTTGCGGGGGAGATGTCGGTGAAACCGACAGAGGGGGGTAATCTCACCCAATCCACGATGCCTCAAGTTCACCCCCCTCTACCCCTATCGGGGCATCTCCCCCGCAAGGGGGGAGATCAGACGCCGCCGGATCCAATTCTCTTCCTCTCTCCCTTTTGTGGGAGAGACTTCGGAGCGGTGGCCAAAGGCCGGAAATCGGTGAAACCGATTTCAGCGAACGAAGGCCTGAGCGCGACGCCGCGCGAAGGCAATGCAAGCGCCTTGGCTTCAGCCAAGTGCTAGAAATTCCAAGAGCGGGGGAAGTCGGAAATGCCTAAAACTGATCGAAATAGCGATTCAGAGCCACTCCAGCATCCCCAAAAGACAAGTATATTCTATCGTTCCAACCCATACTCTTCTGGGCTGTGGTATAGGGAGTTTATTCTCGCGTAAGGCGAAAGCGGATTGTGCGGCTCACATTTCTCAGGTTTTCTCGCAAGAGAAACACATGTCATCTCAATACCATCTGGGCCATCAAGTTCTCCTAGCGGGTCTTCTTCGAACGCCCTCGGTTCATGTTTTTTGCATATATCGAGAACCGTCTGTCTGTCACGAGAAAAGAGATGCTTTTCCATTTGCTCTGGTGGCAAACCAATCGGGGGGTTGTCAGAATAGTACCAAGCACCTTCTAAGTTTTCCCAACCGCCGAGTTCAATGAGGTCTTCATTGTGCACGTTTGAAAAATCAAAATAGACGCCGCTAATGTCTACATCTTCAAATTTGAAATTCGTCATGGGGAAATAGGCTAATTGTGCGCACCGAAGAGAACTACCTCTGAAACTCAATTTGGGATAAAGCGCCATTATTTGTTCGGCGGTTCTATTCTCTGCTTGGTTTTTGGTTGGCCACCCGGATTCAAAATAATCCGGGTGGAGAAATAGGCCATCAAGAAGGCTAGCGCGGAAATGAACCGAGCTTTTCCAATAAAGTCCAAGAGTGGAGTTTACTAACTCACTCCACAAAAAGTCCGTATTTTTCAATTCTCCGGTTATAAGAACATGGCTGGCTTTGGCCCATGTAATGTTTACGTTGTTGAACTTTGCCCCTGACAACTCACCAAAATTCATATTTGGGCGATCTAGGAAAGCATCTTCGAGCTCAAGGTCAGCGATGTATGTCCCGTCAGTCTTTTTCACCCCTCCTAAGTTCATGCCGACCAAGCGTTCACCTTGCTTGTGCAAGAATTCAATAGCTTGATTTTTTCCGCTATTGCCTGGCGCTGAGGATGACAATGATTGCCAAGCTCTCGCGATACGCTCTTCTGTGCTGCTTTGGTATTGAAACCAAACACCCAATGCGGTTGCGGCCACACCGATCAACGAAAAAATGGCAAGCATGGCACCGAGACCAATGGCCAATCGTGAAAACGGATTGTTCTCAAATCCATCTGCCGCGCGTTCCCACCACGATCTTTTTGGATCCTTACGCTTGATAATTGGCTCAGCGATGGCAGCGATGTATTCTTCTAGCCGGTCAAGTCTGCCCTCGACTTCGCTTGGGGTTAGTCCATTTACATTCTCGTCGGCATTCGTGGGTTCCGGGTTTTCCTGGGGGGCGGGTTGTTTGGTCATTAACTCTCCTAAGTAATCTCTCCGTTTCTCTGGCTTCTACGTAAGCGGTGTCTCGCTGGCACCTTGATCAAATTTCGCCTTTCTAATGTCGATGATTTGACCCTCGGCCGGACGACAACGATCCACCAACTGCTGTCATGAGGAGTACATCCGGTAAATCACCACCGCGATCAGAGCGGCTACGGTTACCATGACAGCTCGTTCCAACCATCGCATGAATCTCGATTTTGACTGATGGCCGGACATCATATTGCCAAGCACATCACCAAGGAATTGCAACAACTCACCCACAGTCCTCGACCTCAAATTGCGTCCGGAAACTGGGAGTTTGGCGTAGTTTTCGTTTACTTGAGGTTGATGCAATGACGCTTTCTATTGAAAGCAGCCCTAGCGCATTTACTCGGCCGGATAATTCCATGGCAATAGCTCATCAATCCGGCCCTGCTTGTGGCCATTGACGATGGCGGTGAGCGTGGCGGTCATGTAGGCCAGTGGATCGACGGCGTTGAGTTTACAAGTCTCAACGAGAGACGCAATCGTCGCCCAGTTCTCCGCTCCGGCATCGTGTCCGGCAAAAAGCGCATTTTTGCGATTAAGAGCAATCGGTCGGATCGTTCGCTCGACGGTATTGTTGTCGATCTCGATACGGCCGTCGATCAGGAAGAGCTTCAAACCACCCCAGTATTTGGCGATATAGGCCAAAGCCTCGCCAAGTAGGGATTTGGCCGCGACGCGGGCACGGTGACGGGTAAGCCAGACCTGCATGTCGGCGACCAGTGGCGCTGACCGCTCCTGCCGCCCGGCAAGACGAGACTGAGGGTCAAGGCCACGCAATTCGGCTTCGATCCGATACAGTTCACCGATCCGTTTGACGCCGTCTTCGGCAATCGGCGCTGTTGCGTTGCGGGTGATCTCCATCAGCTTGCGACGGGCGTGTGCCCAGCAATAGGCAAGCCGAATGTCCGGGCCGATGCGGTCGGGTCCGATCAGCCTATTGTATCCGGCATAGCCATCGACTTGCAGGATGCCTTCGAACCCCTGCAATATCCGCTCGGCATGAACGCCCGCGCGACCGGGAGCATAGGTGAAGGCGACGCCTGGGGGAGCGCCGCCGCCCCATGGGCGGTCATCCCGCGCGAGCGCCCAGAAGTATCCAGTCTTGGTCTTGCGCGAGCCGGGATCGAGTACTGGCGCACGGGTCTCGTCCATGAATAGCTTGGTTGAGCGCTTCAGGTCGGCGATCAGGGCGTCGAAGACGGGACGTAATTCGAATGCCGCCCGACCGACCCAGTCGGCGAGCGTTGAGCGGTCGAGATCGACGCCCTGGCGGCTGATGATCTGGGCTTGCCGATAGAGCGGTAGATGATCGGCATATTTGGAGACCAGCACATGGGCGACCGTCGCTTCCGTCGGCAAGCCCGCCTGGATCAGCCGAGCGGGAGCAGGAGCCTGAACGACGCCGTCGGTGCAGGCACGGCACGCATATTTGGGACGACGGGTGACGATGACACGGAACAGTGCCGGAACCACATCCAAGCGCTCGGAGACATCCTCGCCGATGCGATGCAAGCAACCGCCGCAGCCGCAGACCAGGCTTTCCGGCTCGATTACCTCTTCGACACGGGGGAGATGTTTTGGAAGGGAGCCGCGATTGATTGCGCGTGGCTTGGCAATCCTGCTCTCGACAGGAGCGTCCGCCTCATCCTCGGCATGGATCGCGGCCATGGCCGTTTCCAGGTCTTCCAACGCCAAATCGAACTGCTCTGGATCGCTCTTCTCGGACCTGCGCCCGAAGGCTGCCTGCTTGAACGCCGCGACCAGCTTCTCAAGCTGTTCGATCCGCTCATCCTTGCGGGCGATCTGGGCAACCTTATCCGCTTCGCGTGCCTGCGCCGCGATCAGCATCGCCTTCAGGGCATCAACATCATCGGGAAGTTCGACGGCATCCAGCATGGCCAGAACTTACCAAATCCCAAGCCGATTTGCTTTTGGAATTAGCCGCCCTGAGTCATCGTGCCGCAGCTACTCGATGGTCTCCGGCGTTCTCGTCTGGACGGCATGAACCCGCCGCCAATCAAGGCCTGCGAACAGGGCTTCGAACTGGGCGTGGGTCAGCGTCATCAGGCCATCCTTGATGCCGGGCCAAGTGAAGCTGTGCTCCTCCAGCCTCTTGTAGGCCAGCACAATCCCGCTGCCATCCCAGTAGATAAGCTTCAGCCGATCCGCCTTGCGCGACCGGAACACAAAGACCGTTCCGGTGAACGGGTCCTTGTGCAGCTCGTTCTTCACCAGCGCGGCCAATCCGTCATGACCTTTACGGAAGTCGACCGGCTTGGTTGCCACCATGATCCGCACGCGGTTCGATGGAAAGATCATGTCGTCGCCACCAAGGCACGCGCGATGGCGGCGATCCGGGCAGCAGACGCACCTTCCTCAAGACGGATCGTGACAGGGCCCACGACAATCTCGGCGCGACCAACCGCTTTAGGCGGCGGTTCCGAAACAGGTGGATCGACGATCACCGCCGCGAACTCTACCGCATCCTCCGGTGCTGGCAGGATCAACTTGCCCTGCCGCGCCATCGTCCGCCAGGTGGAAAGACTGTTCGCCCGCAATCCATAGCGCTGCGCAACTTCATTAACCGTCGTGCCAGGCCTCAGGCTTTCCGAAACGATCTTCGCTTTGACCTCGTCCGGCCATTGACGATGAACCTCACGCACAGGCTTCCCGGTTGTGAGAAACTCCAATGTACTCTCCATGGAGAAACTCCCGTTCTTCATCCATGGAATGTCGATCACAGATCAGGCGGAAGCGAGCAATGTGGGGGCAGAACACCGGTTACGCTTCAGGGACTGGATGTGCGAGTTCCCTTTTGTTCTGGTAGGATTGTTTGCGGTGCCGGAATGAGTTCTATGAGTTTACGGAGGATCTGATGTCCCATTTTATCTGACGAAGGACACACTCTCGGAGAGAAGCGGACATTTGGAGATATGACGTCAGAAAGGAGCCAAGCCGGCTAATTGACTAATTTGATGCGTTTTCATCAGAAATGAATCTAATAATATCTATCAATAGATCCAAGAATATTAGCCATTTCATTTTGAAGTCTAAATCGTGTCAAGAGATTATTCGATGTAACATGACCGAATTGTTTTATATGATAGTATTCACTTAATTCTCGGGCTCCGCGCTGAAACCCACCGATTCGCAGTATACCAAACAGCCCGTTTTTGTAGGCCGCTCTATATTGAGTAAATCTTCTTCCAACACCAACGGTGAGCTTTGGGTCCATTATTCGTTTGCGCCAGGGATGGCGATCCATTGAAACATGAGTCAGGTCGTACATTCGAGCGAGCGTCTGCCGCATTTCGTCCGAACTGCCATCTCTTGGTTTATCTTTGCATTCAATCCCCAAAATCGGAAGCCCTAGAGGATATAGCTGATTACCGGTTCGTACTGCCTCAGCGACTTCATACGGTATGAGGGCAATATCCCACTCATGTCTTGCGCCGCTGCGCCCTAGGTGCTGAATTCCATTATGCAGCTCAAGGGTTCGTTGAGCGCCAATTGTTCTACGCAGGCGAGCAAAACAAGCCCCGCCTGCTGCTGATGTTAAAGCTGAGGGAGCCCCACTAAATTGAAATGCGGATCCTCGAGGCAATAAAGAACCGTCGCTTTGATGAAGCGTAACCTGCCATCCTGGCACGTTACGCGCAGCATCAGCGAGTACCATGAACGCCCAGGCTTCGAGAGCTTTACCTGCGCCGCCGGGGATTGATGACACGGCGTTGGCTGCGGCTAGCCTCCTGAGCAAAGCGCGCAGTTGACGAACTTGTTTCGGACTAAGTGGCATCGCCACCGTCCGCCTGCTGTCCAATATTGGTCAGCGCGACTTCGAGAGCTGTAATCAACCTATTTCTTCTTGAGTTCGACCAGCTCTCTTTTCTATCTGACATTGCGAAGGCAGGAATAGGTTCATCGTCAACATCAGATGATTTTCCGTGAATGAACATCACAGACGTATCTGTCTGGTCTTGGATGTCAGACGCGATTTTTTCTGCTTCTTGGACATGCCTCTCCGCAAGAACTAGTTGGAAAAACAAAAAATCGACGGCTCGCCTGATTTGTGAAATCGGCTCCATCTTGTCTTCGTTTTCTGTATCATCACCCCAGTGTTTTGTTGGACTAGCCAGCGCATATTGCAACATTTCTCCCGCAATTTCAGGAAGTCCTGCTTCAGCTACAATCGATGTCAACTCTGTAAGGTCTTCTGTTAGAAACATCGAACGATCCCGCTACTTGGAGTGAGTGCACTACTTTAAATATCGCGACTGCGTGCGTCCATTTTGAAACTGCCGAAGAACGTCGGTTTGCGCAAGCGGTTTCCCGCCATCTCAGTGGCATGGTCAAGACCTGAGACGGCGAGCACTGTGACGACTATTTCCACAAAACCGCAACGGAGCGGCGAAACGCATTCTCAAGATCCGTAGGGCCGTAGTTTGCGGTCCGGTGGCCTCCACCTCAATAGCTCGTGTACCTACAAACGACGGATAGTCGATGACCGCGTTCGGTCGGCCCCCGACGCTAATCAAATGATCGCGGTTCTTGTTCGGTTTGGGCGGGGATCGGACCTATGCGACTGCAGTGAATGCCTTACAGGGGCTGACCTGCTCGCCTCTATGTTTGTATATTTGCTAAAGTCTGCTGCCATTCATGGTAGGTTTGCTTCGAGTCTTTGACCTTCCATTCAATCCGCCCGTTGCTGTTGCGGTCCAGCACGACTGCTGCAGCAGCTGATGGACTATTGAAAGGCCAGGGTTTTGCAAACCGAAGTTTGTCTGAACTGTGCGGAATGAGCACCCCTTGGGTGATGAGTCTTTCCTTCAACCCGCCGTAGCTTTGTTGCACATACCCTGTGCCGGTTAAGGCTTCAGAGCCTTCCAGTACAACAAATTCTCCGTCTTCCTCGACGGCGGTAGCTTGTACACCGCTCCTATGCCGGATTTCAAATTGAACATCCCCGCTGGTGCGTTCCTCGACTGGCTTTGCCACCTGCGTAACGGCGCGGGGCTGAGGCTTGAGCATATCCAGTCCAATTACCGGCAGGATGATCCGGAGATTGGCGAGAAACTGCTCCATGTTGGCAACATCGGCCTCCGGGAGGCGACGGCGAGCGGTGTCGGGCTGCGTTCCATTGTCGAGCGGCGTGCGGCCTGCCTGGACTGTCAGCTCGATCAAGCGTGCCTCCAGATACTCCGCGTGTCCCTTGGACAGATCGTCATCGCTGGTGGTGACAGTGATCGCTGTTTCCCAAAAATCCCGTTTCAATGCGCTTTGCTTGATACGTTCGGCCACCGAATTGCCAGAGCCAATGTAAACGCGCGTGCTTCCGACAAAGTCAGGATCTGGGCCGGAAAGAATATAGACCCCAGTGCGATCCACTTCTTCCCGAGCGGTGAGATCTCCAAAGGCCGACGCACCGCTTACAAAGAGAAGTCCGGTCCATCCATGGATGGTTGCTTTGCGAAGGCTGGTGGGTTTTCCATCAACAAGGAAGAGCTGGATAGTTCGGCCAAAAGTTGGGTCTGCGGGCAATTGCGGCCTCATTCAAATTGGATCGACGTTATGCTGATATTACACAATTAGCGAGGTGATCTGAATTCGCAAACGAGGCTAGGAAACCAGGTTGATTGTGATTCTGTGCAAACTGCCCATTTCATTCAGAAAGACATACTTCGGTTCTTCACCAACCTGGCAGTCTTCGGCGATGACTACAAGTCGATCCATGTGATCACCAAGGCTATAGGTGGAGCCGGGGACTGGACATTTTTACATCGGGCTTGAAGTCAGAACGTTCGTCCGCGCGACACTATTCGCACTCACCTGAAGCACACCATGGTGCCGTCACAACGATCGTCGCGGCTTACCGCCTAGCCATAGCCGTGCTGACATCACTGTCCGCATCGAACCGGGGATGGCGGCCGGCACGCAACTCACTGACAAGCCAGGCGATCGGATCATCATACAGACCATTGCCCTTGGGTAGGTTCTCTTGCCCAAGGGCAATCCGTCCAACAATTTGCCGTTTGCTAACATTCTTGCCCGACCGGTTGCGGGCCTCGAGCGATGTCAGGCTGTCAATCACCGTTGCCCTGGCATGATCCACATAGCGTCCACTTTGCGAATCTGTCGGGTCAGGTATCAGCGTCATGGGGATGTTCAGCAGCCAGTCACCACCCTGAGTATCGCGCGGGTCCTGCTGTGCGATCGTCTTGTTCCCGCGGGAACCCGGGCCGTAGCGTGTTACCACCCGGTCATAGATTTCAACATTGCCATCGTCAAATTGCACATCGAAGTGCCGGTCTGGCCGCAAGCGGACGTTGATGATCTTTCCCTGACGGTAACTTACAAATGGAAAAGCGAGCAGCAGGCGCATCGTCCAGAGATTATAGGGCGAGAGTTCTCGAGTATAGGCCGTCGGCATGCGGCCGTTGAGCACGATGCTGACATCGGGTCGCGCAAGGTCAGTATACGCGGCAAAGTCTGCAGGAAGCGGTATCGACTCCGCAAGCGCCGCTGTGAGTCGGCTTATCCATTCCTCAGCGAGCGGCCGAACTTCCTCGCGGATTTTGAGCTGTGTCTGAAGCGGCAGCGCCAGCACGAAGTCTTCAAGTGTTTCCCATGCCGCTGTCTCGAACAACTTGTCCTGCACGTGCTCCTCGAAATGGGATTTCAGCAGAGCGTCGAGGCGTGCATAGATCAGCGAAAGATGCGACTCTCCGCCAGGCGGCCAGGGAATACGGTTAAATGCCATGAAGTAGCGCTGATCGAGCCACCAGACAATCTCGGAAAGGACCTCCGGCTCGTAGCGGTCAGGCTCACCGCTCGCGAAGATCTCCTCAAGGCGCGCGCGGCGCAGGCCCTCGTCGATCTGCGCCTCAAGCCCTTCGCCATAAAGCCAGAGCGCGGTCACATAGCTGTGGCGAAATTCACCGAATGCATAGTGAAGGCCCTCTATGACACCGCTGTCGCCGCACCCGGATATCAGCACTTTCGCCGGCGGCACGAGATGATCGTAGATGAGCCGATGACCGGAGTCCCAATAGCTGAAGTCAGCAACACCTAAGGGGTTGGCCTCTTCGCCATAACCTGTCGCGTCGATAAGAACATCGACTGAAACACTGGCGTAGTGCGGCTTGTCCGTAGAGAAGTCGATATCGACCCCGTCTTGTCGCACATGCAGCATGTCGGTGCGAACTTCCATGCCGGTGAATGCAAATATCGGAAGGTCTCTGTCATATCTCTCATATTCATTCAGCCATGCGGCCGCAACATCACTCGCGTTGCCGGCCTCCCAGGCGAAAATTGGAGCCCGGAACTCCGGGGATGCCCATTGGGGATCGAAGCTTTTTCCGAGCGCGCGCGAATTCAGCACCGGCGAGAGGTGACGATGCGCCTTGTCGCGAAAGCGGGGGAGCAGGCGGTGCTCCTTCTCGAAAACATAGACGATAGCGTCATTCACCATCGCCAGAATGACCGCGAGCATCAGGCCCGAAAATGAGCCGCCGACGACCCCGATGATGTTTCCCGGTTCGACGCGACCGGTGCGCGAAAGTGCCCAAGCGAGATTTGTACAGCGACGCTGCTGATGAAGGATAGAGATATTCTCGCGTGCGAACCCCGTTGCGGAAAGGATGTGCGGGCAGTTGATCGACGTCGCCTCGCTGATCATTTTGCGGGAGAGATCATCGAGAAGGGTGGTGTCGTCGATTGAGGGCCTTGGGGTCATGCTTTTGCCTTAGCACCTTGCGTCATAGATTTCGCGTACAAGCTGGTCAAACAACGTAGTTGTTAGGGAGATTGTATCTAGCCGCAACGCCGACAATGAAACCTGGTGAAAGGGCGTGGTTCAAGTTTGAAAAGAGTCTCAAATATGAGCAATCCCGTCACTGGCTCCGCATACCGTTTGATCGCATCAGTCTCTCCGGTTGAGTCGTGAGGCGTCCAGTGATTGAATAACGGGCAGTTCCTAAAGGGCATCTACTCCATTTCGTCTGAAGTCTGGAACACGGTGGCGTGATATGTCGCCGTCTAGTCCTCAAGGGCGACACAGCGACCAGTCAACGTGTATCCGGCCTTGCGCATATCCGCTCGGGTCCTTCCCCCTGTGGGCCGGCGCTGCGGGGTGCGTGGAGGCCCCGGGGCTACACACTTTTTGGGAAATTATTCCCAAAATGATACCGTAATGTTGTTACGTGTGTGCGCTTATGCGGATCTGCGGGGGCTGGGCAGTAGGTATTATGCGCAACATGAGCAAATGACACCTATAGCTTGTATTCCTGATTTGTGCTGTCGGTAATTCCGACCCCATAAACCAGCCCTGTCAGACGTAGGTAGTACGGGTGCGCGCGTGTGCGTGTGTCCGTACACTCTCGGCTGAGACAGGTCTCCGGATACCTGTCTCACTAACCTACCTCGGAAAAACCTCAATGATTTTAATGGCCATGACAGGTAAGACAGGTGAGACAGCTAATTGCTATATAGAGAAGGGATCGTTGAGAAGGGCGAAAATAGACCCAAAAAGCTGCCCGCGACGGGAAGGGAAACCCAGAATGCGATTTTTTTCAGAGAGCGGTTAGCATCTCCGGCTGACTACGTAGGAAAACCTGTCCCAACCTGTCATGCTGTCTCAGTTATCAGGTTTGTACTTATATATCAATATGATAGTGGGTGAGGCAGTCATAAGAAGGGCCCGAGACAGGGGGAGGTGCCTGTCTCGGGCATTTGTGCAATTGATTTCACATTTTCCAGAACTAAAAATTGGAGCGCCAAGGCGCGGTACGAAAAGGGGCGCGTGCTAGTCCTCCTCCTCGTACAGCCTATAGCCGCAAAGCCGCTCTTCGGCGGTTGCGTCTTCGCGGTACTTCCAGCGGTCTTGAACGCCTTGAACTCGGAAGCGTTCGCGGCCTCCGATCCAGCCCTCCAGCCCGGCCACGGCCTTCTGGATATGTTGCGCCGCTTGGGAGTTCGTCATCGCCCCGCCGAGGCCCAAATACTCAGCGGCATCAAGGTTCCGGAAGACTGTACGGACCACGAGCTGCTCGCCCGTCATCGCCTCGCTGTCCCCCTCATCGTCTGGGAAGTCCAGCAT
>Ga0163215_100643_pt1 | contig 47096 bp, 45 predicted proteins | sample SynspAceP_FD_185934 | JGI IMG/M metagenome (GOLD analysis project Ga0163215, IMG submission 185934) | Saline lake microbial communities from Ace Lake in Antarctica - Synechococcus sp. Ace-P (Hybrid Assembly) | ecosystem: Environmental > Aquatic > Non-marine Saline and Alkaline > Saline | place...
AATAAATTCAAAAAAATGTTTGCCTTCAACATATCGACGGGCGATGAACTTAACCGAGGGTTGAGTCGGGCAGATTAAACAATTCGCGCATCAGCGAATTTCGTCATCGGTGGGCATCTTGTGCTGTCGCGCCTGTCACAGGGTGGCGTTGACGTCGATCTGACCTCGTCGGGTTTGGGCGGCAGCTATGCCTTTGGTGGTGGCCTGTCCAGCTTTGCCGGTGTGACGCGGGCCGAGATTGATGATCTGGTTGGCGATCTGACGACCTTTGGTGTCGGCTTAGGCTATGACCTGTCAGAGGCGGCGAATTTCCCTGCCATGCTGTCCTTTGAACTGGCACGGTCGCGAATCGACGACGGTTCTGCATCCTATAGCGAAGACAGCATTCGGCTTGGTGTCTCGCTGCCACTGGGCGGTGCCAAGACTGTGCCTTTGAATAGCATCGCATCCAGTGCGATGTCACCCAACCGAACTGCCCTGACTTCGGTGCTAGTCGGTATTTACTGAACGCTATCAAAGACCTTAGTAGAAAAAATGCGGCGCTTTGACGCCGCATTTTTTTATGCCAGTGATATCTATCTGGGTCCTGACCGCGTCAGTTATCCAGTGTCACCCAGACGGGCACATGATCGGACGGTTTTTCGCGGTCGCGCACATGTTTGTCGATGCCCACGCCCGTCAGCAGATCGGCGCAGGACGGGCTGAGCAGGAAATGGTCGATCCTGATGCCGTCATTGCGGTTCCATGCGCCTGCCTGATAATCCCAAAATGAATAATGCCCCGGTCCCTGAACGCGGGCGCGGAACGCGTCTGTCAGTCCCAGATTGACGATTCTGCGATAGGCGGCGCGGCTGTCGGGCAGAGCCAGCGCATCTGCGCGCCATGCATCGGGGCGGGCCGCATCCTCGTCCTGCGGGATGATGTTGTAATCCCCCGCCATCAGAAACGGGATTTCAGCGGCTAAAAGCGCCTCGGCACGTGCTTGCAAGCGTGTCATCCAAGCCAGTTTGTAATCGTATTTCGGCCCCGGAGCGGGGTTGCCGTTGGGCAGATAGAGCCCGCAGATGCGGATCGCCTGCTTGCCGACAACCGTGGCCTCGATATAGCGGGCCTGTTCGTCCGTATCGTCACCGGGCAGGCCGCGTGTCACGTCCTCCAGCGGCAGTTTCGACAGGATCGCCACGCCGTTGAAGGATTTCATCCCGTGTGTTTCGACGCTATAGCCGCGTTCTTCGAACAGTTCGCGGGGGAAAGCCTCATCGACCGACTTGATCTCTTGTAGGATCGCAATGTCGGGTTGTTCCTCATCCAGCCACTGCGGCAGCGCCTCGATCCTCGCCTTGATGCCGTTGATGTTGAATGTGGCGATCTTCATGGCGGCGCGTCCTTGGCTGTGATGCGGATGGTTGTCTATCCCGCAAGGGGTCGGACCATGCAAGCCTGATGCAGGGGGCATGTCCCATCCATTACTTCATGTAAAAAATGAAGTATGAGTTATATGTATTTGATTACATAGAGAAAGAAATGCCACATCCACAGGAAGAAGAGGCATTGGGATTCTCGATGACAAAGCGTGCGCCGATCAGTTCTTCGGAAAAGTCGATCACGGCCCCTGACAGAAACGGCAGCGACACGGAATCGACAACAACCTGTTCGCCCGCACCTTCCAGCACCAGATCATCGGGGGCTGCGGCGTCCAGCTTGATCTCGTACTGAAACCCCGAACATCCACCGCCTTCAACAGCCACGCGCAACGCTTGACCTTGCCCCGCGGCATTGATCTCGGCCAGCCTTGCAAAGGCGCGGGGGGTCACTTTGGGGGGCAGTTGCATGGGGCGCGCTCCTTGACGGTTTCGCATTAGCTTGAAAGGGAATATATGCCTCTCAGGGACAGGCGACAAGGACCACAAGGCAAATGACAGCAAGCTATGCGTCGGATCCGGCGCAAACGCGCGGAAGATTGGTGTCCGAGGAGGAAAGCATCTTTCGCACACCCTTCCAGCGCGACCGTGACCGGATCATCCATTCCAGCGCTTTCAGGCGGCTGAAACACAAAACGCAGGTGTTTATCGAGCATGAGGGCGATTATTTCCGCACGCGCCTGACCCATTCGATCGAAGTGGCGCAAGTGGCGCGGACGGTGGCGGGCGCGTTGGGCCTGAATGCCGAACTGACGGAAGCCGTGGCACTGGCGCATGATCTGGGCCATCCGCCATTCGGTCATACGGGTGAGGACGCGCTGCAGGCACTGATGGCCCCATACGGCGGGTTCGACCATAACGCGCAGGCCATCCGCATCGTGACTTCGCTGGAACGGCATTACGCGGAATGGGACGGGCTGAACCTGACATGGGAAACGTTGGAAGGCATCGCCAAGCACAATGGTCCTGTGACAGGTTCGATCCCCTACGCGCTATCTGACTACAACGCGCGCCACGATCTGGAACTGCATACCCATGCCAGCGCCGAGGCGCAGGTGGCGGCATTGGCTGACGATATCGCCTACAACAATCACGACCTGCACGACGGTCTGCGGGCAGAGCTGTTTTCCACCGACGAGCTGGCGGAACTGCCGATCCTGAATGGATGTTTTGCCGAGGTGGACCGGCTTTATCCCGGCCTAAACTACTATCGCCGCCGCCACGAGGCGTTGCGGCGTTTTTTCGGTATTCTGGTATCCGATGTGATCGACGTCAGCCGCGCCAACCTTACCGCCCTCGACCCTGCCACAGCGCAGGATATCCGGCTGGCAGGGCGCATGATGGTGCAATTCTCGCCCGAGATATGGACCGACCTCAAGGTGGTCCGCACCTTTCTGTTCCACAGGATGTACCGGGCCCCCGCCGTTGTCACGATGCGGACATACGTCACGCAGGTGGTGCATGACCTGTTTCCGCTGTTCATGCGCGAGCCGCAATTGCTGCCGAAGCAATGGCGCAAGGATGTGGAAGACGCGCTGGATCATCAGGCGCTGGCGCGGATCGTGGCCGATTACATCGCGGGTATGACCGACCGTTTCGCGCTGCAGGAACACAGCCGCTTGCTGGGCTCGGACCCTGCGGATCGCCCGCCGGGGGTGTGATCGGGCACAAAACGCGCTGTTTTCAACGGTTTTCCCGCAACTCGGGGGGTAGGCTGGATTGACCTTGCCGCTGGCAGTGCTAAACCGCTGGCCAGTCGATAAGGATAACGTGATGAACCTCTTTACCCAGATGCGCGCCCATGTGCTGGACACGCTGGCCACCATGACCGCCGAGGGGCAGTTGCCCGCAGGGCTGGATATGGCTGCTGTCACGGTCGAGCCGCCGCGCGATGCGGCCCATGGGGACATGTCCACCAATGCCGCGATGGTGCTGGCCAAACCCGCAGGTCAGAACCCGCGTGCCATTGCCGATGAACTGGCGCGCCGTCTGGCAGGTGATCCGCGTATCCGCACCGTTGACGTCGCGGGTCCGGGGTTTTTGAACATGCGTCTGGCGGATGGCGTGTGGCAGGGTCTGGTGCAGGCATCGCTGGCGTCGGGCACGGATTTCGGCCGCTCCGACATGGGGCAGGGCAAGCGTGTGAACGTGGAATATGTGTCCGCCAACCCGACAGGTCCGCTGCATGTGGGCCATACGCGCGGCGCTGTGTTTGGCGATGCTCTGGCCAGCCTGCTGGCCTATGCGGGCTATGACGTGACGCGCGAATATTACATCAACGATGGCGGCGCACAGGTCGATGTTTTGGCGCGTTCCGTCTATCTGCGCTATCTTGAGGCGCGCGGACAGGACGTTGCCTTTGTCGATGGCACCTATCCCGGCGATTACCTGATCCCTGTGGGGCAGGCGCTGGCCGAGGTGCATGGCGACGATCTGGTCGGCCAGCCTGAATCCGAATGGCTGGAGGATATCCGCGATTTCGCTACCGACGCGATGATGCATCTGATCCGCGAGGATCTGGCCTCCCTCGGTGTCGAGATGGATGTGTTTTTCAGCGAGAAATCACTTTACGGCACGGGCCTGATCGAGGCAGCGCTGAAGGCGCTGGACGACAAGGGCCTGATCTATGAAGGCGTGCTGGAACCGCCCAAGGGCAAAACGCCGGAAGATTGGGAACCGCGCGAGCAGACGCTTTTCCGGTCAACCCAGCATGGCGACGATGTGGACCGCCCCGTCAAGAAATCCGATGGCGGCTGGACCTATTTCGCGCCCGATATCGCCTATCACTACGACAAGGTCGAACGCGGTTTCGACATGCTGATCGATGTCTTCGGCGCAGATCACGGCGGTTACGTCAAGCGGATGAAAGCGGCTGTGTCGGCGCTGTCGGATGGCCGTGTCCCGCTGGATATCAAGCTGTGCCAGTTGGTGAAGCTGTGGAAAAACGGCGAGCCGTTCAAGATGTCGAAACGCGCGGGCAACTTCGTGACGCTGCGCGATGTGGTCGAACAGGTCGGCCCCGGCGTCACGCGCTTTCACATGCTGACGCGCAAGAACGATGCGCCCTTGGATTTCGATTTCGACAAGGTGCTGGAACAGTCCAAGGATAACCCCGTTTTCTATGTCCAATATGCCCATGCGCGGGTGTCATCCGTGCTGCGCAAAGCGGCCGAGGCAGGGATCGACGTGTCGGATACGGCGCTGCAAGGGGCCGATCTGTCAGGTCTGCGCCATGAAGCCGAACTTGCCGTTGCGCGCAAACTGGCCGAATGGCCGCGCCTGATCGAGATCGCGGCGCGCACCAACGAGCCGCACCGCGTGGCATTCTACCTCTACGAACTGGCCAGCGATTTCCATTCCTTGTGGAACCGGGGCAATGACGAACCGGGTCTGCGTTTCATCCAAGAGGGTGACACAGCCACATCACAGGCGAAAATCGCGCTTGCACAGGCCGTGGCCGTTGTCATTTCCGCCGGTCTTGGTATTCTGGGCGTCGAAGCTGTGGACGAGATGCGCTAGGGATGCGAGTTAAATCGCGCTAAATCCTCAAAGTGCACACCATTTCCGCAGCCTGAGGCAGAGCAACGAACCGCAGGGAAAGATCTTTCCCTTTGGCGGAAAGGCGGACATGGCAGATTATAATGCACAGGGGCGCAACAGCGTGCCCGATGCACGCAAGGGCATCAGTACCCTGACCAACTGGATCGGCGCGGGCTTGTCGCTTGCGTTGCTGGTGGGCGTCGGGGTCTGGAGCTACAAGCTGGTAATGCGCGATGTGAACGGCATTCCGGTGGTGCGCGCGATGGAAGGCCCGATGCGGCTGCAACCTGAGACACCGGGCGGCAGCACAGCGGATCATCTGGGGCTGGCCGTCAATCAGGTAGCTGGCAGCGGGACTGCGGCACCGCCTGCGGACCGTCTGGTGCTGGCACCGCGTCCGGTCGCGCTGACGGATGAGGATGTGCCCACGGCAGATCTGATGGCTCTGGCGCAGGTGTTTCCCATGCCAATGCCCAGCGTCGACCCTTCGGTCAATATCATGGATCAGACCGGCAATCTGGCTTCCGTGACAGGGGGGCCGCTGGAACCCGCTGATAATGACATCATGGGCGGTGCGCGGATCGAACAGGTGGCGATGGTACGACCCGAGCCTGACTCGATGTCCGCCATGGTGGACCAGATTCTGGCGCAGGTGCTGGGGACGTCGGAATCCGATTCCGACAATGACCAAGAGACCGCTGCGATCAGGATTCCGCCGGTCGAGGGCGGCATCGGACAGTCGCTGCGCCCGCAGTTGCGTCCGGCGTCGATGGTGCAGGCTTCGGCCTCTTTGGGGCCTGTTGCAGTTCAGGCGACACCTCTTGCAGTGCAGGATGTGGATGCGGCCTCTATCCCCGCAGGCACACGGTTGGTGCAACTGGGCGCCTATGACAGCCCCGAGGTTGCCAAACGCGAATGGGACCGTCTTGCGACCCGCTTTGGCGACTACCTGCAAGGCAAGTCCCGCGTGATCCAGCTGGCCGAAAGCGGGGGGCGCAATTTCTACCGCCTGCGGGCCATGGGCTTTGCCGATATCAACGACTCGCGCCGCTTCTGTTCCGCCCTGCTGGCAGAACGCGCCGAATGTATTCCGGTCAGCGCCAAGTGAGCCGCTACGGGGCCACGATCCTTGACGCCGAAGGCCTGCGCCTGACGCCCGATGAAAAGGCGTTTTTCCGCGATGCCGATCCGTTCGGCTTTATCCTGTTTGCCCGCAACATCGACAGCCCCGATCAGGTCCGCGCGCTGTGCGACGAGATGCGCGCAGCGGTCGGCCGCGATGCGGTGATCACGATTGATCAGGAGGGTGGGCGCGTGCAGCGCTTGCGCGGCCCGTTTTGGCGGGAATGGCTACCCGCGCTGGATCACGTAACAGCGGCGAGCGGGCAGGCGCCGCAAGCGATGTATCTGCGCTTTCGCATCATCGCGGCAGAACTGCGCGATCTGGGGATCGACAGCAACTGCGCGCCTCTGGCCGATGTGGCGGGGCCGGCGACCCATCCGTTCCTGTTCAACCGCTGCTATGGCACGGATGCAGCGGCGGTGGCGGCAATAGGACGTGCGGTGGCGGATGGTTTACTAGACGGCGGCGTATTGCCAGTGCTGAAGCATATCCCCGGCCATGGCCGTGCCACAGCCGATAGCCATCTGGATCTGCCACGCGTCACGGCCAGCCTTGACGATCTGCGCGCGACGGATTTTGCACCGTTTGCCGCGCTCAACGACCTGCCGATGGCGATGACCGCGCATCTTGTCTATGATGCGATCGACGAGGCCCCTGCAACCTTGTCGCCGCGCGTGATGCAGCTGATCCGTGACGAGATGGGCTATGACGGGCTGATCATGACCGACGACATCTCGATGAAGGCGCTGCGCGGCGATCTGGGACAGATCAGCCGCGATGCGCTGGCGGCGGGCTGTGATGTGGTTTTGTTGTGCAACGGCAGTCTTGCCGAGCGCCGCCTTGTGGCTGAGGCGTCAGGGCAAATGACCGATGCTGCACAGGCCCGCGCAGACCGCGCACTGGCAGCACGGAAAGAACCGGATTCAGTTGACATCGCCGCGCTGGACGCGCAGCTTGGGGCGCTTCTGGACGGGCGCTGCCATGGTTGACAACACATTCGAGGATCAGGGCCACCGTGATGGCCCGGGCAGCGTCGCCGAAAGGCTGGCGGCAGAGGCGCTGATCATTGATGTCGACGGATTCGAGGGCCCGCTTGATCTGCTGCTGACCCTCAGCCGGACGCAGAAGGTCGATCTGCGCAAGATCAGCGTGCTGGATCTGGCGCGGCAATATCTGGCCTTTGTGGAACGTGCCAAAGCGCTGCGGCTGGAACTGGCGGCGGATTATCTGGTGATGGCGGCGTGGCTGGCCTTTCTCAAGTCGCGCCTGCTGCTGCCGCCCGATCCGCATGAGGACGGCCCCAGCGGCGAGGAGCTGGCTGCACATCTGGCGTTCCAGCTTGAGCGGCTTGCCGCGATGCGCGATGTGGCGGCAAGGCTGATGGCGCGTGACCAGAAGGGGCGCGATTTCTTTGTGCGCGGTGTGCCCGAGGATGTGATGCGGCTGCGCACCGTGCGCTACAGCGCGACCCTGCTTGACCTGATGCAGGGCTATGCCCGTATCCGCACCCGGGACGAATTCCGCCCTTTCGTGCTGGACCGCGATTCGATCTTTACCATGGAACAGGCGTTAGAGCGGATGCGCGGGTTGATCGGTTATGCGGGCGACTGGACGGATATCTCAAGCTATATGCCCGACGGCTGGAGCGCTGATCCGATGCGACGGCGCTCTGCCACCGCATCGACCTTTGCCGCCAGTCTGGAGCTGGTCAAGGAAGGCCGCGCCGAATTGCGCCAGTCTGACAGTTTCGCCCCGATTCAGGTGCGTAAACGCGATAGCCGCGATGTCTGAGCCGGATCAATCCGATACGCAGGCACAAAGCCTGTTCGAAGCCCCGCCCATGGGCGAGCAGGAGCGCATGGTCGAGGCGATCCTGTTTGCCACTGCCGAACCTGTGACGATACGGGAACTGGAAGCGCGGATGCCGCATGGTTGCGACGCAGCCGAGGCGCTGGTTTACCTGCGCAAACGCTATGCCGGGCGCGGCGTGCATCTGGTCAAGGTCGGCGATGCATGGGCGATGCGGACAGCGCCCGATCTGGGTTTCCTGATGCAGAAGGAAACGGTCGAGACCCGCAAGCTAAGCCGCGCCGCGATCGAGACACTGGCGATCATCGCCTATCACCAGCCCGTCACCCGCGCCGAGATCGAGGAAATCCGCGGGGTTTCCGTCAGCCGTGGCACTGTGGACCAGTTGCTGGAAATGGAATGGATCAGGTTTGGACGGCGCAAGATGACGCCGGGACGACCGGTGACGTTTGTGGTGACCGAGGTTTTTCTGGATCATTTCGGTCTGGAAAGTGCACGCGATCTGCCGGGCTTGAAGGAATTGCGCGCGGCGGGACTGCTGGACAACCGCTTGCCGCCGTCGGCTATGCCGCAACTGGGCGAGGGCGAGGAACCGGAAGACGAGGCCAGCGAGGGCCAGAGCGAGCTTTTCGAGGATTAAGCGGATAATTTTCGCACGACTGACCCTGAATTTTCCACATTTTCATGTTATGCGTGCCCTAAGGCCGAAACGGTCAGCGGGTTTGAGGAGTGCAGAATGAACGTCAATCAACTGATCAACATGGTGGTCAAACTGTTCATGCGCAAAGCGGTGAATGGCGGGATCAATGCCGGGATGCGCAAGATGTCGGGGTCGGGCCGGGGCGGAAATGCCGCCCAAGGCGGCGCGCCGATGGATGCAGACCAAGGCAAACAGGCAGTCCGCAAGGCACGGCAGGCCGCACGGGCAGCACGGCGTATCGGCAAGATGTGATCCATCCCGGCACGCGGCACCTGCGGCGCTGTGATCCTTTGGATATTTGAGGCAAAAAGAAGCAGGGGCAGGCGGCGCGGCTGTCAGCCCATGCGGAAATGCTTACTGAGCTTCAGGCCCTGGCCCTGATAGTTTGACGCGATACCGCGCCCGTAAAGTTGGGATGGTTCCGCGCGCATCCGTTCGTAGACCAGCCGACCGACGATCTGCCCGTGTTCAAGGACAAAGGGCGCCTCGTGGCAGCGCACCTCAAGCACGCCGCGCGATCCGGCACCGGCTGCCGCGTCATGGCCGAATCCGGGATCGAAAAAGCCTGCGTAATGGACGCGGAACTCGCCAACCATCGCCAGATAGGGGGCCATTTCAGCGGCATAGGCGGGCGGGATGCTGACCGCCTCACGGCTGACAAGGATGTAGAACGCGCCGGGATCAAGGATGATCTGGCCATTGTCGCTGCGCACATCTTCCCAGTATGCGGCGGGGTCGTAATGGCCGATCCGGTCCAGATCAATCACGCCCGTATGGGGCTTGGCGCGGTAGCCCACCAGCGTGCCCTTGGCGGGGCGCAGATCGACGGAAAAGCCCAAGCCGTCGTCGATCACGGCAGTGCCATCGACCAGCGGCGAGGTGGCATGCAATGCTGTCAGTTCCGGATCCGTCAGAACGGATTGGCCCTGCCGGAAACGGATCTGGTTCAGCCGCATGCCAGGGCGCACCAGCACCGAGAAAGAGCGCGGGCAGATTTCGGCATAGAGCGGGCCATGATAGCCCTGCGGGATGCGGTCGAATTCGGTCCCGCCATCGGTGATGGTGCGGGTCAGCAGATCCAGCCGTCCGGTCGATGATTTGGCATTGGCGACGGCCTGCATATCATCGGGCAGGTGCAGGTCTTCCATCAGGGGCACGACATAGACGCAGCCCTTTTCCAGCACAGCACCTGCTGTCAGATCGACGCGGTGCATCTCGAACTCGGCCAGACGGTCGGCCACGCTGCGCCCTTTGCCTGCAAGAAAGGACGCGCGCACACGGTAGGCGACATGGCCGAGGCGCAAATCAAGGCTGGCGGGCTGGATTTGGTCGGGCAGGGGGGAAGGATCGGCGGTGATCTGGGCGGCGGCAATCATCGCCTCGATCTGCTGGCTGGGGATCACGCCGGTCATGTCATGCCTTTCCTGTGGCCGGATATGCAAATCGCCCGGAGCCTTGCGGCACACGAGCGATTGCGGAACCGTCGAAATGTTTTGGTCGGGCTAGCAGGACTCGAACCTGCGACCTTCCGTCCCCCAGACGGACGCGCTACCAGGCTGCGCCATAGCCCGACGGTTTGGCTGTAATACTGCATTTCAGAGCGGGGGCAAGGGGTAATTCCCACTTTTCACCTTAGCCTTTGCGGGCCACGCCCATGCGGGCGCCCAGTGCGTCGATGCTTGCGAGAATCGGTAAGAATGCAGCTCTCCGACTGGCGGGAACCGGTCTGTGCAACGCCGCAATCTGCGCCAACAGACCGGGGACTGGCTGTAGGCTGTCCAGATCAGGCAGATGCGGGATATCCGCACCCAGCGGTGTGTTTGTGGTAGGCGCAATGGAAGGTGTTGGCTGGTCGCCACTGTGCGGCGCAGACGGGGCGACGCGGTCCGGTTCAGGCACATCAGGTGCCTCGACAGGATTATTCGACGCAGCGGAAGGCGGGGTATCCTTTGCATCGAACACTGCGGACCTCTGTGCAGGCTCGGCGCTGTGTTCATCGGCTTGCGGATTATGCGGCTCTGTCACAGGGGGTGCCGGTGGCGGCTTTGCTGCGACGTCCGCCTCTGGTGTCACTAAGCGCACCTCTGGTGTTATACCGCGCACCTCTGGTGCGGTGTCCGTCTTGGTGACCGTTGCTGTCGCGCCCGTCATCTCAAGCGGCGTTGCACCATCATCGTCAAGCGGTTGCGAAAGTGCACTGACATAGCGAACCCCTTGTTCGCGAATGATCTTTTGTGCGCCTTTGATGGTCATGCCATCGTCATGCAACAGTTTTTTGATGCCGCCCAGCAGCAGCATATCCTCGGGCCGGTAATAGCGCCGCCCGCCGGCGCGCTTGACCGGTTTTACTTGCGTGAACTTGCTTTCCCAGAAACGCAGCACATGAGCGGGGCGGTCAAGCCAGTCTGCCACTTCGCTGATGGTGCGAAAGGCGTCAGGGGATTTTCCTGCCATGTGCCCTGACCCTGCTTAGCCTTCGGGGCCTGTAGAGACCCGTTCCTTCATCAGATGCGATGGGCGGAAGGTCAACACACGGCGCGGATTGATGGGCACTTCCTCGCCTGTTTTGGGATTGCGGCCGACACGGGCCGATTTGTCGCGTACCGAGAAAGTGCCGAAGGACGAAATCTTGACCTGCTCGCCCGCGACCAGCGCATCCGACATATAGGTCAACACGCTTTCAACCAATTGGCTGCTGTCATTGCGTGACAGGCCCACCTCGCGAAAAATCGCTTCGCTCAGGTCCATTCTGGTCAAGGTCTTGTCACTCATCATCCATCCCCCGTTATGTTTTTTCCAACCATAGGGGCATGGTCAAATTCGAGTCAATATCAATGACTTGGCAAGCGGGTTTTGAGCGGTACATGACCGAGGCTGCAAGGCTCGCCCATGCGGTGTCGCGCCGGTCATCCAAGTGGTTTCACCGCTACCAGCGCAGAACGACAGCGCCCCATGCCAGACCGCCGCCGATGGCTTCGGTCACGATCAGATCACCTTGCTTTATCTGGCCACGCGCGCGCCCGACGGACAGCGCCAGCGGGATCGAGGCTGCGGATGTATTACCATGATCCTGCACCGTCACAACAACCCGCTCCATCGGCACTTGCATGCGTTGCGCGGTGGCGGTGATGATCCGCAGATTGGCCTGATGCGGCACGATCCACGCCACATCGCCACCGGTCAGACCGACCTTGTCCAGCGCGGCATGGGCGGTTTGGGCAAGCTTTTCAACAGCATGGCGGAAAACCTCGCGGCCTTGCATGCGCAAATGTCCGGTCGTGTGGGTCGAGACACCGCCATCGACATAGAGCAGTTCGCGGTGGCGACCGTCCGAGTTCAGATCGCTGGCCAGAATGCCGCGATCGCTATTGTCGCCGTTGCCGTCCTGCGCTTCGAGGATCAGCGCGCCCGCGCCATCACCGAACAGAACGCAGGTGGACCGGTCGGTCCAATCCATCAGACGGCTGAATGTTTCCGCACCGATCACCATGACCCGCTTGGCCTGACCGGACAGGATCATGCCATTGGCATTTGCCAGCGCAAAGACAAAGCCCGCGCAGACGGCCTGCACATCGAAGGCAAAACCGCGCGTCATGCCCAGATTGGCCTGCACCATGGTCGCCGCCGCCGGAAAGGTCAGATCGGCGGTCGAGGTGGCAAGGATGATCGCATCCAGATCGTCGGCCTGCATCCCGGCATCGGCCAGCGCCGCGCGAGCGGCTCGTGTGGCCAGATCGGAGGTTGTCTGACCTTCGGCGGCGATGTGGCGGCGTTCGATTCCGGATCGGGCCCTGATCCATTCGTCGGATGTCTCGAGCGCGACTTCAAAATCGGAATTAGGAACGATCCGCTCGGGCAGGTAATGCCCGATGCCTTTGACAACGGCACGAATGGTCATTGAGTGTCTTCCTGTTGCGTCATCGTATCGTGGGCAAGTGTGGCGGCAGATGCAACCCGTGCCGCCAGTTTTTCGGAAAAGCCCGACTGCGCCAGCTTGAACGCCAGCTTGACAGCCGCAGAAACACCGGTGGCATCGGCGGATCCATGCGATTTCACGACGGTGCCGTTCAGGCCCAGAAACACCCCGCCATTGACCCTGCGTGGATCAATGCGCGCCTTCAGGCGGCTTAACGAGGTCAGCGCCAGCAACGAGGCCAGCCGTGACAAGGGTGTGTATTTGAACGCTTCTTTCAGCAGATCGCCGATCAGCTTGGCCGTACCTTCGCCCGTTTTCAGTGCGACATTTCCGGTAAAACCATCTGTGACGATCACATCGCAGACATCTCCGGGGATATCGCCGCCTTCGATAAAGCCGACATAGTCGAAGTTGCCACGGCCCGCGACGCTGCCGATCAGTTCATGCGCGGCTTTCAGCTCGGCGCGACCCTTGTTCTCTTCGGTGCCGACATTCAGCAGGCCGACGCGGGGATGGGACAGGTTCATCCCGTTGCGTGCGTAGGACGCACCCATCAGCGCATATTGCAGCAGGTCCTGTTCATCGGCGCGTACATCCGCTCCGACATCCAGCATCACGTTGAAGCCTTGCGGATTGCGCGAGGGCCAGAGCACCGCAATGGCCGGACGGTTCACGCCGGGCAACTTGCGCAGACGCACCATCGACAGTGCCATCAGCGCGCCGGTATTGCCGCAGGACACAGCCACCGTCGCCTCGCCGTCGCGCACCGAATCAAGGGTGGACCACATCGAGGTGTCCTTGCCGTGGCGCATGATATGGCTGGGCTTGTCAGACATCTGGACAACGCCGCGCGCATCGCGAATCTCGCAGCGGCCGTTCAGATGTCTACGTTTCGCGACAAGCCGCTCCAGCTCGTCGCGCGGTCCGTGCAGGATGAAGGCGATGTCAGGGTTTGCCTTGGCAGACAAGGCAATGCCGGCAACCACGGCTGCCGGCCCCAAATCGCCACCCATGGCGTCAACCGATATGATGATGCGCCCGGAACGCGTCGAGGACTGATCCGGCAACGTGGACATGGGCGCCCCTTGGTTCTGACGCTCAGGCGGCGTCTTCGTCCAGATCGACCTCTTCGGTCATGGCGACCACTTCGCGCTCGGCGTAATGGCCGCAGTCACCGCAAACATGGTGCGGACGCTTGAGTTCGCCACAGTTCGGGCATTCGTTCGGGTTCGCTGCAACAAGCGCATCATGCGACCGGCGATTGTTGCGGCGCGACTTGGAGACTTTGTTTTGCTGGACGGCCATCGTGCCACCTCGATTATTAGGGGCCTCGCGGCCATGTTTCATACGGGTCTGGGGGCACATATGCGCTTGGCGGTGCCGTGTCCAACCCTAAATTCGATTGAGCGGCGGAAAATACTGTGAATCCGTCAACGTGCAAGCGGTTTTTTTACGTCCCGCGCAAGCACCTGATAGCAGCGCTTCGGCGCTGTTTCAAAGCCTGATAAGCCCTTTTCTCAGCCCTCGCTGTCAGGGTCCTCGGACGGATCGGCCAGCTTGTCGCGCAAGGCGGCCAGACCGGCAAATGGTTTCATCGCCTCTTCGGTCAGGGCGGTCTGGCCCGGCTCGGTGACTGTGACGCTGCCCATGTCGGCCCCATCGGCGCGCGGCCATGCGGGCAGAGCCAGAACCAGCGTCTCGATCATGACCGTATAGGGGTTGATCGTGCTGCCCAAAGGTTCGGCCGTGTCATCCTCGGGCATCTCCACCTCCTCGCCCTCGGGCAGGATCATGCTGGGATCGGACAAATAAAGCCGGCGCACGGGTTCATCGATGCGGGTGGTCACCGGTTCCAGCGTGACGACACAGGGCTGCACCACTGTGGCCCCCAGCATGCCCTCCAGCTTCCAGTCCGCGCGACCTTCGGCGCGTATCTTGCCCTTGAAGGACAGTTTACGCAGTCCGCTCAGGCCAAGTTCATCGGCAATGGCGCGCAAGACGGCCGCATCCGGGCGCAGATCGAATGCTGTCACCTGGTTCTGCGACAGGTCGGCGACCCGCAGGGCGCTGTCGGTTTCGAGTGACTGTGGCATGGTATCAGACGCTTCCATTCTTGAACCGGGGGCATTCCTTGTGTAAGCGGGATAAAAGGCACAGGTCGCCAAAGCAAGAGGGCAGGGATGTCAGGCAAGAGTTTCCGGTTCGGCAAAACCATTGCGGTCCTGTGTATGCTGGCACTTGCAGGCTGTAGCGCGCAGTTCCGCAATCATGGCTATGTGCCCAATGACGAAGATCTGTCCCAGATTACGGTCGGCGTGGACACGCGCGCCTCGGTCGAGGATCTGGTGGGCGCGCCGGCCATGTCCGGCGTGATGACCGAAAGCGCCAGCTATTACGTGCAAAGCCGCGTCCGCCAGTTCGCCTATCGCAAGCCTGAAGTTGTCGAACGTCAAGTGCTGGCCATCAGCTATGACAGCGCGGGTGTCGTGTCCAACATCGAGACCTTCGGTCTGGAGGACGGCAAGATCGTGCCGATATCGCGGCGCATCACCGGCACATCGGGCGCCAGTGAATCGATCCTGCGCCGTCTGATCGGCAATCTGGGTGCGTTCCGCGCATCGGATTTCCTGTAATCACGCGATTAGGCACGGCTTTGGTGTAAGCCGTGGCCCTGCGCCTCTTGCAATCGGGCCCGCATGTCTTGGCTGACATCTCTTGCGCCTGTGCCTGCGCGGACGTAGCCTTTGGCCAGACGTCAGGCGGGGGAGCCGCATGCTGGCACTGACAAAAGGGTGCTACCGGGTTCGCACCGCCCAGAGCGATGTGGATCTCAAGGCCGCGCAGCGTTTGCGCTACATTGCGTTTCATCCGGACACGGCAAACCCCGATCAAGCGCTGGATAGCGACCGGTTTGACGCGCTTTGCACCCATGTTCTGGTCGAGGATATGCGCAGCGGGCAGCTTGTTTGCTGTTTCCGGGTTCTGGAGTTCCAGAATGGCGGCCAGATCGAGAGCAGCTATGCCGCGCAGTTCTACGAGTTGTCATCCTTGAAGCGCTTTTCCGGTCGCATGATCGAGATCGGGCGGTTCTGCATCCATCCCGATCACTCCGACCCCGATATTCTGCGTCTGGCATGGGCGTCGCTGACGCGGCATGTGGACGCGCAGGGGATCGAAATGCTGTTTGGCTGCTCGTCTTTTCATGGCACGGATCAAGCCCCCTATCTGGATACATTTGCCATGCTCAGGGCCAGCCATCTGGCGCCGATGCACTGGCGGCCAAAGGTCAAGGCACTGGACGTCTTCCGCTTTGCCGCGCGTCTGAGGCGCAGACCGGACAGGCGCAAGGCATTGCAGGTCATGCCGCCCTTGCTGCGCACCTATCTGCTGATGGGCGGTTGGGTCAGCGATCATGCGGTGATTGATGCGCAACTGGGCACGATGCATGTCATCACCGGGCTCGAGATCAGCGCGATTCCCGATGCGCGCAAGAAACTGCTGCGCGCAGTGTCCGCCTGACCCCTCTGGCCTGACGCGCCAAAGTTTCGGGCGAAACTTTGGTAAAAAACGTCAAGTTTTTTGGCGGTCCTTGACGCCACCGTGCGGCACGGATAGCAGGCGCTTATGGCACGCGCACCCCTTCTCCAACTATCCGATATCTCGCTGACCTTCGGGGGCGAGCCTGTTTTTGCCGATCTGTCACTGGTGGTTCAACCCGGTGACCGTGTAGCGCTTGTCGGGCGCAACGGATCGGGCAAGTCCACCTTGATGAAGGTGATGGCGGGGCTTGTCGAACCCGATCAGGGCGCGCGCGTTGTCACACCGGGCATCACTGTGGGCTATATGGAACAGGACCCTTTGATGGAGGGCTTTGCCACTTTGGGCGAATATGCCGCAAGCGGTCTGGACCCGTCCGAATCCTACAAGGTCGAGATCGCGGGCGAGGGGTTGAAGTTCGACCCTGCGCGCCCCGTGGCCACGGCATCGGGCGGCGAGCGTCGGCGTGCGGCATTGGCCAAGCTGATGGCCGAAGCCCCCGAACTGATGTTGCTGGACGAGCCGACCAACCATCTGGATATCGAGGCGATTGCCTGGCTGGAGGCAGAGCTGTCCACCACCCGCGCCGCTTTCGTGCTGATCAGCCACGACCGCGCCTTCTTGCGGGCCTTGACGCGGGCGACCCTCTGGATTGACCGCGGTGCCGTGCGGCGGCAGGAAACCGGTTTCGAAGGCTTTGAAGCCTGGCGCGACAAGGTCTGGGACGACGAGGATATGCAGCGCCACAAGATGGACCGCAAGATCAAGGCCGAAGGGCGTTGGGCGGTCGAGGGCATCAGCGCGCGGCGCAAGCGCAACCAAGGGCGTTTGCGCGCCTTGCAGGATCTGCGGGCCGAACGCTCCAGCCAGATCAGGCGGCAGGGCGCTGCGGCCATGGCGCTGGAGGCGGGGTCGAAATCCGGCAAGAAAGTTGCCGAAGCTGAAAATATATCAAAGGCTTACGACGGCAAGGTGATTTTGCGCGACTTTTCCGTCAAGATCCTGCGCGGCGACCGCGTGGCCTTTGTTGGGCCGAACGGTGTGGGCAAAACCACATTGCTGCGGATGCTGATGGGGCAGGAAGCGCCGGACAGCGGCAAGATCAGTCTGGGCACCAACCTGATGCCCGCGATCTTCGATCAGGCGCGCGCGCAGCTTGATCCGGACATGAGCCTTTGGGACAGTCTGACCGGCGATCCCGATATGCGGGTGTCCGGCAAGGCCGATCAGGTGCTGGTGCGCGGCGCACCGCGCCACGTGATTGGCTACCTCAAGGATTTTCTGTTCGACGAACGGCAAGCCCGCGCGCCTGTGCGCAGCCTGTCGGGGGGCGAGAAAGCGCGTCTGCTGCTGGCCAAGCTGATGGCCAAGGAAAGCAACCTTCTGGTGCTGGACGAACCGACCAACGATCTGGATATCGAAACGCTGGACCTGTTGCAGGAATTGCTGGACGATTATGATGGCACCGTGCTGCTGGTCAGCCACGATCGCGATTTTCTGGACCGTGTGGCCGCCACCACCATCGCAATGGAAGGTGACGGGCGCGCCACGGTCTATGCGGGCGGTTGGTCCGACTATCAGGCACAACGCGCCGAACGCGGCGACACGGCTGATTGGAACTCGGTCAGCTATGATGGCAAGCGCAAGGGACCGGGCAAGACCGACCAACCCGCTGCCGCCAAACCTGCAGGCAAATCGACGCTGTCTTTCACAGAAAAACACCGGCTGGAGGCTTTGCCCGCGATCATCGCCACGCTTGAGGCTGAAATCACCAAGCTTGAGGTTTTCCTGTCCGCGCCCGATATTTTCACCAAAGAGCCGATGAAATTCCGCAAGGGCACCGAAGCGCTGGCAGAACGCCAGCAGGCATTGGCTGCGGCGGAAGAGGAATGGCTTGATCTGGAAGCCAAAGCAGAAACCTGAGGCGGGACATCCGTGTCTTGCCTTGCATGAATTGTGAAGGGCAAACCGATGTATCTGCCGGATCATTTTGTTGAAACCGACCAAAGCGAAGTCGCGGCGCTGATCGCCGGTTTTCCACTGGCCGCCATTGTCGCACAGACGTCGCAGGGCCTGATCGCCAACCATATTCCGTTGATGGCCGATGGCGATACGGCCCTGATCGGCCATATCGCGCTGAACAATGACATGCACCGCCTGATCCCGGATGGCGCGGATATTCTGGCGATCTTTCGCGGAGAGGATGGCTATGTCTCGCCCAATCTCTACCCGACCAAACCCGCGCATCACCGCCATGTACCGACATGGAACTATCAGGTCGTGCATGTCGCGGGGCGGATCACGTTCCAGCATGACACCAAGACCAAGCGCGCCGTTGTGGGCCGCCTGAAACGCGATCACGAGGCACAGATGAACGGCGACGCGGCATGGCGCATGGCGGATGCCCCGCGCGACTATATGGAAAGCATGCTGAACGCGATTGTGGCTTTCCGCATCGTGATCACTGGTATTGCGGCCAAATCCAAGCTCAGCCAGAACCGCGAGGCGGCGGATCACGCGGGTGTGGTGACGTCTTTCGAGACGCGCGGGCTTGATGCGATGGCCACGCGGATGCGGCGCGACAGCGCCGACTGACGCGCGTGTTGGGTCATTGAAAAACGGCGGAACATGCCCGCCGTTTTTTTTGTTTTCATAAGCTTGAAAGGCAATGCTTATCGCATGCGTAAAGCGCCGTCGATCCGGATGGTCTCGCCGTTCAGATAGCCGCTTTCGACGATGAAGCGTGCAAGGCTGGCATATTCCTCGGGCCGGCCAAGACGGCGCGGGCAGGTCACATCGGCGGCAAGCTGGTCCTGTACCTCTTGCGGCAGGCCCATCAGCATCGGGGTCAGGAAAATCCCCGGCGCAATCGCCATCACGCGGATGCCTTCGCGGGCCAGATCGCGCGCCATGGGCAGCGACATGCCCGCAATCCCCGCTTTTGAGGACGCGTAAGCCACTTGACCCTTCTGCCCGTCAAAGGCAGCAACCGAGGCTGTATTGACGATCACGCCGCGCTGACCATCCTCGGAAGGATCGTTCTTGGCCATCTCGAACGCCGCCAGACGCGACACGTTGAAAGTGCCCACCAGATTGATCCCGATGACGCGGTTGTAATGCTCAAGGCTGTGCGGCCCGTCTTTGCCCAGCGTCTTTTCCGCTGTGCCGATCCCCGCGCAATTGATCGCGGCATTGATCTTGCCCATTGCCGCGACCGCCTGCGCCATCGCCGCTTTGACCGAGGATTCGTCGCTCACATCGGTTTGTGCGAAATGCGCGCCGATCTCGGCGGCCACAGCCTCGCCCCGTGCGGCGTCGCGGTCAAGGATCGTCACCTGCGCGCCAGAGGCACGGAACAGTCGTGCGGTGGCTTCCCCCAGACCCGAAGCGCCGCCTGTGATCACGGCAGCAGTATCTTGCATCAGCATATCAGCCCTCTTCCCTTTTGATTGACAGATGTGGGTTACCTGCTGCGTCAGGGGCTGTCAAAGATCATTGCCTCGCCTCTGCCAGCGCGCGATCACGCTCATCTCGATCACCGTCAGGATGATGCGGTAGATGTGATGCGCGGTCACCAAAGCGGGATTGGCTTGCAGGCTGAGCGCGATCAGCGCCATCTCGGTCACGCCGCCGGGGGCAAAGCTGATCAGCAACGTGTCAAAAGGTGCGTCGGTGATGCGCTGCACCAGCAAAACCAGCGGCACGGCAAGGGCCATCATAAACCCCACCGACACCAGTCCCAGCCATAGCCCGCGCAGCATCGCGCGCCCTTTGAGGCCACCAAACCGCATCCCCAGACTGGCCCCGATCACGATCTGCGCCTCATTGATCAACCATTGCGGCATATCCAGCGGCACCAACCCGCTGAGGCTGACAGCTCCGGCCACGAACAATGGTCCCGTCAACTGACCCGCGGGCAGGCGTAGCCAATGACCTGCAGCCAGCCCCAGCGCCCCGACAGCGACCACCACGGGCAGTTGCGTCAGGTCCACATCGGCGCGCGCCAGCGTCATGCCGCCCGCACTGCCGACCGGCGCACCAAGCCAGAGCGACAGGCCGATGGGCAGAAGCGAGATCACAAGGATGATCCGCAGGAATTGCTGCATGGTCAGGGTGGCGATATCGGCGCCCGCCTCCTCGCCCATCGCGATGCTTTCCATCAGCCCGCCGGGGGTGCCGCTGTAAAAGGCCGTTGGCTTGTCATAGCCACCAAGCTGGCGGAAAATCGCATAGTTTCCGGCATGGGCCAGTCCGACAAACAGCGTCAGCGCCGCAAAACTGACCAGCATCGAGGGGATCAGCGCCGCCAGTTCCGGAGAGACCTGCGCCCCGATCATCACACCGATCACCGCCAGAAAGATCAGCCGGATTTTCTGTGGAAACTGGTAGCCGTCTGGAAAATGCCTGCCCGCAATCGCCGACAGCAGGGCCGTGGCGATCAGACTGCCCAGCATATAGGGCAAAGGCAGCACCGTCTGGCTGGCCAACAGCCCGCCTGCCGCACCGGTGCCCAGCACGAGGATCGTTGTGAGGATGGAGGCGAGGGTCAGGGCGAGGGCCTTTGGTCGGGGGATCAATGCCCCTTATTAGGCCGGGTGGCGGGGGATGCCAAGGGAGGGGTGTTAGAGTTTGCCGTCAAGTACGTAGCGCAGGATCGCTACAACCTGATCAGGTGTTTGAACGACGGCAAGGGCGGCAGCATCCACTTCCTTAAGTGCGTGCTGGTGATCCGGACCATGCAGGATAATCAGAGACTTCCCAAGCGCCGCCGCATAGCCCGCATCGAAGGCGGCGTTCCATTGCTTGTACTGATCGCCGAACCGGACCACGACGATATCGGCATCGGCAAGACCCTTGCGCGTGCGGATGGCATTGATTTTCGCGCCCTTGTGGTCGTGCCAGAACTTGTCCGGCTCGGCACCTGACAGTGTCACGCCACAATCATCGCTGGCCGCGTGATCGGTGACCGGGGCGGTAAAGACAATATCCAGACCCTGCGCACCGCGTATGATCTGATCACGCCAATCGGTGTGAATTTCCCCTGAGAGATATACGCCCCACGTCATGACTGTCCTTCCTCTGGTTCTGTTCCGGCTTTGACGGTCGGCTCAGGTTTGGGCAATGATAACCCGCCCCGCCCGCGTGCCTGGCCCGCGTGCGCGCCGTGTCTGTCGGGCACTACACTAGAGGTTGCCGGGCATATGCTCAACCCGTGCGGATGCTAGGTGTCGGCAAAGGGAAGGGATGGAGCGGGTGAAGGGAATCGAACCCTCGTATTCAGCTTGGGAAGCTGCTGCTCTACCATTGAGCTACACCCGCGTTGGGCTGACAGGTAAGTCAGGGGCGCGGACCCGTCAAGCCCTTCTGCGCCGTCTGCGGCCACCATCGTCGCCGCCGCCTTCGCCACGGGTGTTGAAGGAATTGTTGGGCAGGGTGACGATCTTGGCCAGTTCGGGGAAAGGGTCGGTTTTATGCGGGATCGCGTTGGCCGCCACGAAATGCTCCTGAAACTTCGGCTCGATCGCGGTTTCGACCTTGGTGATCTGGCCTACGACCGTTTCGATCTCGGCGCGGCTGGCAATGTTGCACAGCGCGATGCGCGCGCCTGTGCCTGCGGCGTTGCCGGCACTGAACACCTTGTCGAGCGGCACATCGGGGATCATGCCCAGCACCATCGCGTGTTTGGGACTGATATGGGCCCCAAAGGCCCCGGCCAGCACCACACGGTCCACCTTGTCGACGCCCATTTCGTCCATGAGCAGGCGCGCGCCCGCATAAAGCGCGGATTTCGCCAGCTGGATGGCGCGTATATCGCCCTGCGTCACGCTGATCAGTGGGCCACCTGTCGCGGTGCTGTCGTGGATGACGTAGGAATGGGTGCGTCCTTCCATGACGCAGCGGGCGGTTCCGGTCTGTTCTGCCGATCCGATCAGGCCCGATCCGTCCAGCAGCCCCGCCATCCGCATCTCTGCCACCGCCTCGATGATGCCCGAGCCGCAGATGCCGGTGATACCGGATGCGGCGGCGGCCACGTCAAACCCGTCCTCGTCCGACCACAGTTCCGAGCCGATGATGCGGAAACGCGGCTCTTTGGTGACAGGGTCGATCTCGACCCTTTCGATCGCACCCGGGGCTGCGCGCTGGCCTGCGCTGATCTGCGCACCCTCGAAGGCGGGGCCGGTGGGCGAGGAACAGGCGAGCACGCGTGTTGTATTGCCCAGCAGGATCTCGGCATTGGTGCCGACATCGACGACCAGCACCAGATCGGATGACTTGCCCGGCTCCTCGGACAAGGCGACCGCCGCGGCATCGGCACCCACATGGCCTGCAATACAGGGCAGCAGATAGACCTGCGCGCGGTCGTTGAGCGTGTTGAACCCCAGATCGGTTGCCCGCAATGACAGCGAGGACGAGGTCGCCAGCGCGAAAGGCGCCTGACCCAGTTCGACCGGATCAATGCCCAGCAACAGGTGGTGCATGACCGGATTGCACACGATCACCGCCTCGAAAATACTGGCCGGATCAATGCCTGCCTCGGTGCTGAGGTTCTGCGCCAGCGCGTTGATCGAGGTCCGCACCACGCGGGTCATGTCCTTGTCGCCACCGGGATTCATCATCGCATAGGAAACGCGGCTCATCAGATCCTCGCCAAAGCGGATCTGCGGGTTCATCACGCCGGACGAGCACAGCACCAGACCCGTCACCAGATCGCACAGATGTGCCGCGATGGTGGTCGACCCCAGATCGATCGCCAGCCCGTAAAGCCCGCCCTCGTAAAGGCCGGGCCAGATATCCAGAACGCGGGCAGGGGCGGCGTGGTGGTCGCGGTATAGCGCCACGGTGACCTGCCAGTTGCCCTTGCGCAGCACGGGTTGCAGCTTGGTCAGCGCCGACAGGTCCGCCTTGATGTCCTCGATCTGCCATTGCTCGCGCAGGGCGCGGGCCAGCCGTTCCAGATCGCCTGTCGGCTCGTGCATGTCGGGTTGGTCCACCTCGACATAGTAAAGCCGTGTGGCGGGGTCCATGATGATTGTGCGCGCGGTCGCGGCCTTGCGGACGACCTGTTTATGCACCTGGCTTTCGGGCGGCACGTCGATCACGATATCGCCCTGCACGGTGGCCTGACAGCCAAGGCGTCGCCCCTCGGTCAGCCCGCGTTTGTCCTTGTAGCGCTGCTCGACGCTGTTCCAGTCGGACAGGGCCGATGCCTCGGACACCACACCGAATTTCGAGAACTCTCCGTAGGACGGCGTGATCTGGCATTTCGAGCAGATACCGCGCCCGCCGCAGACGCTGTCCAGATCGACACCCAGTTGCCGCGCTGCGGTCAGGATAGGCGTGCCGACGGCAAAGCGCCCCCGCTTGCCGGACGGGGTAAACACCACAAGCGGGTCTTGTTCCGTCATTTGGCCGGGCTGTTGGATATCGCTACTCATCTGGATCGGTCTTTCTTTGGGTCAGTGCGGTCTTTGCGTCTGTACTGCCTTAGCATATGCTGCGCGGGCGAAAGGGAAAGGCGTGATGCGGCAAAATGACGGTGTGCGGCGTCATTTTTCCTGACGCCCGTGCAGGGCAGGGCTTGGCGCCTTCGGCGAGGATATTTGCGGCAAGAAGAAGCACCGTTGCGGAAAATGGCCCGTCATTTGGGGTTTCCCCTGCCGGGCATCCATGCCATAGGGAACCGCCAAACGATCCCTGCATGGAGATGCCCGATGGAGATTCGTGAGGCCCTGACCTTCGATGATGTTTTGCTTGTTCCCGCCGCGTCCTCGGTTCTGCCGTCGACCGCCGATACGCGGACACGTGTGACCAGATCCATCGCCCTGAATATCCCTTTGCTGAGTTCCGCCATGGACACCGTGACCGAAGCGCGTATGGCGATTGCCATGGCGCAGGCGGGCGGCATGGGCGTGATCCACCGCAATCTGACCATAGACGAACAGGCGACCGAAGTGCGCCGCGTCAAGCGGTTTGAAAGCGGAATTGTATACAATCCGATCACCCTGACACCGGACCAGACCTTGGCCGATGCCAAGGCCCTTGCCGCGCAATACAAGGTAACGGGGTTTCCCGTCGTCAATGAAAAAGGGTTGGTCGTGGGCATCGTGACCAATCGCGACATGCGCTTTGCCACATCCGACGACACGCCTGTCAAGGTCATGATGTCCAGCGATAATCTGGCGATGCTGACCGAACCGGCCGAGTTGGAAGAGGCGAAAAGCCTGATGAAGGCGCGGCGGATCGAAAAGCTGCTGGTTACCGATGGCAAGGGCCGTCTGACGGGGTTGCTGACGCTGAAGGATACCGAGACCGCTGTGCTGAACCCGACCGCGTGCAAGGACCATCTGGGCCGGTTGCGGGTGGCCGCGGCCTCGACCGTGGGGGATGCGGGGTTCGAGCGCAGCATGGCGCTGATTGATGCGGGCGTGGATATGGTAGTGATCGATACCGCGCATGGCCATTCCGAGGGGGTTGCTATCGCGGTCGAGCGCATCAAGAAAGTGTCGAACGAAGTGCAGGTGGTTGCCGGTAATATCGCCACGGGCGAGGCGACGCGCGCCCTGATCGGCGCGGGGGCCGATGCGGTCAAGGTCGGGATCGGGCCTGGCTCGATCTGCACCACGCGGATGGTGGCGGGCGTTGGCGTGCCGCAACTGACCGCCATCATGGATTGCGCCGCTGCGGCAGGCGATGTGCCTGTGATCGCGGATGGCGGTATCAAGTTCTCGGGCGATTTCGCCAAGGCGATTGCGGCGGGAGCCTCCTGCGCGATGGTCGGCTCGATGATCGCGGGCACCGACGAATCCCCCGGCGAGGTGATCCTGTACCAGGGGCGCAGCTTCAAAAGCTATCGTGGCATGGGCTCGTTGGGCGCGATGGCGCGCGGATCGGCTGATCGCTATTTCCAGAAAGATGCGGCCAGTGACAAGCTGGTTCCCGAAGGGATCGAGGGGCAGGTACCCTATAAGGGCTCAGCCTCAGCGGTGTTGCACCAGCTGGTGGGAGGTCTACGCGCCGCCATGGGGTATACCGGTTGCGCCACTGTCGAGGAGATGCGGAACAACTGCAGCTTCGTCAAGATTACCGGCGCAGGGCTGAAGGAAAGCCACGTGCATGACGTGCAGATAACTCGGGAAAGCCCGAATTACCGCGTGGGGTAGGTCGAGGGAAAACAGGATTCCGGACGCCCAAGGTCGATGATCTTTTTCGTCACCGTGTCTCTGACTGCTGGGACCGTATCACGAACTGCGGCAGCTGCATTTTAGATGAATTCTAGATGCAAGATCTGCACAGGAGTGGACGCACCGGAGCGTTTTCAGGGATGTCATGAAGCCAGATCGAGAGGTTTCGTTTTTGCGCTGCGCGGCGACAGTGCGACATGATTGCCGGATGTGCTCGTTAAGGCGGCACGGTATTCGCGCCAACTGCCATTAGAATTGGTGCATGGGTCGCAGAGATTTGCCCCGATGTATGGGCAGTGATCGGCAACGCGCCGTGTCAGAAGACTGCGCCTGTGTGCAAGATTCAGTCACGGAGCATGACGCAGTCCGTCTGGCTGGTCACCTGTGTCAGCGTATCTTTGTTGAGCCGGATGTTGACGATGACTTGGGCGCGTTCGCCACCAACCAAGATTTTCTGCAGTGTTCATGTTCGATCCGGATCGTGCTGAGGCCGGTGCCGAACCTTTTTTACAGTGTAGGTGCCAAAGCCTATAAAAGGCCGTCCGTATCCGTTGTGTCACTAACCACATGCATGCAAGCTTCGCTGATGGCCATGCCTGCGCCCAGCCATGTCCAGCCAGTCGGGATGATCAAGAAGGCGGCCAGCACCACCGCGCCCCAGGCCGCTGCATCAGTCGCCATATGCCGGAAATCTTCCCCTTGTGCGGTTGGCGAACCATACCAGCGACAGCATCACCGGAACCTCGACCAGCACGCCCACCACCGTGACCAGCGCCGCACCAGAGTTCAGGCCAAACAGACCGATGGCCACGGCGACCGCCAGTTCAAAGAAGTTTGAGGTGCCGATCAGCGCGCAGGGAGCAGCCACGTTATGCGGGACGCGCCAGCGCCATGCCCAGAAATAGGCAATGGCGAAAATACCATAGGACTGGATCAGGATCGGGGTCGCCAGCAGCAGGATCAGGAAGGGGCGATCAAGGATGACATTTCCCTGAAACCCGAACAAAAGCACGACCGTCAGCAGCAAACCCAGCACCGAGGCGGGCTTGATCCGCGCCGTGAAACCCGTCACCGCCGCCTCACCACCCCTGCGCATCAGCCGCGCCCGTGTGATAGCGCCCGCCGCCAGCGGCAGCACGACATAGAGGACCACAGACAGCACCAGTGTCTCCCACGGTACCGAAAGTTCGGTCACGCCCAAGAGCAGCGCCACGATGGGTGCGAAGGCAAAGACCATGATCACATCGTTGAGCGAGACCTGCACCAGCGTGTAGTTCGGATCGCCCTTGGTCAGTTGCGACCAGACAAACACCATCGCTGTGCAGGGGGCCGCGCCCAGCAGGATCAGCCCCGCGATATACTGCCCCGCATCGGCGGGATCGATCAGATCGGCAAAGACATGGTTGAAGAACAGCACGCCAAGGGCTGCCATGGTGAAGGGCTTGATCAGCCAGTTCACCACAACGGTAATAATCAGACCCTTGGGGCGCTCGCCCACACGGCCAAGCGCGCTGAAATCCACGGCCACCATCATCGGATAGACCATCGCCCAGATCAGCACCGCCACCACAAGGTTGACCGAGGCATATTCCAGCGCCGCCAGCGCGGCGAAGACCCCCGGCAACAGGTTTGCCAGCACGATGCCCGCGACGATGCAAAGAAACACCCACAGCGTCAGGAAACGTTCGAAAAGGGTCATGGTCAGCCTGCCTGTTCCGGTATGACACAGCAGTCTGCGCCCTGGGTTGCGTGAGTGATCGTTCCGACAAGCTGCGCCAAGGGGGCCAGGGCGCCCGGCACCAGCGCATAGCAGACGCGCGGCCCTGCGATCTCGCCGCTGATCACACCAGCCGCTTTGAGAATACGCAGATGTTCCGAGACGGTGGATTGCGCCAGACCGACAGCCGCGACAATATCACCGCCGATGCAGCCCGGTGTGGCAAGGAGCAGCCGTAGAATGCGCAGGCGGGCAGGGTGGGCCAAGGCTTTGGCAAGCGCGGCGGTTTGGGTATCGTCAGTGGGTTCCGGTTGTGGTGTCATGGCAAAAGCCTTCGATAGTATCGTTTATCGTCGAATAACGATAATTGTGACTGAACCTGATGTCAATCTCTGGGCCAAGGACTTTCTCCGCAAACGCCAAGGCAGTCTTGATCGTGCCGCCATGGACCTGCTTTGAGCCTGCCGGCAAAACGCCCCGTCGGCCTTGATATCCTGCGCCCTACGGTGGGCGAGGGGGCCAGCCAGAACATGCTCACCCAGCGGGTTGACGGGATACCAAAGCGCGATGTCTTTGGGCGGGTGGTCATGCCAGGTTCGGGCCAAGATGCAAAATACGCCATCACGGGCACGATATTCGCAGTGGTATTTGCCGAAAGCAGAGTCTTGATAACCAAGACCGCAATGGGCGTCAGCCCTTGCCAGAGATCGATACGATCCGCCCGTCCTGCAGTGTCAGGATGCGATCTGCGCGATCAAGGATGCGGTTGTCATGGGTGACCAGCAATGTGGTGGTGCCGCGTTCCGCTGCAAGCCGTTTGAGCAGGTCCACCACATCCGCCGCGCTGTCTTTGTCCAGAGCGGCGGTCGGCTCATCCGCCAGCACCAGCGCCGGGTTTCCAGCGAGCGCGCGGGCCACCGCGACACGCTGCTTCTGCCCGCCCGACAGGTTGGCGGGCAGGTAATCGACACGGTCCGATAGCCCCACAAGTCCCAGCACCCGCGCCGCTGCCTGTTTGGCCAGCGCATCGGTTACGCCTTGGCGTACCTGCACCCCCATCATGACATTCTGCAATGCCGTCAGACTTTCATGCAGGTTATGCGCCTGAAAGATGAACCCCAGACGCTGGCGCAACCGTGTCAAGACATCGTCATCCGCCCCCTGCAACTCTTGCCCCAGTAGCCGGGCCGAGCCATCCTGCACCGACCGCAGGCACCCGATCAGCGTCAACAGCGTCGTTTTGCCGGACCCTGATGGCCCCATGAGAACAGTGAAACTGCCGCGCGGCAGGTCGATGTTGATGTCGTCCAGCGCCTGCTTGCGGGCATCACCGATGCCGAACCAGTGGTTGAGGGCGCGCACCGCAACGATGGGATTTTCGGTTGCCATGTTTCGCGTCCTCAGAACAGATCGGCAGGGTCGGCAGCCACCAGCCGCCGCGTCGCGATAATACCTGACAGGGTCGAGAATACGACCGTGCCCGTGAACACCGTCACGGCCATTCCGGCCGTCATCGTCAGTGGCAGAGTCGTGACCGCCGCCATCAGCGTCAGGATCGCAGTGCCGATGACAAGCCCCGGCAGAAACCCCAGCACACCCAGTACCAGCGCCTCTTCGGTCACGATGCCAACGAAAAAACGCGGGCCATAGCCCATTGCCTTGAACGTCGCATATTCGCGCAGATGGTCAGCCACATCGGCGGACAACACCTGATAGACGATGACAAGACCCACCAGCACCCCGATCAGCACGCCAAAGCCAAAGATCACGCCGGTTGGCCGTTGTGTCTGCTGATAGCGCAGATCCTCGGCTCCGGCATCGGCATAGCTGCGGATGCGCAGGCTTTTGTCCGAGATCAGGCTGTGCAACCGCGTGATTGTAGCCGGAACATTGGCTCCGGGGCGCAGGCGCAACAGGATATGATCGGGCGCTGCTGAACTGCGGGTGGGAAAGAGCGACAGGAAAGTCTGGTCGGACACCACCATGAACCCGTCCCCGCCAAAACCGCCGCCACCCGCGAATGTGCCAACCGCGCTCAAGGTGCGGCCTTGTGTCTCGAAGCTGAGCGGAGTCTGCGGCCTTATCGCCGCGGCCTCTTCGCGGGGCAGACCACGGGCCAGCCTGTCAAGGATCGTGACCCCTTGGACCTGCAACAAGGGAAGATCCTCGATGACGCCTGGCGTGACACAACCGGATCTGGCCGGATCGATCCCGAATGTGGTGAAGGTTATGTCCTTGTCACCCCTGTCCCAAGGCACATTGCCGACAAACAACCCCATGCCTTCGGCCACATCGGGGTCGGCCAGCGCCTGCAGCATCCATTGCCGCGCGACATTGCCGCCATCGGACAGGGCATTTGCATCGCTGGCCGAGATCATGATGTCAGCCTGAAAGAAACCATAGGGTTTCAGCGTCGCAGCCCCCATGGCGTTCATCAGTCCAAGCTGCACGAAGACCAGCACATTGGCAAAGGCCACGCCCGACAGCGCGGCGGCAAAACGCCCGCGCTTATGCGTCAGTTGCAGCCATCCGATCGGCAGCCGTCCAAACAGGCGCTGCAACAATCGGGTCATCGTGCCGCCCGCGCAGCAGCCCCGGTGTCGATCCGGGCCACCGCTTCAAGATTGGTGAAGCGTGCCGCCACTACCGAGGAAGCTGTATCCAGGGCCACGAGGATGCGGATCACGCGGGCATCCGAATTGGCCGCCGCATCATCCGAGATCAGACCCTGTCGCCCCACAGTGAGACCGATGCTTTCCACACGGCCCCGCAGTGTCTGCCCCAGCGCCTCGGCCACGATCTCGACCGGCTGGCCCAAGGCGACGGCGGAAATTCGGTCCTGCCAGATCTCGACCTCGGCCATCATCCGACCGGTGTCGCCCATCTGCATGATACCTTCGGCTGGCGGGCGCTGGCCGGGGGTCACATGAATATCAAGGATCGTGCCCGCAATAGGTGCGCGCACCTCGGACCGGACCAGATCCATCCGTGCGCGGGAAAGCTCGGCTTCGGCGGCGTCCACATTGCGGGCGGCGACGACAACATCGGGTTGCGCGTCCAGCGCCAGCGCAGCAAAGCGCGCCAGTGTCGCTTCGGCGCGGGCTACGGCCTGCGCGGCCTCGCTCGCGCGGGATTGCGCGGCATCCAGCGTCGCTGTGGTCGAGACGCCGCGTGCCGCCAGCGCGATGGTCCGCTCCAGGCTCGTGGTCGCCTCGGTCGCACCGGCGCGGGCCTGATCAAGTGTAGCCTGCGCCTCGGCGCGGCTGGCCTCGATGGAGGCGCGGGTCTGCATCAGCGTCGCCTGCCGCACGGCAAGGTTTGCCTCTGCCTGCAGCACTGCGCCATCCAGCGCCTGACGGTTGTCCAGCCGCGCCAGCGTAGTGCCGCGCGCCACCGTGTCACCGATAGAGACAAGGATCTCGGCCACCCGCGCGTCACCTGCGCCGTAAGGGGCCGCCACCACTGCCACATCACCACGCGGCATCAGCCGCGCCAGCCCCACGACATCCGAGGGCAGCAGGGTCTCGGCCAGTTGCGTTGGCATCTCGATATCAGGGGGCAGCGCGATGGGGCTTGTGGCGCCGCCACCCGGTTGAAGACCCGTCAGCGCATAAAAGCGCTGCAAGCCGGGCGGCTGGAAATACATCCCGATCACAGCCCCCGAGAACATGAACACCGGGATCAGCAAGACCAGCAGGTAACGGTTGGGGAACCGACGCCGCGCTGGCTGTGACGCATCGGCAAGTTGCAGGTCGATGGGCAGGGTGGGGTCGTCCTTCGGAATCATGCCCGTCTTCCTTGATGTGTGGAATGGGCTGGCACGACTGTGCCCGCCCCTTGTGCCAGAATTTGCCGCGCATTGTGACTGGCAAGTGTCAGGCAATCCCTACCGCCAGTCGGCCAGCGGGTCATTGACCTGTATCAAGCTTCGGAAACAGGTGCCCGAAACTGTCACGCCGGGAATGAAATCCGGCCTGTCTGGAACCGCAGGAGGTTTCCGCAGGGTCGCGCGCTTCCCGGAGATGTCCGCGATCCGTTCGAGCCGCGCACTGTTGGCGGTGCCTTGATGGTGGCTTGCCTGAATGGTGCAAAGACGGCCACCCCGTCCGGATGAGTTTTCAAAAACTCCGTTGATGTCTCAAGAGACGGGCACAAAGGCCATCTGATCTATTTCACTTTAACATCATCAGCTTGCGTGCCGATTCTTCGAACGGTGCGGGGTTCTGGCCTTTAACCAGCTTGCCGTTTACGACCACAAACAGTCTCCAGTCCGCACACATTTTGTATTTTCCGCCGTTTGCCTTGGTCATGTCCTCGAACAGAACAGGCACATCTTCGGTCAGGCCGACGGGAAAGAAGACGGCGTCAAATCCATCGGCCTTGATCGTCGAAAGGATCGCAGTCCGGGCGGGCAGGTCTTGTGCGTCCTTGTCTGCTTTGAAGCGGTCAGTGGCTTTTGTCTGCGCATCATCGGTGTCGCTGCTGGGGTCCAGCGGCGGGCGTCACCGCAAGGCAGCTTCACGTCGTAGAGCGACACAAAGAGACTGCTTTTGCCAATGCATCGACAAGGGTTTGCGGCAATACAGGCTTTTGAAGGTAAATGAAGTCGCTACTTTCTTCCTCTGCTCCGCCCGTTTGGCTTGGGGCGCGGTAGCCAGAGACGAAGACAACGGCCGCACCTTGCTGCACCAGAAGACGCGCCAGTGGCAGGCTGCTCTTGCCGTTCAGGTTGCGGTCAAGGACTGCGGCATCCGCCACGATGGTTTCTGCCTTTTTCAAGCCATCCTCAAGGGTTCCCGCATCGGCGACGATTATTGCGCCAGCGTCACGCAATATCTCCAGAAGATCAAGACGGACCACAGGCTCATCCTCCACGACCAGCATACGGATGCCGTCAAGCGACGCACCGACAAACGGCAGATCATCATTCGAGGCAGGTTCCGGATCAGCGCTGTCAAATTGCCGCGCGTCGAGGGCCAGGGCCATGTTGCACAGAACGCCATCAGGTTCGTAATTGAGCGGAACTCCGTCTACACCAGAGAATATTCCTTGTAAGAGGGTCGACCCAAAACCCTTACGTTTGGGCGTCAAAGCGATGGCCGGACCGCCGATTTCCTTCCAACGGACGCGCAACAGCTCCTGCTCGGCAGAGGTTTCGCGCCACCATTTCAGTGTCACGCATCCTTTCGGGTCCGACCATGCGCCGTGTTTCGTGGCATTGGTCGCCAGTTCATGAAGCCCGAGGGCAAGATCTGCCGCCTCCTTTGGTGGCAACATCAGGTTCGGGTCACCTTCAACGATAAGCTGTCGCTGATCGGCGGCGCTTGCCACTTCGTCTGCCACGAGCCGCCCGATGTTGACGCCCTCCCATCGCCCCTCGGACAGAACCCCGTGTGTGCGCGCCATCGCGCCGACACGCCCGCTCAGGGCGGCAATGAAACCTTCCTTGCTTTGATGCGGTTCGTTGCTGATGCGGATCATCGCCATGATCGTGGCAAGCATATTGCGGACCCGGTGATCCAGTTCGCGTGTCAGCAATTCCTGCCGCTCGGCCTCGCGCTTGCGCTCGCTGACATCCCAGAAGGTGAGGACGGCCCCTTCGGCTTGGCCTTCCGCACCAATGATGGCTCCGCCACGAAAAACGCAGCAGGCGTGGCTGCCATCCTCGCTTCGCACGCGGAATTCGCTTTCCGGCAAGTCCAAGCCACGCAGCGGTGCGAATTCGGGCGACTGCGCCGCCTTGAGATAGGAGCCGTCATTTGCGAGGATTCGGCGTGACGTCACGAGCGTGTCAAAAATCTGCTCGCCCTGCTGGAACGGCCCTAACAGGTTCACCGCCTCGCGGTTGGCGTAGATTATGTGGCCTTTTGCATCGAGCGCGATCACTCCTTCGACCATGTTCTCGAGAATGCTCTGGCGCTGCGCGGTGAGGATGCGCACCTCGTCGAGCAGGCGCTTGTGCTCTGCGGCCACGTCTTCGGCCCGCAGTCGTCTGTTCACTTCCTGTTCGAGCTTTGTTGCCGTTTGTTGCCATGAGTTGGCCGTTGCATCAAGACGCCGGTGCTGGCGCTTTATGGTCGTCGTTGCAATCATGAGCATGATGGAGGCCAACAGTGCAACCAGTCCCAGCCGCTGCATTTCGCTGCGCCAGTTCGCCAGGACTGCGGAGTTGGCCACACCGTAGCCAATAAAAAGCGGTGTAGCGCCGATGCGCGAAAAACCGTAAACCCGCTCGGTGCCGTCGAGCGAGGAGATCGACTGGTAAACCTGATCGTCAATTTGTTGCATTTTCGCGCGCAGTTGTGAATCGTCATGAAGCCGTGACGGCAACGAGTCCATCAGGGGGTATCGTGCAAGGATCTCGCCGTCTTCCCGGAATATTCCAGCGACAAAGGATCCCTCACTGGCCCGCTCCCAGAAATCCGTGAAATAACTGAGTGATGATGTCACCAGTATCACGCCATTGAAGTTGTCGCGGGGTGATCGCCGACGACTGAGATTGAAGTTGAACGTCCCCTTGGTACGCCCGACTATCATTTCCCCGTAGTGCAGCTCGTTTTTTTGCTGCAACGTTTGAAAATAAGACCTGTCCGAGACATTCACATCGGGAAATGGAAAGAAGTCGGCGCTGTTGGCAGTGCGTCCATCGGGCGGCACAAGCCAGAGCCCGTCAACATGAGGACTGTTCGCGGCGAATTCGCGCAAAAAGTTATGGACATCCTGCGAGGCGCGAATGTCGTTCCAGTCAATGTCGGCGAGATATTGATCCGTCTGGTCGATGATCAGCTGCTGTGCCTCGAACACCCGAAGCGCGTGTTCCTCGAGAATCTGGATGGTGCGCGCAACCGAAAATTCACTGTCGTGCAGGGCTTTGCTGCGTTGGTAACCGGCAAAAACAAAGAAAAGCACCAAAGGAATGAGACAGAGGCCCCATGTCAGGATGTCGCGCGAAAACCGCGAACCCGAGGCAATGTCGGTTGGTGCCACATGTGGTCCTGTCGGTGACGGAGTTGCGCTCTCCGGTGCAGTCATGATATTTTATTTCATCCCCGCTTCTTGGTTTTACCCTGCGCCAGTGACGACCAAATCGCAACAACATCCTGTCCGTCATAAACGGGCTGGTTGACTGACGGTGCCCCCAACTTTTATCCAAGATCAGGGAGCCTGCTGATTTCAGTTTTGCCTTTTGCGGCGGGTTGGCTGCATCATGCGGCTTGACCTGTTTGCTTGCTTCCGTCGCGCAGCCAGCAGAAACATTTCTTTCGCAAATGAGCAAGGTTTGGATCCGGCGGTGTGCTCCAACGGCTCACGTAACCCGTCTAGTATGGCAACAGGTGCACAATCACGCCATTTTGTCAGCCGCAACCATGCAGATCTGCCGATAGCCACCACAGAAAAGGGAGTGTCCGGCCTTTGGGAGAGCAGCGATGAAGGACCAGACCAACGTGACCCATTGGACAGAGTGGACCAACAGGGGCGCCAGCTTTCGCAGGGGCGCGCTGCTGAACATGCAGGGGGCCGTGGCCACCCATTTCAGCCTTTGTGTGAATGACGATTGCGCGCGCTTCCCGATCAACCCGGCGGGGAGGCATTTTGTCCGGATCACCGCCAGCACCGCGCCTGCCTTTGATCGACCAAAAGTAAGCAATGTTCCACAGCCCCGTGGTGGTGGATGATCAGGATGACTGCATGGCATTCGAGGATGAGGCTGCGCGTTGCTTTAGTCCTTGTTGGAACCGGATAACCCGACGCCGGGCATGGGCAATCACGGCGTTCTTTTGATCGGTGTGATCGGTCTGTGCCGCATCTGCCTTGCTGGCCCTTGTCTGATCGATCAAAACCGCCCGAACCCGGCCAGAGTCGGCAACCAAAGCGACAGCGCAGGAAAAGCCCAGATCAGGAATAACCCCAGCATCAGCAGCACCACATAGGGGGCAGCGCCACGCATGATCTGCGCCAAAGGCGCACCAGTGATCCCCTTGAGAACAAAGAGGTTCATTCCCACTGGCGGCGTGATCAGCGCCAGTTCCAGGTTGATCATCAGCATGATGCCATACCAGATCGGATTGATATCAAGTGCGATCAGCGACGGCAGAACGATGGGCGTCGTGATCAGGATGATTGCGATGGTTTCCAGAAACATTCCCAGCACGAAAACGGCCAGCATCACCAGCAGGATGAAGGCGGTTTGCCCCAGACCCATCGCGGTGACCGCCTCGACGATCTGGGCGGGCAGGCGGATCAGGGTGATCGCATGGCCGAAGATCGCGGCGGCGGCGATGATCATGAACAGCATCGCAGTTGTTCGCATGGTTTCCCACAGACAATCCCACAGGTCACGGGCGCTGAGGTTGCGATAGGCCAGCACAGCGACGAGCACGGCATAAGCGGCACCGATAGCGGCAGCCTCGGTTGCGGTGAAGACGCCAAGGTAGATGCCGCCCATGACCACGGGAGGCATGAGCACCGCCCAGATGGACTTGCGCATCGCACGCAGCACTTCCGCGCCGCCGACCCATTCCTGTTTCTGTGTCTCGCCATGGGCATTGGCCTGCACCCAACTGAAGATCGCGAAGATCGTGGCGATGATCAGACCGGGGATCAGACCCGCCAGAAACAGCGCCCCGATCGAGGCGTCCGAGACGATGGCGTAAAGGATCATCGGCCCGGACGGCGGGATGAGGATGCCCAATGTGCCGCCCGCTGCGATGATCCCGTAGGTGTCGCGCGGCCGGTAGCCGTATTTCTGCATCTGCGGGATGGCGGTTGATCCAATCGTCAGGGCAGTGGCGACGGACGAGCCGGAAATAGAGGCAAAAACGGTGCAGGACAGGATCGTGGCAAAGCCCAAGCCCCCCTTCACATGGCCCACCAGCTTGTTGGCGAAATCAAAAAGATCATCCACCACCCGCGCGCGGATCATCACATGGGCCATGAAGGCGAACATCGGGATCGCCGCCAGCAGCGGGTTGTTGAGACTGGCAAAGACCGTATCGGCCATAGCATCGATTTTGCCTTCCATCACCCAGAGCACGGCCAGCGAGGTCAGGCCAAGGGCCGCGAAGATGGGCATGCCTGTCAGCAAAAGGGCAATCAGTGCGCCAAAGATCAGCAGGGTCGTCATGGGAGGTCCTCCTTGCGGACAAATGCCAGAAGGCTCTCGATCAGTTTCAGCACGGCCATCGCCAGCAGAAGCGCCCCACCGATCACCAGCACGGATTGCGGAATCCACATCGGAATTTGCAGATAGCCCGCCGAATAAGCCCCGAAGCTGTGCGAAAATGCGACCGTGTGCAGTCCGGTTCTCAGCAGGTTTGCGGCAAATGCACCCACGGCCAGATGTGACAGGATATCGACCCAGCGCGCGCCGGTCGGACCCAGCCGTTCGGTCAACAGGTCGATGCGGATATGATCGCCGCGCCGATAGGCCTCGGCGGCACCCAGCATCACCATGGCGACGACCAGAAAGCCTGTCATCTCTTCGGCACCGCGCAGGGGGGCGGTAAACAGATAGCGGCCTGTGACGTTGATCGCAGTCAGCACCAGCACCGCCAGAATAGCCAGGGCCGCGAATACACCGAAACCGCGACCGATCAGGGCCGCCAACCAGCCGACGGCACCTTTCGGTGCCGCCGTGTCTTTCATGTCATGCGCCATCGGTCACTGGATCTTTGCGATCAGGTCCAGCAATTCCTTGCCCTCAGCGCCGGTTTCGGCTTCGAATCCTGCGGCAAAGGCAGGCTGCATCACGGCCTTGAAGACAGCGTTCTCTTCGTCCGTGGCGACATGCACCTGCACCCCCGCCGAACGCAGCTGATCCGGCGCAGAGGCAGAGGCCTCGATCGACGCTTCAAGCGCCCAGCCAGCGGCCTTCTCGCCCGCGACGCGCAACGCGTCTTTCTGGGCATCATCCAGCCCGTCATAAAAGGACGGGGTGACATAGCCATGCAGATAGGCAGCCAGCACAGGAACAACGACGAAATGATCCTGCACCTCGTAGTATTTGCGCGACCATGCGGCGGCCACGTCGGTGACAGCTGCATCGATCACGCCTGTGGCCAGTGCCTGATAGACTTCGGAGCCGGGCATCGAGACAGTGGTGGCACCCATCGCCTCAAGCCCGCGGTCGAAGGCCGGTCCAAGGCCGCGCATCTTGATACCTGCGAAATCTGCAGGCGTTTGCAGGAATTTGCCCTTGGACGTGAAGACCGACGAGTTGGTCTGGAACATCCACGCGACGTTGCGCACGCCCTTTTCGAGCAGTTTGTCCTCAAGATAGGTGGCGGCCTCGGATGTGGGCCACTTCTTCCACGCCTCGATCGAGGACATGGTGTAGGGACCGACAGTCACGTTCATGATCGGCAGCGTCTTGCCCCACTGGAAGTTCAGCGAGAAGGCGCATTCGATCTCGCCCTTGGCAACCGCGAGGATGTTGTCATTGGCTTTCACAAGGCTGTCCGCACCGAAAATCTGCACGTCGATGGACCCGCTGGACTGGCTTTCCACCTCGGCGGCCCATTGATCGACCACAATGGCGATATGGTGCGCCGGGGGCAGTTGGTGGCTGCACCGCATGACGGTTTGCGCCTGTGCGGCGGTGACGCTGGCCGAAGTCGCCAGCAGGGCTGTAATGATTGTCTTCTTCATGTCTTTTCCTCCCAAAAAAGCTTCAGTGCGCCCGCCAGTCCAGATTGGACGGGGGGCCAGACCGGGCAAGTGCGCCGTAGAGCGTCTCGTCCGGAATTTCGGTTTCCAGAATCTGCCGGATTCCGGTCAATGCAGCAATGTCGATACCGGTGGTAAAACCCATACGCTCGCTGAGATAGACAAGATCCTCGAACACCACATTGCCGGTGGCACCGGGGGCGAAGGGGCAGCCGCCCAGACCGGCCAATGCGCCGTCCAGAACGCGCGCACCGTGATCGAGTGCAGCGGCGGCATTCGCGATGCCAGTGCCGCGCGTGTCATGCAGATGCACGATGAAGGGTTTTTCGCCGCAGAGCCGGGTCATGCCATCGCACAGCGTGGCCACCTCGCGCGGGCCAGCATATCCGACAGTATCGGCGATGCCCACGATATCGGCACCCGCTTCGAGGCAGGATTCCGCCAACCGCAGCACTTCAGAAGGGTCTACCGCTCCGGTAAGGGAACATCCCAGCGCCATGGCGATCCCCGCATTGACCAGCACATCAGGCGCCTGCGCGTCGCGCATGTCCACGGCGCGACGCACGAGTGCGACCGAGTCAACGCGACTGCGGCGGATATTGGCAAGGCTGTGCTCTTCCGTGGCAGAGACCACGCAGACCACTTCGCAGATGGCGCTGGAAAATGCGGCGTCCATGGCACGCTCGTTCAGGGTGAGGACGGCGGAATGCAGGCCCGGCAGGGTGCGGGCGGCATCGATCAACACGGGCAGGTCGGCAAATTGCGGAACGCGCGCCGCGGGCAGGAACGATCCCAGTTCGAAATGCCGCACGCCTGCGGCATGTTCACGGGTCAGCCAGTCGATCTTGGCGGCGGTGGAGGGCCAGGATTTGACCATCTGCAACCCGTCGCGCAGGCCCACCTCGCGCAGGGTCACGCGGTCAGCGGGATAGGCGGTGTTGCGGTAAGGGCGGGTCATGCGGCAATTCCCATCGCGTCCGCGATATCCGCATCGCTCATACCCAGTGCGCCCAGCACCTCGGCGCTATGTGCGCCGATGGCGTCCACATCGCCACCGCCGGTCAGCATGGTGCCATCCACCTCGAAGGGCAGGGCAGGCGCGCGGAATGTCTCGCCCGTCCACAGATGCGAGGTGGCCATGCCTCCTTCGCGCATCACATGGGGGTCGTCATACATGTCTTCAGGCTTGGAGATCGGCGAGAAGGGCAGGCCCAGCCTTTCCAGTTCCGCCACCAGCGTCGCGCGATCATAGCGTCGCAGCGCGGCGGCAAAGACAGGAATTGTGCGGTCGCGGGCGTTGATCTGGTCCATCCGTTTTTGCAAGGTGGGATCGGCCATCAGCCCCTCAAGCCCCAGCAATGTGCACAGCGTCACCCATTGGTTTTCAGACACGGCCCCGACGAAAACCTGTTCCCCGTCAGAGGTGTCGAAGATGTCATAGACCGGCCAGCTGAAATCACGCTCGGGCATGGGCGGGGGGCTGCGCCCTTCCAGTTCGAACTGGACCATGTGCTGTGCGACCAGCAGCAGGCAATTCTCGAACAGGCCGATGCGGATCGACCGACCCGTGCCGGTAATGTCTCGTTCGCGCAGGGCGGCCACCACCGACAGCGCGCCGAACAGACCGCCCATGATGTCATTGGCGGATGATCCGACGCGCAGGGGGCGACCGGTGGGGCCGGTCATATAGGCCAGACCCGTCATCATCTGGACGACCTCATCCAGCGCGGTGCGGTTTTCATAGGGGCCCGACAGAAAGCCTTTGTGACTGGCAAGGATCAGGCGGGGAAAGCGGGCGCGCAGATCGGCAGGATCGGCCCCCATGCGGGCTAGTGCCTGATCGCGGAAATTCTCGACAAAGATATCGGCGGTGCCCAGCAGGCGGTCAAGTGCTGCACGCCCTGCTTCGGTCTTGAGGTCAAGCCGCACGGATTTCTTGCCACGGTTGAACAGGGGAAAGAACGGGCGGCCCATCCCGGTCAGGGCGCGGGTCTTGTCGCCTTCGGGCGGTTCGACCTTGATCACCTCTGCGCCCAGAAAACCAAGAAACATCCCGCAGGATGGCCCCATGATCATATGGCTCATCTCGATCACCCGCACACCGGCAAGTGGCGCAAATGCATTGTCCATGCTGTCCTCCGTTTAGAACAGGTTAGGCTTGTGAGAGCTTCCTGAAAATCATAAAGTTTTGAAACTTATCTTATAGGAATTAGAAACCATGGACTCGCGGCAACTGCGTTATTTTGCAGCTATCTATGATCGTGGCAGCCTGACGGGGGCTGCGGAAACCGAGCGTGTGGCCGTGTCCGCCCTCAGTTATCACTTGGCCAATCTTGAGGCGGAACTGGGCACCGCGCTGTTCGAGCGCAAGCCGCGCGGGTTGCAGCCCACAGCGGCGGGGGAGCGGCTGAATACCCATGCACGGGCAATTTTGAAGGCAATGGAGACCGCCTCGCGGGATCTGTCGTCGATCCGCGATACGATCTCGGGCGAGATTGCGGTGGGTCTGGCGCATTCGGCGGTCAAGGCGATTGGCGTCGATCTGGCGCGGCGGGTCTTGACGGATTATCCCGATCTGAAGCTGACCCTGACCGAAAGCCTGTCCGGCACGACGCTGATGCATCTGAACGCTGCCGATGTGGATGTGGCGCTGGTCTATAACCCGCCGCAGACGCCGATCCTGCGGACAAGGCCGCTGCTGGAGGAAACGATGGTGCTGGTCGGGCGGCGCGACATTATCGGCGATACGGACGCGCCGATCCCTGTGGCCGAACTGATCAGCCTGCCGATCATCCTTCTGCGGCAGGGTGTCTCGGCCCGTGCCTTGCTGGAGGACGCACAACTTCTGCGCAAACTGGAGACGCGGGCGCGTCTGCATATGAATTCGGTGCAGGCTATAGCGGGGTCACTGACGGCAGGGCTGGGCTGCGCCATCGGCACCAAGCTGTTCATGCGCGAACATCTGGAATCGGGCGCGCTGCACTGGCGGCCCATCGTGGACCCGGTGCTGACGCGGACGCTGCATCTGTGTGATCTTGCGGACCGCCCGCCCACTATCGCGCTGGAAACCGTGCGCGATCTGATCCTTGATCTGGTGCGGAATTCCGTCGCCTCGGGCGCTTGGGAAGCGCGGCTGGTCTGATTGCAGAGTGTGTAGCCCTGTTGCGCGGCATGCTCCGAGGTGGTCGTTCAGGACGGGCGCAATGAGCATTTTGTTCTGCTGAATGGTATTTTTGGGTTGGGTTGGGTCGTCTCGGCGCAGGCTTTCGATCAATTCAGACCTCTTGCTTTGATGACAGGCTCAATCTGAGACAACCGGCACGGCCAAACCCGTTTTGACGCTTTGCATCACGGCGCTTGTCCGAAACCGCAGGACGTTGTCTTCGGTAAAGAAATGGCGGCGGGTGAAGGCTTCGAAGTCAGCCATATCGCGTGCGGACAGGATCAAAATAAAGTCTGCATTACCAGTTACATAGTAGCATTGCATGACTTCTGGCGCGGCCTGCATGGCGGCTTTGAAGCGGTCCAGATCGGCCTTGCGTTCGTTTTGCAAGGTCACCTCGACAATCAAGAGCAGCCCAAGCCCGACGCTGGCGGGATCAAGCACAGCGATCTCGGCCTTGATGATCCCCGAGGACCGCAGACGCGCCATGCGCTTGCGGCAGGCATCGGGCGATAGTCCGACCTGTTGTGACATCGCCTCTGCGGTCGAGCGGGCATTGCGCTGCAGAATGTTCAGAATGAGGGCGTCGAATTGGTCCATAACGGCAGATACGCGCAAAATCGGCGTGAAGGGAAGCCTGACACGAGTTCAGGTCCGGAAATCGGCCTGATTCATCGTCTGGGCGCCGAAATCAGGCAATTAACGCTTCAATTTATCCGGTCGGTGTGTCGGGTCTTGCGATAAGCTATGACAAAACAGAATGGGATAAGCATGGTGCATCACTTACAAAACCCCTGGCGTGGGCGCGGCCTTTCTGCGGTCGGTCTGTCCCCGCTGGCGGATGCAAGCGATGTGGCAGCGCTCTTGTCGAAATGCCCTGCTCATGCACCAACACCGCTGCGCGATGTGCCTGCGCTTGCGGCCAAGTTGGGCGCGGCGCGCATCAGTCTGAAAGATGAACGCCAGCGCATGGGGCTGGGCAGTTTCAAGGCGCTTGGTGCGGCCCACGCCATCGCGCGCGAAGCCGCCGCGGGTGCCACGGATGATCTGGGGGAGGCGCTGCAGGGACGCGTCTACGTGACCGCCAGCGCGGGCAATCACGGGCTGTCGGTGGCCGCTGGCGCGCGGGTGTTCGGGGCGCGTGCAGTTATCTATCTGTCTGACGCCGTGCCAGAGGCCTTTGCCGAACGCCTGCGCGACAAGGGGGCGGAGGTTGTGCGCGCCGGTGCGGATTACGAGGCCAGCATGCAGGCCGCAGCGGACGCCGCGCGGGCGCAGGGCTGGACACTCCTGTCCGACAGTTCATGGCCCGGCTACACCGAGTTGCCGCTGCGCGTGATGGAGGGCTATCTGCAACTGGCCGCCGAAGCGGTCGCGCAGATCGGCAAAGCGCCCAGCCATATCCTGTTGCAAGCGGGTGTTGGCGGACTGGCGGCGGCGGTGGCGGCCCATGCGCGCCATGTATGGGGTGACGGCCCGCAGATTATCGTCGTTGAACCGCAGGCGGCACCGGCATTGATGGAAGGCATCCGCGAAGGACACTTGGTTGATACATCCGGCCCTGCGTCCTGTATGGGCAGGCTGGATTGCAAAACCGCATCGATGATTGCGCTGAACGGTCTGGCACGGGATGCGGATGTCTTTGTGACCATCAGCGAAACAGAGGCGCAGCGTGGTGCTGAACTGCTGGCTGCACATGGTTTGCCGACAACACCTTCTGGCGCGGCGGGGGTCGCCGCGTTGCTGGCGGGGCTTGGTCTGCCCGCCGATGCGCATGTGCTGGCCATTCTCAGTGAAGGACCCGAAGATGGATGAGGCATCCTTGATCTTTCCCGCGCAAGAATACCGCATGCGTATCGCAGGTTTGCAGGCGGCTATGGCCGAAGGGGGCTTTGATGCGTTGTTGCTGACGTCGCCCGCCGACATTTTCTACACAACCGGATTTCTGACGCGGTTCTGGGAAAGCCCGGCGCGGCCATGGTTTGTTATTGTCCCGAATGCGGGTGATCCTGTTGCCGTGATCCCGTCGATCGGGGCAGATCTGATGGGGCGCACATGGCTGCGCGATATCCGCACATGGGACGCGCCAGACCCGCGCGATGACGGTGTCAGCTTGTTGGCCGATACCTTGGCGCAGGTCGTTGCGCAAAATGGCCGGATCGGTCTGCCCATGGGGCTGGAAACCCATCTGCGCATGCCTTTGCAGGATTTCGAAGCCGTGCGTGCGCGTCTTGAACCGCGCCGTTTTGTCGATGCAACAGCCTGCGTGCAGCGCGTGCGTGAGGTGAAATCCGAGGCCGAAATCGGCAAGATACGCGCGGCCTGCAAAGTTGCCGACCGTGCCTTTGCCCGTGCGCCCGAATTTGTGCAAGCAGGGCGACCACTTGCTGATGTGTTCCGTGACTTCCAGATTGCGCTGCTGGCAGAGGGGGCGGATTGGGTCAGCTATGTGGCTGGCGGCGCGGGGCCTGATGGCTATGGTGACGTGATCTCACCCGCAGGCCCGACGCCTTTGCAGCGCGGGGACATCCTGATGCTGGACACAGGTGCCGTGAAAGACGGATATTTTTGCGACTTTGACCGCAATTTTGCGATTGGGCCCGCCTCTGACGCCTCCCGTCATGCTTACGCGGCGCTGTGGCAGGTGACCGAGGACATACTGGACGCGTTGCGTCCGGGTATGTTGGCCCGCGATGTCCATCACTTGCTGTATGATGGCCTGCTAAAACGCGGCGTGACGCCCGCGACCGGGCGATTGGGGCATGGGTTGGGCGTAACTCTGACGGAATGGCCGTCCTTCACGCCGCTGGATAAGACACCGTTGCGCGCAGGTATGGTTCTGACGCTGGAGCCGGGTTGCGTGACAAGGAATGGGCGAATTATGGTACATGAGGAAAACATCGTTCTGCATGATGATGGGCCAGAGTTGCTGTCGCTGCGCGCACCTGAAGACCTGCCGGAGATCATTGCATGACCGCCTTTCCCTATACCCTGCAAGAAGACGATCTACCCCGCCTTGGGCTGATCGTCCTGCAGGTTGATGAAACCATCGAGCAGGATTTCCGCCGCCTGTTTCCACCGGATATCGCGCGTCTGTATATTACGCGTGTACCGTCGGGCGCGGAACTGACCCCCGACAGCATCGCGGAAATGGAGCGCATGTTGCCTGCCGCTGCCCGCTTGCTGCCATCTGCACAGCCACTTGATGTAGTTGGCTATGCCTGCACCTCGGGCACAACGCTGATCGGAGCGGGCAAGGTGCGTGATCTGGTAACGGGGGCGGCGCAGACCAAGGTCGTGACCGACCCGCTGACGGCGGCACTGGCCCAGTGCAGCAGCTTGGGGCTTGGTCGGGTCGGGATCGTTTCGCCATATATTCCGTCGGTGGCCGATCCGATCCGGGCGGCGTTCGAGGCGGCAGGCATCTTGGTACCCGACATGTTGTCTTTCGGCGAGGAGGTCGAAGCCAAAGTTGCCCGCATCGCGCCTGCGTCAATCGCAGAGGCCGCCCGCGCATTGGTTCGCCGCAGCAAGCTGGACGCGGTCTTTTTGTCCTGCACCAACCTGCGCACACTCGATATTCTTGCCCCGTTGACCCAAGAGCTTGGCCTGCCTGTGCTCAGCTCAAACCAGTGTCTTGCGATGCATATGGGATCACTGGCAAAGCTTACGCTTTTTACGAACGCCTCACCGCCCTGGACCCGTGGCTGAAAAAGCCCTGATGCGACAGCAGCAGCTTTCCCTCTTGCACAGCTAGCCGAACATTTCGCGGCATTGCGTCTTGACGTTACGCCAACAACATCGTCGTCAACGGCCATTGGCTTTATGGTCGAGTGCTGCGGCGCAGCTTCACAAGACTGGCCATTCATCCATCGCGCACCCGATACTTGCCCCTAAGATCTGACGGGGGCAGGTATTGGGGCAACAGCCCATGATCGAGATATTCCCGAGGCCCGCAAACCCGCCCTGTCCGCTGACAAATTGAATGACCTTGGAGCCGAGAGGCTTGCGCAACTGGTATTGCAAGACGCCGCGCGCAATGTGGGATTTCGGGGGCAGGTCAAAGCAGGGCTGGCCGGGAAATCCGGTCCTTGAGGCTATTGCCAAGCTGGTTGACCGGCGCTGGCCAGAGACCGGGTGCTGCGTTTTCCGCCATTGAGCCGGAGCGAATTCCAATCGAGGGCGCAAGAAAATCGCGTGGCAGATCAAACATCAGTCTGACGATGGTGAGGTGCAGGCCACATTCAGATGCCATGGTTCGCTGTCTGTGCCTTTGGTCATCCTGATGATGTTTGTGTACCCACATTCTTCCAAAAGCATACGCAACGTTTCGAAAGAATAGCCCCAACGGTGATTGTCCCACTCGTTGCCACCACGATCAGGACCGCACCAGCCATAGAACCCGGCCATGGCATGCGCGTGCTGATCGGGAAACGATGATTTCTGCCCGTCGAGAAATTGACGAGCATGAAATTCCAGATCGGGAACGATGATGTTCAACTCTGCACCGGGCTTGAGAAAGCTCTTCCACGTCTGGAGCGCGCGCCGTGCCTCTGCACGGTCCAGATGTTCCAGCGAGTGCCGACACCTGATCGCATCCACCATCCCTTTGAGCGGTTCAGGCAGATTGATCATATCCGAGATAATCTCTGCACCCGAGTCCTTGCGCACATCGACGGATAAAAATCCCGGTGTCTTGACCGCAGCAGCACCAAGATCGAGCCGCAGCGGCGAAGGAAGGGCAGCGGGAAATGAGGTCAATGTTTCTGCAACAGCAGTCGGCGTTTGCGCGCCTAGTGGATCACCGATGACACTGAATGGCACATTGGTGATAACACAGATGGGGCGCGAACTGTCATTGAAGCGCGGGGAGATATCGAACAGCCACGCGTCGGGCATAACTCTGCGAAAAAGCGCAAGCCATGTGGCAGGATCGAAAACCGACAGATGACTATGGCCGTCATCGTAGCATGCAATGACATGGAATTGCAGCGGTGCAGCGGATGCCAGTGTCGTCAGCACCTTTGGAACGCTCTCGACGGGCATATGCTCAAGCACGTCCGCGGAACACACGATATCACCCATCGGCACGGCGTCTTGCATCAGGTCGATCTGCTTGAAGTCGACATTGGGACAATTCAGCGGCAGGGTAGGGGTCTCGACCCAGTCGCAGCCAGTGATCCGATCGATAACTGGTGCGGCATGGCGCAGGAACTTGCCATTGCCGCAGCCCACCTCCACAAGATGGCGCGGATTTACTTTCAACAGAGCCGGCAAATACTCAACCAGCCAGTTGTTCTGTTTGTAGCCCACGTTTTCCGTGTGCATTCTTTCGTAGTACTCCGGCCGCAGGACATCGCGTTTGTTTTGCGGCAGCAGTGTTACCACAGCGTCGTTTTCGGGGACGTCAAACCCGCCCGCCAGCTTTGCGATTGCACCGACATTGTAAGCGTCACGCAACATGTTGAGCGTCACAAGGCTGTGTGTGGCCTTTTGGGTGTCGTGTGGACTGCCCGACAATGTCGCCTCCTTGCTGGTCACCTCTGCCCCGGCGTGAATGTCTTTGATCTGCTGTCTGGAAGATTTGGTCATTATGTTACCTATCACATCACGGGAGGTAGAATGGCTGTGACTGGAACAGCTCATGTCTGTCTTTGTGCCAATCCTTCACTGCTTGCAATGTCTACTTGCTGCGCATTGAGGCCGCTTGTGATCAGCGCAGCCCCCCTGCGTTGGCAGTTACGACCTCGACATGCTCGGCCCAGAGTTGATATTGATCATACCATGGCTCAGCTGCGGTGCGCCAATTGAAACCAGACTTTCGCTGCGGTTGCGAAAAAACTGATAAGCAAATTCATACTATGCGGGACGATGTTGCCATTTGCTGGTCCGACTACAATCTTGGCCGCATACTCGTTTCTCCTCTTAAATCATGCAAATCGTAGAAAAAATTCGAGACTAGCCACGTGATGATTTGCTTGCAGTTCCCATGTGGGCAATTCACCAAACCAAGACAGTGATCTGCCGCACTCGCAAATACCGTTTGAATAGTTTTCTGAAAGCGAGACCTTTTTAGGCTTTTAGGTTCAAATTTAAAGCAAAACTCCGAGTTTGGCCTCCACGCCCGCGCTCATTGCGAAAAATGAGTGGGTAAGGGCGTGTGGACGTCAGCTATTGGGTTTTGAGTTTGACCTTTGGGCACCTCTAAAAATTGCCCCTACCTTGGCGCTGCGGTATGTTTGACGGGAAGAACCGGCACAGGGAAACAGCAATGACGCAGATGGGTTTCTTTGATCTTTCCGATCGGTACGCGAGCCTTGACG
>Ga0163215_100644_pt1 | contig 46961 bp, 46 predicted proteins | sample SynspAceP_FD_185934 | JGI IMG/M metagenome (GOLD analysis project Ga0163215, IMG submission 185934) | Saline lake microbial communities from Ace Lake in Antarctica - Synechococcus sp. Ace-P (Hybrid Assembly) | ecosystem: Environmental > Aquatic > Non-marine Saline and Alkaline > Saline | place...
ATCAGGCCTCGCAGCCGCTACATAAGGGTGGCCGGATACCCCGGTTTAGGTGGCCGGATGTCGCTGGAATGACCGGCCGGATAGTCCGGAATACGCAGCCGCGAAAGCATGGTCGAATAGCAGTCTTATCTATGCGATACACAAACTAGCACGAAGCATCATGAATGAGAGCGTTTCCCCTAATTCAATGCATCCACGATTTAAGCAAATATTTGAAAAACATAGCAGCGATTATTCGTCGCATGTCGGGACTTCGGTTGCTATCAATCTTGCGTATTCTGCGATTCAGGAATTGGGCCTAGACGTGAGGGCGAGCAGCAAGAATCGCAGATGGTCGGACAATGAGAAATTTGTCTGGAATCCAGATGTCCTTGAGAAACTCCAAACCCGGCTCAAAGACGCGGGAATTGACCCAGATGGAACAATCGATTGGATCGTTCGAGGAGAAAGAAGCGAAGTCGAGGTACACCCATTTAGAGATTCTCTTGCGGTTCACAGCGACGGAGGAGAGGTGAGAGATATAAAGCTATCGCTACCTGATGCAATCAACCGCTGCGAGCACTTACGAAATTCTATGACGGCTCATGCGTTTAGCAGTTCAACTCCGCTTCTGGGGCCATACGAAGTCTACAATACTCAGAAAGTCGCGAGATTTCTGACGTTATCGAAATGCGGTCTATGGAACATTTGGACAGATGATTTGAAGGCGCGTTATGCTTAAATTCGTCGACTTGAATGTCTGCTTTTGAGTAAACTTAAAATCAGGCAGCTCATGCAGCGAACGTCCTCCCGCCCATTTTTGCCGTCGACCAGGTCCGATGCTTGGTCACTTTGTCGGCAGTGCGGTCATTCAAACTTTGCTCAGGTGGCGGCTCGAAGTGTCCGAGTCAGACCACCAGTGACGATGCCAGCGATCCATTATTAGTAAGGCATCGGACATCATCGAGCAATCGCGACTATACTGTACGGGCTTCCCTGAGCCGCGATTCCTGCCGCCAATTGCGAACATGGAGAGAAATACCCATTCTATCCTCCTTTTTACGCGGCTGCGGCCAGTTCGGTGCCATCTCCAACAACAGCACTCGGCGCTGTCGCTGTCCCCTTCCTCGCTTTTGGCGATTTCGACGACTGGAACTCGGCATGAAGGCGCAGCGCCTGCCGCAGGTCGGATCGGATTCCTTTCTCAAGCTTGCCAAAAGCGGGCGCAGCCTCAAGTGCTACGATCTCCTGCGCAATGTCAGCAAAAGTTCGCCCGCCAAGGAGACGCCGCGCACGATTGACATTGGCTTTGACATTGCGGGCAGTTGCCCTGCTGCGCGCACCAAGGGCTAGCCAATTAAGAAACCTTCCTTCGATCGCTGGCAATGTTTCTTCTTGATGACGGGCCAGTATGACCTGACCGATCACCCGAGCAACCGGTGCCGGCACTGCGTTTGCGATCATCTGGAGGATATCGCGCTGTGCGGTTGCGATCCATACCCAGTCTGCGGGAAAACCCTGAATTCTCGAAGCCTGATCTCTCGTGAGAGCTGCTGTCGAAACGGCAGGCACCGGGTCGTCTGGATGCGGATCGCTTATATACTTTGGTCCAGGTCGCTCCCACGATGTTCTTGTCACGGTCGGAAAGCATTCCTCAATCGAACGGACGCCACGAGTACCACGCACTGGTCGCGAGAAAACGTAACCATTTTCAATCAGCGCGGCATCAGCGGGATGTGGCCTGTAAAATTCGGGGATCGGTCGTATGGATCGCTCTCGAATCGTCGGCGCTGGCTCGTCTGTAAACCGCACCGAACGACGCGCCGAAGAAGTCGCTGGGAAAAACATCGTGGTCGGTAAGGTCGTTCCGAAAAAATCGCGTAGTGTCATCGGCTGGGGGGCTGCCTTGCTCGCAACGGCGGACTGTAGGAACCCGTCCCTTTCGCCGAGACGCCCAATGACGAAGAGACGTTTTCGGGACTGAGGTACACCGTATAAAGCCGAATTTATCTTGGCTTCAGTCAGTCCATAGCCTGCTCTCTTCAGCATCTCACGCGATTGTGCCCATGCATCGGACTTCGATGCCTGGATAACATTCTCCATGATGAACCATTGAGGACGCGTCGATGTAACGACGATAGCGAACGCGACTGTGAGACCGGCGCGCTCACCCTCATGGCGTCGACCCGCGAGAGAATAATCTTGGCAAGGAGGACCGCCACAAATAAGGTCGGGTGCGATACTGAGAATATCGGGAACAACTGATAGCAGGTCCTTCAGGTCCGCTTCCTCGACATGCGGACCAATGTTTTCGCGGTAGTTCTCCACTGCGACGGGCCAGGAATCATAAGCCTTGACGATTTGAATACCTGCGTCAATCAGGCCTCTCGACATACCGCCTGCCCCGCAAAAAAGTTCAACTGCTCGCACTGAAATCCCCACCACTTTCATCATGTAATTGTACATGATGAAAGTGGCATAGGCGGAGTTACGAAAGTGCCAACGGATGGGCGTCAAATATCTCGAGGAGTGACAGCGTAAGAGCGTCCTTGGTCGCGGAAGGACCCGCTTCGCGCAGCATCCCGTCGCGCGTCCTCCATTCCTTTAAACCGGGCTTTATCGGTCCCGAGCACAAGCGATAGATAGACACCGACAAATGTTTTGTCAGTGTAATCGCTACAGTCACCGAAAATCAGCGGGACAATGCGATCTTGCATTTCCTCATTCACAGCCTTGCCGAGCAAACGCTTCGCCCGCACCTTCTTCGCCTCGATATCCTCTTCCTCAGTCATGCCTCGACGCCTTTTCTCGATGCGAGCCGTTGAGCGGTACTTTCCACCCAGGCAACCGCGTCGGCATCATTTTCAAAATTGGCAATTGCGATATCCTCGGCAGTAAGCCATTTTCTCTTTCGGAACTCAGGGTTCAAATCCCGCACAATCGTCCGCTGAGATGCGTCCAGCCGTTCCCAGGCACCTTTTTCATCTCCCGCAAAATCAGGGTTTGTTTGCTCAAGAGCATCGATTGCAAGGCCGATTGTCATCCGCTCTGTGGTAGAGCCACACAAGTCGGCAGCGGCAATTTCGCCTCGTGCAACCTGTTCAATCTTTTCAAGTATTCTCATTTATATTTCCTTTAAATAGTGATATTTAGCGACCTTCTCGAATTCTCTGAACATTCTCACCATGTATAGTTGTGATATTCAGATCACCCATATACAAAGTATTGTAGTAAACCAAATTCGCCGCAAGCAAAAACTCGTCAGTATTGGAATTTTTTTGAACTTTAAAACGCAAACTATTATGGATACATATCGTCTATTTTCGTTACTTTGATAAAATGAGCATATAGGAGACGTGAGCATGCGACCCGATCAGGGGCACGGCGGGCATTCGCGCATGCGGAGATCGGACTCCAGGGCCGCCGTAGGAAGTTCAGCATAGCGCCGCCAATACCGCGGGAACGGGACCGCCGGCCCCCGACGATGCATCCCACAATCCACTATCTTGTCTGGCAACCACGGCTACTTGTCTGTCTATGACGAGCCTGGCCCCAAGGCCATTGGTGCGTGATATATGCCCTACCCAATGATCACCATTTCTTCAATCTCGAAGGGTCCGCTCTGGAAAATGCGGTTGTGAGACTGGCTCCATGTCGCCTTTACAAAGATGCCGCCTGAATCCTGGAACGACCAAAACACTTTTCTATAGGTCTGGTGTTCCGACCGTATTTTGAGCGAGTTGTTGTCAGATTGGAGTCGCCCTGTTTCGCCATCATCTTTGATCTCGACAAGCGCGATACCGTCAGGTGTCTTTCTTCCAGAAATCCCAACCACAAAGTCTGGAAAGAACCTCTTGCCTGTGGGAAGGATCAGCCGTGTTGCCCAGCTGGCGTTCTCGGGGTTTCTAAGCCACCACTTGACCAGCCCAGTGTCGTCATGATCTAGCATCTGGGCAAAAGCCAACTCAGGCCGGTTAAACCTGCCAATAAAGGCTCCATATGCACCCTTGGCCGCGCGTGGTGCGTCCTGCGGTCCGAATTCCTGTTCTGGTATTGGCTGATTGGTTTCCAGACGAATATGCTGGCTTTGGGAAACGCGGACAGCTTCCTTTAGCGCTTGAGCATACCGAAGGATTGCCAGATTAATGGTGCGTCGGATATCGCGTTGGGTGGCATCAATGCCCTGGTTTTTACAAATGCGTGCCAGCTCAGACTCTATCGCTTCGCGGATGCGGCGCGGATCGATGCCATCATTGAACATGAGTTGCGCCTGCGCCTGTTCTGCAATTCGTGCAGCCGACATCCTGACACTCAAGTCTCGGTGATCTTCCTGACCCGCATTGAACAGGTCACGCATCGACAGCTCGGCGTTGGTGTTGACCTTCAACAGCATCGAGGTCATGGGCACGATACGGCAAAACTCTCGGGCAATCTGGGGGCACAGGTCGCCTTCGATATCGAACAGGTTCGGCAATTCTTCCCGAACGAGCGCGGTCGGAATGCCCAAGTCTTTGCGCAGTCCGTATCTCACCTGGTGCTCTTGCGGCGAAGGTGACGACGGTGTCACACGCGGCGATAACACATCTGGAAGGTTCGGAAATAATGGCGGCTGAGCGCGGGCGGAAAAGCCCTCAACCGCGTACAAGGCACTTTCCTGGCGGATCGATGATGCGGACATATAGCTGGAGTTCAGCAGCCCTATGGACATTTGGCGCTCTACACTGTCGGCATCAGCTTGACCTTCAATGGGTTGAACCGGCGGCGAGGGAAGCATGGGTGCGCCAAAGCGATCCGCAGCGCGTCCATCGTTACCCAGCACATGGACGTCCAATGTGTCGGTGAGAACCGCGATTCCCTCACGCACAGCTTTCAGATCGGCGGCTGCCTCGTCCAGCCCGACCTGCAACTCAGGGTCGGACATAAAGACATAGCCCCGATCCAGCAGTGGCTCTGTGCCGTGTAGAGGCCGCACCAGCGGATGAACTCGCATGATCCGACCGACGATCTGCAAGCCAAAATCACGACCCCGACTCGGACGAACCGACACCAGCGTCCAGGCACGCGGCGCATCAAATCCTGTCGCCACGGCCAGCTTGAACACCAGCACCTCGATCTCGGGATCATAGGCCAGTGTGTGAAATGCTGGATCGGGTTCCCCCGATGTGTGGACCGCAATCGCCTTCTCGGGCACTCCAATCTCGATCAACCGTTCCCTTACTCGCGCTACAGGGTCTTCCTTTCCTTCCTGTTGATCCTCGACCTGGACCAGCATCAGCGGCGTGACGCTGATGTCCTTCTCGGACAGTTTGTCCTTGATGAACGAATGCTGCGACCAGCCCGCCGTCAGCGTGGCCACCTCGGTGTCGATCAGCGCCCGATCCTCCTCCTTGAAGCGCAGAACCCCAACCATCAGGCCGACCTTGTTCAATCCTGCCTTGACAACGGCATCTCGCGACACTGTCACGCGGCTTGCAACCCTTAATCCCGCGTCACGCTCGAACTTTTCCAGCTTGGCATCATTGGGGGTTGCGGTCGCCAACACGGTGAAATCAGGCGACAAGACGTTCAAGAAGAACTCTGCAGTTGCCGCAGCACCAGAGCCAAAATTCAGGTGCGCTTCGTCAATCACAACACCGATCCGAAAGCCGCGCTCGCGCAGCTCGGCGATCATACTGTCCACTGACAATGACGCCTCTTTATCTGTGCGGACTTTGCGGCTTTCCTTTTTGATGACAGCGACCGAGGCCCATGTCTGGACAAAGACATCCCCATCGCGGGCGGCGCTGGCTTCGCGGTCGGCATAGACATCGCGTTGGCGCAGTGCTCCGCATTGGGCAATCAGGGCGGAGCGTGTCTGGGTCACCAGCCCCGCATATGGAGCAAACCAGAACCACACTGTCTTGGCATCCAGTTGCCCGCGAACGGCCTCCAGCGTGCGGCCCAACATCAGGGTCTTGCCTGAGCCGGTAGGGGCTTGCAGGAGGATCACGCCAAGCTCGCGGGATATGCGTTCGCGGTGTTCTGCCTCACGCTCGTGCAGGCCTGACACAGTGCGCAGCGTCTCGGCCATAGCGTCGACGGCTTTCTGTTGATACGGGGCCAGCGACAGGCGAAAATCAGCGTCGGCGGTCATTGGCGGAACCTTCCGACCAGTTCTGTGCGTACCGACCGCACATCGATCGCATCACCCAAAGATGCCGTGATTTGCCCAGGTGCCCAAGCATAGACGAAGGCATTTTCGCGCCGTTCCGCAACACCACACAGGTGCTCGATCAACTCGGCGCTAACCCGATCGGCAAAGATCAGCGTTTGTTGTTCGGTCACGTGCTGCTGCCATGAGGCTTGCGTGTATCGGGTCAAAGGAAGGCGGTGCAACGTTTCCAGCGCCGCCCAGACCTCGGCGGGTGCTATGTCTTGATCGAGGTCTACAAAATCAATCTCACGGCAACGCAGATAGGCGAAGTCAGCGGAAAGCTCAGTGAATTTTTTATCTTCGGAAGCATTTAATCGGCGGATGCGTTCCGCCGTCACATCGCGGCAGATGTTTTTGGCGGGTTCGTCCACCGTGCACTCGGTAGACGAAACCACGATGAATCGTCGATCACCACCATCTTCTGCGTTGAGTTCCATCACAGCCTGGGCTGTAGTGGCGGAGCCGGCGAAGAAATCGAGTACGGTGTCACCCGGGCCAGTGGACTGCCGAACAAGCTCGCGGATCAGGGAAACGGGCTTCGCATAATCAAAATCCTTCGAGCCGAAGACGTTCCTAATCTGCTTCGCACCCTCGTCATTTGTACCCGACACAATCTGGTTTTCACCCTCCAATAGAGTGTCTTTCTCACTGCTTGGCACAATCCAGCTGGATAGGGGCTGGTTTGGAAAACGAAGGTCAGCCTTATACCTCTTGAAACCAGGCGTACCAAACCCGACCCTTCGACCAACCCACTCTTCAAAACCCGGCAAGTCCTCGCGGATCATCAAGGTGTTTCCGCTTTTCGGGACATCACCGCGCGCCACAGCATCGCGCAGTTCATCAAGCGTTTTCCAAATTTCAACGCGCTGATTTTCTGGGAAACGGATTTGCCCAGACGTGATCCAATCCTCCATGAACTTCGTTTTGACCTTTGTTTTCGCGCCGCTTATTTCCTTTGAAACAAAGCCCCAAACCCTATTTGGATTGCACGCATACCAAATTTCTGTTTCGGGGTCCTGCAGCGGATAATAGGCTTTTCCGGCGCGCGAGTTGTCATAAGAAACCGCAACAGTAAGATCGCTCACCCTATAATGATCCTGCCTTTTATCGTCCCAATAACGATACATATCAAAGGTCTTCTCCGTTCCGGAAAAACGGAACTGCGGCTTGCCAAAAATCAAAACACTTTCATGATTAGAAGTGAAGAAATGTTCCCCGCCTTCATTCCCTCCAACACGCGTTCGCCAGACAAAAGAACCTATGCGCATTCCCGGCATGGCCTCGTCCATCAACAATTCGAGTTTCGCCCGCTGCTCATCGTTGATTGATACTAGGATCACACCATCCTCAGCCAAGAGGTCGCGGGCCAGCGTCAGACGGCGGTACAGGAATTCAAGCCAGGTCGAATGGAAATATTGATCCTCCGGATTGGCGTAGTGGTCGTTGTAAACCCAATCCTTGGTGCCGGTGTTGTAGGGCGGATCGATATAGATACACTTGATTTGCCCTGCCATGGTCATGCGTAGCCAGCGCAGGGCATCATAGTTGTCGCCCTCAATCACCATATTGCGCCACGGGGCGGGTTTATCCGACAAGTCAGGAATAATCGTAGCCGCCACGAAATCGGCATCAACCGCATTGTCAGCCTCGATTTCGTCCCGCTCCCACACCAGACCCAGTTTCTTGGTTCGGTCACGTTTTTTCAGCAGCTCAATCAACTGCTCTCTGGGAAGATCGTCATACTTGCTCATGCGGGTTCCGAACTCATGTGGCGGGCGGGCCGCTGGCCTAAATCACCTGTCGCGAGCAGACGATTCCTCTGATATCGCGAAGCGTGCACAACCGATACACCAGCGGCGGCTTTGCCTCAACGGGTCAGGAGTTCGTCAGGAGCATGACACAAGCCAGCAAGCCAAAGCGCCCAACAATTCAAGACCCCGCCCCTTTGGGCTTCGTTGGATCGTCGTCGTTTTCGGAGTTCACGGACGTGGAACCTGCCGTTGTGTTGTCTGCGTGACCTGCAGTGGTGCATCCGACCTTGTCGGGAGTTGGCTGAGAGAGCCAGGCTAGCGTCGATTGCAGAAGCTTGACGTCGATATTATCGTTGCGGCTATCGGGAACCAAGCAACGGATCAGGTCCGACCATCGTCCGTGTTTTTGAATGTAGGTCAGCCAGTCGAGCGCAGCTTCTGGGGCATGCTTTCTCAGTTCGATCATGGCATCTCGCCTCAAGACGCCACCCTTTCGGATGTGGTCAAACAAGACTTCTTGGGGAACTTTTCCATGAGCCAATGCCAGGTGCAGATACCTGACCGGAACTCCCAGCCGCAGCGCCAAGTCGCTTCGCTGCACCATCGTGGCTGAGCGGCATGGTGAAGAATAAGGAATATAAGAGGGTGCTGCTATCGTTTCGGGCAAGCGTGCAAAGAGCACAGTGAACAAGGCGAGCAACTGCATGGCTGCCGACGCCGCGGGATCGGGTCGGTGGACACGTCTAGCCCTGAGGAACCGCGCCCGCAGCCTGTCATAGCACGTCCGTCTCTTTTTTCTTTTGTGCCTGGGTTCTTTCATAACGACATCCTCCTCTTTAGATCATAGGTCGCGGCCGCGGGCTTCGATATCTCCGCCGGCACGATGGGTTCTTGCCCCTGCTTGAGTTCCTGAATTTTTCGGGACAGTCGCTGTGCCTGCGGTTCAAAGATTGAGCGCATCCATGCAGCTAGCTCTTCGGCACGTCGAAGGAGGTCATCGAGGTCCACGGTTCGAAGCCGACACAGAAAGAAATGTTCCCGATGATGCCGCACTAACGGCGTGAGAGGCGGTCGAGCCGATCTGCCACGGTTTTTAGCGCCTCGGCCTGCTGGTGTTGGGCGTCTAATATGGACCCCAGAAGGTCCAAGAGCTGCGCCAATCGATCTGGGCCGTCCTGAGTCTCCAGGAGTGAAAGGAGAGGCAGCAGCTTCTCGAGATTGCGTTCCACCGACTCCAGAGAGTTCGGCGACGCGGAAATAATTTCCGCCATTTTTGTTTTCCTCCATGAATTTTGAGAACTCGACACGACGGACACCGACCGCGCGATTGGCTGCGGCAACGAACTGTCCGAGATGGTTGATGAGGATCGGGCCTTTATCGCCGTCCGATATTGTGAGACCCTGTCGGGCAAGTTCGGCAAGGAACGCTTCATGCGAAACGCTGAATGCCTGCTTGAGCTTGGTGCGATCAAAAGCGGGCATCGTCCGTTCGGCCCTTTTGCGAGCAACATCTGAAAACCCCTCGGTTTTGCGATGATGACGCTCGGCACGAGTTGGTTGGACTGTTTCGCCGTGATCCTGTTCGTAACGACGAGCGACGGCCTCCAGCCTGGCATAGTCGTTTCTGCAATCCATCACGCGTAGCGTCCTCGGATCAACCTCGGCAATGGCGATGTGAAAATGCGACCGATTGTTCTTTACATGGCGCACGATAAGGCGCGGGCGAGCGGTACCAATCAGGAACTCATCATCGATCGACCGAAGGAACTTGCTCAGCTGCGCGGGGTCCATCTCGCGCTGTGGTGACACGGAGAGGTGTCGCACGCTGAACTTGCAACCCTTTGCCCTTGCGAGCGCATGGGCGTCGGACAAAGCATGCCGATCCCCTGCCAATATCTCGATGGCATCGTTCTCGGCGATCTTATCAAGCAAGTGGCAAGCGAGATAGCGAACGCCACCTTTCACCGATATTCGGGTCGTCTGGACGATCATGTCATGATCTCCCGAAGCCGATCCCGCAACGTGTTGATGCTTGAAAGCGTGGTGGTCAGCTCTGCATCGTGCCCAATAAGTTTGCCTGAATTAGCGCGCCGAACCAGCTGATTCAGATTGCCCCCAACTCTGGCAAGTTCCGCTAGGGTGCGGGTCAGCATAATGATGTGGCTGCCGTCCAAAGTCCGGGAGGGCATTCGCACACCGCACGCGGCGCGGCGCATCATATCGGAAATCGAAAGTCCTCGACCTCTGGCGAGTGCTTTGATTTTTGCCAGTTCTTCACCGCTTGCACGGATGCGAATGATACGGTCGCGCATACGTCACCCTCCAACCTGCCCCGACGAGGGGATGAGGGGTTCACGGGGAGGCTCCCCTGACCAGTTGCCGTGCCCGTCGTGGGCACAAGGCATTGCTGGCTACCTCCCTCTGTCTACTCAGGATAGTGAGCTCGCGGGTCGGCCGGCGCAAATAGAAGTGACAATCGATCGAGCGTTTAAAATGCTAGAAATTTGGAGATTTAGCCGAAGCCGTCTTGGTCTGTTGTTCGCTAAGAACGATGGTCGGCCTGAGCTCCGCATGCCTGCTGCAGATACGCAGCATGAGTTACGAATGGCCGCATTGCTCAATACGCGAAAAGCATCAGGCGAAATAACGAGGCAGCCTTGGCTCCGTTTATCGCTAGAGGATTTTTTTCAATTCCTCAAGGTAGCGCATATCGTCCAGGAAATGGCGCTCTTTGGTTACAAAAAACGCAAAATTTAGCTTTCCAATAAGTGTATCTACGTAATTTGGGCTAATAATATTAGTCTTTCTAATATGACCATTCATCCCAAATTTTCTTATGTAGTACATTTCCTGCCGAAGCTTTTTTCTATTTTCACGAAGAACGTTCAAACGCTCATTGACAACGATACCCGTCACATATTTTCGACCGCCTTTGCCTGCATATTGGGTCTTCTTTTGATTAATTTCGAGTCCACATTTCTTGAGCTCACCTCGAACAAACGGAATCAATGTCTTCACCCGATCATCTGTTGCGCTGAAAGCCATATCGTCAGCATATCTTGTGTAAAAAATTCCATTTTTTACACAATGCTCAAATACAGCATGATCAAAATCCCGCATAACCAGGTTAGAGAGCATAGGGCTTGTCGGCGCACCTTGAGGTAGACCGTTATTCAGTGTGCAAAGGCCGGTCAGAAGGCGAGCAATCTGACGAGTGTAGCCTATGTTAAAAAACAGCGTGTATATCGCGTACTTAGTTATGTTCGAAAAAAAGTCCTTTATGTCGACCTTCAGCATGAATGGTCGACGGCGATGAATGACTGCATTGCCGCGTAGGGTGTGATTTTTGCGAAACGCCTTAGCCACCTTGTGCGGCTCAACGTGATTTAAGATTTCATGCGTAATAAATTTTTGTACCGCTTTTAGCGTTGGCAACGGCTCATTTAGTCTTCGATGCCCTCCGGTCTTTTTGGGAATAGTATACTCTCGATAAAAATGTGATGGAGATGCGGAAACCAAAACAAAAAATACTCGGAATATCCGATTAATCTCGACAGGTGATAAGTATCAAGAATAGGCTTGGCTTTACTCTCAGATATATTGTCAATATATGATTGTACGATCGTATTTCTATCCTCTGATCCAAAATCATCAAATAGATCAAGCTGAATATACTCTTGCGCAAAGCGAAAATTGAGCATCAAACGTCCCAGTTACTAAATAACCATATACCTTTAGGTACAGCGCCCTTGGGCGCTTCAATGGAAATTACATTTTTCGCTCCGTGAAAAATTCATTTCCATTGATGGGCCTAAAGCCCCATCCAATCCAGATCGGCGACTCGCCGATCCTGCGGGATTACCGCTTGGTTCTAACTCGCTCTTTTATCTGCGTGAACGTCTGATGCTCAATCGTATACTGCGCATTTCCATCCAGCTTATCAACTGCGTATTCGGTAAGTGGAGTCAGGAATTTCGGCTCAGGCCGCCTAATCGTCGGCAGAACCACGTTGGGTCCAAGCGCGAACTTCTCGTCGATTCGCACCAAGCGGACTTCCTTTAGAAGTCGCCGAATTGCACCAGCGACTTGCACCGAGGTGAAACCCATTTGCTCGACTGACGAAAGGGAGCCATCGCGAGCGACCGCGACAAGGACGGCGTCTTCAATTGATATCGCCATGCCTCTTAACCTCGCGGGAATATCGCAGGCCATCTTTGACCATTCTGGTCGTTCTTACACCAAAATATCGGCAACGTGTTATTCGGTGTCTTTTTCATGGATACCAGCGCTTCTGATCGAAGAAATCCGCGACGATACGTTTTTCCAATTTTCGCTCTGCTTTCGATGCGATCATACACTTGGATTGCATTCATGGCTTTATCCAACTCCGATGGATCGGATAAAGACCGCGAGAATTCCACCATTGGAACCGCCGCATAGCAGTAATCGCTTACCCGTTCTCTTGCCTTTGCCATCATAACAATCGAGTACAGATAGACATTCGTCGGCTGCAACCCGTAGCTCGCTGCGCATTTTCTGACGAACGCGCGAAACTGCGACCCGCTACCAACGAAGTCATCTACCACGATGATATTAAAGTCGGCGATGCGATCACGCACCGATTCAAGTGATTCCAAAATTAGCATTTCTGAAAATTTTTCGTCGTCTAAGAAACGAGTGAGGTCGTAGCTGACTGCATGTCCACTTCTGATTTTGTGATCTTTGTCGCTAACGGGAATAATTATAATTCGCTCACCGTGAAATATGTTTTCAATATGTTTTGCCATTCTGAAGCAAAATGGGTCGTAATCAGTACATAAAAAATACCTCTTGATAATTGACTTTAGTAGAACGAACTCTTCATGGTCGTTTACGCGCTCGAACAAATCAAAAGTGATTTTGTTTAAAGGGTCTCCCTTGTTATTTGTCAGTTCGCTCCAGCCTTTATTCAAAATGATGTCATCAATTTCGCTTAATTGTTCTAGGCTTATATCCATTTATGCATTCCGCAACTTTTAACTCGGGTTGTTGATTGGACGAATGAATTTGCACATTTCGTATCCTGCATTCATAAATGCATGATCAACTTAACTAAGCAATCTAAGGTAGCATCGGACGTGTCACCGATGATCACCGCCGATTTCAAAATCCATTTGGCACCTCGACACCCCACCCCCAACATAGACGATCTTTCGAGTTTCGAGGCAATCGCTACGAGTTTCGAACTGACTATTTCGAGTTTCGACAGGATCAGTCCGACTTTCGAAGCAACCGATAGCACCGCAGAATCCGCTTTTCGGCATCACGTACATTTACGTGAAGTTAGAATCCGCGAGATTGCGTGGTGTTTTCATATCGGTTCGGGTTTCGAATTGATTATTTCGGAAGTCGAACCATTTCCAAACTCGGAATCCCCACAGTCCAGGTCTGGCGCAGCGTTGGAGCGGGCGCAGGCACCGCCGAGCCACGGAAGCAAGGCAGAGCTTGACGGCCACAATCAATTTGATGATCGGATGCCCCCTTCATATATTCCATGATGGGGGCTAGGCCAGCGCCAATAAGTAGACTTGCCCTTAGAAACGATTTGCAAGGCCGTCAGACAGGGTGTGATGTAAAACATGATGTCGCGTCCATGCTGACCGTGTTCCTGCATCTGGCAGGCCTGAATAGGCATTCTGCAATGAGGACACTCTAGCGATCAAAGGCAGTATTCTGATTTTGGTTGCCGACCTTCCAGATCGTTGCTGACGGCATGTGTGGTTTGGACACGGATTGTGTGCTGGCGGATACTTATGTGTCCTCGTTGGCATAGCACCAAGAGACGACCATCCCCCGCTCTGCCCTGGGGCCATATGTAGTCTACTTTGACGTAAATATGGCCTTTTTTCGAGCTGTTATTGGCGATAAACTATTGATTTAATAGGCTTATCCATTCTTCGGCATGAACCGATCCAAGGCCGTTTGCATTGCCTTCCGCAGCACTCCCTCGTGCTCTTCAGCGACCCTAAAACTGTCATGGATAGGCAGGGCAACGATGTTTTTTCTGTGAAGCTCAGAAAGGACACTACGGCACATCTCCGAATCGATATTCTGCAAACGCATTCCGATGCCCGTGTAGAAATATTCCAGAATATTGGGGTGCCGGTTCACGACGGCTTCAATCAATTCCTTTGCAGCATCCATGTCATCTTGAAGCTTATACGCCAAGGCTTTCTGTGCACTCTCCAAGGTTCGCGTGTTCAACATCATATTGAAGGCAATTTTGCCAAGATTGCGATGCCATCCTGGAATGTCATAGGCATCGCCATGAAGTGATTGACCAGCTATTTTATACAAAAGCCGCGGGTGAATCTGTTCGTAATCTGGCTCGATAGTGGGTTGGCCGTCGATGGTGATGTATTCACGATACCTGGAAGGACAATATTGCCACCACGATCCATAAAAGCGCCCTCCGAGGCTCCAGGAGCCTTTGTAGACGCGATAAAGCGATGCCTTGGCCATATAGATCACATGTTTCCCGATTCTGACCACATCACCTTCGATCACTGCTTCGGGCGACTCGATCCTGATATCGGCATGGGCAATTCTGTGGTTGATTTTGGACAGAAGCACACGGTCACGGCGAACCCGATCGTTGTCCCTATAGCTGGTCCACTTACCGTCCACATCTTTCAGTCGGATCAGTTCGCCGACCTCATGCTGAAGTTTGGGCAATCCGAGGTCTGCAAGCCAGGGTGCGGCGCGAAAACTTGATTGTATGCCACTCGCGAGACCTGCCGGCCGCAAATCATGGTCGACCAGGATGCCAGCCTCGACCAGAGCATCAATAATCGGGATCACGGTGTAGAACGAAAAATCGGGATGACGGTATTGGCGTGTGGCGTGCCACAACCCATTTCGTCTTGAGTATGAAATCCAGCGTTTTGGATCGTAGAGGGCTGCTAACATTGCGTCAGCAACAATCGCCGCCTGAACACGCAACCCCTTGGCTGAGCGGACTGCCGGCAGATCGAGAAGTAATGGAAGTTTCTGAGCATCACAACGCCAGTTAAAGCTCAGCGGACGATCTCTATCAGGATCGTGTTTCCTGAGAAATTCGAGCTGGCGTGAACTGTTCCGCCAAATATGTTGACGGGCGGGGGTACAAGGAAGCTGCAGTGGGGCTGGAGTATGTCCCAGCCCTGAAGTCACCGATTAGATATCGAAAGTACTGAGGCTGCTCTCATCATCGCATTCTTCTCCGACCAGCCGCATCAGGGCATCTGGTTCCTCATGGTCGCCGTCGGCGATGCGCTGGTCAAGCCTATTCCTCGGCGCAACAATCATATTTTGATTCGATTTACCCGATTTGCGAGCAGGCCACTCTTCAAGAATATCCTCCGCTTGAAAACGGAGATCGAAATAAACATGCTCGCCATCCGACAGCGTTGTTTCGCCGTTTTCATCAACCATAGGCCTCATATATATCCACCGTGACGCACTAATGTTAACCAACGAGCCACATCCTCGGAGTCGGCCAACAGCTTTGAATTTGCTTTGAGCCAGGGCTTTCCATAATTCCAATAAGCCTTCTGGCGGATTACTTAATCTCGACTGGCCACCATCAATCGTTCTGAAACTTTCGGTAATATTCGTGCCAGACAAGGTCTCGATAACATAGCCCCATCCATCTTTTGTTCCGCGCGAAAACGGGTTGGGCTTCGGAGGAGGACCATTCCTCACCCAAATACGACATTGTTGATAGTAATCTTTGCGGTGTCTTAACGTATTTTGAGAGTTTCCATCAATAATCCACGCCAATACCATTTGCATGTTCCACGGAATTTGATCAAGCTCATAATTCAATGGGTCAGGCACGTACGAAAATAAACATAGATCATACGAACTTGCATACTTCTCTGCCAGTTGTGGAGAAATTCTGCCTCGCGACACGAGAAACAAAAGCCTTGTTTGCAAAGCATCTTTCCATAAATCCTCATGATAGTAATACCATCCTTGACGATCCGAAATTTCGCAATCGTCCACAAATTCAGAATCTCTATCTTTATTGGATTTTAATAAGTGCATATCGTCAAATATTGAGGGCATTTTCAGCATCCATTCGCATCGAGTAGCGCAAAGGTTCAGCGATAAAGTGACATGCATGACGCCGCTTTGTCGCTTTTCGGGGGCGCAATATCTCTGCGCGGACAACAGGAGATCGTACGGGCGTCGAGCTTAGACGCTTATTTCTCGAAAATTGGATTGCCTGGCTAATCTTACAACTCATCAGCATCAGCCAATTTATTGCGATAGAATTCAGACCAACTTGCGCGAGACAACCACGGTTTGAACGTCTGCAAATCACCCGCATCAGCTCGAGACTTCGCGGCTAGTAGTTTAGCTGTCATGGCATCGATGACTGGCGATTTGGCATTCACCAATTCGCTTAGATCACGGACAGTGAGACGCGTCTTTGAACCATAACCAGACGCAATATCACTTTTATCTGCATGTCCCATCAGCCGTTTTCGCGCTCTGTCAGAGATATCAGAATTATCAACGAGATCAGCAAACCAGTGCCGAGTAGAATAGACAGTCACGTCCTTCCGCGTAATGGACGTTCGCGTTTTCAGGTATTGCCAACTCTTTGTGATGGGTTGTCCCCAACGCATCTCGCCATCAGGCTTAGGATACGGCTCCCACTCGGGAAATACGACTGGGCAACCCGCACTTCTCAGATCATCGACACGATCAAGAAAACCCAAATCGGTAATAAGTGGATGCAGCGGCACGACTCTCTCAGAGTTTTTCGTCTTGAATCTCGTGACATCTTTAAAGGCAACACGGCCTTTTGTCGGATCAAAGCCGCGCAGGTTCAGGTACCAGATGCCATCTTTTTCGGTGAAATCATCTATCTGCAACTGACCCAGTTCACCAGGACGCAGACCAGTTAGCAGCAGCAGCAAATACGCCCAATAGAGGTGGGTTTGCAAAAAGAACTTTCCAGGTTTCCAGATGCGCTTCGAGCCATCGCACCCGCTGAAAAGTGGCATTGATATTATCTCAAGAACTTCTTCATCGCTAAATGAGTCTCGCGGCAGGGAGACGAGATTATATGGGCTGACATACCTGAATATCGGCTTATTGTTGAGATAATACCCCTTCTCGATTAGCCAACCAAAGAACTTTGAAAGACTGCTGTGATAGCCTTTTTGAATACGTGCGCCGGTCAACCGCTTCAGCCCATCCCATCCATTCACTGAAGCATACCGATAACGTGACGATAACGATCCGAGATGCTCTTTAGGAATGTTAATTCGGTCGGGGATGTCCACCATCATCAGTTCTAGTTTTTTGAGTTCCGTCGTCGCTATTTTCCCGACAATCGGGTCATCAAATTCGGCCACGAAAAATTCGACGATGAGCTTGTCAGCGGACAAGGAATCCTTGCTTTTCCCAGCCAATCGCATTTGTGAGAGATATTCGGAAAGCACTACAGAAAGTTTCGAATCGCAATTCGGCTCATCGGGAGCCGCGACTACAGCCGATTGGGAGGTCCCGAGTGTCAGTGGTTTTGCGGAATTGGCGTCTTTGATCGGAACTTGCGAATTTCCGAGGGCTGTTCGAAAGGCGTTCGGAATGTATTGAGAAGACAACACAGGATGGGCACGGCTTTGGTGGTATGCCGAAGCTTGAGCATTTTGACTTTCGAAAAGTTTACGTTTCGGACTAATCGCATGGTCATTGAGCAGGCTTGCCCCCTCAATCAGATCGAGTTTTGAGGCAGCTTGAAGGTACCAGGTTTCGAAGCTCTGGCGAGCAACCAATCTGTCAAGTTCAAGAGGCCAGCTATCCGAAACGAATTCTGCCAATTGCGCATTAATCGCGGTCTTCATTCTCGATAACTGACTGGTGTGATGTTCCCCGATGGAGCTTGCGAGGAGATTATCCTCCGTCACAGTGAAACCGACATTCATCCAACTGTTCATTCTGTGGACCCACCTCAAGCATTCGATCAATCGCATTTGTGCGACACGATAGTCAGCGGTCCTTAAAGAAGACCTATAAAGGGGTCTTCCCATAATTGCGGCAAGCGGAGTTGAATATCGTATCTGAAGGCTATACCGGCCTTCGCGGCGCATGAGGTAGGAAGCGATTGCCATGGTAATCTCCGCGTACAAGAGCGTGAGATGTCACACACCGACCGGAACCCCCGGTTTGTGGCAAGCTTTTGATGTCATTGATGCCTGAAAGTTTGGTAGCGGGAGAGGGACTCGAACCCCCGACACGCGGATTATGATTCCGCTGCTCTAACCAGCTGAGCTACCCCGCCGCCAGCCGCCGATATTAATCGGGCCGGACGGGCGGCATATAAGGTGCGGTCAGCTCCGGTGTCAAGCGTGCTGCGGCCTTTTCTTGCCTGTTCCCATACTTCCTTTGATACAGCACCTCACGAGGCAGTTTCGGCGCCAGATAGCGCAGCTTCAAAGCCGTCAACGGCCCCCGGTTTCTCAGGACGATTGGAGCAAACAGGATGCCATACCGCCCCCTTCCCGCGCAACCGGTCCCTCGCTTGCCTTGCCTTGGCTCGCCATCGGGTCTAATCCCGGCAGTCAACGATCAGGACAATAAGAAGACAGGATAAGCACCGGCCATGGAAAGCGCACTCTCCCCCAAAGTCGTCGTCATCGGATGTGGCTACTGGGGATCGAACCACGCCCGCACCTTTGCCGAGCTCGGTGCACTCTATGCCGTGTCTGACCGGCATCAGGACCGCGCCAACCAGCTGGCCGGGAAGCATGGCGTCAAGGCCATGGAGTTCGAAGACGTTCTTGCCGATCCCGCGGTCGATGGCGTGGTTCTGGCATTGCCGCCGCAATATCACGCGGACCACGCGATCGCAGCGCTTGAGGCCGGCAAGCATGTGCTGGTCGAAAAACCGATCGCCCTGTCGGTGGCCGATGCACGGCGTGTGGTGGAGGCGGCCGAGAAAACCGGCCTTGTCGCCATGACCGGCCATGTACTGCGCTTCCACCCCGCCTTTGAGGCGCTCGAAGCGATGATCGCAGCCGGTGATCTGGGTGCGGTTCGCTATATCCATTCCCACCGTGTCGGGCTTGGCAAGTTCCACGCCGAGAACGATGCATTGTGGGATATCGCGCCGCATGACCTGTCATTGATTCTGGCGATCACCGGGGAAAAACCGATAAGTGTGCGCGGCGTCGGCTCGGCCATGCTCAACCGATTGTCAGATTTCGCTCATTTGCATCTGCAATTCACCAGCGGTGTGCGCAGCCATGTGTTCGCCTCCCGGCTCAATCCCTACCGCGAACGGCGCCTCACCGTGATCGGCTCGAAGGCCATGGCGGTGTTCGACGATGTTGCGCCATGGGGCCAGAAGCTCGCCATCTACCATCACAAATTGTGGGAAGATGACAATGGCTGGCAGTCCGAGATGGTCGATCCCAAATACATCGATATCCCCGACGGCATGCCGCTGACGCGCGAATGCGCCCATTTCCTCGAGTGCATCAGCACAGGCGCGCGTCCCCGCACACCCGTATCCGATGGCCTCGCGGTGATCGAGGTGCTGACAGAAGGCACTGTGCGGCACGATTGACGCGCCGCATCACGCTGCTTGATGCATGTGAGTTGGACCCACAGACCGACGACTTGCATTTCCACGCAGGCTGCCGGTAGTGAGCCTCAGGCGGCTGGCTGCAGCAGGTTGGACAGCATTGCTTCCGCAGCCGCTGAGCGTTCGGAGCGGTCAATGAAGCCACCGCCAAAAACACGCGCCTCATCACCCGGCGCCGAATAAAGCACGCAGGCCTGTCCCGGCGCCACGCCGGCTTCACCTTCAACAAGCTCGACCGAGATTTCACCATCTTCGGCAACGCGCAAGATTGCGGGCCGTGGCGGCCGCGTCGAACGCACCTTGGCGAAGCACTCAAGCCCTTCAGGACCGATATCCGCAAGCGGGGTGTCGCCGAGCCAGTTCACATCGCGCAAGATCAGGCGCCGTGTATCAAGCGCTTCACGCGGGCCAACAACCACCCGCCGCGAGCGGGCATCCAGATGCACCACATACAACGGATCTCCGGTAGCCACGCCGATGCCCCTGCGCTGGCCGATGGTGTAATGCACGATGCCCGGATGCTCACCCAGCACTCTGCCATCGATATGGACAATGTCTCCGGCCAGTGCCGCATTGGGCTTCAGCTTGGCGATCACATTGGCGTATTTGCCCTCGGGCACGAAACAGATGTCCTGGCTGTCAGCCTTGTCGGCCACACTCAGCCCCATTTCCTCGGCCAGTTCGCGCGTCCGGATCTTCGGCAGTTCACCAAGCGGAAAGCGCACGTAATCAAGCTGGTCTTGCGTCGTGGCAAACAGGAAGTAGCTCTGGTCACGATCTGAATCGATCGGGCGGTAAAGCGCGCGCCGCCCCGGATTGTCCGGTGCCGGGTTGGCGCGTGAGCGGATATAGTGCCCCGTCGCCAGCGCATCAGCTCCAAGATCACGCGCAGTGGCCAGCAAATCGGCGAACTTGACCGTCTGGTTGCAGGCCACGCAGGGTATCGGCGTCTCACCAGCCACATAGCTTTCCATGAACGGGTTGATCACCGCATCGCGAAAACGCTTCTCATAGTCGAGTACGTAGTGCGGAATCCCCAGCGTTTCACAAACCCGGCGGGCATCATCAATATCCTGCCCCGCACAGCAGGAGCCGGCACGGTGCACTGCTGCGCCATGGTCATAAAGTTGCAGCGTTACGCCCAGCACATCATAGCCCTCGCGTGCGAGAAGACCCGCAACAACCGAGCTGTCGACGCCGCCAGACATGGCGACCACCACCCGCGTATCGCGCGGGTCCTTATCAAAATCGAGACTGTTCACTGTGTTCCCCGGCATTCAACAGCGTTCAAGGCGCTGATCAAGCGGTTGCAAGAATGTCCGTTCCGGACCCTCTCTTTATAGGGTGTCCGGCTTCCTGCAACAAGATGCCTCGAGCCGCGCGTTCCAATTCGCCGCAACCCGGTTCCACACCCTGTGCCAAAACTTACCAAAACCTTGCCGGGCCCTTAGGCAATTTTTAAACCCGCACCTGTAGGGTCAGGTCAGTAGGTCTTGAGTGTGTAAGAGAGTCCAATGACCGAGATGGTACGACCCCGCGTCAAATATGTGATCGGCCCCGACGGGAGCCCGTTGACGATCGCCGATTTGCCACCCGCCAACACCCGTCGATGGGTGATCAGGCGAAAAGCAGAAGTGGTAGCCGCAGTTCGCGGCGGCCTTCTCAGTCTTGAGGAGGCGTGTGACCGCTATACGCTGACAGTTGAGGAATTCCTCTCCTGGCAGTCGTCAATCAGTGACCATGGCCTTGCCGGCCTGCGCACAACGCGCATCCAGCAATACCGGCATTGATCCAGGCCCCATGCAGCCGCACTGGCTTCGTGTAAGGCAACCAGAACAATCGGGCATGAAAAGCAGCACCATCCGGACAGAAGTCTGTCACGGCAGGTGCTGCAGCCGATTGCCAATGGTATATGCGAAATTCCGTTTCATGGGGGCATGTTGCCCCTATGGCCGGGCCATGCAATTTCCGAAAATGCGACTTGATCAGGCCTTGGGCAACACCCCAAAACGGCCGGCAAGTCCGTGCGCAATGGCAGCCATCAGCGCAGATCCTGCATAAAACCATAGGCCTGGTTGGGAAAATGCCTGTGCTATTCCCCCGGTTTTGGCCGCCACAATAACCAGCGCCACCAGCACCACATCCATCAACGACCATCGGCTCAAATGCGGCAACAGCCGCATCGCCAGTCCGGATCCGCGCGCAACTCCGACAGCTTCGGCTGTAATTGCCAGCAGTTTTGCGACCGGAAACACCACCGAGACAAGCGCCACCACTAGTGCCAGCACCTGGTCATCGCCGGTCCAGAGAGTCGCGATCACGCCCAGAAGCGATGGCGACTGGTCAAAAAAATACAGCGTTTCAAATCGCATCAGCGGCAAAACAATGCCCAGACCGAAAAACAACGGTGCAAAAACCAGCGCCAAGGCAAGCGTCAGACGCATAGTCCCACTCCTCAATTCGATCCCTTCCCGCCCGGACACATGGAACGGCGCGCCATAACGCCAAACAGTCCCCGGCCTTCAAATCTGTTTCCATTTAAAGATGAACGGATCTAGCTTCGCCAAACGGCACGGATCTCCATATCCGAGTGCAGCCGGGATTGGCAAACAGGAGCGAAAATGCAGATCATCGACGAAAATGGTCCAACCGGCGGGCGTTACCTTGCCAGCCTTGACGGCGTAGAGGCCGAAATGACTTTTTCGCGTGCGTCGCCTCAGCTTGTCATCATCGATCACACCGGAGTCCCCGATAGCCTTCGCGGCAAAGGCGTCGGACAGGCATTGGCGCTTCATGCGGTTGAAGCTGCACGTGCCGGGGGATGGAAAATCATTCCGCTTTGCCCCTTTTTCAAGGCGCAGGCTCAACGCCATCAGGAATGGCGGGATGTTGTTTCGTGATGCGCGCTTCGCATTGACAATAAAAACACTGAAAGCGCGGGCAACCACCCACGCCTGACCCGAAGGCCATTTTCAATGTATCGTCAGTCTGACGTTAACTCAGACTGCGCGACTTGACCTGTGTCCGGCATCACGCACTTCAAGTGCGGCTGCTTTCTCGAACTCGGCCTGTGCTTCTTCCAGTGCCAACTCAGCGGCATCAAGCTGCACCTTCAATTCACGAATTGAAGTCTGCAAATTGTCGGATCGCTGACGCGCCGCTTTGGCGAAGGTAGGATAGGCAAAATGGGAAGGATCGGTGTTTCCGGCCTTTTTTTCCTCGGCAGTGATCTGGTACTCCAGTTCGGCTGCCATCTTTTCCATTTCTGCCATCATCAGCTGGATCTGCCCAAGCTGACGGGTTTTCTCGTTGACCTGAAATTGCTTCAGGCGAACATGGCTCTCACGCGACTTCATACGCAATACTCCCGTGATGCGAGATCCCGGTTAATAACACTCGTTACACTAGCAATCTTGCCAGTCCCGATTTGCGAATAATGACCACGACGTTAACTTTTTGCATGCCGTGGTAACCATTCGTTTACGGGCATCGTTAATACTACGCTTCATGGTTTAAGGCGGGGTAAACGGAAAACATGATTTTTCTGCCTGTCATTCCGGAGTCCTTTGAATCACTTGGGCATGTTTCTTGATGTATGACTTCAAGATATTCAGGAGATTTTTTAGGAATGAAATCAGGAGTATGCCAGTGATAATTAACATTTCGATAGTGGTTGCATAACCTGATCAGAATTTGTTAACCATTCCATGGCAGCCTCCAAATCAGGCAACGACTGGATCCGTATCGCGTAAGTGGATCACAAAAACCTTACGACGGCGGAAAAGGGGATAAATATGCGGGTTCTACTGATCGAGGATGACAGCGCCACAGCGCAGAGCATCGAATTGATGCTGAAGTCTGAAAGCTTCAACGTGTACACCACGGATCTGGGTGAAGAGGGCGTCGATCTCGGCAAACTTTACGACTATGACATCATTCTGCTGGATCTGAATTTGCCGGACATGTCCGGTTATGAGGTTCTGCGCACTCTGAGGCTTTCCAAAGTCAAGACGCCAATCCTGATCTTGTCCGGCATGGCCGGCATCGAAGACAAGGTTCGCGGCCTCGGATTTGGCGCCGATGACTACATGACCAAGCCGTTCCACAAGGACGAACTGGTGGCGCGCATTCACGCTATCGTGCGCCGCTCCAAGGGCCATGCCCAATCGGTCATCACAACCGGCGACCTGGTCGTCAATCTCGACGCAAAGACCGTCGAAGTTGGATCACAGCGGGTTCACCTGACTGGCAAGGAATACCAGATGCTGGAGCTGCTTTCGCTCCGCAAGGGTACGACCCTGACCAAGGAAATGTTCCTTAATCATCTCTATGGCGGCATGGATGAGCCGGAACTGAAGATCATCGACGTCTTCATCTGCAAGCTTCGCAAGAAACTTGCGACCTCGGCCGGCGGCAAGAACTACATCGAGACGGTCTGGGGACGCGGTTATGTGCTGCGCGAACCGGAAGAAAGCCAAATCCTCGAAAGCGCCTGATTTTTCTCCCCTGCTCCAGGGGTTGGAACTTGAGATAAAAAACCCGCCGGTCCGGCGGGTTTTTTGCTGTGTTTCGAAAAAGTTCGCGCTCACAAGGACGCTTCGAACCCAAAAATTTCGTTCACGGAATCAGGCAGCAGCTGCATAGGGCGCAAAGGCTTCCGTAAGGCTGCGGCGATCAAACGGCTTCAGCAGGAAATCGTCTGCGCCGGCACGCTTGCCAGCCATCATCTGCTTGAATTCTTTCTCGATCATCAGATAATGGATGCGAACCTCTTTGCCGCCCTCCATCTGACGCACAGAGGAGATCAGGTCCAACGCCCCCGTCATGCCCGCATCAACGCACAGGACATCAGGCAGTTGCGCATCACACATGATCATCGCTTCACCGGCATTTGACGCCTCGATGACAAGATAATCCAGCCCGGTCAGAATGCGCTTGGCAACCTTGCAAATCACGGCAGAATCATCGGCGATCATAAAGCGGCGCATGGCGCTTCTCCTTTGGCTTCTTCCTGGCGCACCCGAATGCGGATGCGCCGTCATTGACAAGAAGATTAGCTCAAGGGAGCGAATATTTCGTAATCAGACAGGCTTAACGGTCCGTTGCATCCCTGATAGTCGGATGTCTCAGGCAGCCGCCTTGGGCTCTGCGGTAAACACCACTTCATCAGCGTTTGCCGAACAAGACAGAACAAGCCCGGCCTCATCCGCCAGTAGTACCGTGTAGTAGGGTTGAATGGAGTGGGCATCGATCGCCTCGTCCACATCGCCGGAATAAATTTCCAGGAACTTCGGCGGCACCCGCACCATCTTGCCCTTGCAGACCAGACGGAACCGCGGATTCGTTTCCGGCGTTTCAACTGTTACGTCGATCTCACCACCACGGGGGATTGCACCGTAGGCGACCAGAAACAGATTGAGCAGAAGCTTGACCTGGTTCTTGGGAATAATGGCGCGCGGCCCACTCCACTTGACCTCGGTCTTCTTGTCCGCGGAAACATAGTCGAGCACCGCTTTTTCAGCCTCGCCTGTGTCGATCGATGCACCAACCGAACCTGACGCGCCGAAAGCAAGCCGGGCGAATTTGAGTCGAACGGAAGCGTTCAGCGCACTCGTTCGGATCAGGTCCATGGCATCGGCATCCGCACCGCCTTCGTCCAGCAGCTCCAACCCATTGTTGATCGCGCCGACCGGCGAAATGATGTCGTGGCACACGCGGCTGCACAAAAGCGCAGCAAGGTCCGGACCCGCTAGGGTCAAATTATGGTTTTTCGACATCAAGAATCTCCTGTTTGTGCCCCGCACGTCGAATCGTCTGGGCAGCAAAATTGCACCGGGTGCTTTCAATCGCAAGCGCTTAGGGCCAGAAGCCGGAATATTGGCCACCCGCCAGCAGTCACCTGAATGATATCGCCCTAAAGACACCACATTTGGTAAACTGCTTATTAAGATCGGCGCGCCACAATGTGATCAATGTTTCCTGCCGTATCTATCTTCCCATCAACGGAGTGGACCCAATGATCGTGTCCCGCTTTTGCCTTCGTGCATTCGCCACCTTTTGTCTGTCAGCGCTGTTCATTGCCGGAACAGCGCCTGGTGCTAACGCACAAACGGCGAATTCATCGCAATACAGCATGCAGGAGATCATCGACGCTGGTCATGGTTTTTTTGGATCAACGTCCGGCGGTCTCGCAAAACTCGTCGAAAAAGCGTTCCAGTCTTACGGCCTGCCCAACGGCTATGTTCTGGGTCAGGAAGCCTCCGGTGCACTGATCGGCGGCCTGACCTATGGTGAAGGACAGTTGTTCACCAAGAATGCCGGACAGCACGAACTCTTCTGGCAAGGCCCATCGCTGGGATGGGACTATGGTGGCGATGGCAACAGAACCATGATGCTGGTCTATAATCTTCCAAGCGTCGAAGGTGTCTATGGCCGGTTTGGCGGCATTTCAGGCTCAGCATACGCAATTGCGGGCATTGGAATGACTGTGCTCAAGCGCGACGGAATTTTGGTGGTTCCGATTCGCACCGGCGTCGGCGCACGGCTGGGTATCAATATCGGCTATCTTAAGATGACACCGGCACCAACCTGGAACCCGTTCTGAGCTAAACCAGGTTTTGAGAGACTCCAGGCGGTCGGCAACGGCCGCTTTTTATTGTACCAACACCTCCGGATTTTACTTCTCACCCGCCCCATTCATCTCTTGAAGCTTGCCGATTTGGCCGGGCCATGCTTAATGCATTCGCAGTTTGGCTGGGCGCATCATGAGCCCCGCACGTGACATGTGGATACATAGTGATCGAGTTTGTCCTGTTATTTGCGCTGGGTTTTCTGGCCGCCGCTCTGGTAGCCCTGATCGTGGCGCCGATCATTCAACGCCGTGTGGTGAGTTTGACCGAGCGCAGAATTCGCGCCAGCGTGCCTTTATCCGCAGCCGAAATCCGCGCTGAGAAGGATATGGCGAGAGCTGCTTTTGCAGCAGAAAACGCCCGTCTTTCAGTCGACCTCAAGCACAATCGGAATCAACTCACCGAAAGTGTCGCGCGTGGAACAAGACTGAGCAACGAACTGGTCGCCATCCGCGCGGAAAAACTCAACACCGAAAAATTGTTGGAAGACCGCGACGCCAATATTCGCGATCTCCACTCTCAGGTGCACGAGCGTGACGCCAGGATCACCACCCTGACTGGAAATTTCAGCGACGCGGCTCGGCTGGCAGAAGCCCGCAAACGCGAACTCGCCATGCGCGACGACCAGATCAACCGCCTAGGCACCGAGATCGAGGAACTTCGCATTGATGTCGTCACGCTTGATACGGAAGCAGAAAATTTCAAATCCCAGATTCGCGAACTCCGCACCGAACGCAACGCGTTGCGTGATTCACTGAAAGACGTTGAATCCGTCGGTCGCGATTTGGAAATCAGGCTGAAAAGCAACGACGAGCGGCTGTCTCAAAACGAGGAAAAGCTCGCAAAAACCATAACCGCGCTCACCGACCGCGAAAATGCTCTCGAGCGGCGAATTGCCGAAGTCGATCGTTTCAAGAAGAAAAACCGGGAACTCTCCGACGAACTCCGCGCAGCCAAGAACGCGGTCAAGGAGGCCAACAGCCTCGCCCGGAAAGCTGCCGCCAGTAGCCGGATTGGCGCAGCGCAAAAGACCCCGCCAAGAACAGAACAACCGCAAGCCAACGGCAGCGTTCGCGACGCTGCGGCAATTGCCCTGATCGAAGAACCCGCCGCAAACCAGCCTCTGCCGACAAACAACCCCCCACAGCCAAGTGCCGAGGTTCATCAGATCGCTCCGGAAAACTCCGTCGCCCAGCAAAAACCTGCGGGTCAAGGCGCGCCGAACCAACAAGCTGCTCCGGCAAAACCCCAGGTTACCGACAATCTCTCAGAAGCCGAAAAAATCGACCGCCTTCGCGCCCGCCAGGCGGCACTGATCGAGAGATTGTTGAAAGCCAACAAGAGCGGCAATGATGCAGCCTTGCGCCGTGAAATTGCGATTGTGGCGGCAATGATGGTGGAGCTGACCGCCAGCAGGGACGGAAGTTCTTCGCCGATTTTCAAGATTCTGAAAGGCAGCGAAGACCCTGCCCAACCCGGCAACGCCGAGCCTGGTCTGGCCGCTCGCGCCCGGGAAATGCTCGCCAGCAACCATTGAGAACCACCGGGACAGTATGATCCGGCTGAGAGGCGCCTACAGCGCCGAGCATCCAATTGGATGCTCAAAGGCTGCTGTATCCCTTTGAATTGATGCATGTACGTTATCGTTCAACTGAATCTTTTTGAACGCGACATGCATTAAGCCCTCGCCCGGCTCATCCGGGTCGCGGCATGCCAGAGCGCGATGCCGCTCGCAGTTGCCACATTCAAACTGTCCATCCCCGGCGCCTGCTCGATCCTGAGCGTCTTGATCCGCTCGATTAACTCTGCAGGCAGCCCCTCGCCCTCGGTCCCCGCAAGCAAAGCCACCCGGCGGCCCGGAACATAGCTGCTGAGCGCCTCGGTTCCACGCGGCGACAAGCCGGCAACTTCAAAGCCATGCGCCGACAACGTTGTCACCAGGTCAGCAATCGAGCCTGCCCGGCAGAAGGGGACCCTGAGCGCCGCTCCGACTGAAACACGGATCGCCTTGCGGTAAAGCGGATCACAGCAGGACGCATCGAGCACCACACCATCCGCGCCAAACACCCCCGCATTGCGGAAAATGCCGCCGATATTGTCGTGATTGGAAATACCGCACGCAGCGACCAAAAGCGCTTGCTCTGGCAATCCGGACAGAAAATCGGAAAATGAAGCCACAGGCACATGCCGGCCAACGGCCAAAATGCCGCGATGCATGGCAAAGCCGACAGCCGCGTCAAGAACCTCGCGGCCTGCGACATAGACCGGGCAAGCGGGATCAATCCGGTCCAGAACATCGCCCAGGCCGTCAATCCGGTTTTCGAGGATCAGCACCTTCTCGATCACAAAGCGTCTGGAGCCTGGATCGTTTTGGGCTTCCGCATCCAGCAGCGCCTGCAGCACGACACGGCCCTCGGCAATAAACAGATCGCCGCGCCCGGCAAGGTCCTTGTCGCGCATCGCGGTAAACTCGGCGATGCGCAAATCCGCCGGATCCTCCACCCTGATGAGCCGCGCCTGCCCTGTCCACTCCATGATCAGCGATTGATCACAACAATGTCGCTGACGATGCGGCCGACCGAAATATCATGAATGATCAGCCGCCTTGAGCCATCTGCAGCGCGGCCGAAAAAGCCGATGCGGGGGCCATCAAGGGAAATTGTCTCAACCACAAAGCCCGCTGGAAGCGCTGCCACACCTTCAATCGGCGCGTCGGACGGGATGCTGAGCGACGACCCGGCGACAAGCGCGGTTTTGGTTGCGCTGTCATCATTGCGTGTGAATTTATAGACAAGCGCGCCCAGCACGGTCATAAGACCGATGAACATGATGCCGATCGACACGGCCAGCAGCCGTACCATTTTACGCCGGACTTTTTCCATTTCAGGATCAAGCGGCTTTTCGACGAGATCGTCCTCGTTCATTTTCGACATTTCCATTCCTTGCCGGGCGGACCCTGATAGTGAAGAACGCGACACCGTTTAACGAAGCTAAGACCGATAGGGAAGCCCAAGACGCTGTCGAAGGCCAGTCGGACAAGCAAACGCTGCTCGCCGGTGATGACGCCGAGGGCCGGCTTGACGCCTGGATGGCAGCTGAACTGGAGCCCGATCTGTCACGCAGCCGCATCAAGGCGCTGATCGAGGCGGGTGCCGTCACCGTCAACGGCGTGGCCGCCAAACAGGCTAAGCACAAGATATATCCCGGCGACCAGGTTGAACTGGATATGCCGGAGCCGGAGGATCCCGATCCCGTTGGAGAGGATATTCCGCTCGAAATCCTCTATGAGGATAACGACCTCATCGTCATCAACAAGCAGGCCGGTCTTGTGGTGCATCCCGGCGCCGGAAACTGGACCGGAACGCTGGTCAATGCGCTGATCCACCATTGCGGCGACAGCCTGTCGGGCATTGGCGGCGTGCGCCGGCCCGGCATTGTTCACCGTCTGGATCGCGACACCACCGGCGTCATGGTGGTGGCAAAGAATGATCTGACACATCGTCATCTGGCTGATCAATTTGCTGACCACGGCCTCACCGGCCCTCTCGAACGCGCCTATCAGGCGATCGTCTGGGGCAAACCGCAAGGTCTCAAGGGCACCATCAACGCCAGCCTTGGCCGCGGCCGCGACCGCATCCGCCGCGCGGTGCGCACTGACAATGGCGACGATGTGCGCCATGCCGTGACCCATTATCTTGTGTGTGAACGCTATGACGAAAAGCCCGACAGCACCTGCGCTGCCTCACTGGTGGAATGCCGGCTGGAAACCGGCCGCACGCATCAGATCAGGGTGCACATGGCCCATATCGGTCATCCGCTGATCGGGGATCTGGATTATGGCGGGTCGTTCAAGACCAAGGCAAACCGCCTGCCCGACGACATTCGCGAAATCGTCAACGCCTTTCCGCGTCAGGCACTGCACGCGTTTTTGCTGGTGTTCGAACATCCCTCGAGCGGCGAAACACTGCGCTTTGAAGCCCCTTTGCCGGCGGACATGGAAGAATTGCGCGCCGCTTTGGCCCGTCTTTGAAGTATCGGGCAGCACTCTTCACGCGACCGTGATGCGCATTGCACCTTGATACCGGCTTTCGCCACAATTAAATGCCACTCAGGGTATCTCGGATGCGAAACTCGGTCCGGGCTTATTGGCTTGCCGCAAGGAAGCCGGAATTTGGGATAAGGGGGTGCTGTCATGGCCCAAGTAAAATTACCGTCCATATCTGCGGGCGAGAACGGGATGAACCGGTATCTCGCTGAAATTCGCAAGTTCCCGATGCTGGAACCGCAGGAAGAATACATGCTGGCCAAGCGTTTCCTCGAACATGAGGACACCAAGGCCGCGCACAAGCTCGTCACCAGCCATCTGCGCCTGGTCGCCAAGATCGCCATGGGCTATCGCGGCTACGGCCTGCCGATCGGCGAAGTGATTTCCGAAGGCAATGTCGGCCTGATGCAGGCGGTCAAGAAATTTGACCCCGAGCGCGGCTTCCGTCTTGCCACTTACGCCATGTGGTGGATCAAGGCCTCGATCCAGGAATACATCCTGCGCTCCTGGTCTCTGGTCAAGATGGGCACAACCGCCAACCAGAAGCGGCTGTTCTTCAACCTGCGCAAGGTCAAGAGCAAGATTCAGGCCGTCGAGGATGGTGATCTGCGCCCCGATCAGGTGGCCGAGATTGCCACCAAGCTCAACGTCTCTGAAGCCGAAGTGATCTCGATGAACCGCCGCTTGGCAGGCGACGCCTCGCTCAATGCCCCGATCCGGGCCAGCGAGGGCGAATCCGGCCAGTGGCAGGATTGGCTGGTCGATGATTCCGAAAGCCAGGAAGACATGCTGGTTGAACAGGATCAGCTCGAAACCCGCCGCGCCATGCTCAACAGCGCTCTCGGCGTGCTCAACGAACGCGAAAAGCGTATTTTCGAAGCCCGGCGGTTGCGCGACAATCCGATTACGCTGGAAGATCTCTCGACCGAATTCGACATCAGCCGCGAGCGCGTGAGACAGATCGAGGTGCGCGCCTTTGAAAAGGTGCAGGACGCTGTCCAGAAGGCCGCAGCCGCCCGCGACAAGGCGCTGGTGACGATCGCCGACTGACCACGGCGCACTGACAATCAACACAAACCCCGGAAGCTCCCCGCTTTCGGGGTTTTTTGTGCGTGCCCCACCATCATCATCCGTCAGCAGCCCCCTCACCAACAAAATCTGCGACTTAGCTGCGCTAAGATAGCGATTTTGTATCCTCTCCCACGAGGGGCGAGGAGAGGTGTACGCGCTGTCCGCGATTCTCCCTCTCCCCACCGTGGGAGAGGAAGCAATTTCAGCATCTTAGCGCAAGCTAAGTGCTAGAAATTGCAAGTGAGGGGGTGGCGCCCTGCCCCCAACTCAGCCCACACCAAAACCCCGCGCGCGAACCAAATCTTCGCCGGCGGCTTGGGGCATGTGCTGGTCCGGGAAACCAATCCGGACTCGTGGGGCGCGGGCGAAAGGCCCGTGGTGGTTAAGAGATGTGGCTTGGCGCAGTCACCCGCGCTCCACCGGTGAGGGACCGATGCGCCTTCCGGGCGCAAATGGGGCTTCCTTCGAGCAAAGCTTGACGCGAGCCCTGGGCGGTTTCGTATCGTTCGGTCCTTCGGGGACCGAACCCGCCTTCTCCCACCCGCGCCCGACAGATGGATCCGTCAGGCGCGGCAGGGACTTCCCGGACCGGCGTTTGTGGTGACGCCGCATGCCGGAGGGGCAGCCCGCCCCGACCGGACATGCGGATCAAACGCCGCCGGTTTCAGCCCCGGCAGCGGCCTTGCACATCCACAGGGATGGGCGCCGCCGCAGGGGCCTGCAACCGGTTCCGGCCATTCGCGCGAAAAACCCTTGCCGCGATCCACCTCGATCCGGCAGGCTCCCCGCGCTGGCCGGGGGGTTCACTTCGCTAAGCTTCCGGCCCGCAGGTACGGTGCCCGCACGCCAGAACTCACCGCCTCCCGCCGGCCAAGGCGCCGTCAGCCCCGGCCATCCGCTTGGAACGGAAGGTAGGGTCAGTGTGGCACGGGGGCAAAGGGTGTGGAAAAAATGGTGGGATTTTTTGGTTGGGAGGAATTTGCACGGCGCATGAATTGTCATGTTCGGGCGGAAGCCCGTTCGCCCAAACATGCCAGTTCCAGCGTCGGGTGGGTCAGGCCGCTGCGCCTGTTTCGGTTTGCGCGGAGCTGTGCATCTGTTTCCGGGCGCCGAGCTGCTCGCGCAGGATCGCGACATTGCGCAGATTGGCCTTGAAGCCGACGTCGAACAGATCGCCGATCACCGGGACCAGGCCGATCACATAGTCGGCGGCCGAATTGGCAACCATCCGGGCAATATGCCGTCTGCCGATCCCCATCCGGTGTCCCCGCCAGATGATCCAGGCCGACGGTGCCGCCACCAAAGTGTCGCCGATGCCCGGAATCAGGCCGACAATGGTGTCCAGTCCGAACCGGATCGAGGTGCCCGGCAGCCGGAAGCGGCTGTCGAGCGTTTTGGCCAGCCGGTTCAGGTTTTCGAGCTCCCGCTCGATCACGATCAAGTCCCGGTCAAATCTGTGCGCGCTGTCTGTCATGCTAGACAAACTGTCTCGGCGGTTTTTTGTTCCACGTGGCGGGCATGGCATTGGCGCGCGCTGCCGGCGGGCCGCATCACCCGCGCGTCATGCAGCAACATTTTGACCTCGAAAGTGGAAGCAGGCCTTTTTTGTGGGTAAAATGCTTTATTTTAGCAAAATGGAATCATGTCAAACCAAACAATACCTAACAAACACTCCCCGCAATTGACGTCAATCAAAATGATAATTAAAATAATAATTGTCCATTTTCAATATATTAAATTTCGAATTCAATCGGTGACTATTACCTCTGCCACAGCATTCAGTGCGTCTACATGACTCGGAACATAATGCGGAGCCAGAAATTCAAAAATAACTGCCCAAATATAGTAATTCTTGTTGTCCGGAAATCTGTAACGGTCACGCGGGAGATTCTTAAGATCTTCACCTGAATTATTTATTAGATTACTTAGCTCTCGAGCCGAGCTATTTTGCTGTCCGTTCCTTTCGTCTGGACCTTTTTGCATCATTTTTTTGCCAACTTCAGGCGTTAAAAAGCTTCGTGGTAGGAATTTTTCTGATATTTTATTATCTATTGCATCTTGAAACGCTAGAAATACGAGTAGCGAAGCATCCAACGGATGATCAGCATAGCAACGCAGCGCCATTTCAACTTTCAATAAAATTCTTTTGATTTTACGCATAGATAAATTAGTATAAACAGCAAGATTACTTGCCAATTCTGCGGCGTGCTCCACCGAGAAGTTTTCATCTTCGCCATAAGGAATAGCTAGAGGCAACTCTAAAGCGATTTCTAAAACAGCATTTTTTAAGTTATCCTCTCGAGGATTCAATCTGAGCCGAATATCGACAAATTTATCGAGGTATTTCTCATCGTTAGTCGCAACACCAAATCGGTGTTGCGCCAATTTTTCGAGATAGTCTGCATTCACCATGAGGCAAAACACAAAGCCCGATTGGTTGAAAACTAGCTTCATCGCTTCAAGAACGGCGATTGCATAATCCGGATGACAACGATCCAGCTCATCAATCACGATAATAACTCGGTTGCTTTCGACATTTTCAAGAAGTGCGGCGTGAAGCGCTTCCAATTGCTGAGGGAGTTCCTTTTTCCGCACCCTTTCAGCGGCCATCTGGGCAGCAATAAACTGTGCCGCGGCTTTTGACATTCCATCGCCTAGCTCATTTATAACGTCATCAAGAGTATCAAAATCATCTAGCTTGTCCAAAGCTGTGTTCGTTACAGCATCGATCAATTCATCCGCACTCGATCTCAAAACAACTTTGGCAACTGCTCTTGCACCGATGGCTCCAAACTTTTTCGCGGAATCGATTGCCTTTTTACCTTTATCGTTTTCTTTTCTCGGCAATGCATCGACTAGCGCACCAAGCAACGTTACAACAGGATCACCTGAGTGATCAGATTGCTGAACGTCAATTTCAATTACAACCTCTCCTGACTTCCGCAAATGCTCTGACCAAGATTTACGAAAAAACGTTTTTCCTCTACCAAAACCTGCCTCAATCGATATCACCTTTGCGGAGTCAATTGACTTGATTAGGTTTGTAAAAGTCTCACCAATGGCTTCGTATCCAAGTCGATCATGTTCCCAATGAGACATTGAGCATCATCCCCATAAATTCTGCTAAAAATACTATGTTTGAAAAGATGCTTACATAAATTCGATAGGACTTCCAGCGGCTACAGAACGTGTATTGCAAATAGATACTATTTCAAGAGAGCCGCTGAGCCGTTCCCAGTGGAATAATACGGCAAACATTCCAGTACTGCGCCACGCAAGAATGGTTGCAGTGCACCAACAGAGCCACAAGGCAGTATTCTTACTGAATACGGATTTGCTGGTACGCAAAGCTATTTCGTCGGCTTCTGAAAACGGCTCCGCCCCACCAGTCGCTACCCGCCACACACGAATGTCCGCACCAGTCAGGACGCCCTATCCGCTACCCCGCTCACGGCCGCGTCGCGGCCTTGGCGCAGGCGCCTTGCATCTGGTCGAACACTTCGGTGCCGTTGGTACCTTTTCCATAGTGATCAGCGTCTTACGGGCGTTAGCACAGACCACCGGAATGTCGGCCCAGTTACGCTGCCACAGACAACGGCTTGGAGGGTATATCGGACAGTCCGGAATGGCTGGCATCATTCCCATCTTGCCAGCGATACAACTCCGGTCCCCTCCCCCACGCATTGATCAAACCCGCCCACCGCTTTAACACTCAGTCCTCTTTCAAGAGCAGTCGCGACATGTGCTCCGGCGGACATGTGGGCAATCCAGTGGGCAGACCGTGAAGCGTATCTTCTTTCGGGTGATTTTTGCGTTTGGACTGGTGTCCGGCCTGTCCGGGTGCATCGGCGTGGGCTATTACGCGCAGTCGCTGAAGGGGCATGTCGAGATCATGACGGCGCGGCAGGATGTCGATCACCTGATCGACGATGCGTCGACGCCCGAGGCGTTGCGCGCGGCCATGGCCTCGGCGCGCGCCATCCGCCAGTTTGCCACCGACGCGCTCGACCTGCCCGACAATGCCAGCTACCGCTCCTACGTCGATATCGGCCGGGACTATGTGACCTGGGCGGTGTTTGCAGCACCGGAATTCTCGGTTGTGCCGCGGGTCTGGTGTTTTCCGGTGTTCGGCTGCGTGCCCTACCGGGGCTATTTCTCCAGGGACGTTGCGATCAAGACCGCTGTCGAGCTGCAGCGGCAGGGGCTCGACTTGCATGTCTCGGGCGTGACCGCCTATTCCACGCTGGGCTGGTCAAGTGATCCGCTGCTCTCCACCATGCTGCGCCAGGATGAATCCTCACTCGCAGGCCTGGTGTTTCATGAACTGGCGCACCAGCGCGTTTATGTTGATGACGATACCGCCTTCAACGAGGCCTTCGCCGTGGCGGTGGAAACCACCGGGGTGAAGACATGGCTGCGTGCGGGCGGCGATGCTGCCGGGCTTGGCCGCTATCAGACCGGGCTGGCGCGCAATGCCCAGTTCCTTGCCCTGGTGGCGCAGACCCGGGACGAATTGCACCAAGTCTATCAGGGCGCTGGCACTGTTGCGCACAAGCGCGCCGCCAAGGCAGCCGCGATCGACCGGCTGCGGCTGCGCTACCGGCAGATGCGCGACAAGCGCTGGGGTGGATTTAGCGGATATGACGGCTGGATCGAGGCCCCGATCAACAACGCCAAGATCGCCGCGACCTCGGTCTACAATGACCGGGTTCCTGCATTTCTGCGGCTGTTCGAGCTGTGTGTGGGCAACTATCCACGGTTTTACAACGCGGTTGAGCGGATCGGCGCGATTGCCAAGGCTGACAGGGCCGAAGCGCTTGAGGTTGCCAAGGCGTGTGAGTGAGCGGCCTGCAATCTCCCCCCTTGCGGGGGAGATGTCACGACGTGACAGAGGGGGGTGAAGACCCGCCTTCTGTGATTGCCGCATTACCCCCCTCTGTCGGCTAAGCCGACCGAGGGCGAGCCACGGGTCTCGCCCGTCCTTCGGACCCCGCCGCAAGGGGGGAGATTGGAGGGTGGCGGCCCCTCAGTTCTGCGGCGTGGCCCTTGCCCAGGCGTCGAGTGCCTGGTTGAACACTTCGGTGCCGCTGGCGCCTTTTTCCAGCGTGATCAGCGCTTGCCTGCCATTGGCATAGACCACGGGAATGTCGATCCAGTTGCGCTGGCGCAGCAGATCGATATTGGCCTTGCGGGCCTCCTCGAGATCATTCAGCGCCACCATGTAGAAATCCTGGGTGATCTTGGCCGGCACCGCGATCAGCGGCGTGCCCTGATCGGCCTCGGTCTGCTTCAGTGCAATGCGCTGCAACTGGTCGATCGAGCCGCCGTCGAAATCAGCCGGCAGGGCGAAGACAATCTCGATGATATGGCTGGCAGGCAGCGACGCATCGGTGTTGCGCTTGATGGTCAGCAGAGCGGAAAGGCCCTTGTCCGCATTGTTGATTTCGCCGCGAATGACCTGCTCGTCAGGTCCATCGCCGGATTGCTCGCTGACCAGTGTCCAGACAACGGTCCCCGACTTCACCTCAAGCGATTGCTGGCCCAGACGCTCCTCATACAGGATCATCTTCTGCGCCACACCCAGCGGCTCTGCCCCCGGCGAAACCGCAGCTTCAGCCGTGGTCTCTTCCGCAACGCTTTCATCCGCCGGGCCCGCATCGGTGAGTTCCGCAACCGAGCGCCCTTCGAGGGTATCATCGGCATCCGGCCCGGCAGCCGGACCTTCATCGATTTCCGTTCCATCTGCGTTCAGGCGCTGGGTGAATTTGGCATCGTCTGCCGGAGAGACCTCTTCGGTCATAGCCGTCTCAATTGGTGCTGGCTCTTCCGTCGCCGGGGGCGTGACGTCGGCAGTCTCGGCCGTTGCCCCAGCATCCTCGGTCGCCACCGGTGTATCCACCGGCGAGGTTCCCAGCATTGCGGTGATGGTGTCCTTGTAGGTCCAGCCCGCGAATGCCACGAGGCCGACAAACCCCAGAATCAGGACAAGAGCCAGCACTCCGCCCTTGCCGCCCTTGCCGGCAGCCACCTTGCGTGGAGGGGTATGCGTTTCACGCCGCGGCGCATGATCAAGCCCGAAAGCCTCATCGTGGGCGTCCCCGAGCAGATCACCCGGACCGGAAACGGCCTCGGGTTCATGTTCGTCCATAGCCTGATGAACAGAAGCCGTAACCGGAGCCGGTTCAGGCACCTGTTCCGGAGCCATGACAGGTTCATGATAAACCGGTGCCACCGGCTTGGCTGCCACAGGTGCTGGCTTTGGCGCTGGCTTCGGTGCTTCCGGTTGCGGCTCAGGCACGGCTTCCGCGATCACCGGGCTCTTTTCGACCATCGATTCGAGCTCAGCCATCAAGGCTTCGGTCTCATCTATATCGGCAGGCTGAGCTTCGGCGTGATCGCTTTCGACTTCATCGATTGCCTGACCAAGCTTGTCGAGCTGACGCGCGATCACCTCGTCGGATGGCGGCGGATTGATCGCCTCAAGCTGGCGGCGGATTGCAGCCCGTGCCTTGTCATAAACCTTGCTCCGGTTCTCCGGAGTATTATCGGGCAGGTTATCGACCGCTTTTCGGATGACTGCTACAAAATCCGCCATGACTTACCCTGGTTTGATCCCACAAAACGCTTCAAATCACGCGTTGGCGCTAACCTACTGCATAATTTCCTAAATCGGAACGATTTAAGGCAAAAATTATGCAGCAGTTTCCAGAGCTAAGGCGTCCTTTGTGCGTTTGACAAACGCACGGCGCTTTAGTCTTCAAACGGGTCAGTCACAAGTATCGTGTCGTCACGCTCGGGACTTGTGGACAACAGCGCAACCGGCGCGCCGATCAGCTCTTCAATCCGCCGGACATATTTGATGGCCTGGGCCGGCAGGTCCGCCCAGCTCCGGGCACCGACGGTGGTACCCTTCCACCCCTCGATGGTTTCATAGATCGGGGTGACACGGGCCTGCGCGCCCTGGCTGGCGGGAAGATGATCAACACGCTCGCCATCAAGATCATATCCAACGCAGATCTTCAGCTCCTCGAGGCCATCAAGCACATCAAGCTTGGTCAGCGCGATCCCGGTGATGCCGTTGACCGCCACCGACTGGCGCACCAGTGCTGCATCAAACCATCCGCAGCGCCGCTTGCGGCCGGTCACCGTGCCGAATTCATGCCCGCGCTCGCCCAGAAACTGGCCGGTCTCGTCGTGGAGTTCGGTCGGGAACGGCCCCTCGCCCACACGTGTGGTGTAGGCCTTGGTGATGCCGAGCACATAGCTCAGCGCCCCCGGGCCCATACCCGAGCCAGCAGACGCCTGACCGGCAATGGTGTTGGACGACGTGACGAACGGATAGGTGCCGTGGTCAACATCGAGCAGCGTGCCCTGAGCGCCTTCGAACAGGATACGGGCGCCAGCGCGGCGCTTCTTGTCGAGCAGCAGCCACACCGTCTCGCGGAACGGCAGGATGCGATCGGCAACCGAGGTGAGTTCCTCAAGGATTGCCTCAACCGAGAATTCCGGCTGGCTCAGGCCACGCCGAAGCGCATTATGGTGGGTCAGCAAACGGTCGACCTTGGCAGGCAGTGTTTCCAGATTGGCAAGATCCATCACCCGGATCGCCCGGCGTCCGACCTTGTCCTCATAGGCCGGGCCGATACCGCGGCGCGTGGTGCCGATCTTGGTGCCCGAATTGGATGCAGCGTCTTCGCGCAGCGCATCCAGCTCGCGGTGCAGCGACAGGATCAGCGTGGCGTTGTCGGCGATGCGCAGATTGTCGCCATTGATGACAACACCCTGCCCGGCCAGCCGGTCGATTTCGCTGACCAGCGCATGCGGATCGATCACAACACCATTGCCGATGACCGCAAGCTTGCCCGGCCGCACCACGCCCGAAGGCAGCAGCGACAGCTTGTAGATGGTGCCATCGATGACCAGCGTATGGCCGGCATTGTGACCGCCCTGAAAACGCACAACCACATCGGCCCGCTCGGAAAGCCAGTCGACAATCTTGCCTTTTCCCTCGTCACCCCATTGCGATCCGACGACAACTACGTTGGCCATGACAACCCCTTGGAAAGCGGCCCCTCACAAGAGGCCCGGAAAACAAAAATCCGCGCATGCATACAGACTTGACCAACCAAAATCGACCCTCAGACGTACAGAACAGGCTTTTTTGCGTGACAATTTCGCACGCACTGGACAAACAGGAGCTGTGGCCTTCCGCAATGAGGCCATTATACCGTCCGTTTGGCCATGAGACAGGCCGTTTACCGGCTCTCAAAACCGCTGAAAGTTCCGTTTTGATTCTGCGCGCCTATCTGTTTTTGATCATCACAGCACTGTCGTGGGGCGGCAATGCTGTCGCAGGCAAGCTGGCTGTCGGTCATATCTCGCCAATGCTGCTGACATCGATTCGCTGGGGCCTTGCCTTCGCGATCCTGCTCACATTTGCCCTGCCGCAGGTCCGGCGTGACATCAAGACGATCAAAGCCAATCTGCCACTGCTGATTGGCTACGGCATGTGCGGCTTCACCTTCTTCAACATCCTGCTTTACTCGGCGCTGGAATACACCACCGCCATCAACGTCGCCATCGAGCAGGCCGGCATGCCGATGGTGATCTTTCTCGCCAACTTCATCCTGTTCCGCATCAAGGTCAGTCCCGCCCAGATCGCCGGGTTCGTTCTGACCCTGACCGGCGTGGCGATCACCGCATCAAGCGGCAGCCTGGCCCGCCTGATCGGGCTGGAACTCAACCGCGGTGACGCGCTGATGCTGCTGGCCGTGCTGTTTTACGGCGGCTATACCGTGGCGCTGCGCTACAAGCCGGTGCTGCACTGGCAAAGCATGATCACGGTCATGGCCGGCGCTGCCTTCCTCACCTCGCTGCCGTTCGCGGCCTTCGAAGTGGCGCGCGAGACCATCATCTGGCCCGACACAAGAGGTTGGCTTGTCGCAGCCTATACCGCTGTAATCCCGTCTCTGGTGGCCCAGGTCCTGTTTATCAAGGGCAATGAAATCATCGGCTCCAACCGGGCCGGAATTTTCATCAACCTGGTGCCGATATTCGGGACATTGCTGTCGGTGATGATATTGGGCGAAACGATGCATCTCTATCACGTGATCGCACTCGGTCTGGTTCTGGGCGGCATTTGGCTGTCGGAACGGGGGAAACGGCAGGAGGCGTAGGCAGCGAGCCCAACGTGCGACCATGGCGACTAGCCCCTGCCAAACCAGGTGTGAGACGGATCGAGTATCGCAATATCTGCTCGGCGAGGCGAACCGGGCGTCAGGCAAAAACAGTCAGATCACCGCAGGGAGGCCTTCGGTTTGGTTGCTCGTTTTGGCAGCTTCGGCCCATTGCGGACTTTCGTCATCTTGTCAATTGCTGCACCGCAGCTACCGGATTGCTGCCATCCAACGCTAATTTGCGGTTTCAGGTGGTTCGAAGCATCGACGCGCCTGGGATTACTATTAGGGATATCAATTGTTCCAGCTGATTGAGAAGTGTATGACATATTGACGTTTCGGTATCTCTCCGTGGCGCAGGAGGCCGAAATGTAATGAACGACAGTTCTTCGATGGCATTGAGGACGATGAACCCGTCCGAGATCGTTGAAACTTTGCGCGAAGGCCTCATCGTCCTGACTGAAGACCTTACTGTCGAATACGCCAGCGACAGATTTCTGAAGATGTTTCAGGTCGACAGCTACGAAACCGTGGGTCGCTCCCTTTCCGATCTGGGTGACGGCCAGTGGAACATTCCTGCGCTACTGGATCAGTTGAACGAGATTGTCGTGCGGGACGTGACGCTCGAAGATATCGAAGTCGAACACCATTTCGATCATATCGGACGCAAGGTGATGCGACTGAATGCCCGCAAGATAGTATGGGTGACCGACAGCGCGAAGCGGATTCTGCTGGCTATCGATGATGTAACCGAAGCTGCAGATCACGCACGGGAACTCAGCCGTCAGCGGCAACTGGCGGAAGGTATCGTGGACACAATTCGCGAACCGCTCCTTGTTCTGGACGACGACCTTCAGATCATCGCGGCAAGCCGATCCTTCTATCTGAAATTCAAGGTAGATGCCGATCAGGCGATTGGCAGAAATCTTGCCGATCTTGGCGACGGGCAATGGGCAAATGCCGAGCTGATCCGCCTTCTGGAAGAAGTCGTCCCAGACGATTCGACAATGGAAGATTATGAAATAACGCACGACTTTCCGCAGGTCGGCATACGAACGGTTCTTCTCAACGCCCGCAAGATTTTCAGAGAAGGCAACAATACCGAGACCCTGCTACTTGCCATGGAGGACGTGACCGAACGGCGTCGCTTGGAAGCCGAACGTGATCGGGCGATGGATCAATCCAATCGGCTTCTGGAAGAGCTGAACCACCGCGTGATGAATTCGATGGCGATGATCAGCTCTGTGATCTCGCTGGAAGGAAGAAGTCTCAGCGGCGATGAGGGCAAGAGGGCCTTCGTGCGTATGCGCAACCGCATCGATGCCATCGGAACCCTTTATCGCACCCTGTCTCGCACCGCGACGGTCGATAGTGTAAAGGCGGACAGCTATCTGAGCGCAATCGTTCGCGATGCGGTGTCAGCGATGGAAGTCTCTCCCGAAGCGATCCATCTTGAACTTTCGATCGACGATATTTTTCTTTCCACGCGTGTCGCCGTGCCCCTTGGTCTGATCACCAACGAATTGGTAACGAACAGCCTGAAGTATGCTTACAAAGGGCGCGACAAAGGAACACTCGGGCTGAAAGTTGCCACCAACAATGACGGCGTCGAGCTTGCGATCTGGGACGATGGTCCAGGCATCGACGAAAACGCCCGTGTGGATTCGGGTCTCGGTCAGAAATTGGTTGATGCATTCGTTCAACAGTTGGGTGGCGCGTTGAGCCGCACCAGCGGAAAGGGCGGAACGCGGTACATTTTAGCAATTCCGCATTCCGAGATTTTTCGACTACAAACGAAACACACATAGCCGAAATAGCAAAACGGACGAAACAGTTTCAGCTTGGCAAAAACCGTCGAGCGATGTCGTGAGCGATCCTTTGTGGCCGTCGGGTAACCGCATCGACGCAACACCACGAACTGCGCACTTCGGCTGCTATATCTTCACCACGCCTAAAGTCTGTTGAAAATGACGCCCGAGGCCCGCGCGTTCCGGTCGCCGTGACCAAGGCATCCACTTCATCATTTAAAAAAAGCGGCGTGCGATAGACAATTTCATGCTTGATAGCCACCCAGAGAAGTTCTTCCTGTGCATCAGCGGAAGAGATGTGCTGCCAATAATCGACAATGGCCTCCTGCACCCAGCGAAGGTAGACGGCATTGTTGACGTGACCCATGTCGTCGATATCGCGTGGTACGATCGCTATCTCGTGCTCGAATGTCGGTGTCTGTGATGTTGTCATACTGACGAGATGGGGCCGCTGGTAACGCGATACAATGCGCATCTGCATTGCTGGAGCAGTTGCCTGGCAAAACCGATGCCAAAAAAGCAGAAAACCGAAAGACGGCAATCAGGCCCGATCTGAATGTGCGGGAACAAAGCGCTTGTCGCTGTCAGTGACCGAAATGCCAATACGGACCTATTCTGCTTGAGCGTGCGGCAAATGGAACGATTTGGGGCCGAGCGAGTTGGGTAATGAAAGGTGTACTCATGAAAAACCAAGAATACGTACTCGAAAAGCGAGACGGCGGCTGGGCCTATGTGATCGATGGCCGCCATTCCGCTATCTATGCGAGCCGCGAGGCAGCGACCAAAGTGGCCAAGGGTGACACCAAGCCCGACACATTTAACCAGGAACTCGACGACGAGTTGGAAGAAGGACTGGAAGACACGTTTCCGGCCAGCGATCCAGTCTCGATCACCCGCACCAGCCACCCCGGAGGCCCGGACAGAAGCAAGAAAGATTGAACCGGGCATCGATGTTCCGATCGTCCTAGTGGTTGGTACCATGGCCACTTTCATAAAATTGGGGCCAGCATAGGCATTCTTGCCAACGTTGAGCTCACACCCCGTAAGACAAACTGGAGTATGCAATATGTCAGCAGGACAAAGCAGTGGAACCGGTGCAATGACCGAACTTGACGATGAAAAAGTGAGGAAGGACGATATCCTCAGCAATCGCGATAAGGCGCAGAGATTGCCCGGACAGAGCTTGGACGGAAAAGGTGTCCAGGTGGACGAGTACAAGGACAACCCCGCCAATCGCCGTCCATCGAGTGACGATAGCGCGGAACCTGACGTGGAGGCTGCAGCGGAAGATGTGACGAAGCCGTCACCCAAGACCGACAAGCCAGCGTCGACGGATTCTGCCGAGGACGTTGACCGACCTGGATTTGATCAGGGCGGATCGACTGGTGAAACCGACGCAGGTAAAGGTTTGGGGCTCGGCACCGATGCAAAAGACAACCGAAAAGGATGGGGTTTGCCGAGATAACACCGCCGTCAGGCGCCAAGCAGAACCTCGTTAGCATCCACAGGCCTCTCCTGAAATCAGGGCTTGCGGCGCGAGCGCCTACAAATGGCCCACGCCGCATAGCTGGTGCAATCTGCAACGAACGGCCGCCTCCCCGCCCGAAACTGACATCGCATGTACAGGCCGTCTCCACCCCCAAAACCAAAACCGCCCCCCGAAACCAGTCACCAGTTTCGGGAGGCAGCATCTTCATCCATGCATCGCCGTCATCTTACTCGACGTTGAAGACCAGCGGCTTGGCCTGCTTGATCGCGTGATGGGCGGTCAGCTTGTCGAGCACATCCTGGCTGACGATTTCATCGACATAGAGCAGTGCGATCGCCTCGCCGCTTTCCTTGTCGCGGCCGAGCTGGAAATTGGCGATGTTGACGCCCGCATCACCAAGCGTCGTGCCCACGAAGCCGATCATGCCCGGCACGTCGGTGTTGGCGATGTAGATCATGTGGGCGCCGACATCCGCATCCAGGTTGATCCCCTTGATCTGGATGAAACGCGGCTTGCCGTCCGAGAACACAGTACCCGCAACCGAGCGGGTCTGCCGCTCGGTGGTCACCGTCAGCTTGATATAGCCGTCATAGACACCGGTCTTGTCGCGCTTGACCTCGGACAGGATAACACCCTTTTCCTTGACCATGATCGGGGCTGAAACCATGTTGACGTCCGAGACCTGATTGCGGATCAGGCCGGCCAGAAGTGCTGAGGTCAGTGCCTTGGTGTTCATGTCTGCGGTCACGCCGTCATAGAGGATCTCGATTTCCTTGATCGGGCTTTCCGTCACCTGTCCGGCAAACGAGCCAAGCACATCGGCAAGCCGGATGAACGGCTTCAGGATCGGTGCTTCTTCCGCGGTAATCGACGGCATGTTGATGGCGTTGCTGACCGCGCCCCTAACCAGATAATCCGACATCTGCTCGGCAACCTGAAGCGCGACATTTTCCTGCGCTTCGGTCGTCGACGCGCCAAGATGCGGCGTGCAGACCACGTTCGGCAGACCAAACAGCGGGCTTTCAGTGGCAGGCTCAACCTCAAACACATCAAAACCGGCGCCAGCCACATGACCCGACTTGATGGCGTCGGCGAGCGCCGCCTCGACCACCAGCCCGCCACGCGCGCAGTTGATGATGCGAACGCCCTTCTTGGTCTTGGCCAGCGCTTCAGCATCCAGAATACCGCGCGTCTTGTCGGTCATCGGCACATGCAGCGTGATGAAATCGGAGCGCGCAAGCAACTCGTCGAGCTCCACCTTGGTAACGCCCATCTCCTCGGCCCGCTCCGCCGAGAGGAACGGGTCATAGGCAACAACGTGCATTTTCAGGCCAATGGCGCGCGAGCACACAATCGAACCGATATTACCGGCACCGATGACGCCGAGCGTCTTGCCGGTGATTTCGACACCCATGAACTTCGACTTTTCCCACTTGCCGGCTTGCGTCGAGGCATCGGCGGCTGGAAGCTGGCGGGCGACGGCGAACATCAGCGCAATTGCGTGCTCTGCGGTGGTGATCGAGTTGCCGAAGGGCGTGTTCATCACGATGATACCGCGGCGCGAGGCGGCCTGAATGTCGACATTGTCGACGCCGATACCGGCGCGGCCGATGACCTTGAGATTGGTAGCAGCGGCGATCAATTTTTCAGTCGCTTTGGTGGCAGACCGGATTGCAAGGCCGTCATACTGGCCGATGATTTCGAGCAGTTTTTCCTTGTCCTTGCCAAGCTGCGGCATGAAATCCACTTCAACGCCGCGGTCACGGAAAATCTGGACGGCGGTTTCCGACAAGGCGTCGGATACGAGTACGCGAGGTGCCATGATGGCCTCCATTGATAAGATCAAATTATGGGAATTGAGCAGGTGGGCCGCACCGGATCAGTCCGGCGCGGTCACCAAGGCAATAGTCAGGCAGCCTGCCTGAGCGCGGCCTTTTCCTGGGCGAAGGCCCAGGACAGCCACGGCATCAATGCTTCGAGATCGGATGTCTCGACCGTAGCGCCGCACCAGATCCGAAGACCGGCAGGGGCATCACGGTAGGCACCGATATCCAGCGCCACGCCTTCCTTGTCGAGACGGCTGACCATTGCCTTGGCGAAAGCCGCCTGGGCGTCAGGTGCAAGTGCTGCAATTTCGGGATCAGCGATAACCAGACAGACCGAGGTGTTGGAGCGCGTCTCGTCAACCCTGGCGAGATTGGCGATCCAGGAATTGTCGGCGACAAAACGGTGCAGCACGCCGGCATTGGCATCGGCACGCGCCATCAGCCCCTTGAGGCCTCCGACTCGCTCGGACCATGTCAGCGCATCAATGTAGTCCTCAACGCACAGCATGGAGGGCGTGTTGATGGTTTCGCCAACAAAGATGCCCTCGATCAGCTTTCCGCCCTTGGTCAAACGGAAGATTTTTGGCAGCGGCCAGGCCGGCTGATAGCTCTCAAGCCGTTCGACAGCCCGCGGCGACAGGATCAGGATACCGTGGGCACCTTCACCGCCGAGAACCTTCTGCCAGGAGAAGGTCGTGACATCGAGTTTGGGGAAATCAAGATCCTGCGCGAAAGCTGCCGATGTGGCGTCACAAATGGTCAGTCCTGCACGATCGGCGGGAATGAAGTCGGCATTGGGAACCCGGACACCGGACGTCGTGCCGTTCCAGGTGAAGACCACATCGCGATCAAAATCGATCTGCTTTAGGTCAGGCAATTCGCCGTAAGGAGCGGTAATCTTGCGAACGCCATCAAGCTTCAGCTGCTTGACCACATCGGTGATCCAGCCTTCGCCAAAGCTTTCCCAGGCAACCATGTCGACACCGCGAGCGCCGAGCATCGACCACAGCGCCATCTCGACGGCGCCGGTATCGGATGCCGGCACAATGCCGATGCGATAATCATCCGGAACGCCCAGAATGCTGCGCGTCAGATCAATGGCCTGCTTGAGTTTGGATTTGCCTATCTTGGCCCGGTGCGAGCGGCCCAGAGCCGCATCGATGAGCGCTTCAGGCGTCCAACCGGGACGCTTGGCGCAGGGGCCAGAAGAAAAACGGGGGTTCGCCGGACGCATGTCTGGCTTCGTTTCAGTCGTCATAATGCTATCCTTCCAGATAGTGGCCCCTCGTTGGGGAGGGGTGGCCCACTCCGGGCATTACCGAAAACCCCAGAAAAGCTCAAGAAAAATCTGACGTTACCCGCAACAATTTGCAG